>Ga0187782_10000551_pt1 | contig 25554 bp, 14 predicted proteins | sample 0715_SJ02_MP15_2_FD_132454 | JGI IMG/M metagenome (GOLD analysis project Ga0187782, IMG submission 132454) | Tropical peat soil microbial communities from peatlands in Department of Meta, Colombia - 0715_SJ02_MP15_20_MG | ecosystem: Environmental > Terrestrial > Soil > Wetlands > Peat | place... | reverse complement strand
TTCCTGCCTTGACTAAGTTCTTTGCTTCTCGTCTGTTATGCGGCTATTTTTGCGTGACGCCTCAATGCTTGCAAAACCGCGTTCCCACACAACGAATGCTCTCCCAGCTACCACCCGTCTCCGGAACAAATCGAAGTTTCTTTGCAAACGGTGCTTCCGAGCGGCCAACATCTCATTGTAACTGGTTGGATGCCCCCTCGCCACCATTCGCCACGCTGGGTAGCGTCCTAAATCTGCGTTAACGCCCAACCCAACAGCACAACTGGGCTGGTCGGCCATGTCTGGACGAATGCAGAGATGGTGAAGGCGGCGTAACATAGGCCATGTGCGGATGCGCAATCTGATTAAGCGAGCGTTCAATGACACCGTGGCATTCCTGCCTCGCGAACTCAAGACCGTGCCGCTTGGTAGATGGTCCGAAGGGGTGTTCCGGTACTTTTTCTGCCGCTTTCTTTCAAATGCTCATCGCGGCATCGACCAGCTTGTTGAATGTAACCACATCGATCTTGTACTGAGACGAGTACGCGAGATTGCCTTTGTCGAGTTCAAATTTTACTGGCGTCCCCCCAGATTCCAGCCACAAACAGGTGAGCGCTGTGGATTCAAAGGTGGTCCTGGAAAGAAAAATCTTTCTGAGTTCCGAGAGTGCATCAAAAAACTCGCCAGCCGGCGCACCGACCCAAACCTGTCGAAATATGTGGTTCTCTTGTACGCTGATCCCCCAGCTACCCCGCACCAAAAGAGCTCATTTGCAAAGTCCTTTGACAATTACAAGCATGTTAGCCGTGGAACCACTGCGAAGTGCCTAGCTCAGAAATCCTTCCATGCTGATAAGCACGCAATCACATGCAGACTCTTCGAAGTCTCGCGGGCGGCGTGGGCGCCTCCCAACACCGGCCAGGTACGTACCCGATGAAGGCGTCAGCGAGGACCTCGACACCCTCCGATCAGGACGCCGCCTGAAGCCATAGGGAAGCCAAACCGCGCATTGCCATTCTCTCCTTGACAACTTAGGAGAGCCGGAGCTACTCTCCTAATTACTTTAGGAGTCGCCCATGCCTGATCAAGCCGAAATCCTTCCTGGCACTCTCGACCTGCTCATTCTCAAAGCGGTTTCCCTTGGATCCCTCCACGGCTACGGCATTCTTCTCCGCATCGAACAGATCTCCCGTGGTGCGCTGCTCATCGAACAAGGCGCCCTTTATCCCGCCTTATTCCGCTTGGTGCGCCAGGGCTACCTTAAAGCCAGTTGGGGCACTTCCGACAACAACCGCCGCGCCAAGTATTACGAACTCACCACGGCCGGCCGCAAACGTCTACGACAGGAACAAGACGGCTGGAATCGTCTGGTTGCCGCCATCGCCTCCGCCCTAGCCGCCGAACCGGAGCGAACATGAGCCTGGTCGCTAACCGCGATGACGTTGCCCTCATGGCGAATCTTGCCGCCTTTCCCTCCCTGTGCACTGCCCAACCAAAAGCTCCTGTCATCCTGAGGGCGCGCATTCAGCGCCCGAAGGATCTCAACCCCTGGGTCTTGTCGAACGGTAATCGACATGGCGTCGTTCCCCTCCCCCACAATTCAGCGCATTCCACCTGTTCCCCGGAGGGCTAACCATGCTCGCTTATCTCCGTTCACTCCTCTCTTCGCTGTTCCATCGCACGCAAATCGACGCCGAACTCGACGAAGAGCTTCGCGCCCACATCTCTCGCCACGCCGATGACCTTGAGCGCTCCGGCCTCCCTCGCCCCGAAGCCGAGCGCCAAGCCCGCATCGCCTTCGGCGGTTACGAAATGGCCAAGGAGAACTGCCGCGAACAGCAAGCTGGCTCTGTGCTGGAAACCCTGTGGCGCGATTTGCGCTTCGCTGCCCGCATGCTCCGCAAGACCCCGGCCTTCTCGCTCACGGTCATTCTGATATTGGCACTCGGTATTGGCGCAAATACCGCCGTCTTCACTCTGGCGCATGCGGTTTTACTGAAGTCCCTGCCGGTTGCCAAGCCGCAACAACTTTTCCGCGTCGGCGATAACGAACAGTGCTGCGTCAATGGCGGCCTGGAAAACAGTTGGTCGCTGTTTTCCTACGATTTGTACAAACATCTTCGGGAAAGCACTCCGGCCTTCCAGCATTTGGCGGCTTTTCAATCAGGCCCCGAGCGCGTCGCCGTCCGTGTCATGCACGGCTCTGGTATCGCCGAATCGCGCACCAACGAATTTGTCTCCGGCAACTATTTCCAGATGTTCGGCGTTGGTGCTTTCGCGGGCCGCATTTTCACCGATGACGACGACCATCCTGGTGCGTCCGCGGTTGCCGTATTAAGCTATCGCGCCTGGAAAGAAAAATACCGCGGAGACCCCGCCATTGCCGGCGCCGCTGTGGCGATCAATGGCCAGCCTTTCACGATTGTCGGCATCGCCCCTCCCGGTTTCTTTGGTGCCGGCCTGCGCAGCAATCCGCCCGAGGTCTGGATCCCCCTGTCTTTCGAGCCTGTAGTTAACGGCGACAACTCCCTGCTCCGCCACGCCGATGAGCACTGGCTCAATGTCATGGGCCGTTTGGCTCCCGATGCGCAACCTAAATCCATCGAAACGCAGTTGACCACCGCGCTGCGGCAGTGGTTGCTTGGTCCCAGTGGCGGATTAACCGACGACGACCGCAAACACCTCGCTGAACAAGTGATTCGTCTCGCTCCGGGTGGTAGTGGCGTCCGCGTCATGCGCGAGAATTATGAAGATAGCCTCATGCTCCTCCTATGGGTGACTGGAGCGGTACTCTTAATCGCTTGCGCTAATCTGGCCAACCTGCTTCTTGCCAGGGCGGTTGCTCGTCATCAGGAGTTCTCCATCCGTGCCGCTCTGGGCGCTTCCCAGGTCCGTCTCATTCGCCAAGCCTTTTCCGAAACGCTCCTTCTATCGCTACTCGGTGCTGCTGGTGGCCTGTTTGTGGCCATTTATGGCACTGCTTCGATCCTTCACCTTGCGTTCCCGCATCGGTACGTCCCCATCGATGTCACTCCCTCTTGGCCCGTACTCGCCTTCACCTTTGCGCTTTCGCTGCTGACCGCGCTTCTTTCCGGCTTGGTGCCGGCCTGGCTCACCTCCCGTTGCCAACCCGTGGACGCCTTGCGGACTGCCAACCGTTCCACCGAGGGCCATAGCCATTGGGTGCAGCCATCGCTAGTGGTTCTTCAGTCGGCTCTTTCCCTCGTCCTGATTTGTGCCGCTGGCTTGGTTGTGCAGAGCCTGCGCAACATGCGCAATCAACCTTTCGGTTTCCAAACCGATGGCCGTTTTATCGTCGAATTCGACCCCCAGATGGCTGGTTACAAACCGCAGCAGCTAAACGCGCTGTATCACCAAATTCGCGACGGTCTGCAACAAATCACCGGGGTACGGTCGGTCAGCTACTCCATGTACACCCCTATGAGCGGCCGCAACTGGGAGGGCAGCATCAACATTGAAGGTCATCACGGTGAGCACGACCAGGCTGCCTTCGTTCGCGTCGGCCCGGCTTACTTTGCCACTCTTGGTACCCGAATCTTGCAGGGGCGTCCGATCGCCGATCAGGATTCCGCCAACTCGCAGGCGGTTGCCGTCGTCAATCAGCAGTTTGTGAAACAATTTTTGGGCGGAAAAGATCCCTTAGGACATCACATCGGGCCGTTGGATGAAAAACATCCCGGTTCACTCGAAATTGTCGGCGTCACCGAAGACACCAACTATTGGGCTCCCGACGAGCCTATTCACCCTATGTACTTCGTCGCTGCTCCTCAGCCCATTCCTACAACTAGCCCAGAGGGGGAACTGACCGAGACCCGTTCCCTCTACATGCAGAACATCGTGGTGCACACCTCGATTCCCGTGCCCGACCTTGAAAAACAAATCCGCCGGGTTCTTGGGCAGATCAATCCAGACCTGCCGGTGATGGATTTCTTCCCTTTTTCCCGTCTGGTTGAGAATCAATTGGACCAACAGCAGATGATTGCGCAATTGATGACCGTCTTCGGCCTTCTCGCCCTCATCCTCGCCACTGTGGGCCTCTATGGGGTCACTTCTTTCGGTGTGGCCAAGCGTACCAATGAGGTCGGCATTCGCATGGCCCTCGGCGCCAATCGCTCCAGCGTTATATGCATGGTCATGCGGGCCGTAGCCATGCAGTCTCTCGCCGGGCTGCTCATTGGTATCCCGCTCACTTTTGCCGCGGGCTATATCCTGCGCAACAAGCTCTTTGGCGTGCGCACCTTCGACCTGACCGTCTTCGCCATCGCCATCTTCGCCCTGGTGCTCTCCGCCCTCATCGGCGGTTTTTTCCCGGCCCGTCGCGCCGCCAGCATCGATCCCATGCAAGCCCTGCGTACGGAGTAGCCCATGAGATTCTTGGCCTATCTACGTTCCCTCGCTTCTGTCTTCTCTCGTCGAGCGCACGCGGAACGCGAACTCGACGAAGAATTTCGCCTCCACATCCAGCGTCACACCGAAGATCTGCAGCGCGCGGGCCTCCCCCGCGCCGAAGCTGAACGTCGTGCCCGCATTGCGTTTGGCTCCGCCGCCAAGGCCAAAGAGCAATGCCGCGAACAACGCGCTGGCTTTCATCTGGGAACCGTCTGGAAAGACCTGCGCTTCGGCCTAAGAATGCTGCGCAAGTCCCCGACCCTCACCATCACCGCGACCCTGACCCTCGCTCTCGGCATCGGCGCCAACACCGCCATATTTCAGTTGCTCGACGCTGTGCGCTTGCGCAGCTTGCCCGTGCGCAACCCCGACGAACTCGCCGAAATTCGCATTATCGGCGGTAATCATGGCATGGGCCTCAATCAAGATTACGGCGAACTCACTCGCCCGCTCTGGCAAGCCATTCGCGAACACCAGCAGGCTTTCTCCGATGTTTTTGCCTGGAGTGTCAACCAGCGCTATATCGGCCAAGGCGCCGGCATGCGCCGCTTCAAGGCCCTTTGGGTCAGCGCCAATTTCTTCCAGGCGCTGGGCGTGCAGCCCTGGCGCGGCCGCCTGCTGCTTCCCGAAGATGAAGGAGCCTGCCCAATAACTCATGCGGTTGTCAGCTACGGTTACTGGCAAAATGCGCTCGGAGGCCGCGACCTCCGCGAAGGCGTCAAGTTCGTTGCTCACAACATGCTTGTCGAGGTGGTTGGTGTAACTCCTCCCAAATTCTTCGGAATGATTGTCGGCGACAATTTCGACGTCGCCCTTCCGTTCTGTATCCCTCCCGAGGGGTTGCGGCGCGATGTTTTCGAGGTTTCCGTGATGGGCCGCCTGAAACCCGGCTGGACCATTCCCCGCGCCTCCGCGGAGTTGGCTGCTCTTAGCCCAGGGCTGTTCGAAGCAACGGTCCCTCCCGGCCGCAGTGCGGAAACCGTCAAAATGTACAAAGAGTTTCGCTTGGCCGCATATCCCGCGGACACGGGGGTTAGCGGATTGCGTCAATATGATCGCTCGCTGTACCTCCTCCTCGGCATCACTGGCCTGGTGCTTCTGATTGCCTGCGCCAACTTGGCCAATCTGATGTTGGCTCACGCCAGCGCCAGGCAGTCGGAGATTGCCGTCCGCTTCGCTCTCGGAGCCACTCGTGGCCGCGTCGTACGTCAGCTATTCATGGAAAGCGTTTTGCTCGCTGCGACCGGAGCTGCGCTTGGTATCGGCTTGGCGCAAGCGCTTGGCCGTGTCATGGTCTGGGAAATTTCCACGCAAGATAACCATGTCAATCTGCAACTTGCCACCGATTGGCGCGTTTTGTTCTTCGTCACCGCTACGGCTATCCTCACCTGCATCCTGTTCGGGACCGCTCCCGCTCTTCGGGCCACCAGCGCGGAACCGCTAACCGCCATGAAATCCGGTAGCCGCGCCAGTGCTGCCCGCGACCGCCTTTCTTTCCAGCAATTCATGGCCACAACACAAATTGCCATCTCGCTGGTGCTCCTGGTTGGCGCCTTGCTCTTCGTCCGCAGCTTCCGCAATTTGATTACTCTTGATCCCGGCATGCGCGAACACGGCATTACCGCGGCTTTCCTGGGATTTTGGCAATCCAATCTGCCCGCGCAGCGCTGGGCCGGTTACCAGCGCGAACTGCTGGAACAAGTGCAGTCCACACCAGGCGTGTTGAGTGCCGCCACTACCACCAATGTTCCCCTCTCGGGCGGAAGTTGGGAGCATGACGTGCAAATTGGCGCGCAGCGCGACGCCTCAAAATTTGCATGGGTGAGTCCCGACTACTTCACCACCATGGGAATCTCCATTCTCAAAGGGCGCTCGTTCACCCCGCAGGACACCGGATCTTCTCCTCGCGTCGCGATCGTCAATGAAACCTTCGTCCGTCGCTTCTTCGGTAGCACCAATCCCATTGGTCGAACTCTGCGCACCATCGCTGAGCCCGACTATCCATCCACCGTCTACGAAATCGTCGGTGTCATCCCGGACACTCGGTACAGCACCCTGCGTGCTCCAACTCCTTCTATGACCTTTGCGCCCGCCACGCAATGCCCTAATCCCGGACCTTGGACTACCATGGTGATCCACTCGAGCACCCCTACCGCCGCGCTAGCTGCTGCGGCCAAGTCGCGCCTGGCCGAAAAGTATCCTGACGTCTTGGCGGAGTTCTTCGATTTTCAAACCGCCATCCACGATAGCCTCGTCGAAGAGCGCCTCATGGCCGCCCTTTCAGGCTTCTTCGGAGTGCTCGCCGCACTGCTCACCATGATCGGCGTTTACGGCGTGATTTCCTGCATAGTAGCCACGCGCCGCAATGAGATTGGCATTCGCATGGCTCTCGGCGCCACCCGGTTCGACGTCGTTGCCATTGTGTTGCGCCGTACTTTCATTGCTCTGGCCCTTGGCGTTGCCATTGGAACTATCCTCGCTTTACTGCTCATCCGTTCTGCCAGCGCGCTACTGTTTGGATTACAACCCACCGACTCCCTCAGTTTCGCAGCCGCCATCCTGCTCTTGATCCTCATCGCTGTGGCTGGCAGCTTTTTCCCGGCACGCCGAGCTGCAAAACTCGATCCCATGGTGGCCCTCCGTTATGAATAAACAACTCCAGGGCCGGCCATGAAACCGCTGGCCTATTTGCGTTCGTTGCTTTCCACGCTTTTCCATCCCGCCGACTCCGATGGCGAACTCGACGAAGAATTTTGCCTCCACATCCAGCGCCACGCCGACGACCTCGAACGCGCGGGGTTGTCCCGCGCCGAAGCTGAACGTCGTGCCCGCATTGCCTTTGGCTCCGCCGCCAAGGCTAAAGAACAGTGCCGAGAACAACGCCCCGGTTTTCATCTAGAAACCGTCTGGAAAGACCTGCGCTTTGGCCTAAGAATGCTGCGCAAGTCCCCGACCCTCACCATCACCGCGACTCTGACCCTCGCTCTCGGCATCGGCGCCAACACCGCCATCTTCAGCGTCATCGACACGGTCCTTCTCCGGCCTCTCCCCTATAAGAATCCCTCCAGTCTCGTTTGGGCTACCGAGCGTTTTCCCTTCGTCCACGGCGCATCCAACGTGATCAGCCCCGATTTCCTCGCTTGGCAGAATCACAATCAGGTTTTCCAGCAGATTGGCGCGTTTGGCGGTGGTTCGGGCGCAAATCTCACCGGATCGGGCGAACCCACTCGTGTCGACATCACCAACGTCACCACAGGTCTGTTCCCGATGCTCGGTGTGAATCCCGTCGTCGGTCGTTCCTTCCTTCCGGAAGAAGGTCGACAAGCCAAGGACAACGTGGCACTCCTCAGTGAATCGCTGTGGCGCAGTCGTTTCGCGGCCGATCCTCAAATCGTCGGAAAAACCATTCGCCTCGACGACGACGCCTATACTGTCGTCGGCGTTATGCCCGTCACTCTCCGCTACCCTGCCGCCGACATTTGGACGCCGTTTGCCCTCGATGACCAGGTGTTCTCTCCGCAGTCTCCCCGCTGGAGTGCTCTCACGGTGATCGGGCGTCTAAAGCCCAACGCCACAACCAGTCAAGCTCAGTCGGACTTGCAGCTCATCACCGAACGAATGGACCAAGAGTATCCCCCTGAAGCCGGCCCTTTTCGCGCCAACGTCCGCATCGAAGTTATCCCGCTGCACGCCCTGCTCGTCCAGAACGTGCGCTCGCTGCTCTTGATTCTCCTCGGCGCTGTCGCGTTCATCTTGCTAATTGCTTGCGCCAATGTGGCCAATCTTCTCCTCTCGCAAGGTGTGGTGCGCGGAAGGGAAATGGCGGTGCGCGCCGCCGTCGGCGCCTCCCGTTCCCGGCTCATCCGGCAGATGCTCACCGAAGCTTCGGTGCTGGCTGTCGCGGGTAGCCTGCTTGGCTTGGTCGTCGGGCTTTGGGCCACGAAAATTCTTCAGCAGCTCATCCCCGTGGGTCTCCCATCGGACGTCCATCTTGACCCGCGAATATTGGTCTTCTGTGCCGCCATCACTATTCTGGTAATCCTGATCTTTGGCTTCCTTCCCGCCTGGCTTGCCTCGCGGCCTTACGTTCAGGAAGCACTGAGAGTCGGCGGTTCGCAGCAAGGCACCGCTCCCACAGCTCATGGTCTGCGCGGACTGTTGTCCGCCGGTGAAATTGCCCTATCTCTGGTTCTGCTGGTGGGCGCTGGCCTTTTGGCGCGCAGCTTTCTGTTGCTCAGCGAAGTGCCACTGGGTTTCGACCCTCATGGAATGCTAGTCGCCACCGTCGAACGGCCAGTAACCACCGACCGTCACGCGTCACGGTATGCAACCTTCTTCCAAGATACACTTCAACGCATGAAAGCCTTGCCTGGGGTTCAGGATGCCGCCCTCACCACGCATTACCCCCTCAGCATTCCCAATGGGGCCACCGGGATGCTCACTGTACAAGGGTCCCAACCCGTTCGCATCCCATCTCCTATCTTCATGAACTCCGCGAGTCCCGGCTACCTGCGCACCATGCGCATCCCCCTGCTGAAGGGACGCTTCTTCCTCGATAGCGACACCGCCGATGCCCCGGCCGTCGTCATACTCAACAAATCCCTGGCGCAAATCGCCTTCGGCGAACGCGAGCCCATCGGCCAACACATCAGCTTCGGTCCTCCGCCGCAATCCTGGCTGGAAGTTGTCGGCGTCGTCGCCGACACGGTCGGCGGCAGTATCGAAAAAGCACCATCACCCGAAGTATTCACGCCTTATCTTCAGGACCCGTCTTTTAATATGACTTTCGTCTTACGCACGCAAAGTCATCCCGAAGCCCTCGCCAGCTCCGTTCGCGCCGCCGTGCAAAGTGTCGACAAGAACCAGCCTCTGGCGAACTTGACCGCCATGGACGCCATCATCGCCGAGTCCGTCGCGCCCCGCCGTTTCCGCATGTTGCTGCTCAGCCTCTTCGCCCTGCTCGCTTTGGCGATGGCTACCATCGGCACTTACGGCGTCATGTCCTACAGCGTCGAGCAACGTACCCACGAAATCGGCGTGCGCACGGCGCTGGGAGCCGCCGGGCACGACATTCTCGCCCTCATCGTTTCCCAAGGTCTAAAGATCGCATTCTTCGGCATCGTCGCCGGCGTCTGCGGCGCTCTGGCCCTGACTCGATTCATGGCCAATATGCTCTATGGCGTCAGCGCCACCGACCCACTCACCTTCGCGCTCGTGGCCCTGCTGCTCTTCTCGGCAGCTCTGGCCGCCTGCTATCTCCCGGCGCGCCGCGCCGCCAAGGTCGATCCCATGGTCGCCCTTCGCACCGAGTGAATCATGAAGCTGCTTCCTTATCTGCGTTCTTTGAGTTCAACCCTCTTTCACGGAACAGCCGCGGAACACGAGTTGAACGACGAATTTCGCACTCATATCCAGCGCCACGCTGACGACCTCGAACGCGTTGGCCTTCCTCGAGCCGAAGCCGAGCGCCGCGCTCGTATTGCCTTCGGATCGCTGGTTAAGGCCAAAGAACAATGCCGCGAGCAACGCGCTGGCTTTCAGTTCGAATCCCTGTTGAGCGATGTCCGCTTCGCCCTGCGCATGCTGCGCAAGGACCCCGGGGTTACGGCTACAGTCGTCCTTACTTTGGCATTGGGGATCGGTGTGAACACAGCATTATTCAGTGTGTTGAACGGGTGGCTACTTCGCCCGTTGGCCGTCCCCTCCCCAGAACAGATCACTGTTTTAGCGTCCGAGCAGAAAGAGGGTTCCAACGGAAATTTCTCTTATCCAGACTTCCTCGATTTTCAGAAAGCAACTGATTCCTTCTCGAGTCTTTTCGGTTACGCGTGGGGCATAGGCGGCCTCAGCGCCAACGGCGACGCGCGGGAGATTGGCTATGTTTCTGTCACCGGCAACTATTTTTCCGCTCTTGGAGTCAAACCGGCCCTCGGACGCTTGTTTCTTCCGGGTGAGGGCGAAAAACCGGGCGAACCGTTATTGGTCGTTCTTGGCTATTCTTTGTGGCAAAGCAAATTCGCCGCCGATCCGCACGTCATAGGCAAGTCTGTTCGCGTGAACGGAAAACAAGCCACTGTCATCGGCGTTGCGCCCCGAAAGTTCCACGGCACAATTTTCGCTTTTGATATGGACGCCTTCCTGTCTTTGAGCGCGTTGACGCTTGGCGGCGGTGACTCCGGAAATCCTTGGACGGCCCGTGACGACCGCCGATTGACGGTGATGGAAAGGCTGAAGCACGGCACGACGTTAGAACAGGCCCAGAGTTCCGTTGACGTGATTGCGGATCGCTTGGCGACTCAATATCCCGACACCGACAAAGGCGTCAAGGTTCGAGTGATTCCGGAGAGGTTTGCTCGACCGGCTGCGTTCGTTGCCACTCTTGTTCCTGTTATCGCCAGTCTGTTCCTGGTTCTCGCCGGTGTTGTGTTGCTGCTCGCTTGTACAAATGTGGCGAATATCTTGCTCGTCCGGGCGACAGCCCGCACTCGTGAGGTCGCGATCCGCTCGGCTCTCGGTGCTAGCCGCGCACGAATCATACGGCAAATCGTGACAGAGAGTCTTTTGATGGCCCTCCTCGGCAGCGCCGGAGGCCTGTTGCTGGGAGCAGCGGCCCTTGCCGTGAGCGGTTCCCTGTTGCATTCCGTGTTCACAAACAGTAACAACTACACCTTGAGTATGGACGTAAGTTTCGATTGGAGGGTATTTGCTTACGCCACCGGCACAGCGATTCTGGCCGGAATCCTCGTCGGGCTTTGGCCGGCGTTGCGGGCCGCCCGGACGGACGTGAATGTGGAGCTCCAAGAAGGCAGCCGTGGTGCTTCACCTTCCGGGCGGAAATCAGTTGTACGAAGCCTCCTTACTGCGGCACAACTGGCTTGTTCCCTGATGTTGTTGATAGCTGCCGGACTTTTCGTTCGCAGCCTCAATTCCACCGAACACATGTATCTCGGATTCAATCCCGACCATGTACTCAATGCGGTTATGGATCCCCACGAAATCGGCTACGATCAAGCGCAGACAAAGGCCTTTTACCAGGAACTGGCAAACGAACTTGCGAGAATGCCGGGTGTACAATCAACCAGCACGGCATTCACCGTGCCGATGGCGCGCCCGAGTAACACAGTCCCCGTTTTTGTGCAAAGCCACCCCATATCCCCGCACGAGCCACCTCCGCTGATCCCATATGACTGCATTAGTCCTTCGTACCTGCAGACTATGCAGATTCCACTCCTGCAGGGCCGACAGTTTGCAGACTCGGATAGCGAAAAAGCGCGACCGGTTGCGATCATCAACCAAACCATGGCGAAGCGTTTCTGGCCAAACGAAGAGCCCCTGGGGAAGTATTTCAGTATGAAGGGCAATGCCGGACCGTTCGTTGAAGTCGTCGGTGTCACGGGAGACGGACAGTACTTCTTCATATCGACGACTGCTTATTCGTACTTTTACGTTCCGCTGGCGCAGAATTTTGTCTCTTATCGGATGCTTCAGCTTCGCACTTCCGTTCCTCCGCAGTTATTGGCCAAGAGTGTGGCGGAGCAAGTTCATAAATTAGCTCCGGACCTGCCGATCGACGACATCCGCACCATGCAACAACTGGTTCAAGGTCTAGGCGGATTATTTGTCTTTAGACTGGCTGCGACCGTTGCCGCAGTCATGGGCCTTTTGGGACTGGTGTTGGCAATCGTCGGCGTTTACGGAGTGGTTTCCTATTCGGCCAGCCAACGAACGCATGAGATCGGAATTCGTATGGCCCTCGGAGCTGGAAGCCACCACGTCCTCAAGCTCATCTCCGCTCAGGGCCTGAGACTGGTGGGATTTGGCGTCGGCGTGGGTCTGCTCGCAGCTTGGGCACTTTCTCGCGCCATGAAGAGTCTCCTCGTAGGAGTCAATGCTGCCGATCCTATTACGTTTGGGACCGTAGCTGTTTTGCTCACGTTGGTCGCACTCGCTGCATGCCTGGTCCCCGCCCGCCGTGCCACGCGCGTCGATCCCATGGTCGCCCTCCGTTACGAATAGCCGCCCATGTAATGATATGCGCATGGCCTAGACTTGGGACGCGTTCAGCGCTCGACAAACGCTTTCAGCCGGCCCAACGCCTCGTCCCACTGCGCGGAAACGCGGTCCAAATACTCTCGCACTTGTTCCACCGGCGCGGGATCGAAGGTGAACAGGCTCTGGCGGCCGGCGCGCTCGCTTCGCACCACCCCTGCTTGCTGCAACACCCGCAGGTGCTTGGTGATCGCCTGGCGCGTCAGCCGCGAGCCACTCGTCAGTTGCGAAATGGAACGCGATCGCCCGTCGCAGAGCTTCGCTACCAACAGCAATCGCGTCTCGTCCCCCAGCGCGGCGAACACGTGCGCATTCGTGCGGCCTAGCAAAATGCCGCGTTTACGGTTTCTCGGCAACATGGCGCTCGATATTCTTGATCTGCTCGGCCCATCCGCCTTCATTCCTGCGCAAGTTCTCGTCCCGGCGATCCGCTGGCAGTTTGGCAAAACCGGATTCACTGACTGTCAGCAGCGTGCCGTTCTTGGTCTTTTCCAGGCGGAACTCCACCAATGTAGTCGGGTCTTTCGAATAGTCTCCGGTATACTCCCGCGGGTCCAGCGACTTCGCCTGCGGCCACGTAAATGAAAACAGCCGCTCCGGCTCCATTTTCTGCACGCGCGCCTCCCACTTCACATGCTCGTAGCCGGGATACGTGATGTGCCCGGTGGAGACTTGGCCCGCCACAAACGGTCCGTCCAACTTCACCCGGAACCACTCCCCGAATTCCCGGTAATCCGTCAGGGCTCGCCACACCCGCGACACCGGCGCCTTTAACTCGATGCGCTTCTCAATCCGGTCCTGTGCCATATGCAACCTCCGGGTTGCATATTACCTCAACTTCCCTCCTAACGCAACCTTTTGGTTGCATTTCCCATTCCTCATATCTTTGCCGCCTTCAGCAAGCCCCCGGACGGTGGTGCCGTCATCTCCAGGCCCTCTCAGCGCCGCTTCTTCGCCGTTCCGACAATCCGCTCTACCAGCTCGGCGGGCGGGCCCTGGCCTTCCACCACCACCCACGCGTCACCGAACGTCAGAATTTCGCGACGGCCGGAGCCACCCCCGAGTGTGCCTCCCCCTCGGCAGTACACCGGCCAATCGCGATCGTCGCCATTCAATATCGTGATTCCATCACGCTCAGAAGCCGGCGCGGTCTTGCAACGTTTGGCGTCTCCACATTGACAAGCATAGCCATAGATCCATTTATCGCCACACTGCACGAAATCTGTGGTCGCATTATTGGCCGCCGGCCTCTGCGTTATGTCAATTTCATAACCGTCGTACACCATCAAGGACGGATCGGGACAAACCATAGAGACGCTGTCTCCGCTCACGCTCACGTGCCACGACGCCGGGTATGAAAAACTGATCGGCCAATTTCGATCCTCGAAACTCTTCCATGCTCCTTTGCCGTCGCACCTCGGCTGCTCCACTTCTTTTAGGTGAACCCCCACCTGACTTTCTTCTTTGCTCGATGACCAGACTCCAGATAAGCCCCGCCCGCTGAGTTCACCTTTCAGCGACCCACCCTCGAAATCCCACTCGTTTCGCGCAATCAACTCAACCGCGCCTTCCCCCTCGTCGATCCAGCGTCCACCGAGAGTCAACGGGCTCCAGTCTGCAGTGTCATAAAACGCCCCCACCGCCGCGCCGCCTCCGCGCTCCAGATACATGCGCACGTGCTTCTGGCCAATGGTCCCCTCAAACCAATATTTTCGGCTCGGCGCCACTTCCAATTCCGCCGTTTTGGGACAGAACGCCGTCTGGTATTGTTTGCCGATGTTCTGAGCCGGCTCTTGGGCCGACGCACTACATAACACTACGACCGTGACGAGGAGATAGCGCACGAATCAAATATTAGTCCAAAACGCCGCATCATTCTTGACGTGAAATTTCGGCTTCGCTGATTCGCAGGTGGGCTTAGGGATCACGGCTTCCGCACTCAATTTACGATGTCAGGCCTTCGCCAGCTTTGATCACTCGACAATTTGCACCAACTCTGCCGGGCAGTCCCGTAGATTCTCGATCGACACGCTTTTCTCCGACCGGTACACGTGCACCGCCGGCACCATCCCGTAGCTGCGATTGCGCCCCTCGCGTTTCGCCAGATACAACGCCCGGTCCGCTAGTTCGATCACGTTATCTACCGACAGCAGCCCCACGTCTTCCTTCAACCAGGGGAGCGGCGCCCAGCCAATCGAGCAGGTTTTGTGAATCTCCAGCCCGTTGCCAACGTCAAAGGGAATCTCCCGAATCGCTTCCAGCACGCGGTGGCACAACAGCGACGCATTGTCGCGATCGGTGGTCCGGCAAACCAGCATAAATTCTTCCCCGCCCCAGCGCACCAGGTCGTCCGATCGCCGCATCACCGATGCGATGCGCTTGGCCACCTCCTGCAATAAGCGATCCCCGGCGGCATGCCCGAGGTCGTCGTTCACCCGCTTGAACCGGTCGATATCGACCAGCATCAGGATCAATTCCTGGCCGGCCGGCGCCGCTTCTCCGGTGTTTGGCGTTTTCAGATGCGAACGCATCGCCTGCGCGACATCCGTCGAAATGGTCTCGTAGAAATACCGTCGATTCCGCGTCCCGGTTAGCGGGTCGGTCAGTGAAATCTCTTCCAGCTCTTTGTTCTTCTGCAGCAATTCCGCGCTGCGCTGTGCCACCGCTTGTTCCAGCTCCACGCGCCGGCGATTCAGCGCTCGCGTTCGCAGTGTGACATAGCCCCAGAAGCATCCCAACAGCACACACGCTCCGGCCAGCCGCGCCCACCAGCTTTGCCAGAAGTTGGGTAACACTTCGAAACGGAACGTCGCCGCTTTCGACACCGCCGCTGTACCCGGTGCCCCGCACTGCACCCAAAACTCATACTTGCCCGGTGGTACCGCTCCAAATTGCAATTCCCGCTGTTGGGTTTCTGTCGGTTGTCGCTCCAATCCTTTCAGCTGGTATTGACACGCCACGCTTTCCGCATGGCCCAGGATCATGGGCGAAAACTGCACGCTCAACGAGCCGTCCGCCGACTTTACCTTGGGCTCGTCGCTCAGGTTGCGCTCTTGGCCACCCAAGGTTACGCCGGTCAGCATCACGTTCACTGATTGTTGCGCGGGCTTATCCGCTGCCGGACGATAATGCGCCAGGCCCCACGATGTTGCGATCATGTAGCTTCCATCTTTTTCTTCGCGCACACCGGTCCAAGGGCTCACATCATCCCATAGCAGCCCATCGGCGTGATTCAGTCGTTGCAATTCCCCATTGGGCGAGCGGATCGCCAGTCCTTCGGGGCCATCGAACCACACACGATTGTGCGAATCTCGTCCGACGATGAACCAGTCCCACGAATGATTTTCGAATTGCGCCTTGCCATGGTTATCGATCCAAATTCGCGTCACTTCCACAACATCGGTATACGCCACCCACGCTTCCCGGTCGCTCAGTGCCGCCATGCTGGTGATGGCCTGCCCTTGCAAACCATCCTGCATCGTCACGGTTTGCCAGTTCTTCCCGTCGAACCGGTACACCATCGCCGTCCCGGTAACCCACAGCGTTCCTTCCGGCGAGAAGGATACGTACAGAATGTCGGTACCCGAACTCAGCGGAACCGGTACGTCCTTAGGTTCGGCTCTCGGATTACTGCTATCAAAACGCACCAGGTGGTCCCGCGTGGTCGCCCAGATTTCACACTTCGGAGACACGTACACGGCTTGGAACGGCCTGCCACGGTAGTTGCTGTGAATCGTGCTGGAGAAATCCCCGGGATTGATTCGCAACAGCGCCCCGGTCACCGACAGCGCCCATACCGCTCCGTCTCCAGCCACTTGCATTTGCCGCACCTGCGCGGCCGCGTTGCCCGCGAATGACGGCACTTTCCTCCAGCGGTGTTGCGCGGCGTCCCAAACCGCTATGCCTTTCGCCGTGGTCACCCACAACCTGCCGCTGTGATCCCGCTGGGTTGCCCAAGTGGAGTTGTCAGGCAGCCCCTCTGCTGTAGTCCAGCCGCTCCATTCATGCACACCCGGCAACCGGTCCAAGCCTGTTCCGGATCCGCCAATCCACAATGTTCCTTCGCGGTCTTCCATCGCGAATTGGATGTCGTTGCTGGAAATTCCCTGCTTGTCCGTAATCACTTGCCACTTGCCGTCGCCGTTCTGCCAGTACAAACCGTTCGACGAGGGCACCAACAATCTTCCCGCCTGATCCACAGTCGGCTTGCCCTCCACGTCATCCACCGGCCCCGTAATCGCACCTTCCGCGCTGAGCGTGTGGCTTGCGAGGTTCACGCGCCACAGCTTGGTCGCAGTGCGCAACCACAGCACCTGCGATCTGTCCCACACCAGCGCCACCGCCCGTTCTTTGGGAACCTGAATCTTCCGGTCTACTTCCACCTTCATCGAACCTGCTTCGATGTGCGCCAAGTGCGTCCCACAGGTGAACCAGATCGAATCGTCCTCCGCTCGCACAATCGCTCCGGCTGCTTCTGCGCTGTTGTAAGGGTCGCTCAACACATCATTCCGCGCTGGATTGTGCGAATCGATGCGCAGCACCCCGCGATTGAACAGCACCGCATATACCACCCCGTTGCTATCCACCGCAAAAATCTGTGTGGCGCTGGCCAGCGGCATCGCCGAAGCGGGAATGGCCAGACTCTCGAATCGTCCGTTCCTGTAATACGCAATCCCGTGGTTCCCGGCGAACCAGGCGGTGCCGTCCGGGGCGATCAGCATGTCCACAATGTAGTGCCCGATCAGCCCTTCCACTTCCGCCATTTTCTGAGCCCGTGCACCGTCGTACCGATACAGACCGGTTTGCGTGCCGATCCATAGAAACCCTTCGCGGTCCTGTGCCATCGAGGTCACCGTCACCGCGCCTAGTCCGAAGTGATCCGGCAACCGTTGCACCGCAAACCGTGGGCTGTTGGGATAGGTAACCGAAATGGAATCGCTGGCCAGCGCAACGTGTACGTACACGAAGCCCACCACCGCGCATAGAAGTGCTAAGCTGCGAATTTGTCGTGCCTTATACACTGTTCTAACCGGTTCACGAAGAGTCTTCTGGCGTATAGGAGCGGTGAAACGGCCAGGGCTTCGCGGTCTGACGTAGCTTAAGCTGACGGTGGGGACAGGGTAAATCCAACCATCGTACCCTGTTGTAGTACCAGGGACCCGTTATGATTTGGTTACCAAAGAGGAGTCTTGCGGCCGGGACGCGTCTTTCGCCGGTTGCGGCAACTCCTTTTTACCGGCCGCCGCGGTAGGTTCGGGTTCCTTGTGGCGCGTGTTTTTGGCCATGTTTTCCAGCAATAATTTCCGAAACTTGGTGCGTTCTTCCAGACCTATATCCACAATTTCGAACGCCATGTCTTGGGCGCGGTAATCGCGCATCAGCGCTGTGGCCTGCACGTTGCGCAAACCCAATTGCAGCCGCAGTTGCACCTGCGTGCCCGGAGCCAGGTGCATATTGGTGGTGGCCAACCCCCCGCTTAAGCTGGCGGTCTTGATGTCCAGGCGGCAGTTCTGCTTGAGATTTGTGCTGACCGCTGGTATTGCCTTCTGCAAACGTACCCGGGCATGCCGGCGATGCCGCACAAACTTCGAGTGCCGCGGCACCTCCAACGGCGCCAGCTTCAAATCGTCTTGCTCGATTCCGCTGCTCGGCAGATACGTTTTCACCCATTCGGGATCGAGTTTCTCGAGCGCCTGTAGTGCCGCAATGCGCAGCTCTTGTGGATGTACCCACCCAAGCAGTTTGCGCGCCTCCAGAATCCGCTTCAGCGCGTTGGCCGATTCCGGAGCTTGCACCCGGCCTAACGCTTCCACTGCCTTCACGCGCAGGTAAGGTGCCGCACCGGGGGGTAAGTCACCGTCGGCCAGCGTCAGCAAGCGTCCTAGAGCCTCCCGTTCCTCGGTCATGCCGGCCTCATCAACCACCAGCGGCATGATCAGCGGATCCACATGATCCAGCACCGCTAACAAAATCCGGCAACGTTCCGGTGCCCCACAGGAAGCGATTTGCCGCACCATGCGGTCCTGTGCGGCTCGCGGAAAATCCTTAATCCGCGCCGGTAAGTATACTTCCGCCGCGGTCGGATCCAGCCGCACCAGCAGTCCCACCATCTCTACTGCTTCCGCGTGCGGACCTCCCCGTACTGTGCTGCGCAAGTACTGCAGCGCTTCTTCGCCGAGATCGTGCACCAGATTCGCGATGTTCTCCAGATCATCGCGATATTGGCAGCGATTGAACCTCACCGCAAGCTGTTCCATTGCCGTTTGTGGGAGCTGCCGTAGTACCCCGGTGAGCCCCGCGGAGAGTCGCCGGGCCCTCAATGCTTCTTCCACAAATTCTGGCACCCGGTCTTCAATCCCCATTTTGGCCCGCAACGTTTTGGCGATGCCCGGTCTTTGCGCCTCCACACCGGCTAGCAGGTTCAACGCCTGTTCCATCGCCGGGAAACATCGTTTGGATGCGGCTTCTTGACTCAAGCGCACGAACGCCGCGCTCACCAACGATTGCAAGTCCTGGTCTTGTTCCACACTGAGTCGCACGCCGACGTGACGCAGCGCCTCGGCCAGCAGCCGCGGGTCTGCTTTGGCGTACAACTCCGCCAACTCCGAAAGTCCCGTCGCGGCGCGCTTCCGCGCATCCGGTTCCTCGCTGTCGGCACAACTCGCATAGTTCTGCAGAATGCTGATCGCTTCCGCAATTTCCCCGTGGTCAATCAGTCCGGCCACGTACGACTGTACGTTCTTCGGCGGAATGCACCACGCCTCGCTGGACAACAACACTTCCCTTTTCGCGCTTTCCGGAACGCTGGCCCAAAACTGCCGGTCCAGCACTTCGCGATGCGACTCCGCCAGGATCCCTGCCTCGGCCATTTTGTCTTCGTGTTGGCCCAGGATCGTCCGCAGCGCCTCGATTTCCTGGTTCATGCGGTCCAGCATCTGCCGCACCGCGTTCACCTTCACCTCGCCTCGCTCGAACCGCTCCAGCGCGAATCGAATGGACAGGTGCTCCGCCAATTTCACCAGCATGTTCTGATCGAGCTTTGCGTTCTTGCCCTGCTCCGCTATGCCGGCTAGCGCATTGCGCAGCAGGTCCTGCGCGCGTCCCGGCATCTGCGCGACTTCTCCCTGGAACTCCATCGCTGCCGCGGCCGGATTCACTCCTGTGCCCACCTTCCCGAACGTGGTTAAGGCGTGCAAGATCGCGTAGATTTCTTCGTCGCTCGCTTCGCCGAGACCGGCGATCCCTTTTCCGCTCCCTCCCGTTCCCCAGCCGAACCCGCTTCCACCTCCGGTGCCACGGCCGGTTCCGCCTAAGCTGCCAGTCCCGGCTCCTGGCGCGAACCCTCCTCCGCTACCAGATCCTTGGCTCTTGGCGCCGCCCGAACCGTTTCCGAACCCGCCTGGCGTTCCCCCCGGCCCGCTGCCCCACCCGGTCCCAACACCCGCTCCATTTCCAGCCGCTGTTGCCCCACCTGCGCCTGAGCCTGTTCCCTCGTTCCCCGGGCTGCCGCCGTTTCCCTCGGCGCTTCCCTCGCCAGGATTCGCGGTAACTGGGCCACTCGACTTCGACCCTTCCGCCGCCGCTATCAGTTCCAGCAGCTTCTGGGGATCGTTCAGCATCTTTTTGAACGAATCCTGCTCATCCCCCAACGAAGCGGCCGCGATCTGCGCGGCTACGCTGGCGTCCTTCAATCGGGCGTCAGTCGCCACGAAGCAAATTTCGTTAACGTGGACGCCTTGTGCATCCCCGATAGCATCCTTCAATTGCTGTGCCAATTCCGCGGGCTTGGCTTTGCCGGTTGGGAACGCATGAACCAATCTGGCCAACTCTTCCTGCGTCACATTTGGCAGAAACTGTATGCTGGCCAGTCCCGCCGCGCTCAGTAGTTGCGCAAATTGTTTCTCCGCGGGCAATCCTTCCAGCGGGACTCCATCCAGCAGCAATTGCGACCCCGTTGCCCCCAATAACAGACCGCCGTCCGCGTCTTCCGGCACAGCCACGCGAAATTCGTTCCAAGCTACCTGTAATTGTTCGATGGTTCTTACGTGGTCGTATCCGTACAGGCGGGCGAACTTCAACAAAATATTGAGGCTACGAACAAACGCGCGGGCGGCTGTGGCTTGTGGGTCCATTTTCATCCCAGTCCGTACCTTCGCCCGTCGATGGTCCCGACGGAGCCCTCAGAAGTACACCTTCTCTAGTACGGTAGGCCTGCAATGGTGGGACTCACAATGGTACAGTCGTCCCATGTTGCCGCCACGCTATCTCGCCTTTTGGGCAGTGCCACGCACCTGCTCGTTGGGACGGTTTCTTGCTTATCCTGGACAGGTTTAAATCCAGGTCAATTGCGGCCCGGCACGACTACTTGGACATCGCCATCCGGCCTTGCCGCCGGCTTCGATTGCTGACCGATGCTGGCTGCGGCAAGCCCCCCAGCTCCAGCAGGAGTTTTCGGAGCCGCGAACGCTCGTCCAAGTCCATTTCCACAAACTCAAACGCCATGGCCTGCGGCCGTGCCCCTCGCACGATCGCCTGCGCGCGGATATTCCGCACACCATGCGACATCTTCAGCGTCAACAGCGAACCCGGCGCCAGGTGCCGGTCCGCCGCTCCAATTCCCCCGCCCATATTCAATTCCGCAATGGACAGCCGCATATTCTCTCGCAGATTCGTGGTCACCGTCGGTACGTGCCTGCTCAGCTTCAACCGTGCATATCGGCGCTGCCGGATTACCGGTGCATTCGGCTCCGGATCGGTGGGTTCTAACACCAATTCCTTGCGGTCCAATCCGCTGGCTGCGATTTTCTCCATGGCCAGGGCCGGCTCGATCCTTTGCAACGCCTGCGCTGCCGCGATTCTCAATTCCGTGTGATAAGCCCAACGCCATACCTGCTTGGCCTCCAGAATTCTTTGCAGGATGGGACTGGCCGCGCTGGCCCGCAATCTCCCCGCCGCCTCAATCGCCTTGATCCGCGAGAATCCCGGCGTGCTGTCGTCCTGCACCAACTCCACAACCTTCTGGATGCATTCGGGGCGTCCGCTCATGCCCATTTCATCGATCGCCAATGGACGAATCAGCGGGTCTAGCGTGTCGTACAACGCCACCAGCAATTTCGCCCTTTCCTCTACCGGCGCGCTCGAAAGTTGTCGTACCGTTCGATCGTGGGAACTCCGCGGCCATTGCGCTAATCGCGTCGGCAATATTTTTTCCACCGCGCTGGCGTCCAGTTGGCTCAACAACCCAATCACCTCAGTGGCTTCGTTGGCCGGCGCATTTTGCAGCGTGTCCGACAAGCGATGCACCGCATCCTCGCCTAATCCAGTAACTAGCGAACCCAGCAACTCGCAATCTTCACGAAACCCGCAATTGGCAAACCTGGTGGTGACATATTGCAAGCTCGCCTTGGGCATCAATGCCAGAATGTCCAGCAATCCATCCGGAACCTGTCCGGTCCGCATCGTGTCTTCCACGAACTCCGGCAAGCGCTCTTCTGCGCCAATCCTCTGCCGCAGATTGTTCGTCGAACCCGGACGCAATGCCTCCACGCTGTCCAGTGAAGCCAACGCCTGCTGCATCGCCGGATAAAAGCGTTTCGCGCCGGCTTCCTGGCTCATGCGCACGAAAGCCGCCCCTACCAGCGTCTGCAAGTCGGCTTCCCGCTCGACCGACAACTGATTGCCCAGCCGCTGGATCACATCGATCAATGCGCTGCCGTCGCCGCTGCCATAAAATTCCGCCAAGTCTGCCAAACCAATCGCCGTCGTGCGCCGCGCCTCGGAAGCATCCAGCGCCACGCACGCCGCATATTTCGTCAGGATTTCGTTGACCGTCTTCAGCTCGCCCCGCCGCAGCATCTCTTCCAAAAACGCGCGCACGTTGCGCGGCGGCACGCACCATGCTTCATCCGACGTCAGTACTTCTTTCTTATTCTCTTCGGGAACCTGCTGCCAGAATTCCTGGTCCAGCAATTCCGTGTACGACTGCACCGCAATGCCCGCGGCGGCCATGGTCTCTTCTTGCTGGCCCATAATTTTCCGCAACGCTTCAATTTCTGCGTTCATGCGATCCAGCAACTGCTTCACGGCGTTCACCCGCAGTTCGCCGCGCTCGTAGCTGTCCAACGCAAAGCGAATGGCCACATGTTCTGCCAGCTTCAACAGCATCGGCTTGTCGGGCTTGTCCATCGGCGCCTGCGCCGCCAATCCCGCCAGGGCTTGCTGTAATGTGTACTGCGCTCTCACCGGTAGAGCCGTCAAACGCGATTGGAAACCCGATGCGTCCATGCGGCTTTCAGGGTCCTTCCGCGCCTTGCCCAGTTGCGCGAACAATCCAATCATGGAACGGATATCTTCCTCAGCAACTGAATAGTTTCCGCTTTCGCCGCCCCCAGCGCCGAACCCGGTTCCCATCCCGCTGCCGCCGCCCATCATGGCGCCGCGCAACATCGCCGACGCGCTCAACCATTTCCCCGGTTCCTGCGCTCCTCCCCCACCGCCTACTCCGCCTACACCCGTGCCGCCACCCGCACCCGTTCCCCCGCCCGTACCTCCTACGCCGCCGTAGCCCCCTCCGCCTCCTGCTCCACCCGTTCCTCCGCCGCCGAAACCGCTGCCTCCACCGGGTCCACCAACTCCTCCGCCTGTCCCCCCACCGCTGCCACCGTCTCCGCCGGATCCAGTGCCGCCGCCTCCAGTGCCTCCCGAACCCGTTCCGCTTCCGCCACCGGGTCCGCCGGTTCCTCCCCCACCGCCGCCGGAACCACCCCCTGAGGGCTTCCCCGCGTCCCACAAACTCCCGGCGCTATCTGTACCGCCGCTCCAACTGGAGCCAGCTCCGCCGCCCGATCCAGTGCCTCCACCGCCTCCTCCACCACCCGGACCTGGTCCAAACCCGGCACCCCCGCCTCCTCCGCCAGCGCGGCTGCTTTCCGCAGCCAAAATCAACTGCAGCATTTTCTGCGGATCTTCGAAAACCTCGCGATACTTGTCGCCGGCGCCCCCCAGCGTCTTGGCCGTCAATTGCGCCGCCACTTTGATTCCCGCTACCGATCCGTCCTCGGCCACGTAGCGAATTTCGTTGATCTTGATGCTGGTGTCGCCCGCCAGCGCGTTCTTCAGCTGCTCCGCCAGCATGCTGGGCTTGTTGTTGCCGCTGGGGAATGCGCGCACGAAGCGGGCAAAGTTGCTCTGCGTGGTGTTCGGAGAGAAATGAATGCTGGCAATGCCGGAACTGGTCAGCAGTTGCGCAAAGCTCTTCTCCGCCGCGGCCGCGCCTAACGGCACGCCATCCAGCACGATCTGATTCCCGGAAGCCCCCAGCAACAGGCCCGCGTCTCCGCCGTGATCCAGCGCCGTGCGCAATTCTTTCCACGCAGTCTCAAATTGCGCCGCGGTGCGCACGTGCCCGAATTCGTACAAACGGGCAAATTTCAGCAGAATGTTCAAACTGTGAACAAAGGCGCGCGCGGCTTGTCGTGTGTCCCCGGCCATCTCTGCGGACTTCCCCAGTTACACCCTCTTACCTCTACACTAGGCCGCTCTGCCCTGCAAACACAAGTCCCCCAGTATCTGCTGTAGCGTTGTGAACAACCTGAGTAGCCTGTACCCTAACTCGTTAATCGCACCTTCGTCCGTGATTTCGGGGCCCCGGTCACTATATCCTTGTCGCATTATCCGTGCATTTAAATGCTCACAAACCGCTAATCTCAGCCCGCCAGCAACCAGCCTTATTCCCCTGTCAGCACAACTGCAAATCTGGAAACTTTCCATCCGGTTTGCCTTGCTCACTCTGCCATCACGTCAGTACAATGCCATCAGTAGTTCGCAGAAGCTGCTGAGGAATTCCTCTTCGGGTGGGCCGGATATCCCGGCGCAAGGCCCCCTGGATGCTCGGGCTCTTCCTGAAGACAAATTGTTGGTGCTTCCTCGGCAAACTCGCCGGTGCAGCGAGTGTTCGCTCCAGCATTGCTAATCCGGCGATACCAGCTTGGCTGAACTCGAGTCCGCTCATGGCTGATGAATCATCGGTTTCGCGCTTCAAACCGGAAATGCCGCAAATTCCCGGCGTTTCCCAACCCACGCCGCGCGCCCCTCGCACCCATGTTTTGCTTCCTCTCGTCGGCGGCCTAATCATCTTAGGCGTGGTGGTTGTTCTGGCAGTACGCTGGATTGCGCATTCCCGGCCGGCGCAGTCCACTCGCGTCGAACCGGCTCCTCAACTCGAAGTGCCTCCCGCTCCCCCCGATCCGAATTCCCTTTTGCCTCACGCCAACAAAGCCAATCCGGTGATCGCGCAAATTTCCGATCTTGCCGAGCCTTGGTCCTCCATCGATTTTTTCATTGCCGATTTGACTACCGGCGAAAATGTTCCCGCTACCATCATTCGCCTCCCTTCCGGCTCTCCCACCTCGGTCACCGGCTATTGGGCCTTCTCTCGCAAAGCCCCTTACGGTGCCTGCGAACTCGAATACATCCGCGATATCAACGCTCTTCGCACAGGTTACGACTACCGCGCCGCCAAACACCCTCTCGTCGGCAATCCCTGCAGCCACACTCTCTACGATCCCCTCGTCACTGCCAATCTTCCCGGCGCCGGCAACATCTGGATTCGCGGCGCCATCGTCCAAGGCAGCGACATTCGCCCTCCCTTCGGCGTCGAAATCAAGGTACAAGGCAAGCAAATCCTCGCCATTCGCACCGAGTAATTCTCCACATTTGCCCAGGGCATCCCTTTGCGCTACACACCCAGATCTGAGCGCTTGCGCACGGGTGGAGGGGCCACTTGCCGCTGTAAGCGATAGGATTCGCTGATCTGACGCGGCCAAGCCAAGCGACAATGCATTCCCGGTGTCTGCATACAAACGCACGAATTTGGAGCCATCTCATTTCGCCATCTCATACTAAACTCGGGAGTTGCCGGAGTTCGTTCTGTAATTTTCTTTAATGCTCCACGTGAACGGTTCGGCAACCGATCGTTCGCGAATCTATCTTTTCAGCTCCCAGCTCGAACCCTTCTAGTGGATGCGACTTTGGCCAGTCGGTCCGAGGAGGGAGTCACCGAGGCGAACCACCTCTCCGGGCCTTACAGGGATTTTTTCAGGGAATTCTTTCTCGGCT
>Ga0187782_10000550_pt1 | contig 25560 bp, 23 predicted proteins | sample 0715_SJ02_MP15_2_FD_132454 | JGI IMG/M metagenome (GOLD analysis project Ga0187782, IMG submission 132454) | Tropical peat soil microbial communities from peatlands in Department of Meta, Colombia - 0715_SJ02_MP15_20_MG | ecosystem: Environmental > Terrestrial > Soil > Wetlands > Peat | place... | reverse complement strand
GAGGCGGGTGTGCACGCAGTGGTCAATATGTCGCAGATCTCGGCGAGTCGGGAAGCCAAGAGCAACGCCGCGCGCCACCATTGGCTCGCGGAGCGACTGCTGGACCGCAGCGCGCTGATCACCACCCATCTGCGTCCCACCTTCTTTACGTTCTTTCTGAACATGTTCTGGATCCGCGACAACGACGAAGGGCTCTATCGGCTGCCCTTCGCCGATGCCCGACACGCCCCAATCGACGCCGCCGATCAAGCCCATGTCATCGCCGCGATCCTGCAAAACCCCGATCCGCACGACCGCCAGATCTACCCGCTGTTCGGCGCCGAAGAACTCAACTGGTATGAAATCGCCGCGAAAGTCCAACACACTCTGGGTATCCCGGTGCGCTACGAGCCCATCGACATTCCCACATTCGCGGCCGATCTGACCGCCGCCGGCGCCTCGGCGCATTTCGTGCAGCACATCAGCAACGTGGCACAGGACTACCGCGACGGCGTCTTCGCCGGGGTTAACAACCTCGTCGAGGTGATCGGCGGAGTCAAGCCCATCACCGTGGAGGACTACGTCGCGGCCACCCGCTCCCGGTTCGGCACCAGCGGGCGCCCTCGTCGGTGAGCGCGCGTGTTCATACCCCCGGCGAAGACGATTGGCTCCATTACCGTGTAGGGGGAGGCTGCTATGCGAATCGCTGTCGTCGGTGCGACCGGCAATATCGGCGCTCGCACTGTCTCGTTCGTTGAGCGGGATGGACATGCGGTGGTACGCATCAGCCGCTCTCTCGGCGTTGACCTGATCACCGGCCACGGTTTGGACGCGGCGCTCCAAGGGGTTGACGCGGTGGTCGACGCCATCAGCTCACCCCCGATCGGCGCTGCGGAGACCTCCGCCTATTTAGGCACCACCACGAGAAATCTTCTCGACGCCGAGGAGCGCGCGGGCGTGCGTCACCACGTGTTGCTGTCGATCGTCGGAACCCACCGGATTGAAGGCGGCACTGCCCACTACTCCGGTAAGCGCGAGCAAGAGCGCCTGGTCGAGACGGGACCCTTCATTTCTGCGGTGGCCGCTCACCAACAGGTGTAGCCGCCGTCGATCACGATGTCGGAACCGGTCATATAGCTCGACGCGTCACTCGCGAGATAGAGGTAAATGCCGACGAGTTCCTCCGGCCGGCCTAAGCGTCCGAGCGGGATCTTCGGTTCCCAAAGCGCGTGGTACTCGGAGTAGGGCTCTACCAGTTCGGTAAGGATGTAGCCCGGGCTGACGCTGTTGACCCGGATGTTGTGGGGTGCCAACTCCACAGCCATGGCCTTGGTCAGCTGGATGACGGCTGCCTTCGAGGTGCAGTAGTGGCCTACCTGCTGCGGGGTGTTGACGATGTGACCCGACATCGACGCCGTGTTGATGATGGTTCCGGCGCGTTGCTGGGCGACCATGGCCTTCGCCGCGGCCTGTGCGGTGAGGAAGACACCGTTGACATTGGTGTTCTGGATACTCTCGAACTCCTCCAGCGGCATGTCCAGCAAGCTGCTGAGGGCGATGATCCCGGCGTTGCACACCGCGATGTCGACCCCGCCCAACTCATCGGTGACTCGGCTCAGCATGGTGGCCACCAGCTCGGGCTGGGTTACATCGCAGGTGATGGGTACCGCCGTCCCACCGCCGGCAGCGATCTCTGCGGCCAGTTGCTGCAGCGGCTCATGATGTCGGGCCGCGATCGCCACTGCAGCCCCTGCTTGTGCATACGCCAGCGCCACTTGCTTGCCGATACCGCTGGAGGCGCCAGTCACGAGAGCGTTCTTGCCGTGCAGTTGAAACAGATCCACCACGTCCACTTTCGCCCACAACCCTTCCCGGTTGCCCAGGGGAACTGTATCGCTGCCGTTTCCCGTTTGGGGACCGCCGACATCACCCGGTCGCCGCGCCACGAAATTAGCCACCAGCCGCCGGGCTTCACCGCCTAGTTCGCGGCCGAAAGGCCCTCACGCTCAAGATCAGTGCTCGCATGTCTGTATCTCAGAGGGAAGGGCGGCGGGCTACGTCGAGCTTGGCGCCCCCTGCCCATCGCGTGACAGGCCAAGCGGCCCAGCGAGTTCGGACAATGTCGGCAACACCTTGTCGGACCCGCCGACCACAAGGATCGCCACGTGGTCGGCACCGGCGTTCAGATATGCGACCAGGCGCTTGGTGACGTCATCAGGGGTGCCGTGGGCGACGACGGCGTCGATTAGCCTGTCGCTGCCGGGCCGGGTGACGTCGGCTTCGGTGAAACCCAGCCGCTTCCAATTGCTCACGTAGTTCGTCAGGTTGAAGTAGCGGTCCAGCGCCATCCGGCCGATTGCACGCGCCTCCTCGGCGTCGCTGGTCAACACCACGTTATGCACCGGTGCCAGCAGCGCGTTCGGTCCGATGATCGCGCGGGCCTGTGCGGCGTGTTCGGGCGTGGCGTTGGCAGGATGCGCCCCGGCGGCGCGCTCGGCCGAGAGCTTCAGCACCCGCGGCCCGAGCGCGGCGAGCACACGTTGATTCGCGGGTACGCCATATTCGTCGAGCTCGTCGAGGTACGACACCAGCGCGTCGTACGGCTTGCGGTATTGCGCCTGCGCCTCAGGATGTCCGACTCCGACGCCGAGCACGAAGCGGCCCGGGTAGGCGGTGTTGATGCGGTGGAACGACTCCGCGACGGGCTTGGCTGCCGCCGTCCAGATGTTTACGATGCCGGTGGCCACCTTCAGCGTGGTGGTCGACTCCAAAAGTGGCTCCACGAAAGATAATTCGGCCGGCGGCGAACCGCCGACCCAAATCGTGCCGTAGCCTAGCCGTTCGATTTCCCGGGCCTGCTCGGGGGTGGCACCAAGTCCGAAGAAGCCAAATCGGCCGAGGTCGCTTGTGACGGTGTGTGTCGCGGTCATTGCCAGTGCAACTCTTGCGCCGCACGCAGCTATTCCGCCGCGGGCGAGACTTCTGCGGGCGGTTCCGCACCGAGAGTGCGCGCTGTAATCTCGTTCTGCTCCATGAGGAAGGCCCGCAGTCCGTCCAGGACACGCTCGGGTCGTTCACCCGCTGAGCAGGCCAAGCAGGAACCGGACGACCCGAGCCTGAACGGCACGTTCTGCATGTCAGGACAGTACCGGCGCCCACCACCGCGTCCACGCTCACCGAGCTACCGGCTGAGCAGTCGCAAAGGCCCCCGAATCCGCTCGATTCGGGGGCCTTTTGCGTTTGGTCGAACGAACTAGGCGGTGCGGCGGATACTGCGCGTCCGACCGATCTCACGCTTGAGCAGCAGCTCGCGTTCGGTTTCCGAGAGGCCGCCCCAGATGCCGTACGGCTCGCCGACCGCCAGGGCATGTGCGCGGCACTGCGCCATGACCGGGCACCGGCGGCACATCTCCTTGGCACGCCGCTCACGCTGCAAGCGGGCCCGGCCGCGCTCGCCGTCCGGGTGGAAGAACACCGACGAATCCACCCCGCGGCAAAGGCCTTGTAATTGCCATTCCCAAATATCGGCGTTGGGGCCTGGTAGCTGCTCTGGCTGTGGCATTGAAGTCCCTCCCTACACGCCCATGTTCTGGCCAGTTTGCGAACAGGTAAGTCGTCAACTGAATCGAGGGGTCGTCGGTGACTACTCGTCGGCCTTAAAGGTAGGGGGCCTACGGAAATTTCGTCAACACGCGGTGATCTGCCGAATGCTCAACTGGGGCTTGACAATTTACTCTGAATTCACCGACGCGATGAGTCAGCGCGCCTACCCATGCATGGCGATGGGGTGTTATGGCGGAATGTCCCAGCTCGCGACCAGTCGCGGGGTCGGCACGATAAATATAATCAGCGTCAGATTTAATACCGGTGTAACTCAGAAACCATGAAGTTTTAACTGGTACCCGCCGTGATCGATATGCCTTGCGGTCCGACAATCGAGTCCGACCTGACAGCGACCGCCTTTGGAAACCAGCCTGGCCGCTGGCCGCTGCCGTCGGCGGGCACACCGCATCAGCTATGGCTACGCGCCGTCGGCGCCGGGGGACAGGGCCGCTACGGCAGCGCTCGCAACGACCTCGCGACGCTGCTACGAAGTGCGCCGGCCGATCATCTTGCCTCGCTGGCGCACAGTACCCAGGCTTCGTTTCTGCGCCAACTGGGTTGGCACCGGCTGGCCCGCGGCTGGGACGGTCGGGCGTTGGCGCTGGCCGGCGCCGACCCCGAGGCTGCCGCCGATGCGTTGATCGGACTGGCGGCCGACGCGCTCGGCGTCGGCCGCCTGGCCGCCGCGGCGACGCTGCTGAGCCGGGCAGAGCCGTTCGTGGCAGAAGCGCCGCAGCGACGGCTGTCGGTGCGCCGAGCGTGGGTCGCCGCCGAGCTGGCGATGGCGGCCGGCGACGGCGCCGCGGCGGTGCGCAACGCAGAGCTCGGCGTCGAGTTGGCCGCGACCACGGTCGACGGGTCCGCCCGGCATTCGGCCAAAAGCGAGGTGGTGTTGGCGGCTGCGCTATGCAGCGCCGGCGCCGTCGACCGGGCCCGGGCCGTCGGTGCGGCGGCGCTGGAGCTTGCCGGCCGGTTGGGCCTGGTGCCGCTGCGCTGGGCGGTGGCCTGCCTACTAGTCGCCCTTTTCGATACCGCAAGCCCGAGTCGCCCGATGGCAGAGCTGTGCGACATTCGCGACGAGTGCGCCCGCCAAGTGCAGCATTGGGGTGGAGCCTGGCGCCAGCGCTAACGCCGCAGTAACTGCGGCGGGTCGTTATTGTTTTACTGTGGGCCACCGTCCCGGGCGATGCCCGGTCCGTAACGTTGGAGATGTTGCCGCCGATGACAACGCTGGAGGAACGTCTCGACGCTGTTGTAGCTGAGGCCGTAGCAGGTGATCGGGACGCGATTCGGCAAGTGCTTGAGACGATCCGCCCGATCGTGATCCGATACTGCCGCGCACGGGTCGGCACAATCGAGCGGAGCGGCCTTTCGGCTGATGACGTGGCGCAGGAGGTGTGCTTGGCCGCCGTCATGGCGTTGCCGCGCTACCGTGATCGCGGCCGCCCATTCCTGGCCTTCGTGTACGGCATCGCCGCGCACAAGGTGGCCGACGCCTATCGTGCAGCCGGCCGCGACCTGACGTATCCCACGGACTCGATTCCCGACCGCAGGTCAGCCGAGGCCGGTCCGGAGCAGGTCGCCATCCAAGCCGACTCCGTTGCCCGGATGAGCGAGCTGCTCAAGGTTCTGCCCGATAAGCAACGCGAAATCCTGATCTTGCGCGTGGTGGTCGGTTTGACCGCCGAGGAGACCGCCAGCGCCGTCGGCAGCACCGCCGGAGCGGTGCGCGTAGCCCAACACCGCGCCTTGGCGCGGCTGAAATCCGAGATTATTGCGGCGGGACGAGATCATGTCTGAACGAATTCATACACCGTTGGATCAGCCCGATCCGGGCGCGGTGGCCCGCACCGAGCGGTTCATCGACGCGCTGGCGAAACGCGAGCCGATCGACTTCAGCGACGTTGCGGACCAGCGAGACAGCGGAGAGAGGGCGCTGGCCGCGCTGCTGGAAGAGTGGCGCGACGAGTCTAGGGCCCCGGCGCCGCGCGGGCTGTGCCCGGAGCGGGAAGCCGTCGGGGCGTTGAATCGAGGGTTGGCAGCGCGTCGTCGTACCCGTCGCAGTATGGCGCTGGTGGGGGCGCTGGCCGCGACCGTGCTCGGCATCGGCGGATTCGTCGCCGTGATGGGCCAGGCCGGGCCGGGCGATACGCTCTACGGCGTCCACACCAAGGTGTTCGGCGAGCCGGCTTCGGTGCACGATGAGCGAATCGCATCGTCCGCCCAGAGCGATTTGGACTCCGTTGAGCAAATGATCTCGCTGGGCCAGTGGGATCAGGCGCAGGACAAGCTGGCCGCGGTCAGCGACCGGGTGCAGACAGTCAAGGACAGCGATCGCAAACAGGACTTGGTCGAGCGGGTGAACCAGTTGAACGCGAAGGTCGCCAACCGCGATCCCAATGCGACGGTGGTGTCCAGCTCCTTACCGAATGCGGCCCCGGCCAGCATGACGGGTCAGCAGCCCAACTCGGTAGGTGGCTGAGGCGAAAACGCCTGGTCAGCGGCGGCCGTGAAATCCCTCGGTGTCCGAGGTCGCCTCGTTGAGTGAGGCGTCGGCGTACCCTCGGCAGTAATCCCAGGTGACGTAGGCGTCAGGCTCGGGGTCGTAGGCCGGCTCATGCGGACGGACCGTGCCGTCGACCAATAGCTGCAGCAGGTTCGCGCGCAGCATGTCCCAGTCGTGATAGTGGTCCTGCTGGCACTCGTCACAACACACCACCAGGCCCCGAATACCCTTGTGCGCCAGCAGAGCCTCGTAGACCGCAAGGTCGGCCAGGTCGGCTTCGACCGCCATCCGCTCCTGAGGGTCAAGCGGTTGGCCGGGCTCGACGGCGTCCAGCGCCGCCGACGGATCACACGGGTCGCCGGCAAACGGATCCGGCGGCAAACCCGGCGGGAGGTAGTCGCGCACGGGTCCACAGTACGCAGCCGAGCGGGTATCACGCCAGCGCTGCGCCCGCAGACCAGCCGTCAGGTAGCTCCCGCTTCACGGCGCGCATAGTCGCCGGGCGTCAGGGAGCCGATAAGATGAGGTCCTGATTCTGCATGCGTATGGGAGGGCCCCGGCGATGTCATCTGGCTTGTCCCGTCTTGAAGGCAGCGGCGACCTGATTGTCGAACCGTACGTCCGCGTCGGCGGCCTTGCCGACGACCCGGTACCCACCGGAGGTGACGATCCGCACAAGGTCGCGATGCTGGGACTGACATTCGACGACGTCCTGCTGTTGCCGGCAGCCTCAGATGTGGTGCCCGCCACTGCGGATACGTCCAGCCAGCTCACTAAGAAGATCCGGCTCAAGGTGCCGTTGGTCAGCTCCGCGATGGACACCGTCACCGAGTCGCGGATGGCCATCGCGATGGCCCGGGCGGGCGGCATGGGCGTGCTGCACCGCAACCTGTCGGTCGGAGAACAGGCGGGCCAGGTCGAGATGGTGAAGCGGTCGGAGGCGGGCATGGTCACCGATCCGGTCACTTGCCGGCCGGACAACACGCTGGCCGAAGTCGACGCGATGTGCGCGAAGTTCCGGATCTCCGGGCTGCCGGTGGTCGACGGCTCCGGTGCACTGGTTGGCATCATCACCAACCGCGACATGCGCTTCGAGGTCGACCAGTCCAAGCCGGTCGCAGAAGTGATGACCAAGGCCCCGCTGATCACCGCCCAGGAGGGCGTCAGCGCTGACGCAGCGCTGGGCCTGTTGCGCCGCAACAAGATCGAGAAGCTGCCGGTCGTCGACGGTCACGGCCGACTGACCGGGCTGATCACCGTCAAAGACTTCGTCAAGACCGAACAGCACCCGCTGGCCACCAAGGACAGCGACGGCCGCCTACTGGTCGGGGCGGCCGTCGGTATCGGCGACGACGCCTGGGTGCGGGCCATGACGCTGGTTGACGCCGGGGTTGACGTCCTGGTTGTGGACACCGCGCATGCGCACAATCGGCTGGTGCTGGACATGGTCGGCAAGCTCAAGGCCGAGGTCGGTGACCGGATCGAGGTGGTCGGCGGCAACGTCGCCACCAGGTCGGCAGCTGCAGCGCTGGTCGAGGCCGGCGCCGATGCGGTCAAAGTCGGTGTGGGTCCGGGTTCGATCTGCACCACCCGGGTGGTGGCCGGCGTCGGTGCGCCGCAGATCACCGCCATTCTCGAGGCGGTCGCGGTCTGCGGCCCGGCAGGTGTGCCGGCGATCGCCGACGGTGGACTGCAGTACTCCGGCGACATCGCCAAAGCGCTGGCCGCGGGCGCGTCGACGACGATGCTGGGCTCGCTGTTGGCCGGCACCGCCGAGGCGCCCGGTGAGCTGATCTTCGTCAACGGCAAGCAGTACAAGAGCTACCGGGGCATGGGGTCACTGGCGGCGATGCAGGGCAGGGGTGAAGGCAAGTCGTATTCGAAGGACCGGTACTTCCAAGACGACGCGCTTTCCGAGGACAAGCTGGTGCCCGAAGGCATCGAGGGCCGAGTGCCGTTCCGCGGGCCACTGGCCTCGGTCATCCACCAGCTCACCGGTGGGTTGCGCGCAGCGATGGGATACACCGGGTCGAACACCATCGAGGCGCTTCAGCAGGCACAATTCGTCCGGATCACGGCGGCGGGCTTGAAAGAAAGCCATCCGCACGACATCACCATGATCGCCGAAGCGCCCAACTACTACGTGCGGTGAACCGATCGAGAAGGGTCGCTCATGCGTGACATGGTCGAGATCGGCATGGGCCGAACAGCAAGGCGCACTTATGAACTCGAAGACATCAACATCGTGCCGTCACGGCGCACCCGGTCTTCACAGGACGTGTCGACGACGTGGCAGCTCGACGCGTACCGGTTCGAGATTCCCGTCGTCGCCCATCCGACCGATGCACTGGTGTCGCCGGAATTCGCCATCGAGCTGGGTCGGCTGGGCGGTCTGGGAGTGCTCAACGGTGAAGGGCTGATCGGCCGGCACCCGGACGTGTCCGCCAAGATCGCTCAGGTCACCGAGGCAGCAGCGAAAGAACCCGAACCGTCGGCGGCCATCCGGTTACTGCAGCAGCTGCATGCTGCGCCACTGGATCCCGAGCTGCTGGCCGCCGCGGTGGCCCGCATCCGCGACGCCGGGGTGACGACCGCGGTTCGGGTGAGTCCGCAGAACGCGCAGGCGTTGACGCCGGGGTTGGTGGCCGCGGGCGTCGACCTGCTAGTCATCCAGGGCACGATCATCTCCGCCGAGCGCGTCGCCAGCGACGGTGAGCCGCTCAACCTCAAGACCTTCATTTCCGAACTCGACGTCCCGGTCGTGGCTGGCGGCGTGCTCGACCATCGCACGGCGCTGCACCTGATGCGGACCGGGGCAGCAGGCGTCATCGTCGGCTACGGATCCACCATGGGAGTGACGACCAGCGACGAGGTACTCGGGATCAGCGTGCCGATGGCCACCGCGATCGCCGACGCCGCCGCGGCGCGGCGGGAATACCTCGACGAAACGGGCGGACGTTACGTGCATGTGCTCGCCGACGGGGATATCCACACCTCCGGCGACCTGGCCAAGGCCATCGCCTGCGGCGCCGACGCGGTGGTGCTGGGCACCCCGCTCGCCGAGGCGGCGGAGGCGCTGGGTGACGGCTGGTTCTGGCCGAGTGCGGCCGCCCACCCGTCGCTGCCACGCGGCGCGTTACTGCAGATCGCCGTCGGCGAGCGACCGCCGCTGCGCCAGGTGCTCGACGGCCCCTCCGACGATCCGTTTGGCTCGCTTAACCTCGTCGGCGGGTTGCGCCGGTCGATGGCCAAGGCCGGCTACTGCGACTTGAAGGAATTCCAGAAGGTCGGCCTGACCGTCGACAGCTAGCAGGTCGGGCCACGCGGTTTTCTGGATTGGTATCGCCGGGTACGTCCATACTGGTGCGATGGAACCGGATTACGACGTCCTGATTATCGGGTCGGGCTTCGGGGGCAGCATCACCGCGCTGCGGCTGACCGAAAAGGGTTACCGGGTCGGCGTGCTCGAGGCCGGCCGCCGCTTCGCCGACGAAGACTTCGCCAAGACCTCCTGGGACCTGCGCAAGTTCTTGTGGGCGCCCCAACTGGGCTGCTACGGCATCCAGCGCATCCACCTCCTGCAGAACTGCATGATCCTGGCCGGTGCCGGCGTCGGCGGTGGATCGCTGAACTACGCCAACACGCTGTATGTACCGCCCGATCCGTTCTTCGACGATCGGCAGTGGTCGCACATCACCAATTGGCGCGCGGAGTTGATGCCGCATTACCAGCAGGCGCAGCGGATGCTCGGTGTGGTCGAGAACCCGACGTTCACCGACGCTGACCGTGTGGTCAAGGAAGTCGCCGACGACATGGGTTGCGGCGACACCTTCGTGCCGACCCCGGTCGGGGTGTTCTTCGGTCCGAACGGAACCAAGACACCCGGCGAGACGGTGCCCGACCCGTTCTTCGGCGGCGCCGGCCCGGCCCGGACCGGCTGTCTGGAATGCGGATCCTGCATGACCGGCTGCCGCTACGGCGCCAAGAACACCCTGCTGAAGAATTATCTCGGCCTCGCGGAATCGGCTGGGGCGCAGATACATCCGATGACGACCGTCACCAAGTTCGCGCAGCGGCCCGACGGACTGTGGGAGGTTCACACCAAGCACACCGGCCGCTTGCTGCGCCGCAAGAGGCGCACCTTCACCGCGAATCACGTGGTGCTGGCCGCCGGCACGTACAACACGCAGAAGCTGCTGTTCAAGATGCGTGACACGGGCACGTTGCCCGGCCTGTCGGATCGGCTGGGCGTGCTGACCCGCACCAACTCCGAATCGATCGTCGGTGCCGCGACGTTGACGGTCTCGCCGAACCTGGACTTGACCCATGGGGTCGCGATCACCTCGTCGATTCACCCGACGTCGGACACTCATATCGAACCGGTCCGGTATGGCAAGGGTTCCAACGCGATGGGGCTGTTGCAGACGTTGATGACTGACGGGTCCGGTCCCGAGGGCACCGATGTGCCGCGCTGGAAGCAGTTGTTGCATCAAGGCGGCGACGATCCGCGCGGCTTACTTCGAATGCTCAATCCGCGTCAGTGGAGCGAGCGCACGGTGATCGCGCTGGTGATGCAGCATCTGGACAACTCGATCACCACGTTCACCAAACGGGGCAAGTTCGGCCGCCGCCGCTACGTCAGCAAGCAGGGGCACGGCGAGCCGAACCCGACCTGGATTCCGGTCGGCAACGAGGTCACCCGTCGCATTGCCGCCAAGATCGATGGCGTGGCCGGTGGCACCTGGGGCGAGCTGTTCAACATCCCGCTGACCGCGCACTTCCTCGGCGGTGCGGTGATCGGCGACAGCGCCGAACATGGCGTGATCGACCCGTACCACCGGGTGTACGGCTACCCGACGTTGTCGGTGGTCGATGGTGCGGCGATCTCGGCCAACCTCGGGGTCAACCCGTCGCTGTCGATTTCAGCGCAGGCCGAGCGGGCCGCTTCGCTGTGGCCGAACAAGGGTGAAAACGATTTGCGGCCACGTCAGGGCGAGCCGTACCGTCGGCTCGACCCGATCGCGCCGCAGCATCCGGTGGTGCCGGCGGACGCGCCCGGCGCCCTGCGCTGGCCGCGGATCGAGCCGATCAGCTCGGCTGGCTGACCGGAAATCTCGTCGACGCTAAGCTGGTGCGCCGGTGTGTCGGCTCCCGGCCTGGTGGCTGTGGCGGTGGCGGCAGCACCGGCTCACGCTCCTGGACGGCAACGGTTGTCGGCTGCTGCGTGCTGAGCTTGAGTTCTTCGCCCGCGTGGCGGATCGTCAGCCCCTCACCGTCGGGTCCGTCGCGCAGCGTATAGGTGACGTCGTTGTGGGTGGCGGAGACAGTCAACCGGAATCCCTGCCATATCAACCGGAACCGCAGGCGTCCGAACTCGTCCGGCAATTGCGGATTGAGCGACAGGATGCCCTCGTCGTCGCGCAGCCCACCGAAGCCGGCGACGAGGGCGGTCCATGCTCCCGCCAGCGAGGCCATGTGCAGCCCGTCGCGGCTGTTGTGGTGTAGGTCGCGCAAGTCGATGAGCGCGGCCTCGTAGGCGTAATCGTGGGCCAGTTCCAGATGGCCGACCTCGGCGCACATCACCGCCTGCGTGCAGGCCGACAGTGACGAGTCACGCACGGTGCGCCGCTCGTAGTAATCGACGTTGCGGGCCTTCTGTTCCGGGGTGAAAGCATGGCTTTGCCACTGCATCGCCAGCACTAGGTCCGCCTGCTTCACCACCTGGGCGGGGTAGAGCCGCACATAGGGCTCGTGTAGCAACAACGGGTAAGCGTTGTTTTTTTCGAAGTCCCACTCCGCAAAAGTGGTGAAGCCTTCGCACTGCTTGTGCACACCCAGCTCGTCGTCGTAGGGAATGTTTGCCGCGTTGGCCGCATCGCGCCAGGAGGCCATTTCCTCGGTCGTGACACCCATCGCGTGCGCCTTCTCGGGATGGCGGGCGCACGCCTCGGCGGCTACCCGCAGATTGTGCGCCGCCATTAAATTCGTGAAGACGTTGTCGCGGACGATCGCCGTGTACTCGTCAGGACCGGTGACCCCATCGAGATGCCAGACGCCGTGGCGGTCGTGGTGCCCGAGTGAGCGCCAGAGTCGGGCAGTTTCGATGAGGACCTCGAGCCCGCAGTCCTCCTCCAGCGAGTGGTCGCCGGTGACGACGCGATACCGCTCGAACGCCATCGCGATGTCGGCGTTGATGTGGAAAGCTGCCGTGCCGGCCGGCCAGTAGCCTGAGCACTCTTGGCCGCGAATCGTTCGCCAGGGAAACGCCGCGCCTTCTAGGCCCAGTTCTGCCGCACGCTCCTTGGCCATGTCGATCGTCGATGCCCGCCACCGCAACGCATCGGCTGCCGCATTCGGCGCGGTGTAGGTGAGGACCGGCAGAACGTATCCCTCAGTGTCCCAGAAGATGTGGCCGTCGTAACCGGTGCCGGTTAGTCCCTTGCTGGCGATCCCGCGTCGTTCGGCGCGCGCGCTCGCCTGCAATAGGTGGAAGAGGCCGAACCGCACCGCCTGTTGGATGACGGGGTCGCCCTCAACCTCGACATCTGCGCTCTCCCAGAAGTCGTCGAGGCGCTGACGCTGTGCATCCAACAGGCCCTGCCATCCGCTGTAGCGGGCGCCGTTCAGCGCACCCGCAGCTTGATCGCGCAGTGCGGGGCGGGAGCGCTGACTAGACCACCCGTAGGCTAGGTACTTCACGATCCGCAGCTTCTGGCCCGGACGCAGTCCGCAGATCACTGTGGTACGGGCCAAGTCTGGGCGCACTTCGGTGTCCACCTCGACCCGCCCCGGGACCTCGATCTCGTGGTCCATCCCGGCGGACATCATCAGTCCGCTGGCCCTGGTGCGGTGCATCAGCACCGCTCGGTTTTCGGTTTTCTCGTGGTCGACCGCCTCAAGCGGTCGCTCCAACACCGCCGCGACCCGCGGATCGCTCGAGGTCTCCGGCTGGTCCTCGTTGGTGACGAGCTCGGATTGCACGGTGATCCGGACGAACTCGTCGAGCGCCTCGACTACGTACTCGATGGCCGCGACGCTGCGCTGGGCTAGCGACACCAGCCGAGTCGACGACATTTTCACTTGCTTGCCCGCGGGGGAACGCCAGTGCGCTTGGCGGATCAGTGTGCCGGCGCGCAGGTCGAGGATCCGCTCATGGTCGATCAGTTGGCCGTAGCGGACGTCGAACAGCTCGTCATCGACCATGAGGCGAAAAAGCTTGCCGTTGCTGACGTCGACGACCGTCTGGCCGGCTTCTGGATAACCGAAACCCGCTTCCGCATACGGCAGCGGCCGGACTTCGTAGAACGAGTTGAGGTAGGTGCCGGGCAGGCCGTGCGGCTCACCCTCGTCCAGGTTGCCGCGCAATCCGATGTGCCCGTTGGACAGGGTGAACAGCGACTCGGATTGGGCCAACAGGTTCAAGTTGAGGTTGGTTTCGCGAATCTGCCAGGGTTCAACTGGGAAAGCATCTTCGGTAATCATGATGGCAACCTAGAGCAGTTCGGCGAGGTCGGTAACCACGACATCGGCGCCGTGGCTTCGTAATTCATCGGCTTGGCCCACGCGGTCGACACCGACCACGAACCCGAAATGCCCCGCGTGGCCGGCGGCGACCCCAGAGAGTGCGTCCTCGAACACCGCCGCTGCGGCGGGTGCGACGTCCAGCAGCTGTGCCGCACGCAGGAACGAGTCGGGTGCCGGCTTGCCGGCGATGTGTTCCTCGCGCAGGGTCACGCCGTCGACTCGCTGCTGGATGAACTTGTCGAGCCCGGTGATCTCCAGCACCTCGCGGGTGTTGGCGCTGGAGGACACCACCGCCGTGGCCAGACCCGCGGCGGCCACCTTTTCCAGATAGCGTCGCGAGCCGTCGAATACCTTGACGCCGTCGCTATGCAGGGTCGTCTGGAAGGCATCGTTTTTGCGGGTGCCCAACCCGTAGACGGTGTCCTTACCGGGCGGGTCGTCGTGGTCGCCGTCGGGCAGCTCGATGCCGCGGCTGGCCAGAAACGACCGGACTCCATCTTCACGTTTCTTGCCGTCGACGTATTTCAGGTAGTCGTCGACCGGATCGAACGGGACGAACGGTTCGCCAGTCTGTTCGGCCCGTTGCTGCAGGAACGCGTCGAACATCAGCTTCCAGGCCTTGGTGTGGACACTCGCGGTGTCGGTGAGCACGCCGTCGAGATCGAACAGGCAGGCGTGCACCGCTTCGGGTAGACCCAGCACGGCGGACCTCGCTTCCAGGCGGTGATTTCGGGCGTGGGCAACTACCACCTCACCATGCCCGAGGCTGGTGCGCCATGCGTTCCGACTGACCGAGTGTTTTCCTCCTGTTCGGCTACCCGACCTGCAGGAGCGTCAGCTGGCAGCGGTCTGCAGGGCCTGCAGCGGAGCGCCGCTGATCACCCGGCTGCGTCGACCGTGTACGTCGACGGGCACGTCGCCCATCACGGTAACCCGGTGCATCAGCCGATACTGGTCGTCGTAGTCGTCGATCGCCCGGTGCTGGGTCGCCCGGTTATCCCAGATGGCGACGTCACCGGCCTCCCAATTCCATCGGATCGTGTTCTCCGGCATAGTGATTCGTCGTTGCAGCAACTCCAATAGCACTTGCGACTCGTAGTTGTCCAGACCGACGAAGCCGCGGACGAAATCCCCGGCCACCAGGGTCCGCTCACCGGTCTCCGGGTGTACCCGCACCACCGGATGCTCGGTGCGAAAGTCAGCCTTTTCGAACCGGATCCGATACGCTCTTTGCTCTTCGGTCTGCATTTGGGACGGAGTGACATAGTCGAACCGGTTGCTGTGCAGCGCCCAGAGATTCTCGGTGAGGTGTTTGAGCGGCTCCGGCAGCGCCTGGTAGGCCGCCGCGGTAGAAGCCCACAGCGTCGACCCGCCATAGCTCGGCAGGGTGACGGCGCGCAGGATCGACGCGGCGGGGTAGTTCGCGACGAACGTGACGTCGGTGTGCCAGCGGTTGGCCTTGCCGTAGTCGGAGTTGATCGGCGTAATGATCGGCGCGTTCTCATGCTGGACTGAGGGATGGGCGATCGGAGTGCCCAGGCGCGCGCCGAATGCCTGCTGCTGGGCATCGTCAAGGTGGTGCTGGTCGCGGAAGAAGATCACCTTGTGGCGCAGCAGCGCCTCGCGGATCTGTCCGACCGTTGCAGCGTCAAGATCGCCGGTCAGTCGTACGCCGTCGATGCGTGCGCCGATGCGGCTGCCCAACTGCGTCACGGTCAAGGTGGATGTCGACGGAATCGTCATTGCAGTGGTCCTCTCACCTGATGTGTAGTCGTGTGACTACACATGCATGCCCGTTAGTGTAGTCAAATGACTACGTAGGCGTCAAGCGGGACGGCCTTAGGTGATCGCTCGTGCCACACCTTGGATGGCGCGGAGTCGTCCATCGGCGAGGGCAACAGTCAGGTTGTTAGCTTTCTGCGCGAAGTCGGTGACGAAGGCTTGCAGTCCGAGTGGACTGGGCGGCAGTGTCAAAAGTGCCTGCATCAAGGTGGCCGCCTGGTCGGTGAGGTCGTTCCAGTGGTCGATCGCGAACCCCGCGGACTCGACGACGGCACGCAACTCGTCTGGCGTGGCCAGGTGGCTGATTCGTGGTCGGTCGGCCCATGGCAGTGGGTAGTCGAGTTCGCCGAGCTCGCCAGTTGTGATGTCCCACAGCGCAAGCCGTCCCCCGCTGGCCAGCACTCGGCGTGCTTCACGATAGAGGCGGGGCTTGTCGGCGATGTTCATCTGAACGTGCTGGCTGAAGACGACGTCGAAAGTAGCATCGGCGAAGGGCAGTTCGGTGACGTCTGCTTGATGAACCGAAATCTGCTTGTCCAACCCGACAAGTCGATTAAGCCAACGCGCCGTTTCGCAGTACTCCTCGGTCAGATCGACGGCGGTAACGTGGCACCGACACTGGTCGGCGACGAAGCGAGCCGTGCCGCCGATCCCACTGCCCGCGTCGAGCACCTGGTTGTCACTTGTAATACCAATCAGATCCAGCAGTTGGTTCGTGGCGATGCGACCCATGGTGTGGAAGTCCTCCGTCAGCGCGAGATCTGCCGGCTGAAGATGGTCTAGGTCCTTTCCGGCGGCAATGAGGGCTTGCTCGATGTTGCTGTGAGATAGCCCAGTCGAGTACTGGCCAGGGATTTGGGTGTTGTTCATGTCTGCTCTCTTTCCGATCAGGCGAGCTTGTCGGGCACCTGAGCCCATGCGGTGATCATGGGGGGCATCGTGATTAGCGCGTTGACCGCAAGTGCCTCCTGGCGGAAGCGCGGGACGAAGTTGTCGATATCGGCGAGTTCGTCGATGGCGAAGCCCATTTGTCGTGCTGTTGGGTACACCAAGCGCCAGACTTCCGCGGCGTAGGCCAACATGTCGGTGTCGGCGGCTGTCCCGATCGGCGTGCTGAGAGTCATGCGTGGCGCGCCTAGGCCGGCATCGGCAAAGATCGTGTGCAGTGTGGTGCCAAATTGCGGGCTGAGCCCCATGGCCTCAAACGCGCGGGCGATACCGGTTGTCACCTGCCGGAACAGCGGCATGTCCGGGATGCTGCGTGTTCCGGTGATGTCATTCTCGGAGAACGCGATGATGCCACCGGGGCGCACGAAGGTGCTGAGGCGCCGCAGCGTGGCGGCTGGATCGGGCAAGTGCATCAGGATCAATCGGCCAACTACTGCGTCGACCGGTTCATCAAGGGTGATTTCGTCAATTCCCGCTTGTTTGAAATGCACTGCAGACAAGCCTTGTTCGGCCGCGCGGGCTCCGGCCAGCTCAATCATCTCGGGTGCGGCGTCCACACCAAGAACGGTTCCTGCGGGACCGACCAGCCGAGCGGCGATACACGACACGTCACCGGGCCCGCAGCCGACATCGAGCACCCGCATGCCCGGTCGCAGCCCGGCGAGCCGTAGCGCATGCTCGGTGTGATCGTTATAGAGCCGTCCTTGCAGGAGAAGCCGCCGCACCTCCACGTCGGCATGGCCCAGGACATAGGTGCTGCCGCCTGCTGCAGCAGATGCCGCTGTACTCATCGCGTTACTTCCTCTTTTCCAGTTGTATTTCATGTCTGCGCTTTTCTGCTATGTCGTTGTGCTAAGTCGAGGCCGCGTCGCCCACTTCGGTTCTGCGGTATGCTCGTTTCGCCAGACTGTGGACTGGCCGGATAACCGCGGATGGGCTGGACGGGGATGTTGCTGGACCCGGTCGAACCGATCGAGGCGGTGCATTGGTACGAGTCCGGTCAGCGCGAATAGCCATACTTGGCGAATGAGATTGCTTGCAGTGCGCCGAGATTCCGGACCATTGACATAGCGGCGTGCGATGGTCAGAAAGTCTTCGGGCTCCACACCGGCGACATCGCGGACGTGGGTCGTAGGACCGCCGACCTCCCAGGTACCCAGAGCGTACTCGGGCAGGTAGTGGCGCAGGCTGGATTCGAAAAACTGGTCGGCTCCGAGTCGCTTGGCGTTGACGCGGACAGCCTTCATGAATATCCGCGGGGGAATATCGATGTGGCGTACCCGGCGGCCTAGGGCCTCACCGACGGCGTCGGCGATGTCGGCTCCGGACAGAAGCGTTGGACCGGTCGGGCGGTAGGACCGACCGTCATGGCGGTGCGGGTCCAGCAAGGCGCCCACTGCAACGCGGGCGATATCTTCGTTGGAGGGAGGCGCATTTCGGCCCGCCCCGGTCGGTGTCGGCAGCACGCCAAGTTGGGCGGCCATCGGGACCAGGTTGAGGTAGTTATCGGCGAAGTAGCCGGGATCGACTGCAACATGGGCGGTGTCGGGCAGAAGCTCGAACAGCCTGTCGGTCAACCATGCCTGCCGGGTCATCAGCGACGGATGCTCGGGGCTTGCGAGCCACTGGCCAAGCGCCACAACCGCTTCCACGCCCGAACGCCGGACAGCAACTGCAAAAGCAACCGCGCTGTCGAGTGCATGGGGGTGGTAAGGCGGGTTGAAGTACAGCCGGCCAACCCCTTCCAGCGCGGCCTGAACCTGCTGGATGTCAAACATATCGGCGACCACAACTTCAGCACCGTGGGCCCGCAAACGGGCACTACGCGCATCGTCGCGATGCACCAAAGCCCTTATCGGCACGCCCTTTTCCAACAGTTGCGCGGCCACTGCGCCGCCGATCTTGCCGGTGGCGCCCGTTACCAAAACGCGATTATGTTCCATGGGACTTCCTTCCTGGGGTTGAGATATCAGTGCGGCGTTCTTGTGGTTGGTATCGCTGCCTGCGAAGCCGCGCTTCGGACCGGCAGCCAGCATGCCCCTATGGGGACAATCGTTAGCAGTCCGAGAGCGACGACTCCGACGGCGTGCTCGCGGTGCTCAGGCATTGCGAGGGCCATGATCAGCATCGCGATGAAGTGGGCGGAGTTAGCCGTCAGGTTGAAGTCCAGAAATAGCCGATGCGCGAGCGGATTACGGGCGGACTGGAATAGAAATATTGCCCACACGATGTAGACGGTTGAGAACATCACAGCGACGGCGTCGCCGCCTTCTCCCCAGTTGAACAGTCGGGCGAGGAGCGATGGCAGGACTTGAATCTGATGCGTCGTGGCGAGAACGAGGTTGGGGACGAAGAACAGTAGATAACCGAGTGCGGTCAGCCGAATCATCAGCGGCAACCATTTGGCCGCTTGGCCTTGAGGCTGCATAGGACTAAGCCTCCACAAGCTCTGGTGCCGCAGTGGACGGCGTTACATGGCGGGCTGGCAGCAGCATGGCGACTAAGATCGCTGCGGCCGCTGCAATTCCGGCGCATACCAGCGATCCGACCTGAAGACCGTCGAGGAATGCATGGTTGACAGTGTCGCGGACTCCGGCAACTTGACCGGCGGGCAGCTTCCCAATGACCGTGTAGGCGCCGGCAATTGAGGCTTGCATCGTTTCGCGGACGTTGGTTGGCAGCGCTGTAAGCGCTGCTGCGGATCCAAGGTGACCCGAATACAGGGATGCGAAAACGCTGCCGACGACGGCCACGCCCAGGGTACCGCCGAGCTCACGGGTGGTGTCGTTCACCGCCGAGCCGACCCCGGCTTTGTCAGCACTAAGCGAGCCCATGATGGCCTCCGTGGCTGGTGCCGTTGTCAGGCCAAGACCACCACCGAGAAGCACCATCTGCAGAGCAATCTCGCTGTAAGAGGTTGCCGCGTCGACGGTGGACGCCCACGCCAAGCCTGCTGCGAACACGCCCAGGCCGGCGGTGACTACGGCCGTGGTGCCGATGCGTTCGACCATCCGCGGCCCAACGACACTCGCCAGGGCGATCGAGATGGCGACCGGCAGCAGTCGCACGCCGGTCTCGAATGCGCTGTAGTTCTTGATGAACTGGAAGTACTGGGTGATGACGAAGATGAATCCGAATAGCGTCAGGAATCCGGCGGTCACCGCCAGGCTGCCGCCTGAGAACCGCCGGTTGACGAACACCGACATGTCGAACATCGGATGGGTGCTGCGGCGTTCCCACACCGCGAACCCGGCGAGAACGATTGCTGCCAAGGTGAAGCCGAGCGCAACCCGCACACTGGTCCATCCCCAGCCCGGTGCTTCGATGACGGTGTAGACGAGCGCCGTCACTCCGACCGCGGACAGGATCAAACCGGGGACGTCGACGGGCGGGGTCGCCGGGTCGCGCGAGGTCGGGATGAACAGCAGCCCTCCGGCGATGGCCAGCGCGGCGACCGGAACGTTCACGAGAAAGACCGAGCCCCAGGAGAAGTGTTCGAGCAGCCAGCCGCCGGTGATTGGTCCGGCGGCCACCCCAACACCCACCATGGCCGCCCACAGACCGATCGCCTTGGCGCGAGGTATCGGCTCGGTGAAGATGTTGGTGATCAACGCCAGCGTTGTCGGGAAGATCACGGCGGCGCCAACGCCCATGGCGGCACGCGCTGCGATGAGCGCATCCGCGGAACCCACCTGCGCCGCGATGGCTGAGGTGATTGCAAACAGTGCGAGCCCGGAACTCAGCCAGCCACGCCTGCCGTAGCGGTCGCCCAGGCTACCGGCCGACAGCAGCAGGCCAGCCATGACGAGGGTGTACGCGTCGACGATCCACTGCAATTGCGCGGTGTCCGCGCGTAGATCGCGGGACAGCGTCGGCAATGCGACGTTGACGATCGTGGCGTCGACACTGATGACGAAGACAGACAGGCAGATCACGGCAAGCGCGGCGATCGGGTGGCCCTGGAACACCGGATGACGAGGGTTTTGTGTAGCCATGGACAGGATATTAAATCACTTAGATAAATTATTCAAGTAAAAGATTGAAAAAGATGTCCTGGACTGTTAGGCTGACGATGTGTCCACCCGCAAGAGTTACAACCAGAACTGCCCGATCGCCAAGGGGCTTGACATCCTCGGTGAGCGGTGGACCTTGCTGATCCTGCGTGAGCTGCTCGGAGGCCCGCGCCGCTACAGCGACCTGCGTGCCGAGTTGCCAGGCATTGCCACCAACCTGCTCGCCGAGCGACTCAAGGAATTAGAAAGCGCGGGCGTGGTGGACCGCGCCGAGCTACCGCCGCCGATCGCGCGCACTGTCTACAGCCTGAGCGACATCGGCTGGCAGCGGGTGCCATCCATCCTCCAGAGCATCGCCTGGCTGGGCCTGGACCGACTGGACCTGATCGAGGCCGGCCCGGTCTCGCCGTTGACTGGATTCCTCGCCGGATTCGTGGTTCCCTTCGACCCGGTGAGAACTGCGGGTGTTTCCGCGGCTTACCGCGTCGAGATCGACGGCCGTCGTTTCGAGTTCGCCCTTGATCAGGGCCGTCTCGCGGCCGCGACCGGAAAACCGGATGTGACCCTCACCGCCAGCGCGGAAGATCTGGCCATCGCGCGGCTGGGGTCCACCGTGGCCAAGCGCAAGGCGGCGTTGCGGCGCATCGTTTTCGACGGTGATCACGACGCCGTCGACACCCTGCGCGAGGCGTTTTCGCTGTAGGTGGGTGTCACGAAGGGTGCGGCAGCATAGCTGTTGCTCGTTGCCTGGCGATGGGACGCTACCCATCGCCTGAGACTGATGGTCTATCGCCCGCCACTAGACTGGCCCAATGGAGTCAGCATCGCCCCGTCCTGTGCTGGTCGTCGATTTCGGTGCGCAATACGCGCAGTTGATCGCCCGCAGGGTGCGCGAGGCCCGGGTGTACTCCGAAGTGATTCCGCACACCGCATCGATGGACGAGATCAAAGCCCGCGACCCGCAGGCGGTGGTGCTCTCCGGCGGCCCGGCCAGTGTGTACGCCGAGGGCGCGCCGCAGCTGGATCCGGCGCTGTTCGACCTGGGCGTGCCGGTGTTCGGCATCTGCTACGGGTTTCAGGCGATGGCGCAGGCCCTCGGCGGCACCGTCGCGCGCACCGGAACCAGCGAGTACGGCCGAACGGAATTGAAAGTTGTTGGCGGTGAACTGCATTCGGACCTGCCCGAGACGCAGCCGGTGTGGATGAGTCACGGTGACGCCGTCACCTCGGCCCCGGATGGGTTCGCGGTGGTGGCCACCAGCGCGGGTTCGCCGGTAGCGGCGTTCGAGGACCGGTCCCGACGGTTGGCCGGCGTGCAGTACCACCCCGAGGTGATGCACACCCCGCATGGGCAGCAGGTGCTCAGCCGGTTCCTGCACGACTTCGCCGGCATCGCCGCGGATTGGACGCCGGCCGGTATCGCCAGTGCACTGGTTGAGCAGGTGCGCAACCAGGTTGGCGACGGCCACGCGATCTGTGGGCTGTCCGGCGGTGTGGATTCCGCGGTGGCCGCTGCGCTCGTGCAACGTGCCATCGGGGACCGGCTGACCTGTGTGTTCGTCGACCACGGGCTGCTGCGCGCCGGCGAACGCGCGCAGGTACAGCGTGACTTCGTCGCCGCTACCGGCGCCAACCTGGTGACCGTCGACGCGGAAGCGACGTTCCTCGAGGCGCTGGCTGGGGTGACCAATCCCGAGGGCAAGCGCAAGATCATCGGGCGGCAGTTCATCCGCGCCTTTGAAGGTGCCGTGCGGGATGCTCTGGGGGACAACGATATTGAATTCCTGGTGCAGGGCACACTGTATCCCGACGTGGTGGAGTCCGGTGGCGGCAGCGGTGCGGCGAATATCAAGAGCCACCACAATGTCGGCGGTCTGCCCGGCGACCTCAAGTTCAAACTTGTCGAGCCGCTGCGGCTGCTGTTCAAAGACGAGGTGCGCGCCGTAGGGCGTGAGTTAGGCCTTCCGGAAGAAATTGTTGTGCGCCAACCTTTTCCGGGCCCGGGTTTGGCGATCCGGATCGTCGGTGAGGTCACTGCGGCGCGGCTCGACACGCTGCGGCGTGCAGACTCGATCGCGCGCGAGGAGTTGACAGCTGCCGGTTTGGATCAGCAGATCTGGCAATGCCCGGTGGTGCTGCTGGCCGACATCCGTTCGGTTGGTGTGCAAGGTGACGGCCGCACGTACGGGCACCCGATCGTGTTGCGGCCGGTGTCCAGTGAGGACGCCATGACCGCCGACTGGACTCGGGTGCCTTACGAAGTGCTGGAGCGGATCTCCACCCGGATCACCAACGAGGTCGCCGAAGTCAACCGGGTGGTGCTGGACGTCACGAGTAAGCCGCCCGGCACCATCGAGTGGGAATAACGCCGGATCTCCGAAACCCGCACTGCGGACGCCGTCGGCGGGCCTCGATCTGATAGTCCCCTGCCGGCCCGGCAAGTTAGCTGGCTCGTGAGCCGCTTGACGTTTGTCGGTGGGCGGGTGTTGACTGATCGTATCGAACATACATTCGAACATCAGTGGTAACACCCGTTACACCAGGAGGTGGTGATGACGGCGATCCTCGCCTCCGATCAGCCCCATCACAACCGTGCTGAGCAGCTAAAACAGCTGCGTCGCCAGATGGCGGCAGTATCCGGGAGGGTCGGCTCTGCTCGGCTTAGCCATATTCAAAGCCATGCTCATGGTCACCCCGGTCCAGATGACTTGCTACCGGGTTCGGAAACCGCGCTGCCGATCCCGCAGCTGCTGGCGGAGTTGCTGCCTGACGCGTTGCCACGGGGAACGGTGGCGGTGCTCTCGGGAGCCCGGTCGCTGCCGTTGAGCATGGTGGCCGCGGTGACGGCCGCCGGCGGGAACGCGGCCATTGTCGGCCAGCCGGATATCGGGCTGCTGGCCGCCGTGGAAATGGGAGCGGATCTGAGCCGGCTCGCGGTAATCCCGGATCCCGGTTCCGATCCGGTGGAGGTGGCTGCGGTGCTGATGGACGGCATGGATCTGGTCGTCCTGGCGCTGGGCGGGCGCTCGGTGCCAGTGACACGGGCGCGCGCGGTGGTGGCCCGCGCTCACCACAAAGGCTGCACCCTGCTGGTCACCGATGGTGACTGGCAGGGTGCATCGATACGACTACAGGCCCGGGTCTGCGGGTATGAGACCACGGCGGGTATGCCCGGTTTCGGACGGATCAGTGCAGTGCGGCTGGACGTGTGCGCAAGGGGACGGGCAGTCGGCCGGGCGCGAACTGGATAGTTCACGTGGCCTCCCGGGTACTGGCGATTTGGTGTATGGACTGGCCCGCGGTCGCCGCGGCGGCGGCCGCAAGTCTGCCCGCGACGGCCCCGGTCGCCGTCACGCTGGCCAACCGGGTGATCGCCTGCTCATCGGCTGCCCGTTCGGCCGGAGTACGGCGCGGATTGCGGCGACGAGAGGCGGCGGCCCGCTGTCCGCAACTGCACGTCGTGACTGCCGACTCCGACCGTGACGCCCGCTTCTTCGAAGGGGTTATCGCGGCGGTGGACGATATGGCGCCTCGCGCCGAGGTGCTGCGGCCCGGGCTTTTGGTGTTGCCGGTATGTGGGGCGGCCCGCTTCTTCGGGTCCGAACAGCAGGCCGCCGAGCGGCTGACCGACGCGGTGGCCGCAGCCGGCGCCGAGTGTCAGGTCGGGATCGCCGACCAGCTATCCACCGCGGTCTTCGCCGCCCGCGCCGGTCGTGTCGTCGAACCGGGAGAAGACGCGCGGTTTCTGTCGGCGCTGTCGATCCGCCAACTCGCCACCGAGCCCAGCCTGTCCGGTCCGGGACGGGACGATTTGGCAGATCTGTTGTGGCGGATGGGGATTAGGACCATCGGACAGTTCGCCGCATTGCCGCGCACCGACGTGGCTTCCCGGTTCGGCGCCGACGCGGTGAGCGCGCACCGGTTCGCCCGCGGTGAGCCGGAACGCGGGCCGTCTGGGCGTGAGCCGCCGGCCGAACTCGACGCCGTGCTGCAGTGCGATCCGCCGATCGACCGGGTTGACGCTGCGGCATTTGCCGGCCGCTCGCTGGCCGGTACGTTGCATCAGACATTGATGGCCGCCGGAGTGGGATGCACCCGACTGGCCGTTCATGCCGTCACCGCCAACGGCGAAGAGCTGACCCGAGTATGGCGATGCGCGGAGCCGCTGACTGAGGACGCCACCGCCGACCGGGTGCGTTGGCAGCTGGACGGGTGGTTGAATACCCGGACCGTCGTGGATCGGCCCACCGCACCGGTGACGGTGTTGCGGCTGCAGGCGGTGGAGGTGGTGTCGGCCGGGGCGCTGCAGTTACCGCTGTGGGGTGGCCTCGGTGACGAGGACAGGATGCGGGCCCGGCGGGCGCTGGTGCGGGTGCAGGGATTGCTTGGCCCGGAGGCAGTGCAGGTGCCGGTACTGTCCGGCGGTCGTGGGCCTGCCGAGCGCATCACGTTGACGCCGCTGGGTGACGAGCCGGTGCCGCGGGCCGATCCGGGTCTGCCGTGGCCCGGTCAACTGCCCGAACCATCACCGACGGTGCTGCTCGATGATCCAGTGGAATTGCTTGACGCCCAGGGTAACTCGATCCGCGTGACCAGCCGCGGGCTGTTCTCCGCCGACCCGGCACGGCTGACCTCTCGTGGTCGTGACGAGCGGCTGCGCTGGTGGGCCGGACCATGGCCGGTCGACGAACGCTGGTGGGATCCGGATCAATCGGCAGGGGGCCGTACCGCCCGCGTCCAGGTCTTGCTGGAAGGAGAGCGCGCGATGCTGCTGTGCTACCGACAGCGGCGGTGGTACCTGGAGGGAATCTACGAGTGACGGCTCGTCACACCGGTCAGCCGAGCCGCCGTGCGAAGGGCCCGACCCGGTCGATGAACCGGTCGAAGAACGCCGTTGGGTCCACACCAACACCGATCAGCGCGTTGGGCTTTCGACCCCAGCGGCCCGACCAGTCGGTCACCGTCATGCCGCGGGTCAGTGTGCCCGTCAACTCCACGTCGACGGTCGCTGCCCGGGTGGCGAGCAGCCCCGGGTCCAGCGCGACTGCCGCGGCCAACGGATCATGGAGATGCGCCTGGTAACCGTGGCCGAGGTCGTGGTAGGACTCCAGGTAGAACCGCGTCGCGTCCTCGATCACCCGAATCAACGGGTTGGATGCCGATGAGCGGGTGCCTCGCTCGTCGTGAGCGCTCATCACGGTCGTC
>Ga0187782_10000549_pt1 | contig 25561 bp, 20 predicted proteins | sample 0715_SJ02_MP15_2_FD_132454 | JGI IMG/M metagenome (GOLD analysis project Ga0187782, IMG submission 132454) | Tropical peat soil microbial communities from peatlands in Department of Meta, Colombia - 0715_SJ02_MP15_20_MG | ecosystem: Environmental > Terrestrial > Soil > Wetlands > Peat | place... | reverse complement strand
TCGGACGCAAGCCGCGCCACGCTCATCCGCGGGCTCATTGGCCCCGGGGGCTTTCGGGCTGGCTTGCCTCCTCAACCTGACCAGCTTCGCGCCGCAAGGCAACTGAGAGATACAAGGGGCTTATAGAGGCCTGCCCGGATAGGTCCGTTTAAGCCCCTCATCCGACCCTTCGGGTCACCTTCTCCCCGCAATGCGGGGAGAAGGGGCGCGGCGGCGATTTCGCCAAAAAATGATGCTGGCCTCAGACGCCGTAGCCCTCGATCCTCTGAGCCAACGTCTCGAGGAACGACGCCGCGGCGACGCCGTCGATGAGGCGATGGTCGACGGAGAGCGTCAGGTTGATTCCGGCGGCGACGGCGATGGCGCTCGAGCGCGCCACGACCCGCTCATGACAGCGGCCGACGGCGAGGATGGCCGTTTGGCCGGGATAGATGATCGCCTCGAAGCGATCCGGGCCTTTCGGGCCAAGGTTGGAGATCGAGAAAGAGACGGGCGCCCAATCCTCTTGCACAAGGCGGCCCGCCCGCGCGCGCTCGACCGCCGCTTGTCGAAGCCGCGCGATCTCCCCGAGCGATGCGCGCTCGACATCGCGCAGCACGGGAAGCGCCAATCCGTCGGGCAGCGCGACGACGAGGCCGATGTCGACGCTTTGCGGCGACACGCGCGACGGGCGCCCGCCGGCCTCCGTGAAACGACCGAGCAGCGCCCGATGCTGAGCGAGCGCTGATGCGGCCGCGTGCAGCAGAAGATCGGTGAGCGAAAGTCTTTCGCCGCTTGCCGCGGCGACGTTCGCCGTTTCGCGCGCGTGGTCCAAAACCGTCGTCTCGACGAAGCGATCGAGCGTGAAGGCGGGAATCGTGCGGCGGCTTAAGCTCACGGCGGCGGCGATTTCCGCCCGCATGGGACTGAGCGGCGTCGTGCGCTCGGCCTGCGATGTCTTGGCGGCCTCGTCCTTGGCGCGCTCGACGTCGCGGCCGCGCAGGCGCTTATCGGGATTGGCCGCGGCGAGGCGGTCGAGATCGACGCCGTTGAGGCGGGCCAAGCGTCGCGCATTGGGCGAAGCGAGCGCGCGCGGTGACGATTGCGCTCTTTCGTTGCGCGCTGCCTCGCCAAGAATCTTCAGCGTCGCCAGAGGCGCGCCGACCGCGACCTCCGCGCCGTCTTCCGCCAGCACCGCGACGAGCGTGCCGTCGTTCGGCGCCTCGACCTCCATCGCCGCCTTGTCGGTTTCGAGCTCGACCAGCGGCTCGCCCTGCCGCACCTCGTCGCCGACGCGCTTCAGCCAGCGCAGCACCTTGGCGCTCTCCATCGTCGCGCTGAGTTTTGGAACGAGAAAGTCCATGCCCACGCTCCTTCAAAGCAGCGCCTTCACCGCCGCGGCGATCGTCTCGGGCGAGGGGATCATCATGTCCTCGAGATGCGGGCTATAGGCGAGCGGATGGTCGGGCAGCGTGACGCGCGCCGGCGGCGCGTCGAGGAAGTCGAAGGCGTCGCTCACGACGTCGGCCACGACATTGCCCGTCCAGCCGCCGGTCTTCGCCTGTTCCTCGACCGCGACGAGAATGTTGGTGCGCCGGACGCTGTCGCTGACGACGGCGACGTCGAGCGGCCTCAGCACGCGGATGTCGATCACTTCCGCCTCGATGCCGTCACTGGCGAGTTGCTCGGCGGCGATGAGCGCCTTGCCGACCATGGCGAGGCTCGCGACGATCGTCGCGTCGCGCCCATTGCGCAGGATTTGCGCGCCCGTCGGCGGCTCGACGCGCTCTTGGCCGAGCTCAACGCGGCCCTTCGTCGACAACAGCCCCTTGTGCTCGATCACCAGCACGGGATTGTCGTCGCAAATGGCGGCTTTGAGCATCAGGTAAGCCTGCTCGGGGCCCGACGGGCAGAAAATCTTCAGGCCTGGAACCGACATCAACCACGATTCGCAGGTCTGTGAATGCTGCGTGCCGAAGCGCAGGCCGCCTCCGCCAATGGCGCGAATGACGAGCGGCGCCTTGACCCGCCCGCCCGACATGAAGCGGTGCTTGGCGATGGAATTGGCGATCTGGTCGAAGCAGACGCCGAGAAAATCGGCGAACATCACTTCGACGATCGGCCGATAGCCGGTCAGCGCCAGGCCCAAAGCCGCGCCGACGAAGCCGGTCTCGGAAATCGGAGTGTCGCGCACACGCGCCGCGCCGAATTCCTCATAAAGGCCCTGGCAGGTCTTGAACGGCCCGCCGGAGGCGCCGATGTCCTCGCCCATGAGGAGCGTCGTCGGGTCGCGCCGCATTTCCTCGCGCAAGGCGGCGACGATCGCCTCGCGGTAGGTGATGTCTTCGCCGCTCATCGGCTCCTCACGCGTAGGTGCGCGCCAGAAAATCCTGCTTGGGCGACGCCCAGGGCGACAAGGCGGCGCGATCGGCCGCAGCCTTGGCGCGCGCTCGCTCGCTCGCCGCGATGCGCTGGGCTTCGTCCTCCGCGAGCAGGCCGCTCGCGGCCAAGGCGGCGCGATAGAGGGTGAGCGGATCGCGCCTCAGCCACGCCTCGACCTCTCGAGGATCGCGATACTTGGCGGGATCGGTGCGCGAATGGCCGCGATGCCGATAGGTCTTGCATTCGAGAAAGGTCGGCCCTTGGCCGGACCGCGCCCGCGCAATTGCCGCGGCGGCGGCGTCGTAGACGGCGATGACGTCGTTGCCATCGACGATCTGGCTCTCCATGCCGTAGCCGCGCGCCCGGATGACGAGGTCTTCGTAAGGCGTCGTGTGGTCGATGCGGCTGAACTCCCCGTAGAGATTGTTCTCGCAGACGAACACAACCGGCAGCTTCCAGACCTCGGCCATGTTCATCGCCTCGTGGAAGGCGCCGATATTGACCGCGCCGTCGCCGAAAAAGCAGACCGAGACCTGGCCGCGCCCGTTCATTTGCGCCGAGACCGCCGCGCCGACCGCGACCGGCAGCCCCGCGCCGACGATGCCGAAGGCGCCGATGAGGCCGCGCTCGATATCGGTTAAGTGCATCGAGCCGCCGAGGCCGCCGCAGACGCCGCCCTCGCGCCCGAAGAGTTCGGCGAAGGCGGCCTCGGCGTCCATGCCGCGCGCCAGGCAGTGGCCATGTCCCCGATACGTATAGGAGACGTAATCGTCGTCGTTCAACGCCTTGGCGACGCCGACGGCGACCGCCTCCTGCCCGTTGCAAAGATGGGTCGTGCCGTGCACGAGGCCCTCGAGGTAGCTCCGCTGGACCTGCTCCTCGAACTCGCGGATCGCCGCCATGGCGCGGAACAGCTCGATGCGCTCGGCGTCGGTCAACGCCGCCGAGGCGGGATCGCGCGGCGCGGCGTTGGCGGAGCTGCCCTCGGCCATCGAACGTTCCTCCCCAAAGTTCGGGCGGCCAAGGCCGACGAACGTCGCTTGCAGACTATACGCGATACTTTTCGATCGTCTTTTTATCGAGTTCGAGCCCGAAGCCCGGTCCCTGCGGCACCGTGTAGAATCCGTCCTCGAACGGCGAACGGTTGGCGACGAGGCGGAAGAAGAGCGGATCGCGGTCGGGATGGAACGTCTCGAGATACGTGCCGTTCGCGATCGAGGCGAGGAGGTGGACCGCCACTTGCGGCTCCTCGTGGTGGGCCATCTCGACCGAGAACGCAGCGGCCATTGCGGCGACGCGCCGCCATTCCGTCGGGCCGCCGCCCCAACTCGCGTCGAAATTGCAGACGTCGATGGCGTTAGCCGTCATCAGATCGCGGCAGCCCGAGCGGCTGATCTCGCTCTGGCCGGCGCAGATCGGAACTCCGGTCAGCGCGCGCGCCGCCGCCATGTCGAGGCGATCATTCTCCCAACGCACCGGCTCCTCGAACCAGCGAAGGCCGACGTCTTCGGTCAGCCGCGCGAATTCGACCGCCTGACGCAAGCTCCAGCCCTGATTGGCGTCGACGATCAGGATGAAATCATCGCCCGCCGCCTTCCTCGCGACGCGGACGCGCTCGGCGTCCTCGCTGGGCGCGCGGCCGCCGACCTTGAACTTGCAGCCCGCATGGCCGCTCGCCTTGATCGCCTCCATCTCGCGGCCGAAATCGGCGAGCGTCTTGCCCTCTTCGTAATAGCCGGCGATGCAGATCGACGGCAGCTTTTCGGCATAGCCGCCCCAGAGCTTATAGAGCGGCGCGCCGAGCGCTTTGCCGACGGCGTCCCACAACGCGCTGTCGACGCAGGCGATGGCGCACATCGCAAGCTTCCGGTCGCGCAGGATGTTGGCGCTCGGCTTCCTCATGATCTGCCAGCAGCCTTCGATGTTGAAGGCGTCGCGGCCGATCAGCAGCGGTCGGATTTCTTCGAGGATGATCTTGACGATTTCGGCCTGCGACTCGAATTCGTCGCCGTTGTAGATCTCGCCCACCACGCCTTCCCGCGTATAGACGCGTGTGATGATCGTCGCGCGATGGGTCATGAAATAATTGCTGCCGCGGAACGTGCGCGGCAGCGGCATGGCCAGCGGGACGCATTCGATGCGCTCGATCGTCAGCCGCGTCGTCATGGGCCTTGGAGTTTCCCGCCTGTCAGAGGACTGTGCCTGCGGCGTCGTTTGGCCGTCAAGGCGCGCCCGGTCCTCACACCGTCCATGGATCAGGCGCATCGTGCGCCAAGCGATAGCGTTCGATGGCGCGCCGTGGGGCGTCGGGCGAGATGTCGTCCGATCGCGCGAGCGCGGTAAGAGCCGCGAGGACGACGTGGAAACGGTCGATCTCGAAAAAGTCGCGCAGCCGCGCCCGCGTGTCGCTTCGCCCGAAACCGTCGGCGCCTAAGAGCGTCAGCGGCGCCGCGACATGAGGTGCGATGAGCCCCGGATAGGCGCGGACATAGTCGGAGACGGCGATCACGGGCCGATCTCCTTCAAGACAGGCGGCGACGTAACTCCTCCGCGGCTCGACTTCGGGATGGAAGCGGTTCCAGCGCTCGACCGATTGCGCCTCGCGCGCCAGTTCCGAATAGCTCGTGGCGCTCCAAACCTCCGCCGCGACCGCCCACTCGTTCTCAAGGAGGTTCGCGGCTTCGAGCATTTCCGGCACGATCGCGCCCGACGCGACAAGACGAACCATCGCCCCGCCGCCGCCCGCCGGCCGCACGCGATGCAGGCCCTTGACGATCGCCTCCGCGGCGCCCTGAGGGAGTGAGAGCTGCGGATAGTTCTCGTTCATCACGGTCACGTAATAGAAGCAGTCTCGGCCTTTCGTCAGCATCTCGCGCATGCCGTGATCGAGGATGACCGCAAGCTCCGAGGCGAAGGCCGGATCGTAGGCGCGGCAATTGGGGACGGCGGCGGCGGCGACGTGGCTCGCGCCGTCCTGGTGCTGCAATCCTTCGCCCGCCAAGGTCGTGCGGCCCGAGGTCGCGCCGAGCAGGAAGCCGCGGGCGCGCTGGTCGGCCGCCGCCCAGATGAGATCGCCGACGCGCTGGAAGCCGAACATCGAATAGAAGATATAGAAGGGCAGCATCGCGACGCCGCTGACGCTGTAGGACGTGGCGGCCGCCGTCCACGAGGAGAGCGCGCCGGCCTCGGTGATGCCCTCCTCCAGCAATTGCCCGTCCTTCGATTCGCGATAGACAAGCAGCGAACCCTGATCCTCGGGCTCGTAAAGCTGCCCGACGGCGGAATAGATGCCGACCTGGCGGAAGAGCGAAGCCATGCCGAAGGTGCGCGCTTCGTCGGCGACGATCGGCACGATGCGGGGGCCGAGCGTTTCGTCGCGCATCAGCGCGCTCATGAGCCTCACCGCCGCCATCGTCGTCGACATCGGCTTGCCGTCGGCTGACAGCGCGAAGCCTGCGTAAGTCTCGATGCGAGGAACGGCGACCGGCGGGGCCTCGGCGCGGCGCGCCGGCAAGGGTCCGCCGAGCGTCGCGCGCCGCGCGCGGACATAGCGCGCCTCGGCGCTGTCCTCAGGAAGCTCGATGAACCGCAGGGAAGCGACGTCGTCGTCGGCGAGCGGCAGGCGGAAGCGGTCGCGGAAGGATTTCAGCGCGTCGAGATCGAGCTTTTTGGCCTGATGGGCGATGTTGCGAGATTCGCCCGCCGCGCCCATGCCGAAGCCTTTCTTGGTCTTGGCGAGGATGACGGTCGGCGCGCCGCGAAATTCTGAGGCCGCGGCGAAGGCGGCGTAGAGCTTTTCAAAGTCATGCCCGCCGCGCCGGAGGCCGTCGATTTCCGCCGTCGACAAGTGGGCGCTGATCGCCTTCAAGTCGGGATCGAGGCCGAAGAAGTGCTCGAGATTGTACTTCCCATCCTTGGCGCCGAGCGTCTGATACTTGCCGTCGACGGTCGCGGCGAAATTGCGCAACAGCGCGCGATGGACGTCGAGTGCGAAGAGTTCGTCCCAGTCGGAGCTCCACGGCACCTTGACGACGTTCCAGCCGGCGCCGGCGAATACCGACTCGAGCTCCTGAATGATCTGGCCGTTGCCGCGCACCGGCCCATCGAGGCGCTGCAGATTGCAATTGATGACGAAAGTGAGGTTGTCGAGTTTTTCGCGCGCGGCGAGCGACAGCGCGCCGAGTGATTCCGGCTCGTCCATCTCGCCGTCGCCGAACACGCCCCAGACTCGCCGGCCGCCGGTCGCCGCAAGGCCGCGATCTTTCAGATAACGCAGGAAGCGCGCCTGATAGATCGCGTTGATCGGCCCGATGCCCATCGAACCGGTCGGGAACTGCCAGAAGGATGGCATCAGCCAGGGGTGCGGATACGAACTCAAGCCCGCTCCGCCGGCCTCCTGGCGATATTTCGCGAGCCGCTCGACGGTGAGGCGCCCCTCAAGCAGCGCGCGCGCGTAGACGCCCGGCGCCGAGTGCGGCTGGAAGAAGACGAGGTCGCCGCCGCCGGGCGCATCGGCCCCTTTGAAGAAGTGGTTGAAGCCGAGCTCGAAGATTTCGGCGACCGAGGCATAGCTTGCGATATGGCCGCCAAGCTCGCCATGCGCGGCGTTGGCGCGCATCACCATCGCAAGCGCGTTCCAGCGCAGGATCGAGGTGATGCGTTCTTCGAGCTTAAGATCGCCGGGATAGGCGGTCTGGCGCTCCGGCGGGATCGTGTTCTCGTAGGCCGAGTAGAGCGGGGCGCGCGGGAGCAGGCCGAGCTGCCGGCCGCGCTCCTCGAGTTGGGCAATGAGATAAAGCGCGCGCTCAGGGCCCCGCGCCGCGGCGACGTCGCGAAGCGCGTCGAGCCAGTCTTGCGTCTCGAGCGGATCGGGATCGACGGCCTCAACCTCGATCAGCCGTCCGGCTTCGCCCTCGACGCCCATTGTCCGCTCCTAATTACGCGGGCGATTTTAGGCTTCAAGCCGCCGCATAGTCTTGCGAAATTGAGCCCCGTTTTCCGTGACGACGGCAGATTGCGCCTTGAAAAGGCTCATTGGCGGCAGCTCCTGCCGACGAAGGCGACGGGCGCCTTCAGTTCGCGCGGCGGCGCGGGCGCGTTCCGGCGCTTGAGGCGCGAGGTTTGAGCGGCAATTCAGTCTTATACTTGACCTGCTTCAAAGCGAAGCTCGACCGGATATTGGCGACGCCTTGGACGCGCGTCAGCTTGTTGATGATGAAGTTTTCGAATTCTTGCACGTCGGCGACGACGACCCTCAAGAGATAGTCGGAATCGCCCGTCATCAAGTAGCACTCCATCACTTCGTTTAAGTCCCGCATCGCCGTCTCAAACACGTCGAGCGCCGTCTCGAATTGCCGCTCGAGGCTGACGCGGACGAACACGCTGACGCCGAGCCCGACGGCGCGCGGGTTCAACAAGGTCACGTGCCGCTCGATGATGCCGGCGCGCTCAAGCGCCCGCACTCGGACTAGGCAGGGCGAGGGCGAAAGATTGACGCGCGAGGCGAGCTCGGCGTTTGTCAGGCGGGCGTTGTTCTGCAGCTCTTGGAGGATTTTGACGTCGATGGCGTCGAAGGGTTCCGGCAGCATGGCGGCTCTCATAGAGGTTCGGCGCTTGATCCGAGAGGGCCGCGTAGCAGAGCTGCCCTGAGGCGACGCAGCTTGTCACGGCGGACCTCGGCGAACCAACCTGCCGCCCCTGGCCATCGGCCGCGCCGTGCTCTCGCCACCGGTCCCGTGCTCGGTTTAGGCAAAAATCCTCTCGCCACAGGGCATTAGCGAGAATTTAGAAAAACGTTTGCGCAAACGTTTTTCTAGTGGCACATTGTCCGTGATCGGGATGGAACGACCAGCCATTGGGAGGGGCACGGGTGATCACCATCGTCGACATTGCGCGCCAGGCGAATGTCTCGGTGTCGACCGTCTCCCATGTGATCAACGGCACGCGCCGGGTTTCGCCAGCGACCGCAAGAGCGGTCCGTGAAATCATCGAAACGACCGGCTACAGCCCGAATGTCGTGGCGCGCGCGCTGAAGACGTCGCGGACCGGCTCCGTCGGCATCGCCGTGTCGATCACCTCCAACCCCTATTTCGGCGACATCGTCGGCGCGATCGAGACCGAGTGCGCAAGGCTCGGCATGATGATGTTCCTGTCCGACACGCAGGACGATCCGGCCCGCGAACTCGAAGTCGTCACCGCGCTCCGCCAGCGGCGGGTCGACGGCATCATCCTTGCCCCGAGCCCCGATCCCGAGCGGCGGGCGCTTCGCTATCTGACCGAGACGCGCATGCCCTGCGTGCTCGTCGACCGCACGCTGGACCCGACCTTCGATCAGGTTGGCGTGAACAACGCCGAATCGATCCGCGCGCTCGTCCATCACGTCGCCGCCCGCGGCCACCGCCGCATCGGCTACATGGCCGGCAATCCCGGGTTCATCACGACGCTCGAACGCCTCGCCGGATATCGCGCGGCGCTCGACGATCTTCAGATTCCCTTCGACGAGCGGCTCGCCGTCGCCGGCAACGCGACGACTGCTTGCGCCGCCGAGGCGACGAAGGCCCTGCTCGCGCTTGCCGATCCGCCGACCGCTCTCGTCGCCGGCAATAACCTGGCGACCATCGGCGCAATGAGCGCGCTGCGGTCGCTCGGCTTGCGCGTGCCGCGCGATCTGTCGTTCGTCGGTTTCGACGACTTCGAGTGGGCGGATTTCTTCGAGCCGCGCCTGACGCTCGTCGCCCAACCCGTCGCCGAAATCGGCCGGCGCGCCGCCTTCCTGCTGATGGAGCGGATGGCCGCCCCCGACGGAGCGAGACGCACGATCAGGCTCGAAACCTCGCTGGTCGAACGCGACTCGTGTGGGGCTCCTCCGTGAGCGAGCCCGACAGGCAAGTCCCGCTGCTCGAAATGCGGGGCGTCACGAAGAGCTTCGGCGGCGCGCAGGCATTGCGCGGCGTCGACTTCGATCTGAGGCGCGGCGAGATCCATGCGCTGCTCGGCGAAAACGGCGCGGGCAAGTCGACGCTGATGAACATCCTCTCTGGCGTCATCGCCTCGGACGGCGGCGAGATGCGGCTCGAGGGCCAGGCTGTGCGCTTCGCCGATCCCCGCGCGGCGCAGGCCGCGGGCGTGGCGACGATTTTCCAGGAGCTCGACCTTGTTCCGAGCCTCGACGTCACCGCCAATCTGTTTCTCGGGCGCGAACTGACGCGGTCGGGCATTCTCGATCGCGCCGCCATGCGCAACGCAGCGCGCGCGCGGCTCGCCGCGCTCGGTGTCGATTTCGACGTCGATCAGCTCGTCGGCGATCTCTCGGTCGGCCGTCGTCAGATCGTCGCCATCGCCAAGGCGCTCGACTACGCCTCGCGCATTCTCGTCATGGACGAGCCGACCGCCGCGCTGACCGCGGTCGAGGTCGACCGGCTGTTCGCGCTGATGCGCGAGATCGCTGGTCGCGGCGTCGGCGTCGTCTTCATCTCGCATCGTCTCGAGGAAGTGCCGCGCGTCGCCGACCGCGTCACGGTGTTTCGCGACGGGCGGGTCGCTGGCGCGGCGTCGCCGCGCGCGCCGCAATCCGAGCTCGTCAGCTTGCTCGTCGGGCGGTCGCTTTCCGAGCTTTTTCCCAAGCGCGGCGGCGCCTTCGGCGCTTCCGTGCTGCGCCTCGAGCATGCCGCCTTCCGCCCCCGCAATCCACGGCCCGGCTGGCAGGCCCCGGTCGACGTCACACTCGCGGTTCGCGCCGGCGAGATCGTCGGCCTCGCCGGCATCATGGGCGCGGGGCGAACGGAGCTTTTGACGACGCTCTATGGCGCAGCGGGGCAGGGGCGCTGGAGCGGAACGGTCGAAATCAACGGCCGGCCGGCGATGCTCGCCTCGATCCGCGGCGCGCGGGGCTCGGGCCTCGGCTTCGTCACCGACGACCGGCGAGGCAGCGGACTGATGCTTCGCGACACCGTCGGTCACAATCTCGTCGGCGCGGTGCTGCGCAAGGTCTCGCCGATGTTCATCATGTCGCAGGCGCGCGAGGCGCGGCTCGCCGGGCAGGCGATCAGGCTCTTCGACGTGCGGCCCCCGCGCCCCGAGCTCATCGTCGGCGCGCTGTCGGGCGGCAACCAGCAAAAGGTGGCGCTCGCCAAGGAAGTGCTGGCCGAACCTCGCCTGCTGCTGCTCGACGAGCCGACGCGCGGCGTCGACGTCGGCGCGAAAGGCGAGATCTACGCCCGCATCCGCGACCTCGCGGGAAAAGGCCTCGGCGTGCTCATCGCGTCGAGCGAGATGCCGGAGCTGCTCGGCCTTTGCGACCGGATCGTCGTGCTGCGCGGCGGGCGGTCGGTTGCGGAATTTCCAAGCGGCGCCGCCGAGCACGACGTGCTCGCCGTCGCCGAGGCCAACGAAGGAGAGGCGGCGTGAACAGGCGCGAGGCCGAAGCCCTGGCGCGAAATGCGAGCGAAAGGAACGCGCCCCATGACTGAGGCCGTCGGCGCGACGCCTGCTCCGGCTCCGACAAGGCCGCGCCTCGACCCGCTCGCCGTCGCGGTGCGCTTTCAAAGCGTCATCGGGCTCATCGTCGTGGCGATGGGCGGCGTGATCTTCTCGCCGCGCCGCCACGGGCTCATCCTATTCTTGGCGCCCGACAACATCGCCAACATCATCCGCGCCGTGTCGGAAACCGGCATCATCGCCGTCGGCATGACGTTCGTCATCATCACCGCGGGCATCGATCTGTCGGTCGGCGCGCTGCTGAGCCTGTCGAGCGTCCTGACGGCGACGATCATGACGACGGCCGGTTGGGGCCTCTTTGCGACGATCGGTTTCGTGGTCGCCTGCGGCGCCGCCTTCGGGGCAATGCAGGGCGCCATCTCGACGCGCTTCCGGCTCGAGCCGTTCATCGTGACGCTGGCGGGCCTGCAAGTGGCGCGCGGGCTCGCGCTCGTCATCTCCAACAACCAATACATCAACATTTCCTATGGCGACGGCCCCGGCCTCGCGCCGCCCGTCTTCGCCATTCTCGGCGATCGCCTATTCAACAACGTCGTGCCGGTGGCGACGCTCGTCTTTGTGGTCGTGGCGGTCGTCGCCGTCTGCGTGCTCAACCTGACCCGCTTCGGCCGCTATGTCTACGCGGTCGGCGGCAACGAGCGGGCGGCGCGGTTGTCCGGCGTTCCCGTCACCACCGTGAAGATCGCCGTCTATTCGATCACGGGGCTCGTCTCGGCGATCGCGGGCGTCGTGCATGCCGGCCAGTTCAATTTCGGCAGCGCCAATGACGGCACGGGCTACGAGCTCACGGCCATCGCCTCGGTCGTCATCGGCGGCACGAGCCTATTCGGCGGCTCCGGATCGCTCATCGGGACGGTCGCCGGCGCGGTGATGCTCGGCGCGCTCGCCAACATCTTGCAGCTCAACAACATCAACGCGGCTCTGCAATTGCTCGCGACCGGCGCGATCATCGTGCTGGCCGCGGTTCTTCAGTCCCTTGTCCGTCGCCGCGAGGGATTGGGCCGATAGTTCCGGCGACGAGAAGGGCGGCGGGGCCAATGCCGGCGCCTTGCCGCTCTCACCCTTTCAAAAAGAGAGCCGCCGGCGGTTCATGCGGGAGCGAAGAATGAAAACGACGGGATCAACTGGAAGATGGGCGCTTCTGGCCGGAGCGGGCGCGTTGGCGCTGAGCGTCGGCGCCGCAAGCGCGGCGCCGATCGTCAAGGAATGCGGCAAGGACGGAAAATACATTATCGGCTTCAGCCAGGCGAACAACGCCGAGCCCTATCGCCAGCACGTCAACGACGAGCTGACGGCCGCGGCGAAGAAAGTGCCGCAATTCACGCTGCAGATCGCCGACGGCGCCGGCAACGTGAACACGCAGACCTCGCAGATGGACAACTTCATCACCCAGAAGGTCGATCTGATCTTGATCTCGCCCTTCGAGGCCGCGCCGCTGACCCCGGTCGTCGCGCGGGCGGTGAAGGCCGGCATTCCGGTCATCGAGCTCGACCGCAAGACGATCGGCGACGCCGGCAAGGACTACACGGCCTTCATCGGCGGCGACAATTTCAAGATCGCGCAGGAAGCTGGCAAATACGTCGCTGAGAAGCTGCTGCCCGACGGCGGCGATGTCGCGGTGCTCGAAGGCCTGCCGAGCTCGACGCCGGCGGTCGAGCGCCTCAACGGCTTCAAGGACGGCGTGAAGGAGAACGCCAAAATCAACGTCGTCGCCGAACAGGCCGCCGACTGGCTGCCGGATAAGGCGCAGACAGCCTTCGCCGCGATGCTGCAGGCCTATCCCACCATCAAGGCGGTCTACGCGTCGAATGACATGATGGCGGCCGGCGCGCGGCTCGCCGCCAAGGGCGCCGGCAAGAAGGACGGCGACATCAAGATCCTCGGCACCGACGGGCTGCCAGGTCCCGCCGGCGGCATCCGCGCGGTCGCGGAAGGCGAATGGGCGGCGACCTTCACCTATCCGACCGGCGGGCCGGAGGCGATCGCCATGGCGTCAAAAATCCTGCTCGACTGCGCCGAATCGGTGGACACCGTCGTCACGGTTCCCACGCTCGCGATCACGCCGGACAATGCGAAGTCGCTGATGGGCAATTGATCGCTGAAAGCCTCCCTCTTCGGCGATCGTGGAGGCGCGCGCTCTTTGGGGCGCGCGCCTTTTTTCGCCCGGCGCGGCGGCGCCAAGCCTCGCGCGAAGGCCGTGGCCCTCGATTTCGCCGCGGCCCGGGGCTTGCGATAACGGGCCTGTGATCCTTGGCGGTTTCCCGCGCGTGCCGCAGCTTCCGCGGCACAGGCGCGTTGAACGCCCGCGAAGGCGAAGCGCGGCGCTATCCAAAGGCGCGGCGGGACGCTAGATGCAGCCTCGTGACGTCGCGGCGCCCGCGGGCGATCGGCCGCCTTTGCGCGCCGATCTGGGCGCGAAAGACTGAAAAAAGGAAACGCCGATGATCGAGATCGCCGAGTTCATTCCTCCGACACCTTCGCCGCTCTGGAAGCTCGCCAAGCAGGCGGGCGTCGATTGGGCCGTCGGCGGCTTGCCCTTCGACAGCCTCGAGGAGGGCGAGGCGCCGTGGGACCTGGCGCCGCTGATGCGGATGAAGGAGCGTTACGAATCCGGCGGCTTTCAGCTTGCGGTGATCGAGGCGCGCCCGCCGCTCAACAAGGCCAAGCGCGGGCTGCCGGGCCGCGACGAGGAGATCAGAAGCGTCAAAACGCTGTTAAAAAACATGGGAAGGCTGGGCATTCCGGTCTGGTGCTACGAATGGATGACCGACTTCAACTGGGTGCGCACGAACCTCGCGACGCCGTCGCGCGGCGGCTCGGTGGTGACGAGCTTCAACGTCGCGGACGTCGACAAGAAGCCGACTGAGCTCGGGCCGATCGGCGAGAAGGCGCTGTGGGAGAACCTCGCCTACTTCCTCGAAGAAGTGCTTCCCGTCGCCGAGGACGCCAATGTGAAGCTCGCCATGCATCCCGACGATCCGCCCCTGTCGCCCATTCGCGGCGTGTCGCGCATCATGCGCAGCGTCGAGAATTTTCAGCGCCTTCTTGATCTCAACGAGAGCCCGATGAATGGGCTGACCATGTGCCAGGGCAATTTCACGCTGATGACCAAGAGGCTGCCCGACGTCATTCGCGGCTTCGGCGATAAAATCTTCTTCGTCCATTTCCGCGACGTGCGCGGCACGCCCTCGCGTTTCGAGGAGACGTGGCACGATTCCGGCCAGACCGACATGCTCGCCTGCATGCGCGCCTATAAGGACATCGGCTTCGAGGGCGTGCTGCGCCCCGATCACGTGCCGACGGTCGAGGGCGACACCAACGACAACGCGGGCTACTCCGCCTTCGGCCGGCTCTACGCCATCGGCTATATCCGCGGCCTAAGGCAGGCGGTCTACGCGCAATAGCTCTTACCAGGACGTAAACAGCGATGAAGATCGCGCTCACAGGGGGGAGCGGCGGGATCGGCCGCGCGATCGCCGCCGAGGCGCTGCGGCAGGGCCATCAGGTCGTCAACGTCGACCGCGCGCCGCCGCCGGCGGGCTCAGGCCTCGAGGCGACGACCTTCATCAAGGCCGACATGGCGGATTACGAAGCGCTGGTCGCGGCGTTTGAAGGCTGCGACGCGCTGATCCACATGGCGGCTATTCCCTCGCCCGTCCGCCATCCCGAGCATGTCGTGCACAACAACAATGTGGTCGGCAGCTACAATGCGATGCGGGCGGCGGTCGAGCGCGGAATCATGCGCATCTGCCAGGCCTCGAGCGTCAACGCGATCGGCTTGTCGTTCAGCCGCTTTGCGAGCTTCGACTATTTTCCGATCGACGAAGAGCACCCGAACCATTGCGAGGAGCCCTATAGCCTGTCGAAATGGATCTGCGAGCAGCAGGCCGACAGCTTCGCCCGCCGCTACGAAGCGATCCGCATCGCCAGCATGCGCTTTCATTGGGTGGTGCCGGATCGGGCGACCGCGGCGGCGCGCTTCGGCTTCGCGCGTCAGGATGTGGCCAAGCACCTGTGGGCCTATGTGCTGTTTGGCCCCGCCGCGCGGGCTTGCCTCTTGAGCCTCACCGCCGAATTTTCTGGCCACGAGGTCTTTTACGTCGTCGCGCCGGACACGAATATCGACGTGCCGAGCCTGGAGCTGGCGGCGCAGTTTTTCCCGAACGTGCCGGTCCGCGGCGACCTCTCGGGCCGCAAGAGCTTTTTCTCGACCGCCAAGGCCGAGCGGATTCTCGACTGGCGGCACGACGTGGGCTAGGCGCGGATTGCTTTTTTCGTCGAGGCGGCCTTTGCAACCGAGGCCTCATGGCTCTTCTCCTCGCGAGAAGCGGGGAGAAGGTGGCGCGCCCTCAATCGAAGAACGCCTTGTCCTCCTCCTTCAAGTAGCGCTTGGCCGCCTCTGGGATGAGATCGACTCCCATGCCGGGGCGGTCGATCACGTCGATGAGGCCGTTATTGACGATCGGTTTGGGCAGCCCCTCGACGATCTCGTACCACCAGGGATCCGTGCCGCTCGGATACTCGAAGGCGATGTAATTTGAAGGCAGCGTCGCGCAAACGTTGACCAGCGCGCCGAGGCCTAGGAGGCCGTTACCCGTGCCGTGCGGGGCGATGGTGATCCCGTGCAGGTGAGCGTATTCGGCGATCCATTTCAGCTCGGCGATCCCGCCGACGTCGGCGGGATCAGGGCCGACGACGTCGACCGCCCGCCTTTCGATCAGCTCTTTGAAATTCTGGCGGAGATAAATCTGCTCGCCGGTGTGGATCGGCGTCGAGGTGGCGATCGTCAGGTCGCGATAGACGTCGGCGTTGATCCACGGCACGTAGTCGCCGGTCAGCATGTCTTCGAGCCAGAGGAGGTTATATTTCTCGACCGCTCGGGCAAAGCGCAGCGCGTCGCTCGGCAGCCAGCCTGGCCCGCAATCGAGCGCGAGGCCCACGCGATCCCCCAACACCTCTTTCATCGCGGCGACGCAGTCGATCATGTGGTTCATGCCGCGCTCGGTGATGACGCCGGAATCCATCGCGCCGTGAAACGGGCTTAAGCTCGGCGTCCCATAGAAGAAGCCGTCGAACTCGCGCTTCATCGCCGAATGGAAGGCGATGCCCTGCTTGACGATGTCAAAACCTTCCGGAAGCGCCATCATGCGCTTGCAATCGGCGGCGTAGCGCTCGGGCGTCGTGCCGCCCATCGGCACGCGCAGCGAGCCGTTATACGTTCGCACGCGATCGCGCACCTTGCCGCCGAGGAGCTTATAAACGGGAACGCCCGCCGCCTTGCCCGCGACGTCCCAGAGCGCGTGCTCAATGATCGACACCGCGGCGCCGTAAGGCTTGAACGCGCCGCGCTGGCGGATTTTCAGCATGCAGCGCTCGACGTCGGTCGGGTCCTCGCCGATCAGCGCCTCGCGGAACTGGAGCACGTAAGGCTTGAGATAAGGCTTATAGGATTCGGCCTCGCCGTAGCCGGAAAGCCCCTGGTCGGCGACGATGCGCACGATTGGGTTCTTGCCGATGAGAGCGCATTTCAGGTCGACGATTCGCATTGAGCGCTTCCTCTGGTTCAATTCTGAAACGGCGCGCCGCCGTTCGCTGCGATTTCCGCGTCTCGCGCCTTAAAGCATTGTGATGCGCAGGCTCTAAGTCTACGATCTTCGTCCCGTCTCTTCGCCATCTCTTGGCGGAAATGTCGAGCCCCGCGGCGCCTTTCCTTCGACAGCCCAGCCGTCGAGAGACGGCGGCCGTCTCAGAGGCGAGGAACCAGAAGGCTTTTTTCGAGGAAGCGAAGCCCCAAGTGAAGATCGTCAACATTCGCACCGCCGTCATCGCCGGCAACTTTCCATGGGTGCTCGTCCGCATTGAGACCGATACCGGGTTGACCGGGCTCGGCGAGGCTTATTGGGGCGCAGGCGTCGCCGAGCTCGTGCATCGCGCCAAGCCGCTCTTGATCGGCGAGGACCCGACGAACATCGCCAGGCTCGTTTTCCTGATGGAGCGGTCGCTCTCGGGCGAGGGCTCGCAAGGCGGCGCGGCGGTGACCGCAATCAGCGGGATCGAAATCGCGCTCTGGGATCTCCTGGGACGCGCGCACGAGCTGCCGATCTCGACGTTTTTTGGCGGCCGATTCCGCGACGCCATCCGCATCTACGCCGACTGTCATGCCGGCGAGACGCCGGATCCGAAAAGCTATGGCGAGCGCGCCAAGGAAGTCGTCGCGGACGGCTTTTCGGCGATCAAGTTCGATCTCGACACGCCGAACCCGTTCACGATCGACGTGAGCCTTGACCCATATCCGCGCAGGCAGTGGGTTGAGCCTTACAATCGGACGATCGGCTCGGCCGAGATGAATTGGATGGTCAACGTCGTGAGAGAGGTGCGCGAGGCAGTCGGGCCGGCGGTCATGGTGGCGATGGACGCGCACTGGAAGTTCGGCGTCAACGACGCCATCAAGCTCGCCCAGAAGCTTGAGCCCTTCGACCTCCTATGGCTCGAAGATCCGGTTCCGCCGATCAACATCGAGGCGCAGCGCCACGTCACGCATTCGACCCGCACGCCGATCTGTACCGGCGAGAACCTCTATCGCAAAGAAGGATTTCGCGAGCTGATCGAGAAGCAGGCGGCGCGCATCATCGCGCCCGATATCCCGAAAATGGGCGGGCTGCTCGAATTCAAGAAGGTCGCCGATCACGCCGACGGCTACTACATCCCGATGGCCCCGCACAATGTCGCAAGCCCGATCGGCACGGTCGCCGGCGCGCATGTCTGCGCCGCGATCAGCAATTTTCTCGTCATGGAGTTCCACGCGCACGACGTCTCGTGGTGGGGCGATCTGGTCGAGGGGCGCCCGACGATCGTCGACGGCTATATCCGTCTCGACGACCGCCCCGGCCACGGGCTGACGCTCGACGAAGACGTCGCGAAAGCCCATTTGAAAAAAGGCTCGAGCTATTTCGGCGACGAGCCGTGGGCGTGACCTAAGATCGCCGACGCCCCATTGAGCGGAGCCATTCCATGAAAATCGAGGCGGTCAAAGTCATCGTCTGCTCGCCCGGCCGCAACTTCGTCACCGTGAAGATCCTCACGGAGGAAGGTCTCACCGGCGTCGGCGACGCGACGGTCAACGGGCGCGAGAAGGCGGTCGCCGCCTATCTCGAGGAGCATGTCGCGCCGACTCTTATCGGCCGCGACGCGCGGCAGATCGAGGACATCTGGCAATATCTCTATCGCGGCGCCTATTGGCGGCGTGGCCCGATCACGATGGCGGCGATTTCGGCGATCGACATGGCGCTGTGGGACATCAAGGCCAAGGCCGCCGGCATGCCGCTGTATCAGCTTCTCGGCGGCGCCTCGCGCCAGCACGTGATGATCTATACGCACGCGCAGGGCATGACGATCGACGAGGCGGTCGACGCGGTCGGCAAGAAGCGCGAGCAGGGTTTTATCGCCATCCGCGCCCAGGTCGGCGTGCCCGGCCTGCCGCCGATCTACGGCGTCGGCGGGCGTTCGAACCAGGCCAAGGGCGGCATGGTCGATTCCCTGCCGCACGAAGAAGTCTGGTCGACCTCGAAATATCTCGTCCACGTGCCGAAGCTGTTCGCCAAGCTGCGCGAGACCTTTGGCGACGACCTGCATCTCCTGCACGACGCGCATCATCGCTTGACCCCCATCGAGGCCGCGCGGCTCGGCAAGGACCTCGAGCCCTTCCGCCTGTTCTGGCTCGAAGACCCGGTCCCGGCGGAGCTGCAAGAGGGCTATCGCATCATCCGCCAACATACGACGACGCCGATCGCGCTCGGCGAGGTGTTCAACACCATCTGGGACGCGCGCCTGCTGATCGAAGAGCAGCTCATCGACTATATCCGCACGACTTCGGTGCACGCGGGCGGCGTCACGGGCCTGAGGCGCATCCTCGATTTCGCCTCGCTCTACCATGTCCGCAGCGGCTGCCATGGCGCGATGGACATTTCGCCCATCGCCATGGGGGTGAACTTCCACATCGGCCTGTGGGCGCCGAATTTCGGCGTTCAGGAATTTTCAGGCTTCACCGACCTCATGCACGAAGTCTTTCCCCACGCCTGGACGCAGGAGGGCGGTTTCGTCCGCCCTGGCGACGCGGTCGGCCACGGCGTCGACATCAACGAGGAGCTTGCGGCAAAATACCCCTACGAGCGCGCCTATTTGCCGGTCAATCGGCTCGAAGACGGCACGATGTGGAACTGGTGAGGTTGAAGCGCCCATGATCGAAACCAAGGACATCTCGCGTCCGCCGAAGGACATCGTCTCCAAACTCGCGGCGCTCGGCGCGGCGACGGCTTGCGCGACCCTGCATCATATCGGCGTGCGCGACACATTCATGCAGGGGCCGGTCGCCTGGACGAAGGGCAGGGCGATCGCCGGTCCGGCGCTGACGCTGCAATTCATGCCCAAGCGCGAGGACCTCTACGGCGAAGGCGAATATGCCGACGTCGAGAAGCAGCTTCACCGCCACGCGCTCTACCACACTCAGCCCGACGACATCGTCGTCGTCGACGCGCGCGGCGACATGCGCTCGGGCGTGTTCGGCGAGATGATGCTCACCTATTTCAAGGGCCGCGGCGGCGCCGGCGTCGTCATCGACGGCTGCGTGCGCGACTATCCGCACGTGAAGACGCTCGACCTCGGCCTATGGCTGCGCGGCGTCACGCCGAATTTTCACACCCAAACCACCATCATGCCGTTTGCGGTCAATGTGCCGATCGCCTGCGGCGGCGTCACCGTGATTCCAGGCGACATCATTGTCGCCGACGACGACGGCGCCTGCGTCATTCCGGTGGCGATGGCGGAAAAAGTGATCGAGCACGCCGGCGCGCATCACGACTGGGAGGATTTTTCGCGCGAGATGCTCTCAAGAGGCGGATCGCTTCAACGCTACTATCCGCTCTCCGACCAGGCGCGCCCGGAATACGAGGAGTGGCGCAAGACGCATCCGATCGCGCCGCCCAAAGCCTAAAAGAGGGAGGGGTTCACGTTATGTTGACTTGGCCGCGACGGCCGTTTTACGTTGTGGATATCGCGGCGACGAGCCGTCGATCCGCGACTTAATCGGCGCGCGGAGAGGGAGGGAAACCAAAAGTCCTGTCGGAAGCTTGGACGGGAATTGAAGCCGAAGACAGGCGCCTGAGGCTGACCCAAGATTTTGCAACAGGCGAAGTGGGCTTCCCGCGTCGTCGCGCGCAAGTTGTCTTAAAACGACATGCGCGCCGCCGACGCCTGACCGGCGAGGCGAAATCAGTCGCGTTAAAAACACAACCCACGAGGAGGAAGCGTTCAGATGTCTACGTTGAAGCTCGCCGCCGCGGCGGCTTTTGCGATCGGAGCGGTCTTCGCGCCGTCGATCGCGCTGCCCGACGAAGCGGCGCCGACCGAAATCGCGCCGAAGACGCCGTTGCCGGACGTTCCGCGCAACCAAACCCTCATCATGGGTTGGAGCATCACCTCGCCGATCGGCGTGACCAATCCGTGGGCGATTCCCGGGTACACCCACCAGGAAGGCAACGTCTTCATGTGGGAGCCGCTGATGTATTTCGGCATCTTCGCCGACAAATACATTCCCTGGCTCGCGACCAGCATGGAATATACGAGCAAGGACTTCACCTCGCTCGAGATCAAGCTGAACCCCAACGCCAAGTGGAGCGACGGCGTGCCCGTCACTGCGAAGGACGTGGTGTTCACCTTCGAAGGGCAGATGAAGAACGAGAAGCTGCCCTATCACGCGTCGTTCGACCAGTTCGTCGACACGGTGAAGGCGGTCGACGACCAAACCGTCGACGTGAAGTTCAAGATTCCGGCGCCGCGCTTCAAGTTCGAAGTGCTGACCGAGAAGTTCGACACCGGCATCCCGATCGTTCCCGAGCACGCGCTCTCCAAGGTTTCGGACGTGAACGCCTATCCCGGCGGCACGGAAATTCCCCATTCCGGGCCCTATGACCTCGTCGCCTGGAACGCCAACCAGAAGATCTACAATCTTCGCCCCGACTGGTGGGCGGTCAAGGCGGGCTTGAGCCAGCTTCCGGCGGTCAAGCGCATCGTTCTCGTCAACATCGGCGGGCAGGTCGGCCAGAACATGGACACCGTCGCCCAGCGCCTGGTGAACAACGAGATGGACACCGCGCTCGACATGCGCAGCTCGGTGATCGGCAACATTCTGGCGCAGAACCCCAAGATCACCACGCATGCCGGCAACAAGCCGCCTTACGGCTATCTCGACTGGTGGCCGAATTCGCTGTGGATGAACACGCAGATCGCGCCCTATAACGACGCGCGCGTGCGGCGCGCCATCAGCCTGGCGATCAACCGCGACCAGATCAACGACGTCGTCTACGAGGGCGCGAAGATCGCGACAGTTTATCCGTTCCCGCTCTATCCGGGCTTGAAGGCGTTCGTCGACTCGCCGGACGTCAAGGCGCTGGAAGCGAAGCTGCAGCCCGGCAAGTTCGATCTCGCGGAGAGCGCCAAGCTGATGACCGACGCCGGCTTCAAGAAGAACGCCGACGGCCTGTGGGCGAAGGACGGCAAGACGGTCAACGCCACGATCCTCGGCTTCGAGGGCATTCACAGCGACATCGTGCCGGTGCTAGTCGAGATGCTGCGCAAAGGCGGCTTCGACACCGCGATCGACTTCGGCGCCGACGCCTACCAGAAAGAGCAGGACGGGGCGCCGGGCCTCTATATGTTCGGCCACGGCGCGAGCCTGAAGGACCCCTATGCCGCCTTCGAGCTCTTCCACGGGCGCTTCAGCGCCGGCATCGGCACGTCGGCGGGCAACAACCGCTTCTCGCGCTACAAGAACCCCGACTACGACAAGATCGTCGACGCCATGGCGCCGCTGTCGTCGGATGATCCGAAGTTCCATGAGCTCGCCGTCAAGGCGCTGGAAATCTACTGGAAGGAACAGATCGACGTTCCGGTCATCCAGTGGCTCCATCGCATCGCCTACAACCAGACCTACTGGACGAACTGGCCGACGGCGGACAACCTGGCGGCTGGCACGAACGGCGCCTTCTGGGCGCAGACCGGCATGCTCGTCGTGACGAACCTCAAGCCGTCGGGCAAGTAAGGGTGAGGAAACCGGGAGGGCGCGGGTCGACATGCCCGCGCCCTTCTTTGTCGCCTAAGAAGGCTTAAGGAGGAGATCTTCGGTTGTCGCTGAAACTGATCGCTCGACGATTGCTGTTCCTGGTGATGGTGGTTTGGTCGGCGTCGACGATCACGTTCTTCATTCCGCGCTTTTCCGACCGTAATGCGATCCGCGAGCGCTTCGGCGAACTCTCCCGCACCGGCGGCTTCGCGCCGGCGGACCTTGAGAAGATCATCGCCGCCTTTTCGAAGCAGTTCGGGCTCGATAAGCCCCTCTGGCAGCAATATATCGACTACATGCTCGGCGTGCTGAGGCTGGATTTCGGCTACTCGCTCGGCCGCTACCCCTCCACCGTCATCCAGCTCATCGAACAGGCGCTGCCGTGGACGATCGGCCTCCTGTTGGTGACGACCATCTTAAGCTTCGTCATCGGCAACCTGCTCGGCGCGGTCGCCGCCTGGCAACGGGCGCCCAATTGGCTCCGTTCGATCGCCACGCCTTTCGTCCTGTTGCAGGGCGTGCCGCCGGTGCTGATGGGCGTGCTCCTGCTGTTCTTTGTCGGGTTCCGGCTGAAGCTCTTGCCGTTGGGGGGCGCTTATTCGGCGGGGCTCATTCCGAACTGGTCGTGGGATTTCATCTTGGATTCGCTCGCTCACCAGGTCCTGCCGGCGCTGGCGCTGATCTTGGGTTCGGTCGGCGGCTGGGTGTTGTCGATGCGCGGCATGGGCGTGACGATCCAGGGCGAGGACTATGTCAATTTCGCCGAGCACAAGGGCTTAAGCGGCTTTCGCATCTTCCGCGACTATTACCTGCGCAACGCCCTGCTGCCGCAAGTGACGGGCTTCGCGCTGGCGCTTGGCACCGTCGTGACGTCGGCGATCGTCATCGAAGGCATTTTCGGGCTGCCCGGCATCGGCTCGCTGCTGCAACGGGCGATCCAGGCGAATGATTTTCCGGTGATCTACGGGATCGTTCTCTTCATCACCATCGCGGTTGCGTCGCTGATGGTCCTGATGGAGTTCGTCTATCCGTTGCTCGACCCGCGCATCCGCAATCAATAGGCTGCTTTAACTTGTCGACCGCCGTGCTTTCGACCGAGGCCTTCCAAGCGCCGAGCGGGCTGACGCTGTTCCTGCGCTATCTCAGGCGCAACAAGAGCCTGGCGATCGGCGCCGCCATCCTGCTCCTGCTCGTCCTCTTCACCATCGTCGGCTTCCTGACCCTCGACCCCGATTGGGCCTATCCGCTCTCCGCCCCGACCAAGAAGCCGCCGAGCCTGCAATATCCGTTCGGCACCGATTTCTTCGGCCGCAACTTGCTCGCCGCGATGGTCGTCGGCATGTGGCAGACGGCGGTGATCGGCCTGATCGCCGGCGGGCTTGGCACGTTCATCGGCGTCGTCTTCGGATTCATCTCCGCCTATTTCGGCGGCTCAATCGACGCGGCGATCCGCGGCGTCTGCCAGATCCTGACGCCGATCCCGGTGTTGCTCATACAGGTCGTCGTCGCCGGGTCGCTGGATAAACGCGACGTGACCATTCTCACCATGGCGCTCATCGTCGTCATGCTCGCCTGGATGGGGCCGACGCTCGTCATCCGCTCGCAGGTGCTGACCATGAAGGAGCGGCAGTTCGTGTCGGTCGCCAAGCTTTCGGGCGTCAGCGATCTCGGCATCATTTTCGGGGAAATTCTGCCCAATCTCTTGCCTTTCATCGCCGCCGGGTTCGTCGGCCAAGTCTTCTCCGCCGTCTTCGCCTCGTTCTATCTCGCCGTGCTCGGGCTTGGGCCCTTGCGCGAGCCGCTGCTCGGCAACATCATCTGGGCAGCGCAGTCGCAGGGGGCCTTCTTCAACGGCTGGTGGTGGTGGCCGATCGAGCCGGCGGTGGCGATGATCCTCATCCTCGGGTCGCTCGCCCTCGTCAACATGGGCCTCGACGAATTGGCCAATCCGCGCGTGCGCAGGTCGGAATAGGGCGATGGGCGTCACTGTGATGGACAAGGCCGCGGACGCTCTCAGCCCCGCCCGCGCTCCAGGCGCGGCCGGCCCGCCGACGCTTAAGGTCAGCCATCTCGAGGTCACCTACTATACCGATTCCGGCCGCGCCAAGGCGCTCGACGACGTGAGCTTCACGCTTCAGGCCGGCGAGAAACTCGGCATGGTCGGGGAATCCGGCTCCGGCAAGAGCACGATGGCGCTCGCAATGATGCGGATGATTAAGCCGCCGGGCCGCATCGAGGCCGGCGAAGTGATCGTCGGCGGCGTCGACCTCATGGCTCTCGACGACGAAGGCATGCGCAAGTCGAGGCTCAGCCGCATCGCCTATATCCCGCAAGGCGCGATGAATTCGCTCAACCCGGTGTTGCGCATCGGCGCCCAGATGATGGACGCGGTCAAGGCGCATGTCGGCGCCGAGCCCAGGGCGAAAACGGAAGAGCGCTGCCGGAACGCGCTGAAATCGGTCGATCTCGACCCGGGCGTCTTTCGGATGTACGCGCACGAGCTCTCGGGCGGCATGAAGCAGCGCGTCTGCATCGCCATCGGCATCCTGCTTAAGCCCCAGGTCATCATCGCCGACGAGCCGACCAGCGCCCTCGACGTCGTCACCCAGCGCCAGGTGATGGAGACGATCGACAACGTCCAGAAGCAGATCAACGCCGCGGTCATTCTCATCGGCCACGACATGGGCTTGATGGCGCAGTTCGTCGACAAGGTGGCGGTGATGTATGCCGGGCGGCTCGTCGAGGTGAGCACGGTGCGCGACATGTTCACCGCGCCGTTGCACCCCTACGCGCAAGCCCTCATCTCGAGCCTGCCCAATCTCGAAAACAAGGGCGTCTTCCACGGCATTCCGGGCCTCGCGCCGTCGCTGCTGCGCTTGCCCGGCGGCTGCGCGTTCCATCCGCGCTGCGCGCGCGTCCTCGACGTCTGCCGCACGGCGCGCCCGGAAGCTCTCGCGCTCGCGACCGGCCGCGTCGTCACCTGCCACCTTTACGCCAAGGGCGCGTGAATGGCGGCGCTGCTCGAACTCGCCAATGTGTCAAAAGTCTATTCGCGCGGCCTCATCAACGCGAAGGCGACGGTCGCGCTCGAGCCCATCTCCCTGACGCTGCAAGAGGATCAGCCGACGATCCTGACGATCGCCGGCGAGAGCGGCAGCGGCAAGACGACGCTCGCCATGCTGCTGCTCGGCTTCATCACGCCGACCACGGGCGAAATTCTTTACAGGGGCAAGAACATCTGGTCGCTGCAGGGCGACCAGCGCACGACGTTCCGCCGCGAGGTGCAAGCGGTCTTCCAGGACCCCTTCGCGGTGTTCAATCCTTTCTACACGGTCGACCATCTGCTCACGGTGCCGATCCGCCGCTTCGGCTTGGCGAAATCCAAGGCGGACGCGCGCGCCAAGATGGACGAGGCGCTGACGGCGGTGGGCCTAAGGCCCGAGGACATTCTCGGCCGGTTCCCGCACCAACTTTCCGGCGGGCAGCGCCAGCGCATCAACGTGGCGCGCGCGCTGCTCTTGAAGCCGAAGCTGCTGGTCGCCGACGAACCTGTCTCGATGGTCGACGCGTCGCTGCGCGCCACGATCC
>Ga0187782_10000548_pt1 | contig 25580 bp, 18 predicted proteins | sample 0715_SJ02_MP15_2_FD_132454 | JGI IMG/M metagenome (GOLD analysis project Ga0187782, IMG submission 132454) | Tropical peat soil microbial communities from peatlands in Department of Meta, Colombia - 0715_SJ02_MP15_20_MG | ecosystem: Environmental > Terrestrial > Soil > Wetlands > Peat | place... | reverse complement strand
TGCGTCGATAACTTCTTTACCGGCACGCGACGCAATATCGTTCACCTGCTCGATCATCATGGCTTTGAACTCATGCGCCATGATGTGACGTTCCCGCTCTACCTTGAGGTCGATCAAATCTACAATCTGGCTTGCCCGGCTTCGCCGATCCATTACCAGCACGATCCCGTGCAGACGACCAAGACCAGCGTGCACGGGGCGATCAACATGCTGGGCCTGGCCAAGCGCGTCAAGGCCAAGATCTTGCAAGCTTCGACCTCCGAGGTCTATGGTGATCCGGAGATGCATCCGCAAGCCGAGAGCTATTGGGGGCGCGTGAACCCGATCGGAGTTCGTAGTTGCTACGACGAGGGCAAGCGTTGCGCCGAGACGCTGTTTTTTGACTATTGGCGCCAGCACCGGCTGCGCATTAAGGTGGTGCGTATCTTCAATACGTACGGGCCACGCATGCATCCCAACGACGGTCGTGTGGTGTCCAATTTCATTGTTCAGGCGCTGCGCGGCAGCGAGATCACGATTTATGGCACGGGGCAGCAGACCCGCAGCTTTTGCTATGTCGCTGACATGGTTGAGGCCCTGGTACGAACGATGGGCACGGCCGACGACTTTACCGGCCCGGTCAATATTGGCAACCCGGGCGAGTTCACGATGCTGGAGCTGGCCGAGAAAATCCTGCGATTGACTGGCTCGCGCAGCAAGCTCGCTTTTGAGCCGCTGCCGGCCGACGATCCGCGCCAAAGACAGCCGGACATTTCGCTGGCCCGCGAGCAGTTGGGCTGGGAGCCGAAGGTCGCCCTGGAGGATGGCTTGCGCGAGACGATTGCGTATTTTCGCGACGTGCTTGCCGTCTGACGTTATAAGCTTGCCGCAGTGTCGTGTCGACCCGAGCTGGCCTCCCGAGCGCAGGAGTTGCCGTGCGCACAAACTGTTGCGCTGCTGGCGCGTGGCAAGCAAATGCGCCAGGCGCCATCGCGCGACACGCGAGCTGCAAGGCCTGTTCGCTGGACGGATGCCGCATAATCGCGCATGGCAAAGGCCGCCGACCGGACCCGCAACTGGAGGCGGTAATCGATAATCTCGCTCCGATGGCACCGATCGTCGCCCTGCGTTGTATGGCTACCAAATCTGCGGGTATGCAAACCGCGTTGTTGCTGCAAAACCCCGCACTATGAAACAGGTCATCGTTCACGCGGGAGAAGTCCGGGTGGTTGAGGTCCCTGCGCCCCAGCCATCGGCCCGCGGCATTTTGGTTCGCGTCGAGTTCTCTTGCATCAGCACGGGCACCGAGGTCGCGGGGATTCGCGCTGCCGCGCAACCGCTCTTGCAACAAGCGATCCGACAGCCACAGAAAATTCGTCGTGCAATCGAGATGATTCGTAACGAGGGTTTGGGTAGGACGCTTGAGCGCGCCCTCGGACAAACCCAAGCGCGTCCACTCGGCTATTCGCTCGCCGGCGTTGTGGAGGCGGTGGGCAAGGAAGTCGACTACTTTGCCCCGGGTGATCGCGTAGCTTGCGCCGGTTCCTCCCTGGCCAATCATGCGCAATGGGTCGACATTCCGGTCAACCTTGCGGTGAAGATCCCCCAGCGTGTTGAGGCCGATGCGGCTAGCACGGTCGCACTGGGTGCCATTGCAATGCAGGGTGTGCGGCGCGCGGCGCCTCAATTAGGCGAAACCTTTGTCGTTGTGGGTCTGGGTTTGATCGGTCAGATCACGGTGCAATTACTCCGGGCCAACGCGTGTCGTGTCCTTGCAGTTGATCCCGATGCGGGTCGTGTGGCCGTTGCGCGCGCAGGCGGAATCGACGCCTCGCTTGCCGCCCAAGACTATGCGCAACGAATTGCTTCGTACACGGACGGCCTGGGCGCTGATGGGGTCATCATCACCGCCGCTTCAAGCGATCCCCAGCTCGTCAATACGGCCGCGCAGGCTTGTCGCGTGAAGGGCCGCGTGGTAATCGTTGGGGATGTGCGATTGGACTTGGACCGCACGCAGCTGTACCAACGCGAGCTCGATCTTCTGATCGCAACCTCGTACGGCCCGGGCCGCTACGATCCAAGCTATGAGAGCGACGGCATTGACTATCCGCCGGCCTACGTGCGGTGGACGGAAAATCGCAACATGCAAGCGTACCTTCAGCTGCTGGCCTCGGGCGCGATTCGTCTGGACCACCTTACACGCAGCGTGACACCGCTTGAGAACGCAACGCAGGCTTATGGAGCACTGAATCAAGACGAAGAGCGGCCGCTGCTTGCCTTGTTGACCTACCCAAAGCCGGATGCGGTGCCTGCGTCGGCCGTGACGACCATCGTCGGATCGCCCACGGCTCGCTCCAAGCAGCTGCGCGTGGCGTTGATTGGCGCCGGGTCCTTTGCGCAGAGTATGCATATTCCCAATCTGGAGCGTCTGCGCGATCGGTACGCACTGCATGCGGTAGTGGGTCGAACCGGTGCAACTGTGGAGTTGATCGCGCGGCGCCATGGCGCCAAATACGCGACCACACAGTTTGAGCGCGTGCTGGAAGATCCGGACGTGGACGTGGTGCTGATTGCAACGCGACACAACTTGCATGCCTCAATGGTCTTGCAGGCTCTGGCGGCCGGCAAACACGTATTGGTCGAAAAACCGCTTGCGATCACTGCCGACGAGCTGTCGTCGATTGAGCGCTATTTTTCGCAAAATACCGTCACGCCCTTGCTTTTGACGGGATATAACCGTCGCTTTGCTCCTGCATTGGAAGCCGCGCGCACCTTGATCCAGCAGCGGGCGACACCGCTGGTTGTGAACTACCGGATGAATGCGGGCTACCTTCCTCTGGATCATTGGGTCCACGGCCCGGAAGGTGGCGGAAGAAACATTGGCGAAGCGTGCCACGTGTACGATCTATTCGGATTCCTTACTGACAGCGCGCCGCTGCGCGTACAGGCCGAAGCTATTTCCCCGCGCGGGCGCGAGCTTCGGCGCGACGATAATTTTGTTGCCACGATTCGCTACGAGGACGGCTCGCTCAGCACGCTCACCTACACCGCGCTTGGCGCTTCTGAATATCCAAAGGAGAAGATGGAGATTTACGCGGACGGCACCGTCCTGTCTTTGGAGGACTATCGACGCCTGGACGTTTCGGGGCGCGCCGGGCCGGTCTGGTCGTCGTCGAGCGCTGACAAGGGCCACTTGGCCATGTTGGCAGCCTTTGCCGACGGTGTGCGGCAGATGCGCTGGCCCGTTGCGCTCCAGCGCCAGCTCGATGCAATGCGCATTGCCTTTCAGGTCCAAGATGCCATCCACTCTTAACCAGCAAGTCCGGCAATACTGGGAACAAGAGCCTTGCGGAACCTCCGCGCAGATTGCGGGCACCAGCCAACCACTGAGTCGCGAGTGGTTCGAGCGCATCGAGCAACATCGATACTGCGCCGAGCCGATGATTCGCGAGGTCGCTCAGTTCGAGTCGCATCGTGGCGAGCGGATTTTAGAGGTCGGGGTTGGCGCGGGAACCGATCATCTGCAATGGGCGCGCGCCGGCTGCGAATGCTACGGCGTCGACCTCACGCAGGCGGCCATCGACACCGTTCGCAGTCGGCTGGCGCTTTATGGCTTTGAGTCGAATTTGCAGCGCTTGGATGCGGAGAAGCTCCCATTTGACGATGCCCGCTTTGACTTGGTTTATTCGTGGGGGGTAATCCACCACTCAGAGCACCCCGATGCAATCGTGGCGGAAATCGTGCGAGTGCTGCGGCCGGGGGGCAAGTTCATCGGCATGGTGTACGGACGCAGGTCGCTGCTGGTGGCGAAAATGTGGCTGCGCCACGCACTGCTCGCCGGCAAACCGTGGCGCACCCCCGCAGACGTCGTTTGGCACCACATGGAGAGCGTTGGTACCAAAGCCTATACAGTTCGTGAAGTGCGCCAGCTGCTGCGAGGGTTCTCCTGCGTCACCATCCGTCGCTGGTGCACTGTATATGACACCGCTCGCTTGCCTGATTGGCTGGCAAGGCATGTACCCAACCGCGTGGGCTGGTTCATCACGTTTGAGGCCACGCGCTGATGTGCGGCATCGTCGGCGCGCTGTCCTTTCGCAATTGCGCTTTCGACATCCTGCCCCCCTACATTGAGCAAATGCGCGATGCCATGGCGCATCGTGGTCCGGATGGCGCGGGTAGCTGGATTGCGCAGGACCGGCGCATCGGCCTTGGCCACCGCCGCCTCTCGATCATCGATCTATCCCCGGCGGCGGCGCAGCCGATGAGTAATGCGGACGAAAGCATCTGGATCAGCTTTAACGGCGAGATCTACAACTACGCCCAGGTGCGCCGCGAACTCGAGGCCACTGGGCGGTATCGTTGGACGACCGATCATTCGGACACCGAGGTCATCATCCATGCGTTCGAACATTGGGGAATCGACTGCCTCGAGCGTTTTCGCGGGATGTTCGCCTTCGCGCTATGGGACGGTCGAAAACGCCAGCTCTGGCTCGTGCGCGACCGTCTCGGTGTTAAACCTTTGTACTACAGCGTGCACCACGGGCGCATTACGTTTGCCTCGGAGATTAAGGCGCTGCTGCGCGATCCGCAGCAAGCACGCAGCGTTGATGCTACCGCGCTGTTCCACTATCTATCCTTTTTGACGACTCCGGCACCACTAACGCTTTTTGAGGGAATTCGCAAATTACCGCCAGGGACCTGGATGCGCGTGGACGAGAGCGGAGAGCAACTGCAACGGCGCTACTGGGATCCTTGGGAGCGAGTCGAGCCCCTGCGCGAGGCAAGCGAATCCGAGTTATGCGAGCGCCTCATGGTGCGTTTGCGCGATGCCGTGCAACTGCGCAAGACCAGCGACGTTCCCGTTGGGGTATTCCTTTCGGGGGGAATCGACTCAAGCACCAATACCGCGCTTTTCTCCGAGGGCGAGAGCAAACCGGTGCGTACCTTCTCAATCGGCTATGACGCCGACTATGCGAGTTACCGTAACGAGCTCGGATACGCGCGGATTATGGCTGGACGCGTGAACGCAGATCACCACGAACGATTGCTCAGCGTCGATGACCTGATCGAATTTCTGCCCCGCATGGTTCTGCTTCAGGACGAACCCATCGCTGACCCGGTCTGTTTCCCCGTTTACTACGTTTCTCAGCTAGCGCGAAATCACGGGGTGACGGTCTGTCAGGTGGGCGAGGGTGCCGACGAGCTGTTTTTTGGGTACTCCCAATGGCGCACTTCCCTACGACTGCAGCGTGCCAATGACTGGCCCGTACCGCGGATGGCAAAGCGGTTTGCATTGGCGGCGATGCGCCTAGGCGGTCGCGATGAAACATTGCCCTACGAGTGGCTGCGGCGGGGCGCCGCCGCGCTGCCCGTTTTTTGGAGCGGCGCCGAGGCCTTTACCGAAACCCACAAGAGGCGGCTGTTATCGCAGCAGTGGGGCTGTCGCACCGACGTGGGCTCCTCCTGGGAGGTGATTGAACCTTTCCGACGCGATTTCGAGCGCTTGGCGTGGGATACCTCGCACGTGAATTGGATGACTTATGCGGACTTGCGCTTGCGCCTGCCCGAATTGCTGCTCATGCGCGTGGACAAGATGAGCATGGGGGTCGGGCTGGAAGCGCGCGTACCGTTTTTGGACCATCGCTTCGTTGAGTTCGCGCTGAGCATCCCAACACAACGAAAGCTGGGCGATGGGACGCTTAAGTATTTGCTGAAAAAGGCAGTGCGCGGCCTGATCCCCGATGAACTTATCGACCGACCCAAGCAAGGTTTCGGTGTCCCTGTGGCCGAATGGTTGTTGGGTCGGCTCGGTGAGCGCGCGCGCGCGGACTTGGACGCATTTTGCAACGACGCCGGAATTCTTGATCAGACAGCGGTGGAGCGGCTTTGGCGAACCGGCTCTGCAGCGCAGATCTGGTATTTGTTCAATCTGGCATTATGGTGGCGGGCCTACATCGATGGACACTAGAAGGTGCCTTGGGCGGGACGCGCACGGCAATGAAAACTTAAGTCTTGTGCAATCGTGCCGCCATTCACACCAGTCGATCTCGTGAGCGCTTTGCCTGCTGCGAAAAACATCTCGAAGCCGGTCGACTATGAGACCTTCCGCGGTCTGTATCGGCAAGCCGTCGACGAGGTCCTCGTTCGCATGCCACAAGACTGGTCGGCGCTGTCGCGTCATAACGCGGGTTGGAGTAAAGATCGCTTTGACTGCGCGGGTTATTTGAACAGCTCCCTGGCGCGCTATTGGCGTGCGTACCGCATCCTCGCGCGGTCGGGTGCAGCCTTCGTGCTAGATGCCGGCGGATTCTTGGCCGCCTTTCCACTGACGCTACGCCGGCTTGGTTTTCGGGTCGCGCTGGCAGAGCACTATGCCTATTACGGCTCAGCGATGGATGCGATTGCACAACTGGCGAGCTCTAGCGGAATCGCCGTCGTTGACGTTGATCTGACCGAACCCACGGCGAATCTGGCTGGGCTACAAGAGGGCTTTGACGCGGTTACCTGTATGGCCGTTGCCGAACACCTGGCGCATTCGCCCCGGGCGTTGTTGGCCAATTTGCACGCAACGCTTCGTCCTGGTGGCACCTTGGTGTTCGAGGTGCCCAATATCGCTTTTTGGCCCAAGCGCTTTGCGTTCTTTGTGCGCGGCCAGACGGTGCTCGCACCCATCGAGGATGTCTATCATTCCGCGATTCCTTTCACGGGCCATCATCGCGAATACACGCTGGACGAGGCACGCTATGTCGTGCGAGAGGCGGGTTTCGAGATCGTCTCGGAACAGACGTTCAACTATGGCTTTGACTCGCACAGCTGGTGGAACCGGGTCAAGTACGCGCCGGCGCTTTTGTGGCCCACGTGGGCCGAATTGATATTGCTCGAATGCCTACGACCCGGGTCTGCGCCGTAACGCGAGTGAACCGCCCCACGATGCCTTGATGCCCATTTTTGGCGCTTTTCAAAAGCGGTTTGCGCACCGCTCGGCCCCCGAACTTGCACGGACGGCGCTGCGCAGGCTTTCCATTACGCTGCGACATCGCTATCTGCGTTGGCACGATTTGCGCCACGGCTCTTTTGCGGACCCGACTGCGGCCGTTCTTCGGGCGTTGACCGGCGAGATCGCGCCTCCGGGCCTTGCGTCCGGGCAGCGTGAGGTGCTCAATGCGTTGACGGAAAATTACCTCGCGCACCGGTTTGACCTTCTCGGCTCCGGATGGGTGGCCGTGCACTACGGTATGCAGGCGCGCGGTCTTGAAGGCAATGTGTTTGATGCGCAGCCGGCTCCCACCATCGATCCGGACGGTATGTGGGTTCGTCAACGCGTGCATCAGGCCAACGCGCAAGCGGCCGCCCGACTCTGGGCGTTGGTGGACGCGGGCTATGTGCCCATCGACTGGCAGATCGATTTTCGCTCCGGATATCGATGGAATGAATCGGCGTGGTCGGGCGACATCGATCCGGCCCGAGCTCCCCGTGGTGCGGATATCAAGTTACCTTGGGAATTGGCGCGCGGCCAGCATCTGCCGCTGCTTGCCCTGCGCTACGCGCTGCGCCCCCGCGACAACGATGCTGGCCAAGGACTGTGGCGGGAATTCCGCAATCAGGTTCTGGATTTTTCGGCGCTTAATCCACCGCGCTTTGGCGTGAACTGGGTTTGCACCATGGACGTGGCCATTCGCGTGGCCAACTGGGTCCTTGCGTATGACTTGTTTTGCGGGGCCGGCGCTCCATTTGACAGTGCTTTTTGCGAGGCGTTTCGGCAAAGCGTGTACGAGCATGCCTGCCATGTGCTCCGTGAGCTCGAGTGGCATGAGCGTTTTCGTGCCAATCACTATTTGGCAGACATTGCGGGTTTGCTGTTTGCTTCGACTCACCTTGACTTCGATCCCCAGGTAGACGTCGGCCTTGCGCTGGCACTGCAGGAGCTCTTTGACGAGTTGTTGCGGCAGTTCGATGAGGACGGGGCGCATTTTGAAGCATCGACGGCATACCACGGACTGTCGGCACAAATCGTGGTCTACGCAACTGCCATGGCTCTTGCAATTCCGCCAGATCGGCTGCAGGCGGTAGCAAAAGTTGCTGGCCGACGCTTTGCCAACGGAGCTCGACTGCGCAGCGGCCCCTCTTTGACGCCGGATGAATCCGGGCGATCGCGCCTGCGCTTGTCACAGAACGTCGCCGCGCGCCTGCAACAGATCGGCCGCTTTTGCTTGGCTATTGCGCGTGAGGATGGCGGTGTGCCGCAAATTGGCGATAACGATAGCGGGCAGCTTTTTAAAATGCCCGGACACTTTGAAATCCACGACGGTTCGCCTCGACAGCGGAGGCTCGATTTGCGGCCGATCGCCGACGCGGTGCGTGCGCTCGGCCTGGATCCAGCAGATCGGGCTAACGGCGTTAACGATGGTGCGGACCCTTGGCTTATCCGCTACCTCGCAGCCGGCACCCGGATCGTGGCGCCGAGAACTTCCCCGCGGCCGATTCGCCGCTTGGGCCATCGAGGCGATCTTGATCGAACGCTGCAGCACATTTGGTCCTTGCCGGATGGCAATCAACGCAAGTATCGATTTGGCGCGCCAAGACCGGGCTTGACTGAGGGTCTGTCTGGACGAGCTTTTGCCGGATTCGGTCTTCTGGTCATCCGGTCCCCACGCTTGTACCTCGCGATACGATGCGGACGCATCAGCGATCAGCTGCACGGTGCGCATGCGCACCAGGACCAACTAGCAATTGAACTGTGGATCGACGGCGCACCGATCATCGCCGATCCGGGTTCCTACGTGTACACCCCCTTGCCGGAGTTGCGCGACCGATACCGAGGAGTCGGTGCGCACTTTGTACCACGCTTGCTCGACACGCCTTTGGAGGGCCTTGGGCCCGGGCTCTTTGTTCTCGACGACGTCACCCACGCGCGCGTACTGTATTTTGGCGAGGACGGTTTTGCCGGGATGCATGTGGGCTTTGGTTCACCCGTCTACCGCGCCTTATTAATTCAAGACGACGCAATTTGCGTGTTTGATGGCTCCGACGGCGGACTACTGGCGGAGCTATCCGAGCGCAGCGTTCCGTACTCGCCCGGTTACGGGATAATTGATTCGTAATGCTGCCCTCGCGCGTCCTGATTGTGACCTTTTCCTACTGGCCGACCCTAAACGCGCGCGCTTTTCGCTGGACGGCGCTCGCCGAACGTTGGGCGAGCCAGGGCGCTCGGGTCGAGGTGGTAAGTGCATGGTCGCCCGGCTTGGCGCGTCACGAGGTGGTAAACGGCGTTGTGATCCGACGCCCTGGAAGCCGCGCCGTTGAAACTTTGCGAAATTGGCTTACGAATCGGCGTCAAGCGGCAGTCAATTTCGAATCCACGTCGTCCCGATACGAGTCCAAGCTTCGGCAACGCATGCTCTCGGGGCTCCGTCATCTGAACGATCAAATCTGGCGCAAAGTGTTTTGGCCGGACTCCAGTTGCCCGTGGTACTTCAGCGCCTTGCGTGAAGCGCGACGTGCGGCGCAATCCCTGCGACCCGATGTGTTGATTTCTGTGTCGCCCACGTTTACTGCGGTCGCTGTAGCGCGACGTCTGATAGGAGAGCTTCATTCAGCCGCACGCTGGTTAATCGATCTCGGCGACCCGTTTTGTTTTTGCGAGGAGGCACCCCAGAACAATTTTCGTCTGTATCGAAGGCTTAATCGAGTATTTGAGCGCGCCTGTTTTCGGCGCGCCACCGCGGTGTCGGTGACCACCGCAGCAACGCGCGCGCGCTACGCGGAGCTGTTCCCCGAATCCGTCGCCAAGATGCACGTAATAGCGCCCTTGTTGTCCTTGCCCGATCTTCCGGTGCCTGAGTCCCCGAAGAGCAATTCCGCGCGCACCATTGTCTACGTGGGAACGCTGTACGGTTCGATCCGGCGCCCGGACTTTCTCCTGGCTTTGTTCGCTCAGTTGCAGCGCGCAATGACGCAAGAATCGCTCGAGCTGCATGTGTACGGCGACGTCCGAGACTGTGCGTCATGCTTCGAACCCTTCCTGCAAGAGAAAGTACCCTCGGTTTTTCTGCACGGGACAGTCGCTCGATCGCAGGCGCTGCAAGCTATGGCGAATGCATCGGTTCTAGTGAATTTGGGCAACGATACGGCCTACCAGCTGCCCAGCAAAATCCTCGAGTACCTCGCCGTGGGGCGCCCCATCCTGAACATCGCCACCCACTCACAAGACAGTTCGACCGCGTTCCTAGCTGATTACCCGCTGGCCGTTTCCCTTCAGGCAAGCCAAGCAGGGCCCACGGCGACCGATGTTGCGAAGGTCGCGCAGCTGCTGCGGCGAAGGCCTGAGCCGGGGGATCGGTCGATTGCTGAACCTTGGCTGGCGCCGAGCCGGATCAATGCGATCGCAGAACAATATGAACGGGCGCTTGGGTTGGCGGCATGAATCGTGCAAAAAGCGTCGTACCCGTCAGCGTGGTCATTCCGTGCTATCGGGGCGCTCCGACGGTTCAGCGCGCGGTTGAGTCGGTGTTGGCGCAGTCAGTTTTGCCAGAACAGGTGATTTTGGTTGACGATGCAAGCGCCGACGGGACGGCGGACCTGCTCGAATGTATTGCCAATCAGTCGGATCCGGCGCGGATCGAAGTGGTGAAGCTACAGACAAACCGCGGCCCTTCCGGAGCCCGCAATGCCGGTTGGCAAATGGCGCGCAGCCGTTTTGTCGCGTTTCTGGATGCCGACGATACCTGGCACCCGAATAAGTTAGAGCGGCAGTTCGCATACATGCACGGCCACCCGGAGATATGGCTGTCCGGTCACGGTCACATCGTTCGTCGCAACGGCCAGAGCTGGGCGCCGATTCCTGAATCCATAGCTTGGCGCCAGATCACATTGGCCTCTTTGCTATTGAAAAACCGCTTTATTACACCTTCGGTGATGATTCGACGCGACCTGCCGCTTCGCTTCGATGAATCACGCCGGTATATGGAGGACCATCTGTTATGGATGCAGGTCGCGGCTGACGGATTGCAGGTGGCAAAAAGCGACGCGCCCTTGGCGGCGGTGCACAAGGCGGGCTTTGGCGAAGCGGGCCTTTCGTCCCATTTGATGGCAATGTCGCGAGCAGATTTATCTAATTATTGGATTTTGCGGCGACAAAGCCGTATTACAACGCTTCAGGCGCTGATCTTGAGCGCGTGGTCGGTAGCGAAATTCGCCCGTCGGATGCTATACGTGTTTTTCATGCGCCTATCGTTGATCGCGGCAGGCCGGCATGCATCTGAGCCGGGAGAGGAACTGCAATGAGTCGCCCGTCTAGGCAACCCGTGCTGTGCGTAGTTGGGGCGCGCCCAAACTACATGAAGATGGCGCCGCTATTGCGCGCAATGGCTGCTGAACCGCAGGCACCTCCAACATTTTTGTGTCACACCGGACAGCATTACGACCCGGCACTTAATCGCGATCTGTTTGTCGACCTGAAGATGCCGGAGCCAAACATCAATCTGGAGGTGGGGTCTGGATCCCAATCGGTGCAGACCGCGGAGATCATGAAGCGCTTTGAACCCGTGGTGGAGCGCATCCGGCCATCGTGCGTGATCGTTGTCGGCGATGTGAATTCGACCCTCGCTTGCAGTCTGGTGGCTGTCAAATTGGGTGTACCAGTGGTACACGTCGAGGCGGGGTTGCGAAGCTATGATCGTTCCATGCCCGAGGAAATCAACCGCGTGCTGACGGATCAGATTTCCGATGTCCTGTATACGTCGGAACGAGGTGCGCACGCAAATCTTTTGCGCGAAGGCATTGCCGAAGAGCGCATCCATTTCGTGGGCAACATCATGATTGATTCTCTGTTGGAGGCCATGAAGTTTGCCGTCGCTCCAAGGGAGACTTTGCGTCGCGAAGGCTGGGGTGCGCTGGCGATCGATAGTACAACCGGCTATGCGCTGGTTACGCTGCACCGCCCCTCCAATGTGGATGACGTCGAGTCTTTGCGGCAGATTGTTTCGATTCTCGATGCGGTGTCCGAGCGCCTGCCGGTTGTTTGGCCGCTGCATCCGCGCACAGCAGCCAATCTGCAGCGCTGTGGACTGGACCAACAATGGATCAATTCACGTGTCGCCCGCCTTGCTCCGGTGGGTTATCTCGAAATGGCTGGCTTGATGAAGCAGGCAAAAGTCGTGGTCACGGATTCCGGGGGCGTGCAGGAGGAGACCACTGCACTTGGGGTACCTTGCTTGACAATGCGGCCAAATACCGAGCGGCCGGTCACCGTCGAGCAGGGTACCAACACCCTAGTTCCGCGCACGCGGGACGCGGTGCTCGACTGCATTGAGGACATCCTCGCGAACGGCGGCAAACGCGGACGCATTCCGGAACTATGGGACGGGCAAACGGCGGTGCGCATTGCTCGGCATCTGACCATTTGGATCACGCAGCGCAACCCCTAGCGCCGCCAAAGGCTTTGGGCGTTTGCGACGATCGTGCTGCTGGCAAATACCAATTCAACCCAGGCCTTGCCGCCGAGCGTCCCGGGCGCAGAAAAAGATGCGTACCGTAACCAGCGCAGATGCAAGTAGCGTTGCGATTGCCGCACCCAACGCACCCCATCGGGGGATCAAGATTGCATGTAACGCAATTGCAATCGCGCTTGCTACCAAAATCAGGCGCAGCAGAAAGTCAAAGCGCTCGAGCTTCATGAGCAAATTCACGTGTGGGCTAAAGGCGAACGACACGATGGAGGAGAGTGCAAGGACCCGAAAAACCGTTACGGATTCGGGATAGCGGCCACGGTCGACAAGCGGCAGCAGCCATTGGGCGGCGAGCGCCAGGATGCCCACTGCGGGCACAAACGCGAGGACGAGTCGGGAATGCTTGCGATACAGTGCTGCGAGTTCCTCGACGCTCGTGGCCCCTTGAATCGCGGGCAGCAAGACCGCATGCACGGCTCCCAGCGCGAGCGACAACAGCGCGTAATAACGCAAAGCGGCACCGTATGCGGCAAGCGAACCCGTCGGCGCCAGCCACCGGAGCATGAACACATCGACCTGGGAAAACAAAGCGACGGCGCCAAAATACGCGACTAACACGCCGTAACGTCCGGCCAAAATCTCGCGTGCCAGCGGATAGTAGGTCCGCAGATCGGCAGTCCGGTGCCATCGCACACGCGTGCCGAGGGCAGCAAGCGAAGCGATGAGCAGTGCGGTGGCCTGGGCGGCGAGTACTGGCGAAGCGCGCAGCGTCTCGCCACCGATGGTCAGCACGGCGGCCACGGCGATGGCTTGCAACAATGCTCGCGCCACTTCGATTCCGGAGTAGCGCGAGAAGCGGTTTTGCTGTTGAAAAAAAGTCTTGGCGAAATCCGACAAAACCATTGCCAAGCCCAGAAACACGACGGCCAAATAAGAGCCGCCAAACAGGTTCGACCAACCCGCGGCGAGTACGGCAACGCAAAGAACAAGGGCCAGTTGCAGACCGAGAAACGATTCGACCCGCTCCGAGAGAGCCAGCTTCTCGTGGCCGACGATATAGATCCGATTGAAGCTCGCCGCTAGGGTCTGGGAAGCGGCGGTGGCGACCGCAATGGCGAAGGTGTACGCGGCATAGGTCGCGGGCTCCAGAAAGCGGATCAACGCGATGGTGACAAACGCCAGCACACCCTTGGCAAAGATGTCCGCCGACAAGACAAACGCGAAGCGTCGCAAGGCCGATGCTCAACCCGGACCGAAGGCGCGCTCATTTAGCAGTCGCCGCAGTCGTGAAACGCCGCCACGCGTAAACGCCCTGCCGGCGCCCTTAGCATCTGGCGCGAGAACGAACATCCAGTCACTTGAGAACTGCGCAGGTAGCTTGTCGGCGATCCGCGCGTTGCATTGATTGAATCGCAGCCAAGTGACTATCTGATCAAAGCCAAATCCACACAGCACTGTCCGCGGTCGATACGTGAGGATGCGAAAACCGCTGCGGGCAATGAGGGCCCGGATGCTGGAAAAAGAAAAGAAATTGACATGAGGGCTCGCCGCCAGCGTCATCTGTTTTTGTGGGGTTGTTGGTGGCGACACCGCGCGTTTGAACGCACGCAGGATCCGGAACAGCCCGCTTGCTCGCAGCATTGCTTCAAATAGAGTGGCAAATTCGAATGGGCCGTAGCCATTAGGAAGGGTCAAAATGAGGCGACCGCTGGGATCGAGCCGAGCGCGCAGGGCGCTAAGGAATTCCTCGGGGAGCTCGACGTGCTCGATGACCTCGGAAGCGATAATCATGTCAATTAGCGCACTGTCACTTGTCATCTGTCGCGCGTTGGCAAACGACAAATTCGAAAGTGATGGACGCGAGCGCGCATATTGAAGACTGGCCTCGTCGCTATCTAGGCCGAAAAAGCGCACGGCGGGGAACCGCTCGGCAAGTGGGCGCGTGAGCAGATCACCTGTACCGCAACCCACGTCGATCACCGTTCGCGGGGAGCTTTGTTCGATCGCTTCGATGCAAAATGCCAGGCGCTTTTTGTTTCCGTACGGATCCTCGGTATCCAAGTTCGGTCACTGCCCGCAGATACGTATTTCCGACATGATGCCAGATTGAACGGCTGCCAGCGGAAAGTTGCAATCCGTCGATATCCGGCGACCCCACGACACGTTTGTCAGCGCCCCGCGGTGACATGCCGCAACTACGCGCGCTGGCGCAGCAGGTGAACTCGTTTTTATCGCAATGTCGGCCTGGCTTCGCGGCTCAGGGTATCGATGAGCCCGCTGCGCGGTACCGTCCGCCAAAAGCGTCGTTGCGCGCTCAAAAATTAACGCGACAACAACGCGGCAATCTTCTGTGCGTCGGGTTTGAGCACGACACCGCGCTCCGTGATTAGGGCGCTGACGAGGTCTGCCGGCGTTACGTCGAAGGCCGGGTTCCGCACGGCCACGCCGCTTGGCGCCCACCGTGTTTCGCCAAATCCCAGCACTTCTTCGCTAGGGCGCTCCTCGATGGGTATCCGGGATCCATCAGAGATTTGCTGATCGATGCTCGATAGGGGGCAAGCAACGTAAAAGGGAATGCCGTGTCGTCTGGCAAGAACGGCCAGCATGTAGGAGCCAATCTTGTTTGCCACGTCCCCATTAGCCGCTACCCGGTCGGCACCGACAACGACGGCGTCAATCTCACCGCGACTCATCAAGTGACCGGACATGCCATCGGTAATGAGTGTTACGGCAATGCCCTCTTGCACCAGTTCCCAGGCCGTAAGGCGAGCGCCCTGCAGAAACGGTCGCGTCTCGTTTGCGATTACCGAGATCTGTTTGCCGGATTCGATGGCCGAGCGTACTACGCCAAGCGCCGTACCGTAGCCCGCGGTTGCCAGGGCGCCGGCATTGCAATGCGTCAGCACGCGAGCCCCGTGAGAAAGCAGTTGCGCGCCGTGCGTGCCCAACGCCCGGTTGATTTCAATGTCCTCGGCGAGCACGGCGTGGGCCTCGTCGAGCAGCACTTCTGCGATTGTGCTCATGTCCTGCCCTTGCATCTGCTGCAAGACACCGCGCATTCGTTGCAGTGCCCAGAAGAGATTTACCGCCGTTGGCCGGCTGGCGGCTAGCAGGGCAAACGCCTTCTCCATACCAGCGGCAAAATCTGCACGCGATCCAAAACGCAGCTCCCGTGCGGCCAGCGCGACGCCGTAGGCCGCGGCGCAACCGATAGCCGGGGCACCGCGCACGACCATGGCCCGAATGGCCTGGGCAACATCCTGCGCCGTTGTCGCTTTGCAATACTCCAGCAGCGCAGGTAGTAGACGCTGGTCGAGCAGCTCCAGACGGTCGTCATGCCAACGCAACGTCTGCACGCGCAGCTTGGCTTGCACCGGTTGGGTATCGGGATTCATGCCCGCCGTCAGATCACGCGGTCGTTACCACCATCGACTGGGATCTGTGCGCCAGTCGTCTTGGAAAACGTCACGCCGCACAGCTCAGCGGCCAACTCGGCCACGTCATGGCTTGTTACTTCGACGCCCAACACATTGTTCTTCTTGTAGGCCTGGACTGTCATGCCGTAATGCTGAGCTCGGGAGGCCAGGACCTCAGAAGTCCAAATACCGGTATCGAACACCGCGTTCGGATGTAAGGTGTTGACGCGGATGCCGTCGGCGCCCCATTCGAGCGCCGCAACGCGCGCTAGCTGGTTAAGGGCCGCTTTGGATGCAGAGTAGGCGCCCGCGCCGGGGCCGGGTGCGGGCACATTCTTCGAACCGATGACCACCATTCGCCCGCCTTTTGGTGCGAGCTTCAAAACGCCGTGGGTTTCTCGCATTAGCGCCAAATTCGCGTCGAGGTTCACCTGCATGACGCGCTGCCATTCAGCTGACGATAGAGCTTCAATGCGACAACCGCCGGGGAAAATGCCGGCATTGAGGATCACCATATCCAACCCGCCGTAGGCGTCGATTGCCCGCTCCAGTGCCTGGCACAGTGCCTCCTCGGACGTGAGATCGCAAATAAGCCCAAGGAAGTCGGCGCGCTGGTGCAGATCAACGATTGTCGGCTTGATGTCGAGGCCCACGACGGCAGCGCCGCGCGACAAGAAGGCGTCGACGCAGGCCTTGCCGATACCCGAGGCCGCGCCCGTGACTAGGGCGACCTCTCCGGCAAAGGGTGGTGTCTTGCCTGCTCGACGCAACTTTGCCTGTTCGAGGTCCCAATACTCGACGTCAAATAGGTCCTTAGCCGGTAGCGCCACGTAGCCACCCAAAGCCGTGGCGCGAACGATGACGTCGATGGTATGGGAATAAATTTCGGCGGCGATTGCGGCCTCGGTCGCGCTTTTGCCCAACGCGCACACGCCTAGCTGCGGGTCAAGCACGAGGCGAGGCGCGCAGTCGAGCATCGTCTTGCGCTCGCTCGTTTCCTTTTGTTGGGCGGCAAAGTATTTAGCATATGCCTGCGCGTACGCAGACACGTCGCGCCCGAGCATCGGCAAGCGCTTGGTGCGAATGACGTGGTCCGGTGTGGCCGGCCCTTGCTGCGAAATCGTCGCGAGGTCGCTGCGACTGGCAAACCCCAAGCTGCGCGCATCGCAATGGCGGCTCATCACAAGAGGGGCACCGGCCACCTTCGAGATCTGCTGGCGTAACCGTGCAAGTTCCAGCGCAATTCCGCTCGCCGGCGTAGGTGTGCTGGGCCAGGAAATTTCCCACGCCTTGTGCCGCTGCAGGTACGCCTCGGCCATACTGGTGAGCGCAATCATGCGCTCGTAGGATTGCTTGGCGCTATCGCCAAAGGAGAAAATCCCGTGGCAAAGCAGCACCATGCCGATGGTGTCAGGGCCGGCTTCGGCGGCGAAGCGCTGGGCGCACACGCGCGCCAGCGCAAAACCAGGCATCACATACGGGATCACGACCACCTGCTTACCGTAGATCTGCCGAATCCGCTCCTCGCCATTTGCCGTATTGGTGATCGTTACCAGCGCGTCGGCATGGGTGTGGTCGACAAAGCGGTAAGGAAGAATTGCATGCAATAACGCCTCGACTGAAGGCACGGGGGATGCCGCACGCATGCAATTTGTCACGAGCTCGCTGACCATTTGGGGATCGGACAATGCGGGCAACTGCGCGAGTGCGCGCAGGTGCTGCAGGCGCACTGGCGCGAACCCCTCCGCCTCAATGTGTTCCAGGTCCCAGCCGCTGCCTTTGACGTACAGCACTTCGGTATCACGCCCCAGAATGTCGCGCTCGCGAAGCTTCACCGAGGTGTTTCCGCCGCCGTGCAGCACCAGCGTCTTGTCGCGCCCCAGCAGACGCGAGGAATACACGCGCTGGCCTAGGTCGCCGGAAAATCGGCGCGCTTCTTCGTCGCTCCAGAGGCTCTTCACGGGCTCAGGAAAAGAACAATGCCCGTTCTACGCATTCGCACAACGTGTGCGCAAGAACAATGTGCAGTTCTTGTATTCTGGCCGTATCGGCGCCCGGAACAAGGACGCAATAGTCGGCCAACGCACGCGCCGCACCGCCGTCGTGGCCACAAAACACGATGCTTGATACGCCCATGGAGCGGCATTGTTCCAGGGCCCTGAGGATGTTGGGCGATTTACCCGACGTCGTGATGCCCAAAAAAGCGTCTTTTGCGTTTGCCTTGCCCGCAAGCTGCCGCGAAAAGAGGTGCTCAAAGCCATAGTCGTTGCCGATGGCCGTCAGCGCAGACGTATCGACGGTCAGTGCCTCGGCAGCAAGCGATGGTCGCTCTGCGCCAAGACGGCAGACGAATTCGGCCGCTAAGTGCTGCGCGTCGGCCGCCGAGCCCCCGTTGCCGGCGATGTACAGGCGGCCCCCGAGTCGATAGCGTCGAACGACCTCGTCGGCGGCGCGTTCAAATTCCGATAGCTGCGCCGTATCGCGCAGCAGCTCTTGCTTCGCGCTGATCGATGCAGCCAGGTTTTTTTGCAACAAACCGGACAAATTCCCCATCACCGTGCTCTTCCTCGCCTAGCAGCAATGCGTGCGCGGATCAACCGGCATCTTGAACGGTTGCCACGCGCTCAAGAAAATCTCGGTACGCCGAAGCGATCCCTTCTGGAAGTGCGACCTGTGGCGTCCAGCCCAGCGCGCGAATGCGCGATACGTCCAATACCTTGCGCGGCGTGCCGTCGGGCTTTGTCCGGTCATAAACAAATGTACCCCTAAAACCGACCACTTGCGCGATCATATGTGCCAGTTCGCGAATCGTCAGGTCTGTCCCCGTTCCCACATTGATCATGGGACAAACCGCTGGCTCCGTGAGCAGGGCAAAGCATGCATCGTCGAGGTTGGCCAGGAAGACTAGCGCTCGCGCCAGATCGTCCGCATAGAGAAATTCACGCTTTGGGGTACCACTTCCCCATATCATGACCCGCTCCTCTCCCGCGCTCATAGCTTCGTGCACTTTGCGAATGAGAGCGGGTAGCACATGCGAGCTTTGCAGATCGTAGTTATCGCCCAAACCGTAAAGATTGGTTGGCATCGCAGCGAGAAATCGCGTCCCGTACTGGCGGTTGTACGACCAGCAGCACTCGATACCGGCGATCTTAGCCAGAGCGTAGGGTCGGTTGGTCGCTTCCAGCGGTCCGGTCAGAAGATATTCCTCGCGCATGGGCTGCGGGCAATCACGCGGGTAGATGCACGAAGAACCAAGGAAGATCAGCCGCCGTACGCCTGCGGCGTGGGCGGCCTCAATGACGTTTGTCTCCATTCGTACGTTGCGCACGAGAAAATCGACCGGATAGCTGAAGTTGGCAGCAATGCCACCGACTCGGCCGGCGGCCATAAATACCACCTCAGGGCGCTCGCGCTCAAAAAAGCGCTGCGTCGCGAACGTGTTTTCCAGATCGAGCTCGATGCGAGTCCGAACCAGCACGTTACGGTACCCCCGAGCCACCAGCTCGCGCACGATGGCACTGCCCGCCAGTCCGCCATGCCCCGCTACGTAAATTCGTGTTGCGTGATCCATGTTCGCTTTTCGCGGGCTCCGGCTACTGGAAATGTTTCATTTTAGTCGCCCCTGATGTCCGCCCTGTTTCACCCGACGGCGGCGGCAACCGGCGCGAAATACCCGGCCGGGGTGCCCGGCCTTACCGCTATCATTTGTCCGAGGGCTGGGGAAAAGCAAGCGTGCCGCAGGCTGACCAAAGCCGAACGGTTCATCTTACTTGCCTAAATTCTGATTGGAATCGCAATGAGTTCGCCTCTTGTGCCCGTCATCTTGTCTGGTGGTGCCGGCACGCGCCTTTGGCCCGTGTCGCGCGAAGCCTTGCCCAAGCCTTTTATGAGGCTTGCCGATGGCCGAAGTCTGCTGCATCGTACGCTCACGCGCGTTGAGCATCTCTTACCCGAAAGCGCCTGGATCGTTACGAACCGCGATTACTATTTTCTATCGCGCGATGAGCTAGAAGATTGCGCGCTGGCGCGAGCGGGCAAAGTGCACTACTTGCTCGAGCCAACCGCGCGCAACACCGCGCCGGCAATTGCGCTGGCGTGCTTGGCTGTGGCGCAGACACACGGTGAGGACGCGCTGATGCTGGTTTTGCCCGCGGACCATCTGATTGACGACGAGGCGGAATTTGCCGCTTGCGTGGAGCGCGCCAAGGCGCTTGCCGCAGAACAGGCTCGTTTGGTGACTTTCGGAATCACCGCAAAGAGCCCGGAGACTGCCTATGGGTATATCGAATCTGGCACGGCACTCGCGCACGGAGGTTTTGCGGTGCGTCGCTTTGTCGAGAAACCCAGTGCGCAGCGCGCGCGCGAATTTCTTGCGGCCGGCAATTACTCGTGGAATTCGGGGATGTTTTGCTTTCGCGTGCGGGACATGCTGGGTGCTCTCGATGAGGTGGCACCGGCCCTAGGGGCAGGGGCTCGGGGGGCTTGGGCCCAATCGCGCGCGCACGCCGTAGGCAAGGATGCGATTGAACTCGACCGCACATCGTTTTCCGCGCTGGAGAGCATCTCCATCGACTACGCGGTATTTGAAAAGGCCAAGAGCGTCGCAGTGGTCCCAGGCGACTTCGGTTGGAGTGATGTTGGAGCTTGGCCGGAGATCGCGGGGCAATTTCCCGCGGATGCAAAGCAAAACCGCGCTTGCGGCCCTGCGCTTTTTATCGACAGTACGGGCTGCTTCGTGCACTCGGACGGCCGTGTTGTGGCGGCCCTGGGACTTAAGGACGTAGTGATCGTTGATACACCGGACGCGTTGCTCGTCATGCCCAAGGAGCGCGCACAAGACGTCAAAAAGGTTGTTGAGGCATTGCGCGCCAGCGGCGGTGACAAGCATATCTTCCATCGTACGATCGCTCGCCCCTGGGGAACTTATACAGTGCTGCAGGAAGGTCCTCAGTTCAAGCTCAAACGCATTGAGGTCAAGCCGATGCGCTCGCTTTCGCTGCAGATGCACCATTACCGCAACGAGCACTGGATCGTCGTGAGCGGGACGGCACGCGTGAGCGCCGATGAAAAGGTGTTTTTACTGGCGACCAATGAATCGACCTATATCAAAGCCGGCGTGCGCCATCGCCTGGAGAACCCGGGATCGCTGCCTTTGGTGATCATCGAGGTGCAAAGTGGCCAGTACGTCGGCGAAGACGACATTGTTCGGTTCGACGACAAATACGGGCGGGTGGAAAGACCACAATAAGGCGCCGCTCATGACGGCACGAATACCTGCGACCCTGATAGCCGGTGACGGAATCGGCCCGGAGATCGTCGACGCCACGCTGACCATCCTTGAGGCGCTGCGGGCGCCCTTTGACTGGGACTGGCAACTGGCGGGCTTGGCGGCTGTCACAGCGGCCGGTGACCCGCTGCCCGCAGCCACGATTGCGAGCATCCGCCGCACGCGTTTGGCGCTCAAGGGGCCGCTAGAGACCCCATCGGGAGGCGGCTACCGTTCCTCCAACGTGCGCTTGCGCGAAGAATTCGACCTGTACGCCAACTTGCGGCCGGTTCGCACCCTGGTGCCCGGGGGACGCTACGAAGGAATTGATCTGGTGGTGGTGCGCGAGAATGTCGAAGGTTTGTACTTGGGTTACGAACATTACATCAAGATTGGCGACGATCCACACGCCGTGGCGATCGCCACGGGCGTGAACACGCGCGCCGGTAGCACGCGGTTGCTGGAATTTGCCTTCGAGCATGCGATTGCCGCTGGGCGCAAAAAAGTGACGATCGTGCACAAGGCAAACATCATGAAGGCCCTCACAGGCATATTTCTTGAGACGGCCGAGCAGTTGCATGCGCGCAAGTATCGGGACCGCATCAGTATGGACACCGTGATCATCGACGCCTGTGCGATGAAACTGGTGCTACGACCGGAACAATTTGACGTGTTGGTCACTACGAATCTTTTCGGCGATATTCTTTCCGATCTGGTTGCTGGACTTGCGGGTGGTTTGGGAATGGCCCCAGGCGCCAATATTGGTGCCGATGTAGCGATTTTCGAGGCGGTCCATGGCTCAGCCCCCGATATTGCCGGTAAGGGCGCGGCCAATCCAACTGCGCTTTTGCTCGCAAGTGCACTGATGCTGGATCACTGCCGCCACCAGGAAAAAGCCGTGCGGCTGCGCAGGGCGGTCGACGAGACGCTCAATATCGACTGCGTGCGCACGTCTGACTTAGGTGGTGGCAGTTCGACGGCCGAATTCGCTCGGGCCGTCGCCGCACGAATCGCAAATAGTTCTTGATTAATATGTTTACGGGATCGGCACGCACACGCTATCATATGCGGTTTCACACGACGCAAACCCCTCGATTTCGGGGTCGACCGTTGCCTTGCGCTGCATTGGACGGCCGCGGTGCGTCGTCGTATTGGGTCGGGAGACGGTCTCGCGGCCCTATGGCAGACGAAGCGTTTGGGACCAAGAGCGTTTCCACGAGCTAATTCCATTCACCTGCTGACGGTGCGATCATGACCTCGCGAGCAAATCGCGCATCACTCGTATTTTTATTTGATCTGGCCGCGGTAGCGATGAGTTGGCTAACCGCGTTCTGGATTCGCTTCAATCTCCAGCTCTCGCCAGAAGATCTGCACATTGCGCTGCGGAGTCTGACGTGGGTTGTACCGATTTACGGCGCGAGCTTCTTTTTTCATGGACTGTACCGCGGACTTTGGCTCTTTGCGAGCATCCCCGACCTTTTCCGCCTCGCTCGCGGCGTGATCGTCGGAACGGTAATCGTACTGGCCTTTGCTTTTATGTTCGGAGACGGCGGCGTTGTCCCTCGTTCGGCCTTTGTGCTTACGCCGTCTTTGTTGCTGCTCGCGATGTCGACCCCACGAATCGCGTATCGAGCTTGGAAGGAGCGCGGACTTATCGGAAATTATGGCGGAAGCCGCAAACCTGTGCTGCTGCTAGGAGCCGGACGCGCTGGAGCAATGCTCGCGCGAGAATTGGCGCGAAGCCCAGAATGGCGCGTCGTAGGGTTCTTGGATGACGACCGTGCCAAGATCGGACGCGAGATTCACGGCCATGAAGTCTTGGGGCCATTGTCGGAGGTCGAGTGGCGTGGACGCGAGCGGGGAGTTAGCACCGTCATTTTGACGCTTCCGTCTGCGCCCAAAGCGGTGCAAAGCCGGGTTGCCCATCTTGCAATTCGCGCGGGGCTGGAGGTTCTACGCGCGCCGCGGATCGATGAGCTCAAGGACGGCAAAACTTCTATTTCCAACGTTCGGCGAATTTCGGTTGACGATTTGTTGGGGCGCGAAAGTGTTGTCATCGACGATGCGAACGTAGCGGGACTTGTCCGTGGGCAAGTTGTTCTAGTCACCGGAGCCGGCGGTTCCATTGGTTCGGAAATCTGTCGCCAGCTGGCACGCTTTTCGCCGCGGCAACTGATACTTTTCGAAAACAGTGAATTCGCGCTATATCGCATTGACGAAGAGTTTCGTTCGCGCTTTCCGGAGCGCGAGATCCTGGCGCTTGCTGGGGACGTTCGTGACCGCGAGCGCGTCCAGCAGGTTTTCGCGCAATACAAACCCAGAGTGGTATTTCACGCGGCAGCGTACAAACATGTTCCGCTGATGGAATGTCACAACGCTTGGCAGGCTGTGCGCACCAATGTGGTGGGGACGCACGTCGTTGCACAGGCTGCCCATGACCACGGAACGGAAGATTTCATTCTGATTTCAACTGACAAGGCGGTGAATCCGGCAAACGTGATGGGGGCGACGAAGCGCTTGGCGGAAATGACCTGCCAGGCACTTCACCAGGCTACCGACGGCAGAACGCAGTTTAAGATCGTTCGCTTTGGCAATGTTGTTGGAAGCGCGGGTAGCGTGATACCAAAATTTCAGACCCAAATCGAGCACGGCGGACCGGTGACAGTAACGCACCCCGAGGTGACACGGTATTTCATGTCGATACCAGAAGCGGCGCAGCTGGTCCTCCAGGCGGGGACGATGGGCAATGGCGGCGAGATCTTCGTGATGGAAATGGGCAAACCCCTGAAGATTGCGGACCTAGCGCGGGACATGATTCGTTTGGCGGGTCACAGCGAGGAAGAAATTCCGATTGCATTTACCGGTTTGCGGCCGGGCGAAAAGCTTTTTGAGGAAGTGCTGGCACTTAGTGAGGAAACTTTACCAACTCCGCACCCAAAGCTGCGCATCGCGCGGGCGCGCCAGGTCGAGCCTGACGGTTTGCTGCGCGCGGTGGGCGAGCTTGCCTCGCGTACCGACCCAGGTGATGACGCAGCGCGAAGGCTCTTGCGCCAATTGATACCCGAGTACAAATATCCGTTGCTGGTCGAAATCAAAAGCGCCATGTCGGAGGCGCAGAGCGCTGTACCGGTTGGCGTCGCCGCGGACGGTACCGCGAGCGCACCCTTGTACGCGGCAAGGGGCACAGCGGACGCCTAAGAATCGAGGCCATATCGAGTCGATGCAAGTGACGGGTCAGACCCCATCGAGCGTACGCACGGGCAGCTTGGGTCGGGACGCGACTCGGATGTGGTTGCTCGCCATCGGGATGTTTGGTGCCGTAAGCGGATATCTTCGTGAACTTTCACTCGCGGCAGCATTTGGCGCGGGAAGCAGCACCGACGCATTTTTCATAGCGGTGAGCATTCCAACCGTTGCCAGCGATCTGCTGATCGGCAGCGGTCTGTTGGTTTCTGTCGTTCCAGTTTTTTCGCGCTTTTTTACTGCCGGCGGTGCAGTCAACCGAGAGGAGACGTCCCGACTGTTCTTTCAGATCTTTTTTCTGATTAGCACGGCAGGCGCGCTCATCGCAGTGATGTGCTTTGCGGCGATGCCCTGGCTCGTCGGACAACTGGCGCCTGGATTCGAGACATCTGTTTCGGAGTCGACCGTGCGGCTTGGACGGGGACTTGTTTGGCTGCTACCAGTAAACGGAATGCTCATTTTGATGAATCAGTTTCTCAATGCAACGGGAGTGTTTCTCCTGCCGGCCTCAGCAAATATTGTCATAAATTTAGCGTTTGCAGCAGTGGTCGGACTTGGGCGTGGTGCATTCGGATTCGATGTGCTCTTGCTAGCTGCATATCTGGGTCCGTGCCTCATGCTGTTGCTTTACGCAATGCAATTGCGGCGCCATGTCTGCCTTCCTAGTGCTTCTTTTTTTCGTCCGGCAGCCGACCTGGGTGCGGTTTTTCGGCTGGTACGGCCTGTTCTTTTCACGCTCGGAATAGGAAACGGAGTCGGCCTTTTGATGCTTTCGCAGGTGCTAATCCGAAGCCATGTCTCGACCCTCGGCGATGGTGCTGTTTCGGCCGTGGGCTATGCATATCGCCTCTATGAAGTCCCGATCACACTTATTTCTGCGACGGTAGGTGTGCTTATTGTGCCGGCGTTCTCCGCCCTTTACCACGCTGACGATCAGGAGACATTGCGCAAGCACACGCGGACGCTTTTCGGCTGGGTCATTCCCCTGCTGTTTCCAATTGCCGTAGTGTTCTTTCTTGGCGCCGACCTGATCGTGAGCCTATTGCTCGAACACGGGCGTTTTAATGCGGCTAATGCGAATGCGACAAGTCTCGCACTGAAGGCCTTTGCCCCGGTAATCGTATTTGAAACCGTAGTCATGATCGCTTTTCGAGCCATGTACGCGCTGCACCGGCCAGGTGTCGCGGTGCGGATATCGCTCCTCACGCTGGCGGTACTTGGGTTGTTTGT
>Ga0187782_10000547_pt1 | contig 25592 bp, 19 predicted proteins | sample 0715_SJ02_MP15_2_FD_132454 | JGI IMG/M metagenome (GOLD analysis project Ga0187782, IMG submission 132454) | Tropical peat soil microbial communities from peatlands in Department of Meta, Colombia - 0715_SJ02_MP15_20_MG | ecosystem: Environmental > Terrestrial > Soil > Wetlands > Peat | place... | reverse complement strand
TGGCGGCATCGCGTCGTACAAGGGGTTTTATTCGCAGGGGTGATTCGGTGAAGAGAAGAACGTTGTTGTCGCTGCTCGGAATGTCGCCGGCGCTGCTGGCGACAGCACCGACGCGCGCCGACCAAACAGCGAGGGAGACAGCAAAGAACGCGAAGGGCAGCGCTCCTGCAGCGGAAGGCAAGATCACAGCGGTTAATCCCAAGGGAACTCCTCCTCCGATCCAACTGATTCCCATGGCTCCCCGCCTCGACTCCCTGCACGGCAAGACGGTGTATCTGGTCGACACGGGTTTTCACGGCTCGGACGTGCTTCTCCACCAGATCCAGGCCTGGTTTAGCGCCAACCTACCGGACACCACGACGGTCTTCAAGCGCAAGGCCGGGCCCTACGCCGAAGACGATCCGGCCCTGTGGAAGGAAATCAAATCCCAAGGCAACGCGGTGATCATGGCCGTCGGTCATTGAAGCACCTGCACGCCAGCGACCGTCGGTCACTGCATCACAACGGAAAAAATGGGCATCCCGAGCGCACCGCTCGTGACCAAGGCGTTTAAAGACCTCGCCATTTTAAACGCCGCCAAGCGAGGTATGCCCCACGAGCGGATCTGCTTTACGCCTCATCCGATATGGGGCAAGACTCCAGAGGAGGTCCGCGCGTACGTCGAAGGCCCTGACCCGGTGACAGGCAAACCGCTGATGAAGGAAGTCGTCGACGCGCTGACCGTTCCGCTCAGCGAGGAGGACAAGAAATCCGGAACCGTGAGCGTCTCGACTGGCCCAGCCACGTTTACGGACACGGCCGACAACTTACAGGAGTTTTATCTCAACAACGGATACACAGATTTTCTACCCATCATCTTGCCCACGGAAGAAAGAGTGGATCGGATGATGAGAGCGACGAGTCACAAGCCAGACGAAGTGGTGGGCAAGATGGCTGCGGGTGCCTATCCGCCGTGGAGTTACAGCGTTCGACAGGTGGCTGCGAGCGCGGTGATGGCGGGGTGCAGGCCAGAATACTTCCCCATCGTCCTGGCGATCGCTTCGTCGGGGATGGCGTCGCTGTTCAGTTCGACAAACTCGTTCGCTTTCGCGATGGTGATCAACGGGCCGATTCGCGACAAGCTTGAATTCAATTACGGAATCGGTGCGCTCGGTCCGTTCGCGCAGCCCAACGCAACGATTGGGCGAGCCTGGACTCTGCTGTCGAAGAATCTCGGCAACGGCGGCATCCCGGGAGACACCTACCTGGGTTCGCTCGGAAACAATCTGAATTACAACAATGTCGTGATCGCCGAGCACGAAGACGCAAGCCCTTGGGTTCCCCTCCACGTGCAGAAGGGATTCAAGAGGGAAGAGAATGTCGTCAGCCTGTTCCGCGGATTAGGCGTGGTTCCGGGGCAGGTGGCTCGCGGGAGCAGCGCGAACGAAAACGTGCAGTTCGACTTCCAGATGAGCGATCTGTTCAGCACCTTCACAGGCTTCTTCGGGGCGCTGATCATCGCCGATCCGCTCGTGGCGGCGCGGCTCAAAGAGCAGGGCTACGACACCAAGGAAAAGCTGATCGACTGGCTGTACAAGAACACGACTCAAACCGTGAAGGACTACAAGAGCAGAAACTACGCCTATCTGTTTGACTATCCTCGGGCGCTGCGCGGCGACGAGCCCTGGGCGACGTGGTACAAGCTGCCGGACGACGCTGTGGTCCCGCATTTCCCACACGCCTCCGATTTCAACATCGTCGTCGCAGGCGGGCAGACGAACGCCTACCCGCAGGCCGGTAACCTCAGTTACGGTGTGAGCGTGTCAATCGACAAATGGATGTGAGCTGGATTTTTCCGACGAACACACTTGGGGCATAATAGGCTGGGGGTGGAGTGATGAACAGAAGGAATTTGTTGGGACTGTTAGGGATGTCTCCGGTCGCGCTGGCCGGCATGCCGGCGCTGGCGGCAACCGACAAGAAAACCGATACGAAGAAGGGCGCGGCGCCAGCGGGTCCTATTCTCGAAGTCCTCAATCCCCGGGGTACACCACCACCGATCACTCTGATTCCCATGGCCAAGCGCCTGGACACGCTCAATGGTAAGACCATCTACCTGGTCTCGGATGGCTTTCCCGGCGCGGACGCTTTTCTGAATCAGATTTCGATCTGGTTCAAAAAGAATATGCCCTCGGTCACGACGGTGTACCGGCTAAAGGCCGGTGGCTTCGCCGATGATGATCCCAAGTTGATGGCGGAGATCAAGGACAAAGGCAACGCCGTCATCATGGCCATTGGCCATTGAAGCACCTGCACACCAGCGACCGTCGGTCACTGCATGCAAATCGAAAAGATGGGAATTCCCACGGCGCCCATGGTGACAATCGCCTTTAAGGATTTGGCGCTCACCAACGCCGCCAAACGTGGAATGCCGCACGAACGCATCTGCTTCACTCCGCATCCGGTGTGGGGCAAGACGGACGAACAGATGTACGCCTATCTGGAAGGGAACGATCCCGTCAGCGGCAAGCCGCTGATGAAGGAAGTGATCGGTGCGCTGACCGATCCGCTTACAGCCGATGAATCGAAATCCGGCACGATCACTCCTCCCACGGGCGAACCGATATTCACCGGTACGGCGGACAACTTGCAGCAGCAGTTCCTTGACAACGGGATGACGGACTTCATGCCGATCCTCCTGCCCACACGAGAAAAAGTGGACGCGATGCTGAAGGCCACGAGCCACAAGCCGGACGAAATCGTCGGGAAGATGACACCGGCACAGGGCGCGTTTCCAGCCTGGTCGTTCACCGTCCAACAGGCGGCCGTGAATGCCGTGATGGCCGGCGCTTTGCCCGAGTATTTCCCGGTCCTTTTGGCGATCGGATCCACGGGAATTTCCGCTCTATTTAGCTCCACAAACTCCCTTGTTTCGGCGGCTGTGATTAATGGACCGATTCGCGACAAGCTCCAGATGAATTACGGAATCGGCGCCATGGGCCCGTTCAATCAGGCCAACGCTGTCATCGGCCGCGCTTGGACGCTGATGTCGAAAAACCTGGATGGCGGCGGAGTTGCCGGTGAAACCTACATGGGTTCGCAAGGCAACGTCATCAACTACAACAACCTGATCATTCCCGAGAACGAAAAGGACAGTCCCTGGACTCCCTTTCACGTCCAAAAGGGATTTAAGCCGGAGGAGAACGTGATCAGCTTCTTCTTCGGGTTTGATATCACCCAAGGGCAGGGTGGCAAGGGTCTCGGCATGAAACCGATTCCGCACTACCACGAGGCCATGTCGGCCAATGTTGCGCCCTTTGCCTCGCTTTTCGGCGCCCTGTTCATCGTGGACCCCCTCGTAGCCCATGGGCTGGGGGATCTGGGTTTTAAGACAAAGGAAGCTATCGCCGACTGGCTGCAGAAAAACACGACGGTCACTGTCAAAGATGTCAAGACGATGCTCTTTAGCGGGCTGCCGAGAGGTCCTGAGGCGGCCAATCTTACCGACGACTCGGTGATCCCGAAGTGGCAAAAGGCCGACGCTTTCAACCTTGTTGTTTGCGGCGGACAAACGAACCCGTATCATCAGCTCGCGAACATGAGCTATCGCCTGAGCGTTTCGATCGACAAGTGGACGTAGTCGGTTGCCGCGATGGGTCCTCTGTCAACGCCGATTGAAAAACCTACCGACGAGACGGTTCGGCGGTTCGAGAAACCGCTCCTTGCGACCAATCGATCGGATCGATCCGTGGAAGTGATCAGTCGCCTTTTGCCCAAAGATAGATGAGCGCGAAAGTGGTTCCTGTGCCATACGGCTCGATGGCGACAATGTGCTGTTTTTCTTTCGTCCCCGATTTGAAAAGCCTTCCGTCCTTGTCCGGTTTGTCGTTGCCGCAACTCAGAACCCGTGCGTCGTTCTTTTCGTCCGCGTCTGTCCCGCCATGGGTACAGTCCAGCACTTTCCCGTATTTTGCGAGAGCCTTCTGATAGAAATCGGCCACTTGGGCCGGCGCGTCTTTTGACTCCATCTTCAACACCGTCAACTTGAATCCAGACCCACCTCCCCACAGGGCCAGACGCGCAGCATCGGAGTCGTTATTGCTGTCCCTGTGGGGCCTTGCTCCGGGATAAATGGGCAGACCTACATCTTTACCCGTCGCCTGACCGCTCACCACCAGACCCGCCCCGCCTTCCTCTTGCGCGAGAACGCGACGAGGCGCTCGAGCCAAGACCGCTAAAAAAACCGCTGGCACGATCACAGCGGGGAGCCAACCATACACGAAGCGGTGCCCTGGTATCATGGAACCCTCCTGTTGTAGGGAGATACGTTGCGATCGGGGCAGAAGTTTCCCTTCCTACTTCGGGAGAGAGGTCAAGTTTAGGGGCGGCCGAGCTGGCTAGGGAAGCGTGAATGCGATATACGCGTTGCCCGCCGTGACAAAGATGTACTGCTTGCCATCCAAGGAGTAACTGATGGGATTGGATCGAGCCGCGTGGCCCATCTGGATATCCCAAAGCGGTTTGCCGGTCTCGGCGTCCAGCGCAAAGAAATTGCCTTCATCGCTGCCGCTAAACACCAAGCCTCCGGCCGTGGAAAGGACGGGGACCCAGGCTGGTGCCAAGAGTTTGAACTGCCACTTCAGCTTTCCGGTGGTGGCTTCGAGTGCGCGAATCGCACCGTAGGACTGCTCACCGGCGAGCGCCCGAATTCCTCCACCGCCCACGATCCCCTTCGGGGGTCCTGACTCAATCTTGCCCGTGCCCTTTATGAAATACGCTCCCGTTTCATGGGCGCTCACGTAGAACAGTCCAGTCTGCGGACTGTAGGACGGGCTGGTCCAGTCTACGCCACCGGTAATACTGGGATACACCAAGGTCCCAGCCCCCAGCGTGGGTTCCTGGTTGGGCGCGGGCATGGGGCGGCCATTGGCATCGAGTCCCTTCGCCCACGTTTGCTTCACAAACGGAACACCGGTGATGAACTTTCCCGTGGCGCGGTCAAGCACGTAGTAAAAGCCGTTACGGTTGGCAAAACCAACCAGTCTTTGCAACTTCCCGTCGATCGTGGCATTGAACAGAACAGGAGGTTCGTCGGAATCCCAATCGTGGTCCTCGTGCGGTGAGAATTGAAAATACCACTTCAATTTTCCCGTGTCGCCATCCACGGCCAAAAGCGCGCAGGTGTAGAGGTTGTCTCCTGGCCGATCGTCATCATTGAAATCCGGCGCTGGGTTTCCCGTGCCCCAATAGATTAGGTTCAGATCCGCATCGTAGGAGCCATTGTTCCAAGTGGTCGCGCCGGCGCTTTGGGCCGCGCCGTTACCCCAGGTTTCGGCCCCCGGGTCTCCCACTCGCGGCGTAGTCCACAAGCGCCAAAGCCGCCTGCCGGTCCTCGCATCGTAGGCGTCGAGAAAGCCGCGTACGGCCGCTTCGCTTCCGGCAATGCCCACGACAATCTTGTCTTTGAGTGCCAGGGGCGGGCCTGTCATCGCATAGCCCATGATGTTGTCCGCGACGTGTACGTTCCAGCGCACCGCTCCCGTCTTGACGTCGAGCGCGATCAGGTGTGCATCGGCCGTGCCGATGTAAACCATGTCGTCGAGAATGGCCACGCCGCGGCTGGTCGCATAGAGACCGATCGAGACGATATGTTCGGGCAGAGTCGGCGTGTAGCTCCATATCTTCAGTCCGGAGTGAGCATCGAGAGCGGTCACCGTGCTCGGAGGCTCGGTGATGTACATGATTCCATCCACCACAATCGGAGAAGATTCAAGATTGGCGACGGGCCGAGACGGCTGATACATCCACGCGATCTTTAAGCTCCCTACGTTTTGTCGGTTAACCTGTTTCAGTAGCGAATACTGCTGCGAGAAATAGCTGCCGCCGTACGTCAGCCAGCTCTGCGGTTCACTTTGGGAACGCAAAATGCGCTCGTACGGAACGTTTTGGCTAGGCGAACGAACGGGAGTCCCCAAAAAGACGAGCGCCATGAGACAGATATAGCGGGCCATTCTCATGGTGTCCCCTTCAAGCCGGCAAGGTATGCGACCAGGTCGTTCACCTGTGTCTCGGAGAGTTTGCCTTTCATGCTGGGCATGGTGCTTTGGCCTGGTTCCTTGTCGAGTTCACGCACCTGGTCCTTGCGGAAGGAGTGGAAATTACCCTGGGCGTCCTCGAGCACGATGTGAAAGGAGTCTTCCGCCACCCGCGTGCCATCTACCGTGCGCCCGTCTTTGGTGATGACCCGCACGAACAGAAATTGCAGCTGTCCCCCGGTTTCCAGAAATATTCTTGCCTGTGGCAGATCCGTGCCTGGGAACAGAATCGTGGTGCGCAAATAATTGGGGCCCCGCGATTGACCGACCGTCGTCAACTCGGGCCCGATGTCACCGCCTTCGCCGGAGATGGTGTGGCAGCTGGCGCAGTGGCTCGAGTCATACACCTGCTTTCCCGCCACCGCGTCGCCCGTCACCTTTCCCTCGTCCTTGCGCGTAAGCGTCAGAAGATAGCCGACGACCTGCTGGATTTCGTTCGCGTCGAGCTGTCCGGAAAATGGGGGCATTCCGCCAGGCATTCCGTTCTTGATAACATTCGCCACACGGTCCACGCCCAAGCGAAACGGAACGCCCTGAATGTTCGGACCCATCGCGCCGCCGCCGTCCAGTCCATGGCAGGTTGAACAGTTCGCCTCGAAAGTCTGTTTGCCGTGCTGCAACTGATCCGGAGCCAGTTGCACCGCTTTGCCGTCCTGCGGCGGACCCGCAAAACAGGGCAGCGAATTCCCCGCAAGAATCAAAAGCAGAGCCAAGATCTGCACGCACCAAGCGCACGGCCAGCCTTGCGACGAAACCACGCGACCCCCCGGTTCAAGCGGCGCATAGCATACTACCGGAATTGCGAAGATATAAGAAACCGTAAGCAAAAATCGTGCGTCAGGTTTAGTATGTGTGGTTTGTGCGCCACCGGAGGTGGGGAGCCGGGACGCTATTTAAGACGGGGGAAATTACGAAAAATGGGGATGCGCATAAAAAGCAAGGTGTGTTGGTTTGCCCTGGTGATGGCGTGGGGGGCTGGGACCGCCGTGGCCCAGCAGGCCGGCCAGGTGGACGACAATGCGTTGGTAAATGCCGGCAAGAATGCGAACGAATGGCTTATGAACGGCCGTGATTATAACGAGCAGCGCTACAGTCCGCTGAATCAAATCGACGCGTCGAATGTCAGCAAGCTCGGTCTCGTGTGGTACTACGACACGGGATCGGACCGCGGAACCGTCGAAACCACTCCTATCGTTTCGAACGGCGTGATGTACGCGACGCTGCCTTGGAGCGTTGTCATCGCCCTGGACGCGCGCACCGGCAAGGAAAAGTGGCGTTGGGATCCGAAAATCCCCCACATGAATTTTCCTCCCGGATCGGCAGGAAACCCCAATAAAGTTCGGCAAGGTCCTAGCGTCTGCTGCGGCCCCGCCAACCGCGGCGTCGCCGTCTACGACGGCAAAGTCTACGTGGGCACGCTCGACTCGCGCCTCGTCGCGCTCGATCAAGAAACCGGCAACGTCGTGTGGGAAGTTCAGACCGTAGACAAGAATGCCGACTACAGCATTACCGGGGCCCCCCGAATCGCCCGGGGCAAGGTCCTCATCGGCAACGCGGGCGGCGAGTACGGCGTTCGCGGCTTTGTGACGGCTTACGATGCCAAGACGGGCAAGCAGCTCTGGCGCTTCTACACCGTACCGGGTGATCCCTCGAAGCCTTTTGAGAACAAGGCCATGGAAGCTGCCGCGAAGACGTGGGCCGGTGAGTGGTGGAAACTCGGTGGGGGCGGAAACGTTTGGGATGGAATCACCTACGATCCCGAGCTCAACCTGGTCTACATCGGGATCGGGCAGGGGGGGCCGTGGGTCCAGGGTTTTCGCGATCCCATGACGAAGGACAATCTGTATCTCTGCTCCATCGTTGCTCTGAAAGCCGATACCGGGGAATACGTCTGGCATTTCCAGACCACGCCGGCCGACGAGTGGGACTACGATGCCGTGCAACAGATGACGCTCGCCGATATCAAGATTGATGGAAAGATGCGACACGTGATCATGCAGGCCCCCAAGAATGGTTACTTCTACGTGCTCGACCGCAAGACCGGAAAATTCATCTCCGGTGCGCCGTATGTGAAGGTCACCTGGTCCACCGGCCTGGATCCGAAAACCGGCCGTCCGCACGAGGCGCCCGGCATGCGCTATGAAAAGGCGCCCATCGAAGCCTCGCCGGGTCCCGCGGGAGGTCATGCCTGGCAAGCAATGTCCTACAACCCGAACACCGGTCTTGTTTACCTTCCTGCGCTCGACAGCACCTTCCAATACATCGCTACGACAGAATTCAAGCCCGAGCTCGGTGTTTACAACTGGGGGATCGTTTTCCGGCCGCCCCCACCCCCGCCCGGTGGCGCTCCGGGCGATTTGCCGGCGCCGCCTGCGAATCAGGCTTTCTTGACGGCCTGGAATCCGGTCACGCAAAAGGAGGTCTGGCGGGCTGTGGGAATGAACGGCGGCGGCACCGTGACGACTGCTGGCAACCTTGTCTTCGGAGCATCTGGCAACGGAGAATTTGTCGCCTTCAGTGCGGACAAGGGCGAGAAGCTCTGGTCGGCGAAGTTGATGCCCGGACTCGCGAATCCCGCGACGTACATGATCGACGGAAAACAGTATGTTTCCGTTCTCTCGGGCCGAGGCGGCAAGGCTCGGATCTATACGTTCGCGCTGGATGGGACCGTGCCTATCCCAGGCCCGGCGTCGATGCCGGCTCAGCCTGCTCCCATGCCGGGTGCCGCGGCGCCCACCACGCAGAATCAGCAGTAAGCGAGCTGGCGCTCCGCATCTTTAGCGGAGGATGATTAGGGTCTGGTGGGTACGCCCGCGCCGACAGGCTGTGGCTCGGGACCCGGTACGGCCTGCGGATGCACGAACGGTGCGGGTTCCGGTGCGGGAACTTCCCAATCGCAGTTTTCCCGGAGGCACGCGCGGAATCTTCCCTGTTTGGTGCGTTTCTCGACGATGAACGGTGCACCGCATTTCGGACACGGTTCGTTGATCGGCGCATGGGGTGTAGTGAAGTCGCATTCGGGGTAGCGACTGCAGCCATAGAAGACCCGCCCTCGCCCGCGTCCCTTCGCTGTCCCGCGTCGAACAAACTCTCCTTCTTGGCACTTCGGGCACTTAATGCCGAGCGTGACCGGCCGGGTGTATTTGCAATTCGGATATTTTTCGCAGCCGATGAACTCACCGTAGCGGCCATGCCGCCGCAGCAGTTCGGCTCCGCACGTGGGGCATTTTTCATCCAGCCGGACGTCCGGTTCGAGCGCCTGGCGCGTGCCGCTCGCCAGCCGGCGCGTGGTCTTGCAATCCGGATAGCCCGTGCACGCAAGAAAGGCTCCGAAGCGCCCCCGCTTGATGGCCATCTCCCGGCCGCAATTGTCGCAATATTGCGGTCCGCTGTCGCTGTCGCCCTGCTCGCTTCCGTGATCGGAAAGGTCGCGCGTGTAGTCGCACTCTGGATAGCGCGAGCAGCCGAGGAAAAATCCATGGCGGCTGATGCGCTCCAAAAGCTCTCCCTGACCACACTTTTCACACTTCTCTCCGGTGGGTATGCCGGCCTTGTAAGACTCCATCGCGCCAGCGGCCGTTTCGAGATCCACTTCGAAGCGATCCCAGAATTCCTTTACCGACGCGCGCCAGGCCAGCTTGCCCTCCTCGATTTCGTCGAGCTCATCCTCGAGGCGGGCAGTGAAATTGACGTCGAAAATATCCTCGAACGCTTTTACCAGCAGATCACTGACCTTGTCACCGAGCAGGGTCGGTGTAAACCGGCCCTGGTCCTTCCTCACATATTCACGCTCGACGATCGTCGAGATGATCGCGGCGTAGGTGGAAGGCCGGCCGATACCCTTTTCCTCGAGCTCCTTTACAAGCGTCGCCTCCGTATAGCGTGCGGGTGGCTCGGTAAAGTGCTGCTCGGGGCGAATCGTTTCCAGCCGGAGTTGCTCGCCTTCGGTAACCCGCGGCAGCCTGTTGCCCGCTGCATCTCCTTCGTCTTCCTTCTCCTCTTCTTCTTTCACGACCTGGTAGGCCGCCAGATAGCCCTCAAACTTCATCACGGACCCGGTCGCCCGAAACGTATACCCGCTTGCTTCCACATCGATGGTGGTCTGATCGAATACCGCTGGAACCATTTGCGACGCCACAAACCGCTGCCAGATCATCTGGTACAGCTTGAACATGTCGTCTTCCAGATAGCGCCGCACACTTTCCGGCGTGCGGCTCACATCGGTCGGGCGAATCGCCTCGTGCGCCTCTTGGGCGTCCTTCTTCGATTTGTAGAAGTTGGGCCCCTCGGGCAGATAGCTCTGCCCGTAGCTCGAGCTGATGTGGTCGCGCACTTGGGCGATCGCATCGTTCGATACCTTCACCGAATCCGTACGCATGTAGGTGATCAGCGCCACCGAGCCTTCGTCGCCCAGTTCAACGCCCTCATACAGACGCTGGGCCAGCATCATGGTCCGCTTCGCCGTGTAGCGCAGGCGGTTGTAAGCCGCCTGTTGCAGCTTGGAAGTCGTGAAAGGCGGCGGCGCAAACCGGCGTTTTTCCTTTTGCGTGACGCTGGCGACCTGCCAGATCGCATGATCGACAGAAGCCAGGATTCTTTGCGCCTCGGCTTCGTCCGGGATTTCGATATCCGCGCCGTTGTACTTGATCAGCTTCGCTTCGAAGGAGGGAGGATCGGCTGCAGCGAGCAGTGCATGGATGGTCCAGTATTCCTTCGGCACGAAGGCGCGGATTTCGCGCTCCCGCTCGACGATCAGCCGCAACGCCACGGTCTGCACCCGACCGGCGGAAAGACCCCGACGGACCTTGTCCCATAGGAGCGGAGAAATCTTGTATCCGACCAACCGATCGAGCACGCGTCGCGCCTGCTGTGCGTCGACGAGATTCTCGTTTACCGTCGTGGGATTCTCAAAAGCCGCCTTAATCGCCTTCTGTGTGATCTCATTGAACATCACGCGATAGATCTTGGGCGCGGTCAACTTCGCGTCGGAGGTGGATACCTTCGCTGGCTTGGTGGATGCGGCAGCTGGCTTCTTGCCATTCCCATTAATCGGTTCGGCGTTGGCAATTTTGGCGTATTGCTTCGGATTGCCCAGAATCACGGCCAGGTGGGCGCAGATGGCCTCGCCCTCGCGGTCTGGGTCGCCCGCCAGATAGACGGCTTCCGCACTTCGGGCGGCTTTCTGCAAGTCCCCGATCACCTTGATTTTTCCCGGGATCACCTCATAGGTGGGCTCAAAAATGTTCTGCGACGTTACCACGATCGGCTTGGAGGCCTTCTTTTCTTTGCCCTTCGTCTTTCGCTTGCCCTTCTTCTTGCTGTTTGGCTCGCCCGGCAACAATATCCCAATGTCCTTCTTGGGCAGGTCCATGACATGCCCATAAGAAGCCTTCACCGTATAGTTCCGGCCGAGATACTTATTGATGGTCTTGGCTTTGGCCGGTGACTCTACAATTACGAGTGATCGCGCCATTCTCGGCTATATCCCCCTGAAAGCGACCTACCTGACTTTGCCGACTTTCGACTACTCTCCCGTTGCATCGGACCTACCATCCTAACCTTTTGTCCGGGCTTTAATTACAACAGGACTTTCAAGAATTGTTGTCCCGGTAACTGGCGTACCACGGCTTCGAGCTCTAAGTCAAATTGCCCCTTCGACGTGGGAGGCGCTCGTTGGCGTGCATTACAGAGTGTCGAGTCCTGTCTCTGCCCTCTTGGGAGCTGATTCGGCGAGGCGCCCGAATGGTTGCGTCACTTCTGAATTCCCACGCCAGGGTGTGTGGTTCAGGCCGGCACGAAACCCACAAGGCGAGCCTCTCGCCAGTTGCCGAGTATTTGATTCCGTTCGGACGTCTCAGGTCGCGCCCAGAAAAGCTCCATCTTCTCAAGGCGATAGGAGGGCAGCTGACCGAAGTTCAATTCTGAGGGATGCGGTAGATGACTTGCCCGTGCCGGATCGTATAGCGGATTGATGCGAAGTTGCGAACGTCCCGTGTGGGATCGGCGCCAAGAACGACGATGTCCGCTTCCATTCCGGGGGCAACGCGCCCGCGGCTCTGGGCTTCACCGAAGCGCGCGGCAGGCGCAGTGGTCAGGGAATCCAGAATTTGCATGGCTGTGAGCCCCGCCCGACCCATCAAGACGTACTCCTGTGTCGGATCGTAATCCGACATGTACCCCACGTCGGTACCAAACAGGATCTGTCCGCCTGCCTGTTTGTATTGCCGAAGTTCCTCGACACCTTGCTCGGCGAAGCCCTGTGCCTGCTGGGGTGTAGCTCCGCCCCGGCTCGCCTCGTAAATCCACAATTTCAAGGTTGGGATGAGAGACATGTGGTGTTCTCTCATGCTGGCGATCAGGCCGTCATCCCATCTTCCGGACATGGGAGTCGTGTGCGCCGCCACATCCACGCCCGCCTTCAATGCGATTTCAAGTCCTTCCAGATTCGAGGGGTGCGCAAACACGAGTCTTCCTTGGGAATGTGCTTCTCGGACAGCGGCCGCCGCCACACGAGGGTCCATTGGCACCACTTCTGTGGGTGCAACCAGGGAACCGGTAAAGAGTTTGATTATGTCGGCACCACCGGCAATGTCTTGTCGGACTACGGCCACTGCCGCATCTGGCGCTGTCGGCTCCAAGTTGCTCTCGATATATGTAAGGACTGCAGCAGGAAGCGTGTCTTTCAGATAAAACGGCGTGCCGCCGGCGGCATAGAGCGGTAAGCCAGCCGTGCGAATGCGAGGACCCCGAACTTCTCCTGATTCGATCCGGGACCTGAGCGCCACGGTGTTCGTCAGGGTCGAAGCCGTATCCACGACCGAGGTGAATCCGTACCGCGTTAGCATCTCCTCGAGCTGTTGCGAGAGCTTCGGGGCGGTTTGCTGCGCGGCGTCATCCCACTTTTGCTCGGTGAAATGCACGTGGCTGTTCTGGAAGCCTGCCGTGATAAGCAGTCCCGTGCAGTCGACTTGCTTTGCGTTCGCGGGGATGCGTACGCTTCCGACCCTGCCGACCGCGGCAATCTTGCCGTCCCGAATCAGCAAGACCCCGTTCACAATCGGAGCGTCCGTAGGCGAGGGATCGATGGTTGCGCCTGTCAACGCAAGAATTTCCCCCTCCGCCCCGCTGGTTCGCCACGCCGGCCTGAGAGGGATCGCGAGCAGCAGCACCATCGAAAGGATTCGCTTCCAAGTCTTCATGGTGTGTACCAGGCTCACCGGGCCTCGAGAAGTATACGTGGCGTTGGCCAAGCCTATTTCAAGCAGCCTCGGTTCCCCGCGGACGGGGTGACAGATCAGCCTAAATCGTTTAGAGGAAAATGGATAGGAGGTTTTCCCCTTCGGGCCGGGACACTCTCCGTGGCCCCCGTGTTGCTGTGATACCATGGGCTCGGTTGGGCAAGACCGTGAAAAGGCTGCGCATCTCCATTGTCGAGTACCTCAATACGGCACCTCTCGTGTGGGGGTTTACCGACGGCCCCTTGGCCGGAAAGTACGACCTGTCGTTCACCGTGCCTTCGCAGTGTGCCGAGGCTCTACGCCGGGGCGATGCGGATGTCGCAATTATCCCCAGCATAGAATACCAGCGGATGGAAGGCATCGTCGCGCTGCCGGGCATGGCCATCGCGTCCAACCGAGAAGTCCGCAGCCTGCTGGTCGTCTCGAAGCGGCCCATCGATATGGCCAAGCGAATTGCGCTGGATATCAGTTCGCGCAGCACCGCGGGACTTGTCCGCATTCTGGCCAAGGAGTATTGGGGCATTCAGCCGGAATTCGTAGACGCCGCCCCGGACGCGGGCGAGATGCTGAAAAGCGCGGACGCGGCCCTAGTGATCGGCGATCCCGCGCTTCGAATTTCGCTCAAGATGGAGGCGCTCGCCGGGAAGACGCCCGGCGATAGCGATGGCTGCTGCGAAGGCGATCCGGAGGAGATGCCCGTGCCGGGATTCGAGACCCTGTTCGTCTACGATGTTACGCACCAGTGGCGCGAAATGACCAACCAGCCGTCCGTTTTGGCCATTTGGGCGGGCAACCGGGACCTCATGAGTACGGAAGTGGTTGCCGATTTCTTGATTTCGAAAAGGTACGGAGTGGAACGAATTCGTGAGATCAGCGAAGCTGCCTCGATCAAGCTGGATTTGCCGCCGCGGGCTCTGGAACGTTACTTGACCGAGAACATCCACTTCGATCTCGACGCAGAAAACCTCCCAGGTCTGCAGCTCTTTTTCGAAAAAGCCGCTGAACACGGGCTGATCCCCCGCGCCCGTGCGCTCGAATTCGCCGCCGTGCCTTCGGGTTCGGCTGTCAGCCGCGGCGCGTGAAGGCACGAACGTAGGTCGATTGGATACGGCTGTTTTAGTGCGAGAATAGGGCGAAGATGGGAATTACACCCCAACAGGCTCTGGACCTTTTCCAGTCCGATGACCTGATCGGCATCGGCATGGCGGCGAACCAAATCCGTTGCCAGAAGACCGATCCGCGTGTGGCGACATATCAGATCGACCGCAACATCAACTACACCAATTTCTGTACCGAGTACTGCTCGTTCTGCGCCTTCTATCGCCCGGTGGGCTCCCCAGAAGGATACATTCAGCCGCTCGAGTCGATTTACGCGAAAATTGAGGAAATGCTGGCGCTGGGTGGAACGGGCGTGTTGCTTCAGGGGGGACTGCACCCGGACCTGAGAATCGACTACTACGAGAATCTATTGCGCTCGATCCACGAGCGCTTTCCGCAGGTCCATCTGCACTGTTTTTCTGCGCCCGAAATACTGTGCATCGCCGAAGTTTCCGGGCTTTCAATTCGCGATACGATCGCGCGCCTGCGGGATGCGGGATTGCAGTCGATTCCTGGCGGGGGTGCTGAAATTCTCGACGATGAGGTCCGGCATCGCATCGCGCGGTTGAAGTGCAAATCGGAGGAATGGGAATCCGTCCACCGCGAGGCGCATCGGCTGGGGATGCGCACGACAGCCACCATGATGTTTGGTTGCGGCGAGGAATACCGCCATCGCGTGAACCACCTCGAGCGGCTTCGCCGGCTACAGGAGGACAGCGGTGGCTTCACCGCGTTCATCCCGTGGATTTTCGCGCCGGAAAACACTCCGCTGGGTAGGAAGGTGTCGGAAACAACGGCCTTTGATTACCTCAAGACGCTGGCGATTAGCCGCCTTTACCTCGATAACATCGATCACATTCAGTCCAGCTGGCTCACGCCTGGAATCAAAGTCTGCCAGGTTGGCCTGCAGTTCGGCGCAGACGATGTGGGCAGTATCTTGATCGAGGAGAACGTGGTCTATGCCGCCGGTGTGCGCAACCGCACCAACGAACAGGAGCTGCGGCACATTATCTCGGAAGCCGGCTACATCCCCGCCCAGCGCGATACGCTCTACCGCTCCTACGTTCTCAAACAGTAGATTTTTGACCGACGGGCGAACCCATCACCGTGCCGCGGGCGCCTACCACCAGAGGGAGCTGGCCTGCTGCACCAGCACCGGTTGGGGCACGGCGAACGGCAGATCGATGGTGACGCTGGCGCCGTAGGGATTTAGGTTGGACAGTGCGATCTCGCCGTTGCACTCCTGCATGATCCCGTAGCAGATGCTAAGACCCAGGCCCGTGCCTTTTCCCACCGGCTTTGTTGTATAGAAGGGATCAAACGCACGGGCCAAGTCGGGAAAGCCCGGTCCGGTATCTTCAAAGCGAAGGATGGCCCGGCCCGACTGGCTGTAGGCCCGAATGCGGATTTCGCGCTTGGCACTCTCTTCGACGGCGTCAATCGCATTGTTCAAGATGTTTAGCAGAAGCTGTTTCAACTCGTCTTCGGAAATTCCGACAGGCGCCAGTACAGGTTCGCACTGCATGTCGAGCGATATGCCGTGCAGACGCAGGTGGTATTCGCGGAGCTGGACCACGTCGCGAAGCACAGGTTCGAGCGCCGTCGAGCGCGCCGCCGAGCTGTTTTGACGGCCAAAACGAAGCAGGCCATCGAGGATCCGTTTCATGCGGCGCGCTTCATTCCCAAGCTTCTCCACCCGTTTTCGCGGGTTGGCCTCTTGCACTTCCTCTGCGAGCAGGTCCGCATAGCCGATGATGCCCGTGAGCGGATTATTGAGTTCGTGCGCAACACCGGCGACCAACTGTCCGAGTCCCGCGAGTTTCTCCGAGCGCACCAGCTGTTGGTGCAGCCGCACGTTTTCAAACGTCACCGCCAAGTCGGATGCAAAGATCTCCAGATTGACCATTTCTCGAGAATCGGGGCCGCCAGGCCAGCGGGAATCCGCCACGTAGAGACACCCTACATCGGAGCCACGCCAGGAGACCATCGGAATCAACATCAGATCCCCGGTTTCCGACATCCGGAAGGATTTCTCGGCTGGTCCTGTGGACTGGCGCCGTCGCTTCATGGCTTCGATGGCGTAGCTACTGGAATGCATCTCGAGTGTTTCGGCCTCTTGCGGCGTGAAACCGCTCAACCCCGCGAGATAGAACTTGCGGTTTTCACCCAGCAGAAGCAGTGCGGCGCGCTGAAAACTGCTTGCCTCGGTAATGGCGGTGGCGACCTCTCCGCAGAGTGCACTCGGATCGTTTCCGGCCAGCAGGCGCGACGTGATTTGCGACAGACGTTGCAACAATAAGCTTTCGGCTTGGGCGCGCGCGCGCGCTTCTTCGAGAACTCTTGTTTTCTCTTCCAGCAGGGTCAGAACCATGCCAAGCGCAACCAGGATTCGCGGCACATTCCAAAAATCTAGCTTCACCTGCATGGTCGTCAACAGGTCGTGGACCCCCAGTGCTAGGGGGTATTCTGTTCCCCAGGCGATGAATCCGATCGTGGTTGTAATCACGCCGAGAGAAGAGCGCCGATAAATCTTCCAGAATTGTAGGCCGCAGAGGCAGAAGCTGATCGCAAGAGCCAAGGCCATCGGAGTCAAGGCGTCGCCCTGCATCTGCTCGTGAACGGCCCACAACCCGGCCGCTGCCACACCGATCGCTAAAGCCGTGTGCCGAAACTGCCGACGCGGCGGCGCAAAGAACAAAAAGCTCACTGCGGCGAGAATCGTGGGCACCAGCAGAGAGGCCCAAAGCGCGGGCGAGCCCACACGGAAGCTGATGGAGAACGCGTGCGCTAGGAGCGGGAAGCCAACTGCCGTGATGAGACCGATGCGCTTCGCGCCCTCGTTGGCCTCAAACAGGAGGGAGGCCAGGAAGACGAGGGCCGAAATCTCCAGGGCTCCGAAATCGACCGGCGTGAGGATCGTTTGAACGATCCCGCCCTGGTTTTCCATGGCCCGCGCAAAGAAATGCAAAAACGTGAGCGACCAGGCATAGGCCCAGAGCCGCACGCGTGCCACCGGAGCCTGTCTTTCCAGAGACAGGAAGACGCTGACCAGCACGGCAAGAACGAGCGTAATCGGCAGTGCGTCCGGCACGCTAATCACAGGCGTCTCCCGCTCAACTAGCGTGGCGGCTGGGCTTTGAACCAGCAATAGAGCCTTCGTACCAGAGGGCTACGTGGCATCGAGGCAGACGAAAGTGCGGCTATCGGCGCGGGGGGATATGGATATCGACGACCACGTCGCTGCCTTCGGGCAGATCGAGTGGCTCCAGGGGGGTGAAGACACCGTTGTGGAAGCGCGCGCGAATTCGCCGCGAGGGGGCCGACTGGCCTCTAGCGGGTGCTTCCTGCTTGGCACTCACTGGGGAGGCGGAAAGATCGCCTGAGTCGAGCGCGACGTTGGCCAGTCGATCGGCATCGCTGTTCTGGTCGCGGGGCACGTGCTCGATCGCGAAGTATGCGAGTTGCCGCACGAGTTTTTTGGCGCGTTCGTACAGAGGCTTTAGATCAGCACTTTTCACCCGGTATTGCCCTTGCATCTGGCGGACGAGCAACTCCGAATCGCTGCGAATCCGAAGCGCGCCGATTCCCTGGCTCGCGGCGTAGTCCAGTGCGGCCAATAGCGCGTAGTATTCGGCTACGTTGTTGGTCTCGCGGCCCATGCGTTTGGCAAGTTCAACGACCACATGGCCGGCCGGATCGCGGATCACGATTGCGTAGGCCGAGGGTCCCGGGTTGCCGCGGGAAGCGCCGTCAATATTGGCGATGTAAACGCCCGAGGCGGGTATGGCTTGGTCGGAATCTGAAAACAAGCGTGCGACTGCCGGCTTGGGGGCCTTGACGGAGCGACTCATGGGCCTGGGTCGTTCGTGCGCTGGGCGTGCGAGATCCCGCGCTCCCGAAGACCGGCCTCCCTATACAATCTCACCGCTCGAGGAAGCCGAGGTGGAAGCCGCCGCAGCCTCCCGGGAGGCGGACGGCTCGAGGTAATAGAAAATGCGCGTGCAGGTCTCGCAGTGAAATAACTCCTGACTGTCGGAGCGTCGGATTTCCTGAATGACGTGCGGCCGAATCATCATGCCGCAGGCGCTGCACTTCTCGTCCCGGATTTCCGCCAGCGCGACGCCGCTGTGCTTTTTGGAGATGCGCGTATAGTGGTCGAGCAGATTCTCCGAAATCTCCCCAATGGCCCTCTCCCGCTCGGCGTTCAGTTCCGCAAGGGCTTTATCCGCCGCGTTTTTGTCCGCTTCGATCTTGGAGCGCTCTACGGTGGTAGTCGCTTCGATTTCCTTCACCGATTTTTCCGACGCTTTGATGCGCCGGTCGTATTCCTCGCCGGCAACCATTTGCTCGAGCAGGCGGTCTTCCGCCTTGGCGATTTCCGTTTCGGCTGAATGGATTTCGTGCTGGAGCGCGCGATAGGCCTCGTTGGTCTTAACGAGCGAGCCTTGGTCCTTATACTTGCGGACTCGTTCCTTCCACTGCTCCACGTCCATCTCGTATTTCTTGCGTTCCTTGACGGCATTGAGCTGCGCGAGCTTGCTGGCTTCGACCTCCGCTTTGGCCGCCCGAATGCGCGCGTCGATCTCAGCAAGTCTCTGGGGGAAGCGAGCCAGACGGGCGCGGACGTCGCTTAGCCGCATGTCTACACTCTGCAGCTCAAGTAGGTTCTGGAGGACTTTTTGCACTGTACCGTGATTCTAGCACAGGGATTCCGGCCGGCCCGTCTCAAGCCAACCGGCGCCAGCCGAGGCGTCTGGTTCAGGGCGCGGGCTGGACTTCCATCGTTTGATCGATCACGTAATTCATACAGCCCGGAAGGGATGCGCTCGGGCAGTGGGCAAGGATGAGGAATCCGTCCGAGGAGACTTTGGCTTCATACGTGTAGCCATCCCGACCAGGCTTTTTGATCGCCAGGGCGCCGCTCGAAACGAGATCGTCGAGAGAGCCATAGGAATTATGTTCGGTCTGATAGATTCGCTCGGCCTGTGCCATTCCCAGCAGATCGTTTTTTACGCCGATCACATCGATGGTTTGCGTGGGATGCGAAATGGGCGCGGCTTGCTGACCCTGCGAAAAGTAGTACTTGTAGGCAAGACCTACCACGGCCGCAACCACCAGAAGCCCCACCAGACTGCCTATGCTTCGCAAGGGTGCCTCACAATCTTATTCTCCATGGGATCATAGAGCGGTCGGCTAGACAACGTCGACGAGGCGAGCCGAGGCGAATTGAGAAACACCTGCGACTTGGCTCGACAGACTGGCTACCCTTTTTCGGCCAGCGCGCGTCCAATCCGGGGGGTTGTGAACCGCTTGCAAACGACAGGGTTGTTTGACACTCGCGCGCAGTCTCGTGATACTGGTGCGCGTTGATAGGGGGCGTGGATGACGAAGAAATCGACGCTGCCAGCGGCGGTTCCGCTCGCTAGGATGCTGCTGCTTGTTCTCGGAACTTTCGCAGTGATCCCGGCGCCGCTGCGGGCGCAGGATTCCTCCGCGGAGGCCCGCCCGCCTCATCTCGATTTCACGACTCACAAGCTCGCGAATGGCTTAGAGGTGATTCTGCTCGAAGAGCATTCCGTCCCGGTCATCAATCTTCAAATGTGGTATCACGTGGGAGGCAAGGACGAGCAACCCGGCCGGACGGGATTCGCGCACCTGTTTGAGCACTTAATGTTCAAAGGCTCTGCCCATGTGGGGCCTGATGAGCATTCCCGCATCATCGAAGCGGCCGGCGGCGGCGACAATGCGGAAACGGGTGATGACACGACGGATTTCTACGAGACCTTTCCCAGCAATTATCTCGAGCCCGTGCTGTGGCTCGAAGCCGACCGTATGGGCAGCTTGAATGTCGATGAAGCCAATTTCAAATCCGAGCGGCAGGTGGTCGAGGAAGAACGTCGTGTCCGTGTCGATAATCAGCCCTACGGTTCGATTGAAGAGGACTTACGCTCGACCGCCTTCACCGTTCACGGCTATCATCACACACCCATCGGCAGCATTGCCGATCTCGAGAAGGCCACTCTTCAGGACGTGCGCGATTTCTTTGCCACCTACTACAAGCCGAACAACGCGACGCTTGTAATCGTCGGCGATTTCAATTCCGACCAAGCGCTCGCTTGGACGCACAAATACTTTGACGGAGTTCCGGCGTCGGCAAAACCGATCCCGCGCCGCGATACGCCCGAGCCTCCCCAGACGGCCGAGCGCACCGTCGAAAAGTCCTATACCAACACGCCGCTGCCAGCCGTCGTGATCGGCTACAAAATTCCCGCGCGCTACTCTCCCGATGCCTATCCGCTCGACCTGGCTTCGAATGTTCTCGCCGGTGGCGAAAGCAGTCGCCTGTATCAAGCGCTCGTTTACAAGGACCAAATTGCCGTACAGTCCGCCGGCTTCAGCAACTTGACCGAGGATCCGAATCTGTTCTGGGCCTACGCAATTATGAACCCTGGACACACGGCAGCGGACGGGGAGAAGGCGGTGACTTCCGTGCTCGACGGGCTGAAAAACTCGCCGATCGAGGAAAAGGAGCTTCAGAAAGCGAAGAACCAGGAGATTTCGGGATTCATTTTGGGCCGCGATACGGACGAAGAAAAAGCGGTTGCCCTTGAGTCGGCGGCCGTCATCGGCAAAGATCCCGACCTCGTCAACACTGAGCTGAAGCGCTACCTCGACGTCACGCCGGCAGACATCCAACGCGTGGCCAAGGAATATTTCGTCCCGCAGCGGGCGACTGTGTTGTTCGTGACGCCGGCGGCCCCGGCTCGATAGGGAATTTATAACCGCTGGACTTTCAGGAGCACGGATGAAGCGCGCAAAAACGTCTTGGGTTGTTTCCCTGGTGCTGCTCGCAAGTCTGGTGGGCCCCGCGTCTGGGCAGCGGCCCGAATCGCCTTCCGACCAAGCGACGGCAAGTCCCACGCAGAAAGGCGGTACGGGGGTCGTGCCTCCCGGCGTGAAACTGGTCCCGCAAATGCCGCCGGCCGGTGCGCCACGGTCTTTTCACTTTCCGCACGCTGCGACAAAAACCCTTGCGAATGGCTTGCGCGTATTTGTTATCACCGACCACCGGGAACCTGCTCTGGCTGCGCAACTGGTAATTCTTTCTGCCGGTAGCATCAAAGATCCCAAGGATTGGCCGGGTGTCGCGCAGATGACCGCGAATCTGCTGACACAAGGAACGCAAAAGCGATCGGCGCGCGATATCGCCGAGGCCATCGATTTTGTTGGCGGTTCACTAACCGCCTCGGCCGGTAAGGATTCCACGACGGTCACGCTCGACATCGTGAAGAAGGATGTGCATATCGGTCTTGACCTGATGTCTGACGTCGTTCTGCATCCTGCCTTCCAAGCCGATGAGCTCGAGCGCCAGCGCCAGCAGCTTCTGTCCAACCTTACCGTCGAGTATTCTGATCCGGACTATCTGGCCTCGGTCGTCTTCAGCCGTGCCTTGTACGGCAACTCGCCCTATGGCTGGCCCGAAGAGGGCACACCCGAGACGGTGAAGCAATTTGATCCCGCGCAGCTCGCCAAATTTCATGACGCGAACTACGCACCGAATCAAGCGCTTCTCGCCTTTGCCGGGGATGTTACGTCGGAGGAGGCCTTCGCGTTGGCCGATAAGTATTTTGGCGCCTGGACAAAGGTCGATGTCCCAGCCGTCGTTCCCGCCGCGCCCGAGGCAACCTCCGGCCTTCATATCTGGCTCATCGACAAGCCGGACGCCGTGCAGACGCAAATTCGCGTGGGCAAATTGGGCATCCGGCGCAGCGATCCGGACTATATCCCGGTGCTCGTGATGAACCGCATTTTCGGAGGTGGTTACAACAGCCGTTTGAATACGGAGGTGCGTGTCAAGAAGGGACTCACCTACGGCGCGTATTCCTCGTTCAATCCCCACCGCTATGCCGGCTCCTTCAACGTCGGAACGTTTACGCGCACGGCGGCGACGGTTGACGCGGCAAGGCTGGTCGTGGATTTGATCGCAAAGATGTCCGAAGGGGATGTCACGCCGCAAGAGATGGATTTTGCACGGGATTATCTCGCGGGTGTGTATCCGATTCAGTCGGAGACGTCCGCACAGGTGGCCGACCGTGTTCTCACCGCGGCCGCCTACGAACTGCCGGCCGACTACAACAGCACCTACCCGGAAAAGATCCGCGGCGTGACCTCCGCCGCCGTGCGGGAAATGGCACAGAAGTATCTGAGCGCGGGCAATCTTGATCTCGTGCTTGCCGGCAATGTGAGTGCCTTTCGCGATGACCTGAAAAAAGCCTTCCCCACAGCCCGTTACGAAGAAATTCCGTTCGACCGCGTGGATGTCTTGGCTCCCGACCTTCGCGCGCCCAGCAAAGCCGCCGCTGCCCCCTAACCCGTGCGGCTATCGCACCGACAGGATCACTTTTCCGATGTTCTTGCGGTCATGCAGGAATTGGTGGGCTCGGCCGGCCTGATCGAGGGGAAAGGTCTTGGCGATCACAGGCTTTACCTTGCCCTCGGCGTACAAATGAAAGATGTCCTGCAGTTCACGCCGCAATAAGGCCCCGCGCGATCCGAGCTGCCCGAGACTCACGCCGATCACTGCCAGATTCTGCGACATCAGCCGGAGCGGATGAAATCGCGGTGTCTGCGCCAGGGCCGCCAGGCCCCGCACCAGGCTCCGTCTGCCTCGGGAGCCAGCGGCATCGGCGAGCCCGTAGATGACCAGCCGGCCGGTGGGCCCCAGACACTGCTGGCTGCGCGTCAGAGACTTGCCGCCGATCGGATCCATTACCATTTCGATGCCGTCCGGGGCGAATTTCCTCACCACCTCGACGAAGTCACTCTTTTCGTAATCGATCGCGTGATCAACGCCGATTTTCCGAAGGTATTCCTGCTTCGTCGGTCCGGCCGTACCGAAGGTTAGAAGCCCACGCGCTCGCGCAAGCTGCACCGCCGCGATCCCGACCCCTCCTGCCGCACCATGAATCAGGACGCGATCACCTGGTTGCAGATTGCCCATGACGAACATGGAGTGATACGCCGTCAAGTAGTTCACCGAGATCGCGGCGCCCTCCTCAAATCTCATGCCCGGCGGCAGGCGGTAGACTTCCTTCTGAGGCACCACGATCCACTCGGCGTAGGCATGGAAGTGCGTGATCGCCGTCACGGCGTCGCCGGGTTCGAGGCGTTCCCCTTCCCCCTGCCGGGTTCCGTCGGGAATTTTTTCAACGACCCCGGCGATCTCCAGGCCTGGTACAAACGGCGGCTTGGGTGCGCCGGGGTACAGCCCCATACGCTGGAGAAGATCGGCAAAATTCACGCCAATCGCTCTCACGCGGATCAAAACTTCTCCGGGCTTCGGCTGAGGATCCGGGACTTGTTGCACCTCGAGAACTTCGGGCGGCCCATACCGCCGAACGACCACTGCCCGCATCTAATCTCCTTTCCCCGGGTGAAGCCCGGGCCGGCTCCGTGGCCGAACCGGCAAGGTGCGTCGGCTTTTCACTGGGAATCCGGTCGATCCTATTCTAAACTGGTGGACTTTGTGCTGCGATGAAAAGCCAATTGACCCTCGGACGCCTGTTAGTTGGTGTTTTGCTGTTGGCCTCAGCCTGGGTTTGTCCAGCGGCGGACCGCACGCCGCAGGTGCCCGTACCGCCCGTATTGAACGCGATGCATCTGGAGTTAGACCGCTCCTTCGCCACGCTTTCCAAGGCGGATCCCCCGGCCTACTTCATTAGCTACACGGTCTCGGACCGGAACTACGCCGAGGTTTCCGGATCCAATGGCGCACTGCTTTCCAGCGCTGAGGAACGTGCGCGATGGCTTGAAGTGCAGACGCGCGTCGGCAGCTATCAACTGGACGACACGCACAAAGTGGGCGATCGCCAGGCCAGCTGGACCAGTCCCGGCACGACCGTTTCGCTCGACGACGACCTTTCTGTCCTTCGTCGGCAAATCTGGCGCGAGACAGATCGCCAGTACCGCGCGGCGTCGGAAGCCCTCATCAAGGTCAAGACCAGTCAGAAGGTGCAGGTGCAAACAGCCGAAGGCACGGCACCGGATTTCTCCGCCGAAGCCCCGCATGTTTCGATCGGTTCCCCGATAGAGGTGCAGGTCGACCGCAAGCCCTGGGAAGAGCGCGTGCGCCGCTACACCGCCTCCTTCAGCAAATCACCTTTCGTGCTGAATTCGATTGCCACCTTCACTGCGTTGGGAATGAACCAATATCAGACCGACACCGCGGGGACGAAGATCGCCTTCGGAGAAGTTCACTATCGCCTCGAGCTGTTCGTGCAGAGCAAAGCGCCGGATGGCATGGATATCGAACGCTACACCAATTTCGACTGGCTCGACCCGAAGGATGCCCCCGACGAAAAAACCGTCGCTGCCGCAGTCCAGAAATTGATTCAGGAAACCGAGGCGCTCGACCAGGCACCGCTTGCCGATCCCTACGCCGGCCCCACACTCCTCACGGGCCGGGCGGCGGCCGTTTTCTTCCATGAAGTCTTCGGCCATCGCGTCGAAGGCTTCCGCCAGAAGGACATCACCGAGGGGCAGACCTTCACGAGCAAGATCGGCGAGCAGATCATGCCGGCTTTCATCTCCATCAAAGACGATCCGACCGAGGCGACTCTGAACGGCCAAATGCTGTTGGGTTATTACCCGTTTGACGATGAAGGTGTGGCCGCGAGCAGTGTCCAGCTTGTCGACAAGGGAGTCCTCAAGAGTTTTCTCATGTCCCGTTCGCCACTCACGGACATTGCCCATTCCAACGGACACGGCCGCCGCCAGCTGGGCTTCGTTCCCGTTGCACGCCAAGGTAACTTGATCGTGTCGAGCTCCAATGGCGTACCCTTCAGCGAGCTTCGCCAGAAGCTAATCGATCTGGTAAAGCAGCAGCACATGCCCTATGGCTTGCTGATCGACGACATCGAGGGCGGCTTCACCTTCACTGGCCGCGGACAGCCGCAAGCCTTTCAAGTCACTCCGCTGGTGGTGTACCGGGTTTTTGCCGACGGCCGCCCCGATCAGCTCGTGCGCGGCGTGAATATCGTGGGAACTCCGCTGGTCTCGCTTTCCAAAATCGTTGCCACCAGTGATAAGCAGGAAATCTTCAATGGCTACTGCGGTGCCGAATCCGGCTCGGTTCCGGTCTCGGCGGTTGCCCCGGCGATCCTGATTTCGGAAATGGAATTTG
>Ga0187782_10000546_pt1 | contig 25626 bp, 26 predicted proteins | sample 0715_SJ02_MP15_2_FD_132454 | JGI IMG/M metagenome (GOLD analysis project Ga0187782, IMG submission 132454) | Tropical peat soil microbial communities from peatlands in Department of Meta, Colombia - 0715_SJ02_MP15_20_MG | ecosystem: Environmental > Terrestrial > Soil > Wetlands > Peat | place... | reverse complement strand
TTTCTGGCGCGGCGCATTCATGAGCGGCTGCCGCAGCACGTTGACATCGAAGATCTGGTCTCGGCGGGCGTGGTGGGGCTGATGGACGCCTTTGCCAAATTCGATCCGCAGAAGAAGGTGCAGTTCCGCAGCTACGCGCAGTTTCGCATCCGCGGAGCGATCCTAGACAGTCTGCGCACGCTGGACTGGAGTCCGCGCGAGCTGCGGCGCAAGGGCCGCGCGGTGGAAGAGGCGATCCGCGTGCTGACGGCGCGCTTGGGCCGGGCACCGGGCCAAGCCGAGATCGCTGCGGAGATGGGAATGGAGCTCGAGGAGTATCAGCAGCTTCTGGGCGACCTGAAAGGGTTGGAGATCGGCACTCTGCACCTGGAGCGAAACGAGAATTCGGGCGAAGAGGAGCTGGCCTATGTGCCGGGGCGCCCCGAGGACGACCCGCTCTTCCACTGCCTGAGAGGCGAGCTGGAAGACCGGCTGGCCGAGGCCATCTCCAAGCTGCCCGACCGGGAGCGGCTGGTCATGACCCTCTATTACTACGAAGAAATGACCATGCGCGAGATTGGCTTGGCGCTGGGGGTGGTCGAGTCCCGGGTCTCGCAGGTTCACGCATCGGCGGTGTTGCATTTGCGTGCGGCGCTCGAAGATTTGGCCGTAGCCGGCCTCGGCGTGCGGCCGGACGCGCGCAAGACGGTAAAGAGGGCGTAAGAAAGTTTTCCGGGGTGCGCGGGTCGGAACGGAAAGAGGAACCTTGAGCGAGAAGACGCTGAAACAGGACGAGATCGATGCGCTATTTGAGGCGGCGCGCAGCTCCGGTCCGCAGGCGGGGCAGCGCGAGCAGCGCACCCATGTGGCTCCCTACAACTTCTCCTCGGCCGGGCAAATCTCGACCGAACAGTTGCGCGCCATCAGCTTGTTGAACGATCTGTTTGCGCGCAATCTCACCCACAACCTGGCGGCATGGCTGCGCACGCGTTTCCAGGTGAACCTAGTTTCGGCCGAACAAATCCAATTCAGTGAGTTTCTTCTCAGGATTCCCGAGATCAGCTATGTGGCTTCGGTGCGGCTGGAGCCGCTGGGGGCGCTCTCCGTGTTGCAACTGGACCTGGGGCTTGCGCCCCCGATCGTCGACCTCTTGTTGGGCGGCGACGGTAAAGACGGCCCCATGCGGGAGCTGACCGACATCGAGGAATCGCTTCTGGGCAGCGTGGTAGAGATTGTATGCCGGGAGCTGACGATCGCCTGGCAGCCGGTGGGATTGAGCTTTCTCTTCGAGCGCCGGCAGATGCAGACGCAGGTGGCTCGCATCATCTCCGTGGCCGAGAAGACGCTCAGCTTGAGCTTCGAGATTCGCATGCCGCACAGCTCGGGACTCCTCAATCTGGCCTTTCCCGCCGTGGTGGCGAACACCATTTTGCGCCGCCTTACCTCGGAATGGGGGCGCGGGCGGCGCCATGCCGATGACACGCGGGCGCGGATGGAAGCTCTGTCCCGGCGTATCCGCTTTGGCTGCTCGCTGCAACTGCCCGCGACCCGGCTCGAGGCAGGCCAACTGGAGACGCTGCGTCCAGGGGACCTACTAAGTCTAAACGTGGGCGCGGGCACGCTCTCCGAGTGGACTGTCGGCGGCGAAGCTCTGGCCCTCGCCCAGCCCATGCGGCGCGGCGACCTTCGCGCCGCACGCATTGAGCGCGACCTCTCTGGGAGCGAACGATGAAGACCTACCTCGATTGTTGGGCAACCGTGGCGGCGGCGCTGTTCGCGCAGGCGCTGGCCGGAGAACCTGAGCTGGTCGAGTCGCTGCCCAAGCCGCTGGGGGAGCGATCATTCGGATTTGCTGCGACGCTGGCCGGGGATCTCGAGGGCCGATTCTCCGTCATGGTCGACGGTGCGATCCTCGACGCGCCGCTGTTCGGCGAGGCAGTGGTCCAAAAGGACGGATGGAGCGAACTGTTGCGCGAAGCGGCCGATGCCGCCGCAGGGGAGATTTTGGCCTCGGCCGGGCGCAAGTGCCACGTGGTGAAATTCGAGGAGATTGCGCCGGAAATGCAGGTTTCGCGCGCCTTTCTGCTGCGTTCCGGCGACCGCGCCTGGAGCATCCTGGCGCGGGACCAGGTGAATGCATTGGAGAAGAAGCCCGCGCAAGCCGAAAGTGAGCCGGCTCCGGCGCAGGCGACGCCGGTCTTGAGTCCCGGGCTCGAGTTGCTGCTCGACGTGGAGCTCGAAGCCTCCCTGCGCTTCGGCTCGCGGGAGATGCCTCTGGGCGAGATCCTCAACCTGGGCCCCGGCGACGTTGTCGAGCTGGACCGGCCCGTCGCCGATCCTGCGGACCTGATTGTCGGCGACAAGATTGTCGCCCGCGGCGAAGTCGTTGTCATCAACGGCAACTTCGGATTGCGAGTCACGGAAGTGGTCGCCCCGAAGAAGCGGTTGGAGAGCATCCGGTGTCTTTTCTAGGCGTGCATGTGACCCGCATGCCGCGGGAAGGCGACCGAAAAGCGGGCCGCCGCGGGCGGGCAGAGGCGCTGGCGGCTGACTGGCCGGGGTCGAAGCGAAACCGTTCGCGCGGCGAGTTCTTCCTGGTTTGCGCCAACCCGCTATGCGGCTCGGAATGGCTTCGCCTGTGGCGCCGCCGGGATCGGCCGGTATTCGAAGGCGGCTGGTGCTGCTCGCGGGAGTGTTTGGCGGCTCAGGTGAGAGCCGCGGTGAGCCGGGCAATGGAGGGACGGGGCGCACCGGAGAGCTACCGCCACCGGATTCCGCTCGGGCTGGCGATGCTCGAGGCGGGATGGATTACCGAAACCGGCCTGCGCGCCGCGTTAGCGGCGCAGCGGGCAACGGGGACCGGAAGGTTGGGATTCTGGCTAATGCGCCAGCGAAGAGCCACCGAGGAGCAGGTAACGCGCGCATTGGGCATGCAATGGAGTTGTCCGGTTTTGGGGATGGGGCTCGGCCATCCCGAGGCTCTGGCCGCGCTGGCGCCGCGTTTTTTTGTCGACGCCTTCGGCGCGTTGCCTTTGCGCGTGGCCGCTGACAGGATTTTGTACTTGGGCTTCGAGGAGCGGCCCGACCCTTCCCTGTCGCTCGCCGTCGAACGCATTACGGGACTGCGCGTCGAAAGCGGCGTGGTCGAGGAGTCCCTCTTCCGCTCGGCGCACGAGCGCATGCTGGAAGCCCGGTTTCCCGCCGTGGAGCTGGTGGAGGCGGCTGGGGAGACGGCGCTGGCGGCAACCATGGCTACGGCAGTCCAGCGCCTGCGCCCCGTGGAGGCCCGCCTGGCGCGTGTGCACGATTGTTTGTGGCTACGCATGTGGCTGCGCCTGCAGCGTGGACCGGTCCCAGACCACGGATCGGTCGTCGATCTCATTGCCGTTTTTGCCCGGCAGTGACCGGCAAACGCGAGCCTTCCTATCCCCGGTGAAAGCGAGCGGCCGATGGCCGGGAGGATGCGGTCTCATCTTTCATGACAACGCGCCGATAGGGTACTTACCCGGGGGACAGGCGCATGCGTGAGATTCGGACGCTGATTGTTGACGACTCCTCCGTAATGCGCAAAATTGTGGAGCGGTCGCTGCGCCAAGCCGGACTTGATTCGCTGGTGGTGCACGAGGCGGGCAGCGGGGCGGAAGGATTGGATTTGCTGAAGGCCAAGGAAGTCGACCTGATCCTCTCCGATATCAATATGCCGACGATGGACGGACTGGAATTCCTGCGCCAGATCCGCGCCCAGAGCCTGGCTCCCGGCGTTCCCGTGGTGATGATTACGACGGAATCGAGCGAAGAACACGTGAAGCAGGCGATCCAGGCAGGGGCGCAGGGCTATATCCGCAAACCGTTCACGGCCGAACAGGTGAAAGAGCGCGTTGTGCCGCTGGTGCGTGTGGCGTAGCCCGGCCACGCCGCGCTCAGAATGCGGGATCGGGAGAGCGCGGCCGGCGAGTTTGCGGGTGTTTTGCAGTTGCGCAGGACGGGCAGTGATAGCTGGCCGGCGGTTCGAACCGTTCCAGAACTCATATGCCCTTGGTATAGGTATTCGTAGGCAAGCCGGCGAGTTCTTCAATGAAACGCCGCTAGGCATACGGGGTTTCGGGGGATAGCAATTCGGAAACGGCTGTGAGACGCCATGAAGAGGGAATAGACAATGGCGGTTACGCTGCGAGAATCCGTGAATCGGGTCTCCGACCCGAAGAACTTGGATGAAAGCGTGGAAGAGGTCTTCCGGCTGATGCTCGGCGTGGATTGCAGGTGCCATGCGGCGGCAGGCCCTGCGTTGCAGGCCTCTGAGGAGAAAGAGTCGGTGACCGCGGTCGTCGGCATAGGCGGGCTGTTGAGCGGCGCATGCGTCTTCCGCTCCGGCGCCAGGGCGGCGCAGAATATCGCCGCCAGGATGACGAACATGAGCTTCAAGTCGGTCGACGAAACCGTACAAGATGGGATTGGTGAGATATGCAATATGCTCGCCGGCGTGTGGAAGAGCAAAGTGCCCGGGCTGGCTGCCAACTGCGGACTTTCGGTTCCGGCGGTCATCACGGGGCGCAATTACAACCTCCGCGTGCTGGCGCCTGAGTTTGAGATCCGCCGCCACTATAGCTTCGAAAACGTGGGCTTTGAAGTATCCATCGTCTGCGACGGACTGCATTGACGGCTCGCCGCAAAGACCGAAGGCGAACAGCCGGAAATCGGCCCGAGGCTGCGATTCCGAGTTCGCCCGCTCGTCGATTCTCCGCTGTCCATTGAATCCTCTCTAATCTTCCCATCCGCCTTTCGGTCCTCCTTCTGCTTCTAGTGCCGCGGGCATCGGGAGTGGGGGATGGATAGCGGTTTCTATGCGGCGATGACGGGGCTGGTCGCCCGGACGCAGGCCCTGGATGCGGCGGCGGCGAATCTGGCCAATGCGCAAACCCCTGGTTACCGCGCCGAGCGGGAGTATTTTCGGTCGGTTCTGATGGGGCCCGACGCATTGGACTCGCAACTGGGCCAAGCCATCGACAATTATGGGCTTTTGGGCGGCGACCGGTTGAGCTTGGCGCAAGGGGCGCTTCAGGAAACTGGCAGTCCCCTGGATTTGGCGATCGAGGGCCAAGGGTTCTTCATGGTCGAGACCCCGCGCGGCCTGCGCTATACGCGGGACGGCGGTTTTCACCGCGCCCAAAGTGGACGACTGGTGACGCGGGCCGGCGAAGCCGTGCTTTCCGCGACCGGCCAGCCGATTCAGCTTCCGCCGGGCGAAGTGGCGGTGGGAGCCGACGGCTCGATCTCTGTGGCGGGCGGCGTGGTGGCGCAGGTGGGCGTCTTCACCTTTCCCTCCGGCACGAATCTGACTCCGGAGGGCGCCAACCGTTATCGAGCGCCCGAAGGGGTCGCGGCGTCGCCCTCGAACGATGCATCCGTGCACCAAGGCGCAATCGAGACCGCCAACCAGGATGTGGTTCAGGGTTCGTTGGACCTGGTCATGATGCAGCGCCAGGCGGAGATGGCGATGCGGGCGCTGACCGTCTTTCACACCGACTTCAACAAGTTTGCCACCGAAGATCTGCCGAAGGTATAGGCAATAGGCAATAGGCATTAGGCATTAGGAAATGGGGATGGAGGGATTGAATGGCAGAGCGATGCGTCGAATGCCGGTAGCCGGCCGAGCACCGCTCCTGGCTCCCTACTGCCTATTGCCTAATGCCTATTGCCTACTGTCCCTGAGGAGGAGCCAACATGATTCGAGCCATGTACACCGCGGCAAGCGGCATGAGCGCGCAGCAATTGAATCTCGACACCATTGCCAACAACCTGGCCAACTCGTCGACCACGGGATTCCGCCAGCTTCGGCTGCAGTTTCAGGACATGGTCTACCAGAACCTGGTGACGCCTGGGGCGGCGCAGAGCCAGAACACCGTTTCCGCCGGGTTGCAGATCGGCCTGGGCACGAAGTCGGCGGCCACCGAGGTGATCAACACGCAGGGAGAGTTGAACGAAACCGACAACCCGCTCGATGTGGCCATCCAAGGGCCGGGGTTCTTCCAGGTGCAGCGTCCTGACGGCACGATCGCGTATACGCGGGCTGGACAGTTCCACCTGAACAACCAGGGAACGGTGGTGACGACCGACGGCGATCCATTGATTCCGACGATCACGATCCCTTCGAATGCCACGGCGGTGACGATCACGCAATACGGCGTGGTGAACGCGACCCTGGCCGGTCAACAGAATCCCTCGCAACTGGGCCAGATCCAGTTGGCCACATTTCCCAACCCCGGAGGGCTGGAGAGCATGGGGAACAATCTGTTGCAGGCCACGCTCAGCTCCGGCGATCCGGTGCTGGGCAACCCCGGCGGAACGGAGGGTTTGGGAACGCTGCAGCAGGGGTATCTGGAGAACTCGAATGTCGACGTTGTGACCGAGTTCGTGCAGATGGTCTTGGCGCAGCGCGCCTATGAATCAAACTCGAAGGTCATCAAGGCCGCCGACGACATGTATTCGCAGGTGAATAACATGACGCACTAGGGACCAGGGACTAGGGAACAGGCAATAGGCAATAGGCAATAGGGATTAGGATCTAAGGATTTGGGATTTGCAAGAGGGGACAGCCGGAGGGGGACGGAGAAGATGAAGCCGGCAGTGGGAGTTCTCCTCGGAGTTGTTCTGGCGGCCTCGGTTCCGCCGGCCCTTGGTCAGGCCGCCGGCATGGGACCGGCATTTACGATTCGCATCGCCGAAACCATTCCTTCGGCTGGGCAAACCTCCGGCGCGATCTTTCGTGAGATCGACGATCCGTCGACTGGCGATCGCTGGCTGCTCGAGCGCGATGCGTTCCATCCGGAGGGGCCTGGCCGCTGGTTGCTCGTGGCAGCGCGAAGAACGTCGAGACAGCTTTCTCCGCGGCGGGACGGGGCATCGCCGGGTGCATCCGAGACGGCGTACAGACAGTTGCCGGTGATTCGTCCTGGGGATGAGTTGATTGCCGAAGAGCACACAGCCGTGGTGGATGCGCGGCTCGAGGCAGTGGCCCTCGGCGCCGCCGCTTCGGGCGCCGAATTTCCCGCGCGATTGAAGATCGGCGGCAAGGTCGTCGCTCTGGTCGCCGTGGCTCCGGGCCGCGCCGCCTTTGCGGCGCAAAAGGGAATTAGGCGATGAGGGCCGGTTGGGTTGCAGTCATCGTTCTGGGGGCGGGGCTGATGCCGGGCGCGGCAGCGTTGAGCCGGAAGCACAATTCGGTGGCGGAGGGAACCAAAGCCACGCCGCCGGAAGGCGCGCTGCGCGCCTACATTGCGCGGGTGCGCGCCAGCCAGGCGGCGGAGGTGAAAACGCTAGGCTCGATTTGGAGCGCCCAGGGACAGATGGTGCGGCTGGGAACCGATGTGAAGGCCTTCCGCATTCACGATGTGGTTTCGATCGTTGTGACCGAGAGTCTGGCGGCTTCGACCGACGGGCAGGTGAAAAACTCCCGCGCTTCCTCGGCGAACTCCGGACTGACGTCGCTGTTTGGCGCGCTCAAAACCTCGAATGCGCTGCAGAACCTGGTGAACGCGAACTCGAGTTCGGGCTTGACGGCACAAGGGCAAAGCACGACGAATTCGAGTTTGGCGACCACCTTCGGCGCGGAGGTTGTCGACGTTTTGCCCAACGGAATGCTGGTGGTCCAGGCGACGCGGCAACTCACGTTCTCCGAGCAAACGCAGCTCATTGAGCTGCGCGGCCTGGTGCGCCCGGAAGACGTGAGCAACCAGAACCAGGTGCTTTCGACGGCGATGACCGACCTGGAACTCGAAGTGACGGGAAAAGGAATCGTGAACGACTCAACCTACCGGCAGAATCCGCTGGTGCGGTTTCTGGAGAAGTTAGTGGTGTTTTAAAAGCAGGGAACAGGGATTAGGGAACAGGGAACAGGGAATAGAAATCGCGTGGAAACCGCCACACGGGGATAAGGCTGGGTCCGGTGAAACGGGAATGGACAATGCGGCAAACGTTCCTCGCCATGATTACCTGCGCATGGTTGCTACCCATGGTATGGCTCCCGGCGCAGGATGCGGGAAAGAAGGCGCGAATCAAGGACGTGGCCACAATCGAGGGGATTCGCGACAACCAGCTTGTAGGCTACGGGCTGGTCGTAGGCTTGAAGGGCACCGGAGACAGCTCGCAAACGGTGTTTCCCGCGCAGACGTTGGTTTCTGCGCTGGAGCGCATGGGCATCACCGTCCCGCAAACCGGGTCGAATAGCGCCAGCAATATGCAGGTGAAGAACATGGCGGCGGTGTTCGCGGTGGCCACGCTGCCGCCGTTTAGCCGGCCCGGCTACAAGGTGGATGTAACGGTTTCGTCGGCGGGAGATGCGCGCTCGCTCGAAGGCGGAATCCTGCTGATGACTCCGCTCTACGGCCCGGATGGGCAGATCTACGCGCAGGCCCAGGGATCGCTGGTTCTGGGCGGCTATATGGCAGCGGGCGGAGGCAGCGCGAAGCAGGTGAATCATCCGACGACGGCGCGCATTCCCTCGGGCGCGTTGGTGGAGCGGCTGGCGCCCTTCGACTTGAAGCAGTTGCATTCCGTGGACGTAATCCTGAACGACGCCGACTTTCACACCGCGGAGCGGATGGCCGCGGCGATCGACCAGGCGCTGGGATCGGCGCGCGCCCACGCTATCGACAGCCGCAGGGTGGAGGTGGCGGCCAGCCCGGACGAGGACGTTGCGGCCCTGCTCGACAAGGTGGAGGGGGTCGAGATCGATGTGTATCCGCGCGCCCGCGTGGTGGTGAACGAGCGCACCGGCACGGTGGTGATTGGCGGGATGGTGCGGCTGCAGCCGGTTTCGATTTTGCACGGCGGGTTGAGCGTGAACGTGGTCTCCAAAGTTGAAGTGTCGCAGCCCAATGCGATGGCCTCGGGGACCACGCAGGTCGTGCAGCAGACTACCGTCGAGGCCCAGGATAAGCCGGTGAATCGCATTGAACTGAAAGAAGGCGCCACGGTAGAGGATTTGGTGGAGGAATTGCAGCGAACCGGAGCTGGGGCGCGGGATGTCATCTCGATCCTGCAGGCCATGAAGGAAGCAGGCGCGCTGGAAGCGGACTTGGAAGTGCTGTAAAGCAGGGAACGAGGGAACAAGCGAGCAAGGAAGCAAGCGGGAACGATCTTCGGGGGAGCCCGCATGGGCACTTGGGAAGATGGGAGCGATCCGGTGCAGATTGAGTTGGAAGATGCTGGCAGGTTAGCGGGCAATGAGCAGAGCGGCCCTTCGCCGCGGCTTGTCGCTGCAGCGCATGAGTTCGAAGGACAGATGATGAAGGAGTTGTTGGAGCCGATGACTCGAAGCGGAGGGCTTTCGGGTGAGGATGGAGATGATGATGCCGGGACGGGATCGGGCGGCGCATTGAGCGAGTTTGCAGCCGAGGCGCTTGGCCAGTCGCTCAGCCAGCACGGCGGGTTCGGCATCGCCGATCGGATTGTGAGAGAACTCGCGGGCTCCGGTAATCGACGCGCAGGCGGGAAGTAACCAGGAGTTTGCACAAGGGTACTCATGAGCGGTCCTGAATGACTCAAGTCACGTTCTGGCGCGTCGATACTGCCAACAAGGAGTGTTGCATATGGATATTCGGAGCAGTTTGGAGGGGCTGAGAACGTTGCTCGGAGTCGAGCCGGCGGCGCCAACGTCGGCGCAAGGGAAAAGCACTCCGCCGTCTTCCTCGAGCGGGCTCTTGAGCGACCGGGCAACGCTGAGCAGCGCGGCCAGCGAGGTATCGCAAGCCGCCTCCGGAGAAGACGTGCGAATGGATAAAGTTGCCGCGGTGCAGCAGGCGCTGGCTGCGGGAACGTACAACGTTCCGGCGTCGGCAGTGGCTTCCAAGGTCATTGACTCGATGTTGTCCGGAGAGCGGTGATCGTCAAGCGAACGGCAAGCCAGCGGGAAGGCCAGGCGGGGATGGAAGAGCTTGGAGCGGACCAGGCAAATGGGGAGCTGAAGGTGCTCGTGAAGGAGGCGTCACGGGCGCTCGCGGCTCTGGATTCGGTGCGGCTGGAGGAGCTGGCCCTGAGCTGCGAGGCGTTGAACCGGGAGCTGGCGCGAGAGAACGATGCGGACCGGCGCGAGGAGATGGCGCGGCAGGCGCGCGAAGCGGCAACCGATTTGGCGGTGTTCGCCCGGGTGCTGGAAGCGACGCGCGCCAATCTCGACGTGATGAAACGGCTGCGGGAGATGCGGCTGGGACCACTCGAATACCAGGCGCGAGGCAGCGCGCCGGATTGGACGGGATCGCGCGCGGAGGATGGGGATGGGAACCATTAACTCCGCAATGAGCGTAATTGGCGGAGCGCTGGACGCCGATCAGGAAGCGCTGAGCGTGGTGGCCAACAATGTGGCCAACGCCAACACGACCGGGTATACGCAGGAGCTGCCGAACTGGCAGGAAAACGCGCCCATCACGATCGGAGGAATCCAGATCGGCGACGGGGTAACGGAAACCGGCGCCACGTCGCAGCGCGACCGGGTGCTGGAGGAGCGCCTGGACCAGCAACAACAGATGGCCGCAGCGTCGAGCACGCGGCTGGCGGCGCTGAATAATATTCAGGCGCTGTTTACGCCGGATTCGGGATCGTCGGGCGCGACAGCGGGTGACATTGGCAGCGACATCACCAGCTTTTTCGACGCATTCTCATCGCTTGAGGCCGATCCGACCGACAACGCGCTGCGCGAGCAGGTGCTTTCCTCGGCATCGACGCTTGCCGGAGACATCTCGAGCGCCGCCAACAGCCTGAACGGGCAGAGCGGGGCGCTGAGCCAGGACGCTGCGGGAATCGCCACACAAGTGAACTCGTTGACCAGCGCCATTGCGCAGCTCAACCTGCAAATCGAGTCGACTTCTCCGCACAGCGATGCAGGAACACTGGAAGACCAACGGCAGCAGGACCTGAGCCAGCTTTCTCAACTCGTGGGAATCAATCAGGTGACGACCGAGAACAACGGCCTATCGATCACGACGACGTCGGGGCAACTGCTGGTCTCCGAAGGCCAGAGCTTCCAACTCACAACGGGAACGGTGAACGGCGCCACGGATTTCTTTCTCGGCGGCACAGACATCACAAACAATCTGGCTGACGGCGGAGGACAACTGGGCGGGTATCTGACGGCGCGGGACACGGACATTCCCAACGCGCTGGGCTCGCTCGATCAGCTCGCGTACAGCATCTCGACCGCGGTGAATGCGCAGAACAATGCCGGCGTCGATCTGGATGGAGCGACGGGAACGGTTGCCAATCCGCTGAACATCTTCAACGAGCCGACGCAGGTTGCGGGCAGTGCGGCGGCGATGACGGTGACCATGACCGACCCCAACCAGATTGCGGCGGCCAGCGCGGGCAATGGAACCGGAGACAACTCGAATGCGGTTGCGCTCGCCGGCCTGGCAAACCAGGGGATCGTGAACGGGCAAACGCCGGTGAACTACTACTCGAACTTCGTGTCGACGCTGGGCTCGACGGTGCTCGAAGTGCAAACCGAGAATACGGCGCAGAATGCCTCGGTGACGCAGTTGCAGACCGAGAACAATGCGCTGTCGAGTGTGAACCTGAACGACGAAGCGGCATCGATGTCGACTCTTGAATCTAGCTATCAGGCGGCTTCGCAGGTGTTCACGCTGCTGAACACGTTGATGGCGTCGGCGCTGAACCTGGGCGAAGAGACGACGGTGACGTAAGAACAGCTTTTAGCTATTAGCTCTTAGCCTTTAGCTTGTTCGTGCCAAGCTTTTGCTTTCACTTTGAATGTCAGGTCGCGTTTAGATCACGAGTTAAATCACGAGTTATGTACCAAACGCCAAAGGATGAAGATTAATAGCTAATAGCTAAAAGCTAACGGCTAACAGCTAGCAGCTAGAAGCTAGGAGCTACTAAGATGCGAGTGGATCCGACTTACATAACGAATCTGGTAAGTTCGCTGGATCAAACACAGGCGAACGAGCAGCAATTAAGCTCGGAGCTATCGAGCGGCGTGAGCATCACATCGTTGAGCCAGAATCCGGTTGGGGCGGGCGAGAATGTTCTGCTGCTGAACCAGATTCAGCAGGACGACTCCTTTACGCACAGCTCAAGCATGGTTACCGGACAGTTGCAGGTCGCCGATTCGGCGCTGGGCAGCGTGGTGAGCCAACTGACGCAGGCCATTACGCTGGCGACCAGCGCGAACAACGGAACGATGAACGCGAGCGACGTGCAATCGGTGGGGAACCAAATCTCGGGGATTCTGAACGAAGTGCAGTCCCTGGCCAATACCAATTACCAAGGGCAGTATATCTTTGGCGGCGGAGAAACAAACGCGGCCCCGTTTTCAACGTCGACGTCGACTTCGCCGGCGGTGACAAGCTACAACGGGGGCGAGACGGTGAACTATCTGGTACTGCCGAACGGGCAGAAGATTCAGTTAAATGTGCCGGGCGACCGGATCTTCCTGGGCAGCGGCACGAACAGCGTCTTCGGCGCGCTGAACGCTCTGGTGGCCGACTACGCGAGCGGCACGGTAAACACGGCGCAGGCGGTGAACGACACCACGGCCCTAAGCTCGGCACTGAACTATGTGTCGCAGCAGCGTGTGACGATCGACAATTCGATCACGCAACTGAACGCGGCGTCGGGGGCGGTGACCAACGAGCAGACGCAGCTGACTACGGCGCAGACGAATCTGATGCAGGCCGATCTTCCCACCGTTTCGACGCAGCTATCGCTGGCCGAGACGCAGCAGAGCGCGCTCGAAGACGTGATCGCCCAGCTCCAGTCCGTGTCGAACAGTTTGTTCAGCAAGCTGCAGGCGGGGTGACGGCAGTGGTTGGCGGTCGGTTCCGGCAAGAGGGCCCCAAGAGAGTTGCGATTCTCCAGCGGGCATTGCAGGCCAATCGGCACGAGCTCAAAAACAAACTGCTTCGCCGGAGAATGCCGGGAAGTGTCACAGGCACAGTTGGCCCGGCGTTTCGGGATATGTCGAACTCGACAAAAGAGTGAACCGATTCCAGTGGCACTGAAGCGATCACCGGAGCCGTAGAGTGTGCCCTAGCGAGCGTCGCCGTCGCCGGGGAAGAGGCCGGGTTGTTCAGGGGCGGGTTTGGCCGCCTCGGCGCGTTTCCGGCTCGCCGCTCCCACCAGGCTCAGGACCTGCATGGTCTGGATGGCCTGCCGGGGGACGTACATGCGTTGCGTGTTGGAGCGCGTGTCGGGGGGAGTGAGCAGCAATCCGGCGCCATCGACCAGGGAGCGGTCGTTGGCGGCCACGCCCTCGAGTTCGTCCCCGTCAGCCAGAGTGAGCCGCAGCCAAAGTCCAGCGGTGCGAGGCCGCAGCGGAAAGCGCTTGCGCAAGAGCCGCTCCGGGTTGGCTTGGTCGGCGGTGCCGGCAGGAAAGTCGCGCACATAGCAAACCCATTTGACCTGCTCCCAGCCGATGCGGAGTACTTTGCCCGACAAGTCCAAGATTTCCAATTCGGCGGCGTTTTGACCGAAGTTGGAGCCTGCGTAGCCGGCGACCCAATCGCGCGAAAACTTTCGCACAATGACGGGCTTGCGTGCTGAGGCCATCGCTCTGGATTGTCGCATGGGCACCGTGCCGGCGGATTGCCGAGCTATTGCTCTTTGAGGCTCCCCGGAATGGGCAAGCGACGGAAAAACGGAGAGTTGGTTCGGAAAAAGTTGCAATTCCGGTGCATTGAACCTACTCTTCCACTTCAACTTGTGTTAATGTTCTTGTTTGCTAGCTTCCGTCGACGCGCCATAAGCGCAACAATGTCAGGCACTTGAGCGCGGATTAAGAAGGCGGAAGCCGGGAAAGCGCATGCCCGATTACGTGTACCTCGTGGAAAACCGGCTTTCGCCTGACCAACGCCACGCACTCACCCAGTTGCGCACTGTGGCCCGCGAGGCCGGCACGATCCTCTTTCTGACAGGAGATGCGGTCCGGGATCTGACCAGCGGCCATGCGGTGCGCGAGCTTGAGGTGGCGATCCAGGGGAACGCCCTCAAGCTGAAGAGACAGATAGAGAAACTCGGCGGCAAGCTGTGGGGAGAGGACGAAGCCTCGCGCAGCCTGTATTTGTGTTTCCCCGGCACGGCGCGGGTCAATCTGGTCAGCACGCACCGGGTCGAATATCCCAAGCCCGGAAAACCGGTCTACCATTTCGCGTCGATTCAGGAAGACCTTCGGCGGCGCGACTTTACCGTGAACTCGATGGCGATTTCGCTGAACGAGGGCTCCTTCGGCCTGTTGATGGACCCCCTCAACGGCGCTGCCGACGTGGAGTCGCGAATTCTGCGCCTCGTTTCGAATTACGGATTCATCGAGGATTCGTCGCTCATGATTCGCGTCACCCGCTATCGTGCGCGCCTGGGCTGGGAGATGGACGCTCGCACCCAGGCCCGATACGACAACGCCAAGAGCGAGGGGGCGATCGAAACGCTTTCGCACCATGCGCGAAGCCAGGAACTGGAACAGATCGGCCACGAGGAAGAGGCCCTCAAAGTGCTGCGTGCGCTGGAGGCCGAAGGCTGGATGGAAGTCCTTTTTCCGGCGTGGACCTCGGCCAAGGGCGACGAAGCCAAGTTGAATGCGCTCCATGAGCTGGCTGTTTCGCTGCAAATGCAGGGGATTCACGCCGACATGTCGGCTGCACAGATGCAACTGCTGACGGTGAAACTCGCGCCGAGGGACTTGTCGGCGCTCAAGAGGTTGCTGCTGCGTCCTGGCTTCGTGGCGGAGTGGAACAACCTCGACTCGATGGCCAATGCTTTTGCAAAGGTCCTGCTGGCGAAGCAGAATGCGAAGCCCTCGGCAAGCTACAAGCTCTTCATGAGCTATGATCCGGAAGCAGTTCTCTGGCTTGGGTTTACGACCAAGAACAAGGAAGTGCAGGAGCGGTTCCAGCTTTTCTTGAAGACTTGGCCGGAGGCGCGGCAGCACATCCCATACGCTCTGATGCAGGAGATGCGCATCACCACTGAGCTACCACGGTTTGGCGACATCGTACAGGGGATTTTTCTGGAGCTGATCGACGGAAAGCTGAACACACCGGAGGAGATGCGGGCATACCTGGAGCCTTATTCGCCGCCGGCGCCACCGCCCCAGGTGACTGTGAAGAGGACGCGCGGGCGGCGTAGCTCCGACGCAAAGCTGAAGGAGCAAGCACTCGACGAGGAAGGGGAAGCGGAAGAGAGTCTAGTTGGTAGCGATGACTCTGAATCTGCGGGAGCAGGCGACGAAGAGCTCGATTTCAGCATCTTGGGCAAGAAAGCGCTGGCCGCCGAAATTGGCGACGAGGGCGACTCCGAAGAGGAGCTCGAAGAAGAGGAAGGTATGGCAGCCAGCAGCAAGAAACAGACCGCCGCGAAGGGACAGAAAGGCACGCCGGTCAAGACCCCGCCCGCCAAGCCCGAGCCCGCTCGTGTGCCTGCGAAGGCGGAAGCGAAGCCGGCGCCTGTCACGAAACCAGCGGCGGTAAAGCCAACCGCTGCGGCTCTTCGAGGAAAAGCCACCCCCGCAAAGACGGCGCCTTCGCCGGCAGCAAAAGGGAAGCCTGCACCGGCTGCCGCGAAAGTCCCGGCCAAGCCGCAGCCTAAGGTCGTACCGAGAGCCGCTTCCAAACCGGCTGCGAAGAAGGCCGCGAGGCCGGTGCCGGCCAAAGTCGCGAAGTCGAAGCACAAGCCATCTGCCGCAGCAAAAGCCAAGCCGGCCAAGTCCGGTGCGCGAAAATCGTCGAAATCTGCTGCGAAAAAGCCGACGAAGCGGGCGAAAAGGCGCTAGCTTTCGAGGCGGTGGCGATCACGCTTCACACCGACCGATCGAAAGCGCCGCTTGGCCAATCGCTGACGACGTTCGATTCATCCGGTGGTTGATTGCAGGCGCAAAATGGGCAGACGGCAATTCTCCTGCCAAACGCACACGCTGGGCAAGGCGTCGTTGCAAGGGTTCTCCGCTCATTTGGCTTTTGTCTTCATTGGCTTGGCGCTGCTGGTCCGCGATGCGGGCGATGACGTCGGAGCTCCCAGGGAGCAACTGCACGGCCTGACCGCCATCGCTCTGCTCGCCTTCGCATTCCTGGGATTATTTCGGGTCGCTTTTCATGCAGTCCGCAGCCGCCGGGCAAAGCAAGCTGCTGCCCCGGCGAAAATCGATCACTGAGACTGACGGCCGAAGGGCGGCCGCCTCGGCCAAATTCATCAAACGTTTGCAATTCCTTTGCCCGCGTGCATTAGTCTGTCTATGGTTCCCGCTGGCATTCACAATCCTGCAACTAAACGGCCGCGGGGCGAGGAATGACAGTTTGAGCCAATCCGTTTTCGTTCTGGAAGACGACGCCGATATCGCCCGGCTGGTGCAACATCACCTCGAAGCGGCGGGCTTCGAGGCACGGCTCTTTAGCACCCCAACCAATCTAATTCCCGACGCCGAGCGCAAGGCGCCTGCGCTGTTTCTTCTGGACATCATGGTGCCGGGCGGCGACGGGCTGGACGTTTGCCGCCGGCTGCGCAATCACGCCGGGCTTTCGACTGTTCCGATTATTTTCTTAACCGCCCGCGCCGGCGAAAACGACCGCGTTCTCGGCCTCGAGTTGGGTGCCGACGACTACATCACCAAGCCGTTTTCCACGCGCGAGCTGGTGGCCCGGGTCAAGGCAGTCTTGCGCCGCTTCGAGCGGCCCACCTCGCCGTCGGTGATCTGCTTCGAAGAGGTCATCATCGACGCTGGCGCCATGCAACTGAAGGTTCGCGGAGAACTGACGACCACGACGGCCACCGAGTTCCGCTTGCTCGACTACCTGGCGCGCCATCCCGGCCGCGTCTTCAGCCGCGACCATCTGCTCGACGCGGTTTGGGGCGATGCCCGCTTTGTGACTCCGCGATCCGTGGATGTGTACGTGCGCCGCATCCGTGAGAAAATCGAGATCGATCCGGAGAATCCGCGTTACCTCAAGACGGTGCGTGGCGCCGGTTATCGCTTTGAATTGCCTAAGGGCGACTAGCAACAAGCCCTTAGCTCTTAGCCTTTAGCCTTGGAGTGCCTAAACCAGCATTCATTTCCTCCACTGCTGCCGGTTCAATGGCGAGTGTTGAATGAGTTCTTATCGTTGAAGCTACTGGCTACAGGCTGCACTTCAGCGGCCAAGCTAAAGGCTAAGAGCTAAAAGCTAACGGCTGTCTCTCATGACTCCCAAAGTCTTCACCAAGCTGCTCGCACTCTTCATCCTGCTTCTGGGTCTCCAGACCTTGGTGGATGAATTGGTGTTTCATCGGTTTGTGGAGCGGGCGGCGGATGGCGCCCTAAGCCTGCTTGGCCGCGAGGCGCTTTGGTCGGGAATCATCGCGCTAGCGGTTGCTCTGCCCGTCGCCGCCTGGGTTGCCTTGCGAATTTCGGGGCGGTTGCAGCGCGTAGTGATCTTCGCCCGGCGCATTGCCGGTGGCGACCTCAGCGCCCGCCTGGCTACCGAAGGGAACGACGAGCTGTCAACGATGGAAGAAGCGCTCAATCAGACCGCCGAGCGGCTCGATAAGGACTTCGCCAACCTGGAAAGCAGCCGTCACGAGCTGGCCGTCATGCTCGATTCCATGCAAGAGGCAGTGGTCGCCGTCACTTCCGCTGGATCCATCCTTTGGTCAAACTCGGTGATGCAGCGTATCGCCGGCCAACAGCTCCATCCAGGCCGACCGCTGGTGCATGCCGTTCGCGACCCCGAGCTGCTGGCCTGCGTACGCGGCGCGATCGAGCGCCACGAATTGTGCATCGGGCGCGCCAGCCTCCTTGCGCCCGGCCAAGTCTTTGAAATCAATGCCGCGCCGCTGCCTTCCGGCGGCGCTCTTGCCGTTCTTCACGACGTGACCAGCATCGAGGCCGCGCAGCAGTCCCGGCGCGAGTTTGTGGCCAACGTCAGCCATGAGTTGCGCACGCCGCTGACCTCCATCATCGGCTACGTCGAGACGCTGATTGAAGATCCCCATCCCAGCCCAGAGACCATGCACGAGTTTCTCGGCGTGATCCTCAAAAACGCGAGCCGCATGAACCGTCTCACCGAGGATCTACTGGCGCTGGCCACGGTGGAGAGCCCCGACTACAAACTTACACTGCAGCCTGTCCGCGCCAGTGTGCTTTTGCAGGACGCGCTCGACTCCATCGGCGGCATGGTGGCCGATTCGGGGGTCAAGCTCCAGTCTTCCGGAGCGCCGGATTCTCTGGTGATGGCCGATGCCGACGCCATGCATCAAGTCTTCGGCAATCTTCTGGAGAACTCGCTGAAGTACGCCAAGTCGGGGAAGCGGATTCGCGCCGGGGCGCGCCTTCTGCCCACGGAAGTCCAGTTCACCATTCAGGACTTCGGCCCGGGCATCGCCTCCGAGCACATCGAGCGCATCTTCGAGCGCTTCTACCGCGTCGACAAAGCCCGGTCGCGCGAATCCGGCGGTACCGGCCTCGGCCTGGCAATTGTCAAGCACATCGTGCAGGCTCACGGTGGCCGCGTATGGTGCGAAAGCGAGCTAGGCAATGGCGCGAGCTTCCACTTTACTCTGCCGCTGGGCCCGGCGCCGCAGACCGCCCCACAGCCTCAACCGGCGCGTCCGCAGCCCGCCGCTGCGTCCGCTTCGAGCGCCGCAGTCTCAACTCAACCGGCTGGAGCGGCTTCCTAGGGCCGGGGGAATCGAGTTGGACAACGCCTTCGCATTCTGTCTTTCTGTTCCCTAATCCCTGTTCCCTGATCCCTGCTTTTTCACCTCCCCGTAACATTCGCCGTAGACAATGGCTTGCGGCAGCTTCTCGCAAAAAGGGAGCAAATCGTGAAGAAAACTTTGGCAGTTATTGCTTTGTTCGTGCTGGCTTTGGGCGCCGCGCAGGCGCAAAAGATCACCGGCGCCGGCGCAACGTTCCCTCAACCGATTTATTCCAAATGGTTCAGCGAATACAGCGCCGCACATCCCGGCGTTGAGATCAACTATCAGCCAATTGGATCCGGCGGCGGTATCCAGCAGGTAACTAACGGCATCGTGGACTTTGGCGCCTCCGACATGCCTATGAAAGACGACCAGCTTGCCGCAGCCAAGATCAAGGTGGAGCACATTCCCACCGTTCTCGGCGCGGTGGTACCGGCCTTCAACGTTCCCGGCGTCACCGATCTCCGCCTCAGCGGCGAGGTTCTGGCCGACATCTACCTATCCAAAATCGTGAACTGGAGCGATCCGCACATCGCCAAGGACAATCCGGGCGTCAAATTTCCTGATCTGAAGATCACCGTGATCCATCGTTCGGAAGGCAGCGGCACGACCTTCATCTTTACGTCATATCTTTGCAAGGTCAGCAAGGAGTGGGCAAGCGGGCCGAGCAAGGGAAGCGCCATCAATTGGCCGACGGGCGTGGGCGGAAAAGGGAACGAGAACGTCACCAGCCTGGTTCGCCAGCTTCCCGGGTCCATTGGTTATATTGAGCTCTATTACGCGCTGCAAAACCACGTGCCGTTTGCCTCGGTCAAGAACGCCGCGGGCAACTGGGTGAAAGCCTCGCTGGAGGGTGTAACCGCAGCCGGTGGCAGCGTAAAAGACATGCCCGCCGATTACCGCGTCGACATCACTGACGCGCCCGGGCCCGACGCGTATCCCATCTCCAGCTTTACTTATCTGCTCATCCCGACGCACCCCACCGATGCGGCGAAAGAACACGTCATCAAGGACATGTTGAGCTGGATTATCAAATCGGGTGAAAGCGAGGTCTCTGCGCTCTCCTACGCGCCGCTTCCGCAGAACGTTGCCGACAAGGTTTTAAAAACCGTCTACGCTCTGCCGTAAGAAGAACGGCTCGAGCGCACGGAACGGGGTCCGGCTTCAACCGGGCCCCTTTGTATTCGCTCGATTCCCAGTCGAGCCCGGCCAAAAACACACCTATTCCCTCCGTCTCGGTTCACCCCAGTGAACTGCGAACTACGAACCGTCCCGCGCTCCCCGATCTCTGATCTCTGTCCTCTGATTTCTGTTCCCTAATCCCCAATCCTTGTTCCCGGTCTTTGATACACTCTCCCTGGTCCGCGTATGAGCACAGCCTCGGCACACAACCAGAGCGACCACGCCTCGACGCCGCAGATCGCGACGCTCAACGAATTGTTTCTGCGCGTCGCCGCGGCCGGCAATCCGCGCGCCGTTTTGTGGCAGGACGCATCGGGAAAATGGCAGCCGATCTCTTCCGAGCAGATTTATCAGCGGGTGCGCGCGCTGGCGTTGGGGTTTTGTTCGATGGGCGCAAAAAAGGGCGATCGCATCGCGCTGATCGGCGAGAACCGGTGGGAGTGGGCGGTCACCGACTTTGCCGTTCTGGCCATCGGAGCCGCGGATGTACCCATTTATCCGACGCTGACCGGCGAACAAATCGCCGAGCTTTTGCGCGATGCCGGCTGTCGGATCGCCGTGGTTTCGACGCGCGTGCAACTCGACAAGCTCAGCGGGCTTCGCATCCAAACCAGCCTCGAGACAATCATTGTGATGGACGATCCCGCTCCGGAAGGCGCGATTGCCCTTAGCAAGCTGCTGGCCGGCGCTGACGCCCTCGGGGCGCAGCGTGATCCATCCTTCGATGCCCTCGTCCGGTCCATCGAGCCGCGGGCGCTGGCGACGCTCATCTATACTTCCGGCACCACCGGCGAGCCCAAGGGAGTGGCGCTCACTCACGCCAACATTGCGGCCAACCAGAACTACACGGCTCGCGACTTCGGCTTCGGCCCGAAAGACGCTTGCATTTCCTTCCTGCCGCTCTCTCACGTCACCGCGCGCGCACTCGATTACGTGATGTACAACGCAGGCGCGCAGGTGGCTTATTCTTCGCAATTCGACAAGCTGCCGGACGCCATGCTGGAAATCCGGCCCACGGTGATCGTGGGTGTTCCGCGCGTCTACGAGAAGATCCGCCAGGCCGTGGAGGAGAAATCCGCGGCCTCGCCGGTCAAGAAGAGATTGCTGGCTTGGGCGCTTCGCGTGGGCTCGCGATACACCGATACCGTCTACAGCCGGCGCCGGCCCTCCGCGCTCCGATGGAAGCTTGCCGACAAACTCGTCTACTCGAAGGTGCGCGCGGCCTTCGGCGGCCGCGTGGATGTTTTCGTCTCGGGCGGCGCGCCGCTGGGCATCGACACCGCCAAGTGGTTCGCCTCGGTGGGCATTGCGCTTTGGGAAGGGTACGGCCTCACCGAGACGTCGCCGGTGGTCTCGCTCAATACGCCGCTCCGCCAGCGCATGGGTTCGACCGGCATGCCTTTGCCGAATGTTGAGTTGAAACTGGCCGGAGACGGCGAGCTTTTGATCCGCGGGCCGTCAGTATTCCCCGGCTATTGGCAAAAGCCCGAGGCGACCGCCGAGTGCTTCGATGGCGAGGGATGGTTTCGCACCGGCGATATCGCCCATATCGACGTCGACGGGTTCCTCTCCATCACCGATCGCAAGAAGGAGCTGCTGAAGACCTCGGGCGGCAAGCTGGTCGCGCCGCAGCCCATCGAAGGCAAATTGAAAAACCACGCGCTGGTCGCGCAGGCCGCATTGGTGGGCGATCGCCACAAGTTCATCGCCGCGCTCATCTCGCCTAACTTCACGGTTCTTGAAGAGTGGACTCGCGCGCATGGAATTCCGGCGGAATCGCGAGCCGGTCTGGTCGCTCATCCGCGCGTGATCGGGCGCTACGCCGAGATTGTGCACCAGGTGAACAGCACCCTGGCCAATTTCGAGAGCATCAAGCGCTTCCGTGTTGTCGCCGAGGAGTGGACGCAAGAATCCGGCGAGCTCACGCCATCGATGAAGATCAAGCGCCGCGTGCTGAATGAGCGGTATGCGGCAACCATTCGTGAGCTTTACGCAGACGAAGCCAGCGCGCACGGCGAATAACCAAATTGGGCCGTCCTGACTATCATTTCCCCAGTCCTTGCATTCCTGGTTCTCCGTGAGCCACATCACGCTTGCCATTGACAAGCGAGCGATACACTGATTAAGGCGTTACGGCCGGCGATCTCCTTATCCGCGGCTGCGCGCACGATTTTTCGGCCGGCTCGATGAGCCCCGTTCAATTGAAAGAGGAGACCTCACGATGCGTGTAGCTTTATTGACCGGCGGCGGCGATTGCCCCGGATTGAACGCCGTGATCTATGCCGCGGTTCGCAAGGGGATCAATCGGTACGGCGACGAATTCATCGGTTTTCTGAACGGCTGGCGCGGCGTGCTCGACAACAACTTCATTCCGCTTACTCTCGAGAACACCGACGGCATTCAGTTGAAGGGCGGCACCATCCTTCACTCCTCGCGCACCAACGTGAAAAAGATTCCGGGCGGCATCGACAAGGTGCAGGAAGTTCTCAAGATCAACCAGATCGACGCGCTCATTGCTCTGGGCGGCGACGACACCCAATCCGTCACGCTTTTCTTGAGCGAAAACGGCGTGCCTTCCGTCGGCGTTCCCAAGACCATCGACAACGACATTAGCGGTACCGACCAGACCTTCGGCTTCGACACTGCCGTCTTTATTGCCACCGAGGCCGTCGACCGCATTCACACCACCGCCGACTCGCACAACCGCGTAGTGGTTATCGAAGTGATGGGCCGCGACGCGGGCTGGATCGCCTACGCTGCAGGAATCGCCGGCGGCGCCCATGTCGTTCTCGTTCCGGAGAAGCCCATCGACATCGATCATGTCTGCGCGCTGCTCAAGTACAACTACGATCACGGCAAGCACTACGGCGTTGTGGTTGTCGCCGAGGGCTGCCATCTGCCGGAGGTGGGCCAGGTCATCGGCTCCGCGGAGGTCGACTCCTTCGGTCACGCGCGCCTCTCCGGCATCGGCGAAGCTCTCGCCGACCTCATCGAGAAGAAAACCGGCTACGAAACCCGCTCCGTCAATCTCGGCCACACCCAGCGCGGCGGCGTGCCCACCGCCTTCGATCGTCTGCTCGGCCAGCGTTACGGCCTGCACGCCATCGACATGGTTCATCAGAAGAAGTGGGGCCGCATCGCCGTCCTGCGCGGCATCGACATCACCGACATCCCCATCAAAGACGCCATCGCCGCCAACCGCCGCCTCGACCAGCGCTTCTTCGACGTGATCGCCGACCTGGAAGCCAAGGTGTAAAGCGGTCGCGGAGCGCCACAGTACCTGGTTCGCCCGCTGAGGGTCTGCGCGTTGCAGATCCCCTGGCACGCGGAACCGGTTGGTGCTAAACTCATCGCGAGGGCAGGCTGCAACCGTGGAAAAGGTGGGAAGCATCAATACGTATCTTGGCTTGACCAAGGAAGAGCAGGCCGGCGACGCGCAGCCCGCCGCATCGCAGTCGGCGCAGCAGAGGCTTCTTTTGCTCAGCGTGTTAAATGGGGTGCAGGTCGGGCTCACATTTGACGCAATCCAGTCGAGGGTCGGAGACTCTATAACGCCCCAAGCTTTGCGCGACCTGGCATCGGACCTGCTGAAGCGAGGGCTGGTGGAAGTCAAGGGCGATGCGAACCCGCTCAACCCCTTGGTCAAGATCACAACCAAGGGGCAGGAACAGCTCAGCTTATGGGCCTAGAGTGCGTTGCCGGCTGGCCGGTCGCGCTCTGGCAGTCGGGATTCGGGTCTGCGCCGTTTCCCGGCGAAACGCTTCCCTGGCTTGCCGTAGCCGCCCTGGGAGGCTTGGTCGGCTCTTCGGAAATCATCGGACGCTATCGCGATGAACCCGTCAAGTGCCTCTTCACTCCGCCAGGCATCGTTTATGTGATCGTCAATATGCTCGCGTCGCTCAGCGCGTACGCACTGGCCGGTGTTTTTCACTGGACCATCGATCTCAGTTCTTCATCGGCGCAAATAGCGAGTGGGCAGGCGGCGTCTTCGCAGCAGTGGAGCATGGTCTTGGTTGCGGGACTGAGCGCCATGGCGTTCTTTCGGAGCTCGCTGTTTATCCGAAAAATCGGCGATAAGGACGTTGGCATCGGCCCCGGCGTCGTCTTGGCTACGCTTCTCGATGTCACCGATCGCTATGTCGACCGGCTACGCGGACAGATGCGGGTCGATGATGTCGATCGGATAATGAAAGGTCTCGACTTCGCCAAAGCCGCAGCCGAGCTTCCTCCCTACTGTCTCGCCCTGTTACAGAATCCCACCCCCGACATGCAGCGCGAATTGAAGGCGTCGGTCGATCTGATTCGCTCTCAGGCGGTCGACGACGACTTGAAGTTGCGCCTTCTGGGCCTGGAACTCCTCAATCTGGTGGGAGTCAATGCCTTGGAGAAAGCTGTAAAATCGCTGGGGAGCGGCATCAAAAAGCAGTCGGCAGAAGGCGGCCAGCAGGCGAAGGCGAATTGACAAATTCACTCATCGAGGGTCGCGTCGCCCGCCAATTTATCGAGACGCGACCAGATTCGCTTCCCCGAATGTTCTGCCGCCTCTACCAGCCCGCCGACTTCGCCGCGCTCTACGCCATCGAGGAACTCTGCTTCCTGCCGCCCTTTCGCTTCAGCCGCGCCTACCTGCGCCAACTCACAGGGAGCACCGACACCGCAACGTGGATCGCCGAGGAAAACGGCCAGATGACCGGCTTTGCCATCGTGGATCTGGCGCGCGCATCCGAACCTCTCACCGCCTACATTCAGACCCTCGAAGTGACGCCGGCCCGTCGCAGCGAGGGAATTGGGGCGGAACTGCTCCGGCGTATCGAATCCTCCGCCCGCGAGGCCGGAGCGGGAGCCATCTGGCTGCACGTCGATGTCGAGAACGCCGTCGCCATCCGGCTCTACGAGGTGCACGGCTACACACGCCAGGGCAGGGAAGAGCACTACTACGCGCGCCAGCGCCCCGCCTTCGTCTATCGCAAGCCACTGACGCCCGCCCAGCCCTAACTGCGCTAACCGCGCTACCTCCGCTAACTCCGCTGCTGAACCCCATTTGCTTTGCGATCGCCCGCGATTTATCCTTCATTCTCTGATCTCTGATCTCTGATCTCTGATCACTGACCCCTGACCCCTGACGCCTGTTATGACCCTCCAGCCCATCGAATCCGCACAAACCACGTCGGCCAACCATCGACCCGCGCCGGTCACGCTCAACTGCCGGCCGCTCGAACCCAATCGCGGGATTCCCCTCAATGTCGACTGGGTCGACGAGGTTCGCGTCAATACCAGCGCCGTGGAGCGCCGCGCCGCCACCCACGTCGCGCGCCGCACCGTGAAGAAGGACAATCAAGCCGCATGGCTGCTGCGCGCCATCGCCTGCATGGACCTGACGACGCTCAGCGGCGACGACACTGCGGACCGCGTCCGCCGCCTCTGCGCCAAGGCCCGCAACCCGCTCGAGCGCCATCTCGTCGAGGCCCTTGGCATTGAGGAGCTGCACCTGCACGTCGGCGCGGTCTGCGTCTATCACGCCTTTGTCGAGACTGCAGTCAAGGCCCTCGAAGGCTCCGGCATCCCTGTCGCCGCCGTCTCCGCAGGATTTCCCGCCGGCCTCAACCCGCTCGCCGAACGCGTCGCTGAAATTCACCGCTCCGTCGAAGCCGGCGCCCAGGAGATCGATATCGTCATCACCCGCGCGCATGTCTTCAGCGGCGAGTGGCAGGCCCTCTACGACGAGATCGCCGCCTTCAAAGAGGCATGCGGACCCGCGCACATGAAGGCCATCCTCGGCACCGGCGACCTGATGAC
>Ga0187782_10000545_pt1 | contig 25632 bp, 29 predicted proteins | sample 0715_SJ02_MP15_2_FD_132454 | JGI IMG/M metagenome (GOLD analysis project Ga0187782, IMG submission 132454) | Tropical peat soil microbial communities from peatlands in Department of Meta, Colombia - 0715_SJ02_MP15_20_MG | ecosystem: Environmental > Terrestrial > Soil > Wetlands > Peat | place... | reverse complement strand
CGCTTCGACGCCGGCGGGGATCAAGTCGAAAGTGTCCGGCACAAGATCGTCGTAGGCCGTCAACCAACCGCCGATGAAAGACGCGCCCATGGACGCCACGAGGGCCTCGTCGGGCGTGGGCCCCGACAACCGCCGTGTCGCTTGGCGCGCCGTCGTGAACTCGGCGCACGTCAACGCCCCATGCGCAAAATAGTAGCCATTGGCATCGCTCGCCGTCGCCGGTGACGCGTTCGACGCGAAGAGCGCGACCGTCGCGAGGATCGCCGACCGAAACGCCTTCACGACGGGTCGTCTACATTGCGCACGAACTCAAATATGACGTCCGTGGTCAACTCGATGTTGAGATCGTCACAGTAGTCGCTTAATTTGGCGACGCTAATCGTCACGTCTTCGGTCGCGTGATTCCGCGCCGACGCAGCCGTCTTTCGCGCCCTAGAAATATATTCCCAATCGGCGAACGTCGCGGGCAGTTTGTCGCCAGCCTTGGCCTTGAGGGCGTCGAACTGACTTTTGGTCAAGACAGGGTGTCGGCCGGTGACCATGCATCGCCTCGACTTTCGCGGTCGAACGAGTTTAGGTCACGTGCGAACGTTTGACAAACCGAGAATTCGCGAGAATTCGAGAAGTACGGGATTACGGTGACAGTGCACTCAATCTGTATTCGACCGCGGTTGATCGAAGCGAAATTTGAATTGAAGAATTGAATGCGCTGTCACCGTAAATTTGTCACCGTAAATCTCGCTACCCGCTCTGTCTCTCCAGAAAATCAAGCGTCTTCTCGTTGAACTCGGCGATGCTCTCGTAGATCGCGGCGTGCGCCGCCCCCTCGAACACCAACAGTTCGTTGTTCTTGATCCCTCCCGTCAGGGCGTCAGCGAAACGCGGCGAGCAGACGATGTCGTGGCGGCCGAAGGTGATCTGGGTCGGCGCGGCGATGCGCGGCAATTGCGCGAGCGCGTCGTGGGCGATCACCGCGCCCGACTGGCGCATGAACGCGTCGAGCGGCTGCTTCGGCCGGCTGCGCACGAAGTCCGCAAGCTGCCCGATATAGTCGGGCTTCGCCGCATAGAGTTCGGGCGTAAAGCACCAGGGAAAAATGCCCTGGATGACCATTTCGGTGACGCTGTCGAGCCCCTTGGCGATGCTGCGCCAGCCTTCAACGACCGTCTTCAAGAAAGGATCGGACTTCGGCCAGCCGCTGTGGACGGAGAGCGACTTCACGCGGCCAGGGTGCTTCGCCGCGAGCCACAAGCCCGTCGCCGCGCCGAGCGAGACGCCGCTGATATGTGCGCGCTCGACGCCGATCGCCTGCATCAAGGCGGCGACGTCGTCGGCGAACAATTCCATCGAATAGACGCCGTCCGGCTTGTCGGTTTCCCCCGCGCCGCGCGGATCGATCGATATGCAGGTGAACCGCTTGGCGTAATCGGCGACCTGGAAGGCGTAACAGGCGTTGTCGGCGGTCAAGAACGGAATGAGGACCAGCGGCTCGCCGGCGCCTTGGCGTTCGTAATTGATCGTAATCCCATTCGCCTGCACCTTGGGCATGAAAACCTCCCTCGCGCTGGTTTCTTGACCGCCCGTCCGTTCCTGCGGACAGCGGGCGGAATTTTGGAGCAGCGACGCTAAGACGAAGACTGCGCCGTTTCGTTCCGTTGCGCAATCGAGACGGCGCCGTCATTGCGAGCGAAGCGAAGCAATCCAGAGCGGCTCCACTCAGCGGCGGCCAGATCTTCGTGTGAGCGTGCCGCGGCGGGCTTGCACGGAAATGGATTGCTTCGCTTCGCTCGCAATGACGGCGCCGCCCGGGCTCGCGCGGCCTTGGGACGCCTTCCGCGAGCCGCACGGACCTCGCCGTCGATCTCCTGAAGGCCCGCGAATTCCAAACTGCCGAGCTTGTCAAGGATCGCCTCCGGCGACCGCCTTCGGCGGCGCGTCCTTGACAAGCTCGGCAGTTTGGAAGGTTTGCTCTTCAGGAGATCGACGGCGAGGTCCGTGCGGCGCTTCATCGCTTGGCTCGGCGGCGGGCCGCGGCCACATCGATTTGTGAAATAATTCTCGACGGCCGGAGTAAAGCCGACTATCATGTTCACTGTTTGTTCGAAACGTCCGGAAGCGCGCCCCGGCGTCGGTGGAGCTATGTGCGAAAATGAGCCGAGCGGACGCGCAGGCTCTCTTTTTTGGCCCCGCTGAGTTGTAACCCATTGAAAAATAAGACTCTGCCGCGGTGGCGAGTTGGATTCGAGTTGGATTCGGGCCTGTCCGAGTTGGATTTGAGTTGGATTCGAGTTGGTTTGAGTTGGATTGAGTTGGCGCCGAGTTGGCGCCGAGTTGGATTTGAATCGCCGCGCGGCCGCGGGCCGTCGCTGCGGGCGAGCCTTTGCCATGTCCCCGTAATCTCCGGCGGGCCACGTCTCGCCCGAAGGCTAGCTTTTTATCCTCCGCCGCCCTACATCGAAACGCGCGGAGCTGGGGGGCGCGTCAGGACACTTTCCTCCGGGGCCGTACGATCCCTATGGGAGCTGTCCCTGTCCTTGCCCGTGGGCTCGGGCATAACGGCGCCCACCTACTTACGTAGGCGCCCGGGATCATCGTCCAACGGCTTTCTCGGCTCCGCGCGCTCATCCATCTCATGCCCGTCATCCCGGAAGCGCCGGCCCCGCTCGAGGGCGCCGACAAGGCGGCGCTGCGCAAGTCCGCCCTCGACCGCCGCAAGGCGCTACCCAAAGACATCCGCCAGCGCTTCGCCGAGCGTCTGGCGAGGGAAGGGCTCGCGCTCGCCAAGCGTTTCGGCGCGACGACCGTGTCGGCCTTCAGCGCCATCGGCGATGAGCCGGACACGCTGCCGCTCCTCGAGGCGCTCGCTCACGGCGGCTTTCAGACGGCGCTGCCGATCACCGTCGGGCGCGGCTCGGCGCTGATCTTCCGCCTGTGGCGGCCGGGCGAGCCGACGCGCGCCGGACAGATGAACATCAAGGAGCCGCTGCCGTCGGCGCTTGAAGTCGATCCCGATCTCCTCTTCGCGCCGCTTGCCGTGTTCGACCGGCGTGGCAACCGCATCGGCTACGGCGCGGGGCACTACGACCGCACGCTTCGCGCGCTGCGCGCCAAGGGGCGCGCCATCGCCGTCGGCGTCGCCTTCTCCGTCTGCGAGGCCGCCGCCGTTCCCGTTGAAGCGCATGACGAACGGCTCGATTTCGTATTGACCGAGCGCGAGCTCATCGCCACAGGCTGAGCTCATGCGCGTCCTCTTCATCGGCGACATCGTCGGCCGCTCCGGCCGGGCGATCCTCCTCGAGCGCCTGCCGATGTTGAGGCAGCGCTGGAAGCTCGATTTCGTCGTCGTCAACGGCGAGAACGCCGCCGGCGGCTTCGGCATCACCGAGGCGATCTGCGACGACTTCCTGTCGGCTGGCGCCGACGCGGTGACGCTCGGCAATCACTCCTGGGACCAGCGCGAGGCGCTCGTCTTCATCGAGCGCCAGCCGCGGCTGATCCGCCCGGCCAATTTCCCCGACGGCACGCCCGGCCGCGGCGCCTATCTCTATGAAGCGCCGAATGGCCAGCGCGTGCTGGTCGTCAATCTGTTGGGGCAGGTGTTCCTCGATCCGATGGACGATCCCTTCGCGCGCATCGAGCGCGAGCTTTCCGCCTGTCCGCTCGGCGCCGCCTGCGACGCGGCGATCGTCGACATGCACGCTGAGGCGACGAGCGAGAAGCAGTCGCTCGCCTATTTCGTCGACGGCCGGGCGAGCGTTGTCGTCGGCACGCATACGCATACGCCGACCGCCGACCACCGCATTCTGCCCGGCGGCACGGCGTTCATCAGCGACGTCGGAATGACGGGCGACTACCAGTCCGTGCTCGGCATGGAGAAGGACGAGCCGCTGCGGCGTTTCACGCGCAAGATCCCGTCCGGCCGCTTCGAGCCGTCGCTGGGGCCGGCGACGCTCTGCGGCTTGGCGGTCGAGCTCGGCGCGAATGGCCTCGCAACGCGCGTTGCGCCGGTGAGGCTCGGGGGCATCCTCGCGCCGGCCGAGCCCGATTTTTGGGCCCAATGACGCCGAAAACGATCGTCTTCGATCTCGACGGCACGCTCGCCGATACGGCCGCCGATCTCGTCGCCGCGCTCAACGTGACGCTCGCCTCCGAGGGCTTGGACGCCGTGCCGGTCGAAGCGGCGCGCAATCTGATTGGCGCGGGCGCGCGCGTGCTCATCAGGCGCGGCTTCGCGCTCGAGGGCCGCGCGCTCGACGACATGACGCTCGAGACGCTGTTTACCAACTTCCTCGCCTATTACAACGCCAACATCGCCGTGCATTCAAAGCTCTATCCGGGCGTCGTCGAGTGCCTCGACGATCTTTCCGCCGACGGCTGGCGGCTTGCCGTCTGCACCAACAAGCTCGAGCGCTCGACGCGGCTCTTACTCGAGGCGCTCGGCGTCGCGGACCGCTTCGCGTTCCTCTGCGGGCAGGACACGTTTGGGGTCGGCAAACCGGATCCGAAGCCGCTTCTCAAAACGATCGCAAAGGTCGGCGGCGCGCCGGAGCGCACGGTGATGGTCGGCGACAGCTTAACCGACATCAAGACCGCGCGCGCCGCGGCGACGAAGGTCGTGGCGGTCGATTTCGGTTATGCCGACGCGCCGATCGCCGCGCTGGGCCCTGATCGCGTGATCTCGCACTTCGACGCGCTTAAGGAGGCTGCGGCGAGCCTGCTTGCCTGAGGCGCGGCGGGGCAAGTCAAGGAAAGCGCGATGACCGTTTTGCCCTTCAACGTTCTGCGCCTCGGTCCGTCGGACGTCGTGAAGCTTCGGCGTCTGAACGCGCTCTATTCGAAGCTCGGCCGCCGCGAGGCCGTCATGCACTTCGACATTGCGACGGAGGAGCGCCGGCCGCCGCCGCCTTGACTTACCGCCCCCGCGCGCCCTAACTCCGCCCCCCTGGTCCGGGCGATTAGCTCAGCGGCAGAGCACACCCTTCACACGGGTGGGGCCGCAGGTTCGATCCCTGCATCGCCCACCATGGAGTCACGTCGAACCAGGTGAGTTTTCTGGTGCTCGAAGTTTCTCGGTATTTGCGTGGGTTACGAAGGGGTCGGTGGTCTCCGGGCGAGATTTTAATGGCGTCGGCCCGACGGCCGGCGGTTTGGGTGGGCAAAGTCTCTCCGCGTCCAAATTCTGTTTCCGGGCTTAGGAACTGGCGGTGTCGTCAAGTAGGGCCAGACAATGAAGTCAGGCATCACGCGTCGGTCCGTCAGCCAATTCGGCGGACGATTTGCTCGCCAACATAGTCAGACGGGCGCGCTGACCGCCGGCGGTCGAAGGCCTACAACTTGCCACTGTTCCGACCACAGCATCGGCAGATCGATGAGCCTTGTCCGGTTGAAGCCGCGCGGCAGTTCACCCTCGAGCGCCGAGCTTGCCAGAAGCGGATCGAGGAACGCAAGCGACAGAGTCATCCTGATCGTTCGTTCGCTCTTGCGTTTGCGAGCGGCGATAGCGGCGACGGAAGCGCCTGAATCCTCAGTGAGTTCTTCCAACCAGCGGCGCGCATCTGCCAGAGCGCGGACAAACACGTTGCGCGCCCCGGCCCGCATCGCGCGCATGGGTTGCGGGCCCGAGCTCTCGGCGGTTTGGACGATCTCGCGCCGGCGGCGGGAGGAAACGGGCATCCATTCGAGTATGATCGTGCGACTGCGTTCATCAATGGCGGCTGCTTCCGCAAGGACTATCTCAATCGATTTGTCGCCGAGGGTGACGCGTTCGATCGCGGATGTGATCTGAGTGTCGGGAGGGCCCCAGCGTCGAGTCGGACCTGAAGCGTTGTTGCTCGCTCGATCGCTAAGGCTGGACTCGCATTTTGGGGTCGTGCCTCCCTCGCGTGGCGCGAGTTGCTCTTGCACCGCCGAAGCCACCAACGCCTCGATCTTTGGCGCTGAGACTCGAGCAATCGCTCCGACGTCTTGAGCTCTGCCCGTCAACGCTGCGCGCGAAACATAGTACCGCCAGCGACGCGTCCTCTTTGCAGCAAAGCTCGCCCCCATAAGATTCCCGCGATCATCAAATAACTTGCCCGCCAAAAACGATTGCTCGTCCTTCATCGCGCCGCGCCGAGGTTGGGTCTGCGAAGCGAGCCTTGCCTGAACCTGCTGCCAGGTCGCCTCATCGACGATCGCCTGATGAAGCCCGGTGTGGACCTGCCGCTTGTGTTTCAGTCGCCCAATGTAAATCGGGTTCGAGAGGATCCAATACAAATGACCGCGCGAGAGGCATGCGCCGCCGGTCGTTCGCCCGGTACCGTTGACGCGGATGGGCGTCTTGATCCCCTCCGCGTCAAACGCCGCTTTCAAGCGCACGACGCTCCCGAGCTCGAGGTAGCGGCGGTAGATCGCTCGAATGAAGTCAGCATGTTCGTCGACGACGAGAAGAGCGCGGTTCTCGACCCGATATCCGAGCGGCACCACGCCGCCCATCCATAGACCCTTCTTCTTGGACGCCGCGATCTTGTCGCGGATACGCTCGCCCGTAACCTCCCGCTCGAACTGCGCGAAGGAGAGCAGAACGTTGAGGGTTAGCCGACCCATGCTCGTCGTCGTGTTGAAGGCCTGGGTGACGGAGACGAAAGAGACGCCATGCGCGTCGAACAATTCGACAAGCTTGGCGAAGTCGGCGAGCGATCGGGTGAGGCGATCGACCTTGTAAACAACGATCACCTCGATCCGGCGCTGGCGGACTGCGTCTAAGAGGCTCTGCAAGGCCGGGCGCTCCAGGGAGCCCCCGGAGAATCCGCCGTCATCATAGCGCTGCGAGGAGAGGATCCAGCCCTCGTGGGCTTGGCTCTTGATGTAAGCCTCCGCGGCCTCACGCTGATTGTCGAGGGAGTTGAAATCCTGCTCGAGACCAGCGTCCGAAGAGACGCGGGTGTAGATTGCACATCGGAACTTGGCTTTCCGGACCTCGGAGGCCCTGCTGCTGCGCGCCTCCGGAGTCATGGGCTCGGCCTCGAAGCCGCGACCTTTGTCCTCGACGCGTCGCCCGACCGCAGCCCAAAGAAACGATGGCCGTTCCAATTCGTTCCGGTGATCGCTTTGGCGACTCTTGACAGGCTTGGATAGATCGCGCCGTTCCAGGCGAAGCCGTCATTGAGAACACTAACTCGCTCCAGGCGGCCTCGCCATTCGCGGACAAGCAAGGCTCCGGGCCTAAGATCAACGCCCTCGCGCGTACTGGGCGACCGGTTAGAGAAGGGAAGGGAGCCCGACTCCGCTCCTTCCCGGCTCATCCGTTCCAGCTTTCTGCGCAAGCTCGCATCGAGATCCCCCAATGCCTCCCATTGGAGCCGATAGGCGAGTACCCGCATAAGCAGCCACGTGGCCAAATGGGCGGGAGCGGTCCCGCCCAAATGATTGCGCCAGCATAAAAGCAAGTGCGGACGATCGAGATCTGGCAGCGACGACACGAGGTCGCGCAGCGGCCCTAAGCTCGCGCTGGATCGCGCGGACAAGGCCTGGGCCATGCCCGCGTGTCCAGCAAGTCTCTTCGCGGCCACTTACGCCGCTCGCCGGCTCTGACCAGTGCTTGAGCCATTCTTTGGCAGGGGAGGCCGACCTGCAATCGCGGTTGCAGAGGCTGCCTCCGCGGAACTAGAGCCTGCCTCATTCGAAGCCGAGCGCTCCGCAATGGGCGAACTACCGACAAGTCGGTAGACGGAACGGCGCGTCCGATCGCCGCGCTCGGCTAAGGTATTGAGTCCTCGTTTCCGGAGGCCCGTCAGCGCAGCACGCGTCGTGTGTGGCAGCCATCCCGTCGCCTCGACCAGTTCGTCGACTGTCGCGCCGGCGTCGCGACGGAGCATCTCGATCACCAACGCGATCTTCGTCCCGCTGCGAGGCGAAGATGGCCTCGGGGCGGTCGGCGTTTCGACGAGGGCGTCTGGCTCGACATCGGTTCGAGTCGCTGAGGGGCTCGGTTCCTCCGTGTCCTTGCGAGCCTCCGGTCGCGGTCCGTGTTCATAAGGGCCCTCGTTGTCCGGAGCCTCGATCGCGATCGCCTTAAGACCAGCTGCCGTCAATTTGAGCGCAAAGACATCGCCAGTCTCGTCGTCACGTCGCCAGATCGGAGCGCCCTTGCGCGCCTTGAGCTCCCGGACGAGACCCGCGTACAACAGCCTTGCTGCCGCCTTCTTCGTAGGGCCGGCCTTCGGGCCTGGGGGCAGCGTCAGGCAGTGGTCATCGCGCTGTGAAGCCGCACTGATGAGCACGAGCTGAGTATCGTTGAGTTTGATGCGCATGGTCGACCCTCGCGTCTTGACCGAGGCCGGCCATTCCGGCCCCGTCACTGACGCAAGCCCCGAATCGCAAGCGATCGTCGGGGCGTGGACCTCCCGCGGCAGTTTTGCGCAGCCGAGCCACACCACACATGCTCTCTTGCGAACGGAATGCCAGTCCAATCTGGCGGATGCATGTTGCAAGATCCTTCGTGTGTCCAAGTGCCGCTGCGCATCGGTGCGGCGTGTTTTGCGAAGTCCCGAAGCTCGACACTCTTAGCGGTCGGAAACCTAACGGCCTCCGGTTGCGGAACGATCCGAAGGTGCGAGTCCCAACCGACTAGTCTGGTGCAGCAAGTTCGAACCGCTCGAGAGCCAGGAAGCGAAAGAGTCCAACCTTGCCAAGGTCGGGGTCGAGGGTTCGAATCCCTTCGCCAGCTCCAGATTTTATCAAGGAAATCAGCGGCTCATAGCGGTCCTTCGGGGCCGTTTTTTGCTTCCCCGCCCAGGTCCGCGAAACCGGGGAGCATGGGGGAAGCAGCAGGAAGCGCAAAGTAGCGATCTTTGGGCTCGCTCGGGCATCGATACCGGCGCGAAGTCGGGGTTTTCGCACGTGCGACAGGCCATCCTCCGACGCGTTCTGCTTCAAGACGAACACGCGCCAAAAGACAAACCGCATCTCGGCGTCGCCGATGTCGCGGATTGGCTTTGCCGAAGCTCCGTGATCGTGTCGTACTCGACGGCGCGATCCGTGATGCCGTCGGCAAGCTTGATCCCGCGTTCGGATTTGCGGACCGCTTCGATGAGGCTACCGGCAAATACATCGGGCTCGTCTGGGCGAAATCGCCGCCGGAGATCATCTCCGCCACAGCGGTCATCGTGCGCTTGGAAGTTGCGTACGAACACCTTCGTCCCAGCGCTGACGAGGAAAAGCCCCTCATGTCCTCGGGAGTCGGCGCTCAGACTGGCGCAAACGGCGGCGTGACCGAGGATATTGGCAGGCCCGCGGCGACACCTCGACAACCACAGCGCTTTTTCGGTTCCGTCGAGATCAATCTCGACAGGCCAGTGAAGTCGTTCGACGCCATACTGAACGCCGTCGTGATGGAGTTGCAGACGGAACTAAGGTGATGCTCACCCTTGAAATCGAGGCCGAAGCGCCCGCTGGCTTTGCGGAAGGCGATATCGGCGCCGTTCGGGACAATGCGCACCAACTCAAATTCAAGCCGGAATCGACCGGGTTCGAGGACTGACCGGTCCACCAGTTATCGCTTAAAGTTTCGCGTACTGATAGTTTGGCTTAATGTTGTTGTTGAGATACGTGCCCTTTGACTCGGCCTGCATCAATTCCTGAAATCTCCACTCCTCAACGCCGTAATAAACGTAAGTTTCTCCCGACTTCAAGAACCGTACATGCAGTTCCAGCGACCCGGAGTCGTGGCCGATCGCCTCGATGTTCGAAGAATCCACAAAGATCATTTCAGGCATCGCCTGGTTCCCTATCGCCCTCGATTTGATTGTCATTAACTTCTGCAGATGTTGACTGAGCACGCCAGTTTACGAGCGCCTGAGTATACAGGTTTCCATCCGGCCGATTGGGCGCTTGCCACACGTCAGGAAGTTTTGGATCGTCGCCCACAGGCTTCTGTTTCGCTTTGCGCACTCGCACGCGTGACGGGATCGGCATCACCTCGCCAAGGAAAACCCCTTCACCGGTCCGCAAAGAAGGCAACTGATCAACAAGTCCGCCGAGGTCGTCGGGAACCGCTGCTGAGACCTTGGAGCGATCCGCGGAATTGGTAAGCCGCAGCGCAACAATGGAGCCGCATTGGCTTAGAATTGCGCTGTCGATTTCCGAGGGCCGCTGCGTGACCAGCATCAGGCCGGTCCCGTACTTCCGCCCTTCCTTCGCAATCATCGACAACGTACGATGAGCCGGCGTGTCGACGCCTTCCGGGACAAAACGGTGCGCCTCGTCGAGTACGACAAGGAGCGGCTGCAGTCGCCCGCCGATCGGCAGATCCTGCGCCCAGAATAGCATATCGTAGATGACTCGGAGCATCGTGCCGACGATTGTGGGAAGCACCTCGGACGGCAAGCCTGAGACATCGAATATCGTTATGGGCTTGTCGTGTCCGACCCAGTCCCTCACGAGGGTGTTGAGATCGTTCTCGATTTCGCCATTCAAATCGGGCTCGTAGCCACCACCGGGGGAAAAAAGGAAAGAGAACCGTGCGTCCTTCAGGCGGCTGCGCATGAGGTCGAGCTGCCGCTCGAGGTTACGCTTCTTCTGGTTCTTATAGGGCGCCTGATTATACGGGCTTGCCGCCGGGTAACGGTCGGACCGCAGGAGATTTGCGTCTCCCACCTGCACTGGAGCGTTCGCATCGGTATCAGCTTGAGGCGCGTTAACGCGAAACGTTACCCTCTCGAATTTATCGAGCTCGTACCATAGCTTTTTGATGCTGAAGGGCACGGGCGAATCCGCCGTCAGCGTTTCAGGCGGCGGTGGCACGGCGAGATGCGCAGCGGCGGCCGCCTTCATATCCAGAACCTCGTCGCGAATTGACGCCTCATGATTGGGCTGGAGACCGCCCAACGTGAGTTGTTGAAGCTCAATGAACGGAAGTGCCCAGAACGGCACCCACAGCGGCCTTTCACCCGCCGCCTCGTTCGGCCGAATGCGAAATACCCGTGCTCGATCACCGAGCGCTGTTGCGTATTCGCCGTGCGGGTCAATGACAATCGCGCGCGCATTGGGCAGGCTGCCATCCGAGACCGTTTCCAGGAGAACGGTAACGAGATTGGATTTTCCGGCTCCGGTTGAACCGACGATGGCGCTATGGCGGCTAACGAGTCCGGCGACGCTGATATCGGCCGATATTCCAGACGCCGCCGCGATCCGCCCGACCGGAATCGTTCCTTTCTTACCCTTCGCCCACCCATAGATGACCTTGAGGTCATCATTGGTCACTAGATGCACTTCATCGCCTACCGTGGGGTACTGACCGACGCCGCGCTCGAATTGTCCGCCGAGGGCCTCACCGAACAACACGATGGTCATCCAGCGATAGCCCGAAAGATGAAGCTGCTTGTCAGCTTCGAGCGGTGCACCAAAACCAGCCTCCGCGCTACCAGGCGGCGCAGCATCGGCGCCGATCTGCGTGCATACGGCGTAGAGATTGGCGTAGCCCAAGGGCACTCGGAAAAATCCGCCGATTTGCCCAACGCGGTACGATTCACCCCCGATCATGACAAGAGTGGACGGCATGTCCTCGCGCAGGCGTACGCGGACGACCGCGCCCGTAACGGAGGCAACTTGACCGATGTATGTGGGGTCAGAGAGCGGCAAGGAGGTTCAGATCGACATCGATTCGAGGAAATGACAGAAGCAGGCGAAATCGCCAATTTTCATCAACCCTGATTTCGTGTTTGCAACTCCTCCGCCAGGGCCTCCCACTTCCTTCAGTTCGAATACGCCATCCATGAACGAAGGGGGTTCCGATGGCGCCCATGCGGCGCGACGCCCACCAATGACGCCGGTTTTTGGGCCAACCACGATCGAATTGGACCGCTGATAGGCGCGTTTGATTAGGACGCTATCTTCCGCAAGTTCTTCGAACTGCAACGCGTAGACGTGAGTCCTGGGTCTGTTTTCCAAGGCGCCGAAAATCAGGTTATTGATGTGCTCGTCGCCGAAGCTGAACCCCGCCACGATTAAGAGCGCATCGTCCTGTTCCAGAAAGCGGGTCAAACGATCAGTGAAGGCTGCGTACGGCTGTTGCCGTGATTCGTCGTATTTCTGGAACGACGGCAGGATCATTTCGCCAGCCGGGTCAGGATCACCGCGGACGACGCGACTGCGCCCGTCCTGTTCGATGCGCCGCCAGGTCACGGATCCGTGCATTTTCCACAGGCGAGTCCAATTTGCACCCGGCGCTGTTTCCGCCCGACGAAGGCTATCTGGATGGAAGAAGGGCCGATAACTTCCGACGAAACCATCGAAAACGGGAACGCGCTCGGACTCTAGGGCGTGCTCAAAGAGCACGTCATAGTTCACCGTGAAGATCTCTATGCCAGATCTCCGCGACGATTTCGCAAGCCATCGCGCAAACTTACGATGAGGAAAATCTTCGGAAAGCCCCGTCAGATCTGGTGTTACGAGCCGGGCGATGGTCTTGCGGACGGACTCCTCAAGCTTTACCAGCCCATCCATATTCAAGCCAGCCAGGGTGTCATCCTTGCCGATGGCGTTGAGCATCATCCTCAGGCGCGAAAGGATGTTCTCGACGTGGGGGTCCTGCTTAGCCTCGGTGCAATGGGCCTCGATCAGATCCCAAGCCCTTACGTACTCGTCTCCGAGATCAGCGCCGTCCTTCTTGCAGGCCGCCGTCAGGCCGGGCACAGCGGGTATTAGCGGCAGCGCTTCTCCGGCGGCGCCCGGCACCCTTACCGAACACGAACTGCCTGCGCCAAAAAAGAAAGCTATCGGCTTGTCGTGCCGCGCTAGATGATCTCTCAGATCGGTTAGTGTCTTCTGCGCATCGTGCGCTTGTGGCTCCCCGTTCATCCTGCGCCTCCCGTGATGACCGGCAGGTTTTCAAGGGCGTCCCGCAAGACGCGTGTCGCGCGGCAATCGTCTTCGTTGTACTCGAGGATTCTTTGCTGGATGACGGGGTCAGCAGACTCTATCCAGCGATGAAACCACTCAATGGAGGCAGCTCCCGAAGGGTGAGTGTCGCGCCAGGAGAAACCGAGATATTTTGCTAGTGTCTTGATAGAAAAATCCGATGTGGGCCACTCGGTCGTCTTCTTCACTACATCGTTGTAGAGATCGATTGCATGTCCCGGATCGAAAAGTTGTTCGACATCGCTGGCACTGCAAACTCTCGGATATTTCTCCTGAAGTGCGCGATATATCGTCCGCTCATATTTTGAATAGTAATAGATCGTGCAGGGCTGGCGCTCTTGGATGTGACGCCAAGCATCGGCGAATGCTCTCTCTTCCGCTTCCGGGGTGGCCGCGTCCGCAAACGTGAAAATGAATCTTTCGGTCGCGTTATCACGATGAAGCCGCTCGACAAATCCATGCAGGTAGCAGATGTCGCGCATGGGATCGACTTCGATGTCGAAAAACAGCTCTCGGTCGTGGTCGGGGAACACGATGGGCGCGCGTGTGTAAGCTTTGCCGTCCCTCTGTGACAATAGTATCGCGCGCTCATGGAACTTCCTGATCGTGTCGGGTCCGATTCCGGCGAACGCGCTCTTGCTGCCGCTGACGAGGCTTTCCGGGTCGGTGCTCGCGAACTGGGTCACGGTTCGAATGTTGCCATACATGACATCACGCTTCGACCGGCCAAGTTCCGGAATCATTGTCAGATCATTGGTGTCCTTCAGACGTCGGACGCAGGCCGTGTACCAGTGACATAGCTTGCATACGGCACCGAAGGCCGGGAGCGTTTCCTCACTCCTGCTGATGATTGCCTTGGCCTCGTGAAGCGCGTCCTCGTAATCCTGCCAGAGAGTCCGCGGAGTGCGTTTGCCGTAAGGCGTTGCAAAGTCGTATGGGACCTCCCTGCCGTGTACATCCCAGACAAAAGCATGGCGGCCGGCGGAAAGCCCTTTGCGTTCCAGAATATCGGTGTAGAGGCCAAGCTGAACGGCGTAGTGGACCTTGGGTTTGGAATTGTCCTCCGGCCCTTCTTCTCCCGAGCCCGATTTGATGTCGCCCGCGACATATCCTGCTTCGCCCTTGCGGAGCAGATCGGGATCGCCCAACAGGTCTTCGGCCCGAATGCGTCCGGAATATATGAGCGGTTCGCCACGTTGCATGGCCTCGGAGGTCCGCAATTCCTTTTCATCGCCGCCGAAGGGAGAGAGATCAAGGAACGGGTCTCTGAGGCCTGCGATCACCTCTTTTTCGTAAAGCGAACCCCTCTCCCAGAGAAGTTCGACGAAAGCATTGGGCTTATCGCGTTCTGAAGGATCGGCGTAGAGGTCCATTGTCACGCGATGCGGACACGCAATTAGATCGTAGAGCAGCGCCGCGGTTACGGGCATCGTCATGGTTGGGCACCACTCAACTCAACGTCGTCCGCATTCGACGCCGCGCTGAAGGAGGCAATGTCCTTCAACCTCATTTTCCTCCCAAAGTGCTTGAACCAGCCAGTCTCCAGAAAGGCCCTAGCGAATCCGGCAGGACCGCTTGAGGTACTCGGTAGCTCGCCCGCATGGCGCAATTTCGAACATTTGAAATCGACCTGTTCCATCACGATTCTCAGCTAAACTGCGGCATCAGCCAGGGCCCGACCGAATACATCGCGATTTGCGACAATAACCGGCCGTTCGGGCGGATCATCCAAATGCGCTCCGAAATCCAAACGCAGTCGCTTATTGAAATAATCGAGGAGCGCATGTCTGATCGGCACGGTCACCCGTCCGTCGGTCATCCCGTAGTCGACGAGCGTATCTTCCGTGCGATGGGTGCGCTGTCCAGTGGGAGTCACGCGAGGTCGTACTGACAGACGCTTTCCTGCCACCGACTTGCAGCGCATGGGCGGATGTCCGGCCCAGGGAAACCGCCGAGATTTCTTGGTGGTCCCGCGCCACCGGAACTCGCCGCACAGTTCATTCGTCGGCAGATCCCGCTTGTCTCTCATGATCACGCGCCCGTGGCGGTCGCTCAGTTTTTTGCGCGCGACCCCGCCGGCAGGCTAGGGACTCTTGAGAACCGACGAAACTGAGAAGAGGCGCTCATGCAGCACGCAAGCGCTGCCGACCGCTGGACCGGCTTCGCCCAGCGCGCTGAAGAAAACCTTCGGCGGGGGATAGCCGGAGCGAACTTCCTCAAGCCGTGCATGAAAAGCTTCCAGAAGTCCATCAAAGGCGGATCGCGCCGGGAATATCCATCGACCCCCGAGCCGGATTTCGCGCGGATCATAAACAACGGTCAGTGCGACGAGCGCCTCGGCTAGCCAGCCCAACCAAATCGCCAGGGCCTCGTGTCCCGCGCGAGTCTTACCCGTCATGAATTGCTCGACTTCATGGATCGATCTGCAAGTGCCGCCAAGTGCGTCCACAAGTCGAAATATGCCGTCTCGACCGATCGCCGCCTCGAGCGAGCGTGGCGCTGCCCCAAGGGGTCCCTTATTCAATAGGAGCGGGAGAGACCCGAGCTCCCCCGCAAAGCCATCGGCCCCGGCGAACAACCGTCCCTCGTTGAGAATGCCAACGCCAACGCCAACATCAACAAGCAGGTACGCAAGTTCCGCTTCGTGCAAGCGGCGCTCGACGTACGCTTCGCTAAACGCCGCCGCATTTGCGTCGTTTAGGACAACTGTGCTCGCAAAACGGCCCATATGCCGCGCGACTATGTCGAGGATCGGCGTATTCCGCCATCCGAGCGCCGGCGAGTAGAGCAAGACGCCTGCTCGCGTAACAAGCCCAGAAACCGCGACGCCAATTCCTCGCGCTCGCTCGGCGTTCAGCCGCTCCTCGAGAACTATTTCTGCGATGGCATGTTTGAGGAGGCCGACCACATGCTCGGGCGAGGCGCCCGGATCGAATTCTTTCACTCGTTGTGCGATGACCCGTGCGTCAAAATCGAGCGCAATCGTCCGCACAAATTGCCCGCCTATTTCTGCGCCAAAGAAAAAGTTCTCTCGTCTGTTCAACCGAAGTGCGACGCCAGGCCGGCCTGCTCGATCAGGAGCCGATTTCTCTTCAGTTTCGACAATAACGCCTGACGAGACTAGTGAGCCAACGTGCTTTGTTAGCGCAGAGCGCGTTAAACCAAGAAGCCTCGCCAACTCTGCCCGCGACGCGGACTCTTGCGCATAGAGAACGGCTAGAATTCGGGCCTGGTTGATTAGCCTCAGGGTCCTCGCGCCAGACATATTCGGCTCTGTCAAACGGACGTTCCGGCGCTTGGTTCGCTCAAATTCAGACCGGCGTCCACGCTGACCCGCAAATCGCCGATCTGTATGCCGCCTCGCTAAATCTAAGCGTCAGTACTCCGTCTTCCGCTGTCGGGAAAGTCGCGAATTCAGGAGCGAGAAGGGTTCCGGTCTGCCGCGCGCGTATCGCCTCGCCGAAATCGCGATAGAGGTTTGCGAAGGCCTCATGGAACCCTTCAGGATGGCCGCGCGATATCCGTTCGGCCAAACGCGACGAAGTCGAAAGATAGAGTTCGCCGCGCTGTCGCGTTTGTCGCGGCCTGTCAACGTCGCTGTGGACAAGGCGCTCAGGTTCGTCTTGGCGCCACTCTAGTCCGCCACTCTTGCCGTGGACTCTGAATTTGAGGTCGTGATTGCAGCCCGCTGCGGCAAATGAAAACCACATCACGGCCCGCGCGCCATTTTCGTATCGAACAAGAAGCATCGCGGTGTCATCGTTGCCGAATATTGGCGATGCGCTGTTGATTTCGGCGCAGACGGCAACCGGTCTGAGACCGGTTACGAATCTAGCAATGTGCTCGACGTGTGTCCCCACTTCGAGCATGATCCAGGAATAACCTTGTGCGGCAAGGTCAAAGTTCCAAGGTTTACGCTCTGCAGCGCCTTCGTCTCGTTGCGCGGCACGACCTAGGATGAACTGCGCTTCAAGCATTCGAATATCGCCAATCGCGCCGCTTTGGACCATCTGTCGAGCCTCGCGCACCATCGGATAGCCGGAATAGTTATGGGTGAGGCAAAAGACGACGCCCTTTTGGGCCACAAGCGAGGCAAGCTCCTCGGCCTCTGCAGCAGACTCCGAAATTGGCTTCTCGCAGATGACGTGCAAACCTGCATCGACGGCGATCTTCGCAACAGCAAAATGGCTCTGGCGAGGGGTGATCACCGCAACGGCCTCGACACCATCTCTTCGAGCGGACTCGGCTTCGACCATTTCGGGAAGCGTCGCGTATGCGCGGTCGCGCGCCACGCCATGTATAGCCGCGCGATCTGCCGAGCGGTCCGGGTGTGAAGAGAAGACGCCCGCGACGATTGAAAAACGCCCGTCGAGGCGTGCAGCGATGGGGTGCGCGATCCCCGCAAAGGACCCCGGACCGCCTCCAACCAATCCGAGCCTAACCGGTCGGTCGCGGTTGGCGTACTGGTAGTCGATCATCGGAGTTCTCGCCTGGATATTATTTGTTTTCGTCGATCGGCTTGGGGAGCGACCGCATGTTGATCACAAAACGGTATTTCACATCGCTTTTGAGCATGCGCTCGTACGCGCCGTTGATTTCATTCATCGTGATCATTTCGATGTCGCAGGCGATGTCGTGCTCGGCGCAGAAGTCGAGCATTTCTTGGGTTTCAGCGATCCCCCCATTTGCGGTTCCGATTATACTGAGCCGGTGGCCCAACAGGGGGCCAACATCGGGCGAGGGATGGCGACTAGGAGGCACGCCTAGGAGCATGAGATGCCCGTCTCGACGAAGCAGCGAAATGTATGGATCGAGATTGTGCGGAGCAGCGACGGTGTCGAGCACGACATCGCAGGTCGCTGCGTGTCGATTCAATTCTCCGTTGTTCGTGGAAATCGCCACGGCATGAGCGCCGAGCCTCGTTGCGTCGGCGACTTTGGAGGCCGAAGTAGTGATCATCAGTACTTCGCAGCCCATAGCTCGGGCGAGTTTGACGCCCATGTGCCCGAGGCCTCCAAGTCCGACGACAGCAACTTTCTTGCCCGGCCCAGCCGCGAGGTGGCGCAGCGGCGAATAGCAAGTAATCCCGGCGCAGAGCAGCGGAGCAGCTGCGGCGAGATTCAGTGCGCTCGGAATCGATAGGACGAAGTGCTCATCGACGACGATGTCGCTCGAGTAGCCGCCAAACGTCCTTCCACCTGATATCTTGTCGACGCCGTTGTAGGTCGCCGTGTTGCCGTTTTCACAATATTGCTCCAGCCCGCGCTTGCAGCTGTCGCAGCCGCGGCAGGAATCTACCTGACATCCGACGCCGACCTGGTCTCCAAGTTTGTGACGGCGGACGCTTTCGCCGATTGCGATCACGTGACCAACAATCTCGTGACCTGGCACACACGGAAATTGAACGCCTGGCCACTCTCCGCGAACTGTGTGGAGATCGGAGTGACAAACGCCGCAATAGGCGATCGCGATCTTCACGTCCCGTGGGCCTAGCGGACGCCTTGTGATCGCAAACGGGCTGAGCGGGGCCCCTGCCCAAGAAGCCGCAAAAGCACCAGTTGAGGGCATTTCCATCTCCCGTCGCAGTGGGGACCAATGGGCCCCTCCAAAATGTCGACGATGGCAACAAACATGCCTCGAAAAACAATTCAACCAGAATTTTGTTATACAAGGCTTGCGTTTTTTTTTCAGACATGTTTGTTAACATAGTGTACAAATATGCGTCGCGGCATAAGCCGCCTTCCTCCGGGAGGAAATTATGAAGCTTGGAATGCTGGTCTCCGCACGGGCTCTCATCATCGCTGCGTTTGCGTCCGCAACGGTCGACTGCGTCGCAGCCGCGCCGCCGATCGAGGTTCTGCACGGATGGACTTCGGGCGGAGAGGCCGCGGCCGTTCAGGTGTTGAAGGACGCTCTCGAGTCTCAGGGCTTTTCCTGGGTGGACATGCCCGTGGCTGGCGGCGGCGGCGGCAACGCGCAGACTGTCTTGCGGGCGCGCGCGTCTTCCGGCAATCCGCCGACAGCCGCACAGGTCAATGGCGTCGCGATCCAGAATTGGGGCGCCGAGGGTTTCCTACAAAGCGTTGACGATGTGGCTGTCCCCGGAGAGTGGGATGACGTGGTCCCCGGCCCGGTAAGGGCCTTTGCCAAGGTCGACGGCCATTGGGTCGCCGCTCCAGTAAACGTTCATCGTCCGAATTGGCTCTGGATCAACGCAAAGATTTTCGCGGACAACGGATTGCAACCGCCGAAGACCTGGGAGGAATTCAATGCGGTGGCGCAGAAACTGAAGGAGAAAGGGATCACTCCGCTCGCGTATGGCGGTCAAGGGTGGCAAGACGAAACCGTCTTCGAGGACATTGTCGTCGGGATTGGCGGTCCAGCCTTCTATAAGAAGGCGATCCTCGAGCTTGATCCAGCGTCGCTGAAGTCCGACACCATGCTGAAGGTCTTTGAGCAATACGGCAAGCTTCGGGCCTTCGTCGACAAGGACTATCCCGGCCGAGATTGGAACCTGGCGACCTCCATGGTTCTCAGCGGCAAGGCCGCACTGCAGCTGATGGGCGACTGGGCCAAGGGTGAGATCGTCAAGGCCGGACTAACTCCCGGAAAAGAGATCCTCTGTGTGACCGCCCCCGGAACGGAAGGCACCTTCTTATTCAACACTGACTACTTCATGATGTTCAAGGTTGGGTCCGACAAGGTTCCGGGTCAGCTCGCTCTTGCGAAGGGCATCATGGATCCGGCCTTCCAAGTGAAATTCAATCAGGTCAAAGGGTCGGTTCCGGCGCGGCTGGACGTCTCTCCAGATGCCTTCGACATTTGCGCACAAAAATCGATGGCCGACATGCGAGCCTCGCTGAAGGCGGGGACAATGTTAGGCGCGAATTCCGCGAACACGGGTCAGCCCCCGGCGATTCAAAACGCGATGTTCGACGCCGTCTCCCAATATTTCAATTCCAATGCCTCGCCAGCGGACGGAGTAAAGCGCTTCGTCGATGCGGTGAGCGCCGCCAAATGATCCTCGTCTGCTGCGTCTGAGGATGCAGCTTTGGGCCCGGCGCCGACTTCCTCCCCGGCGTCGGGCCTTTTGACCGCTCAGCATGAGAGCCTTGTGCGCCTTCCAAGATCGACGCCGTCCGTAATCGTCCTCGCGCCTTCCTTGGTCGGAGTTGCGGTCTTCGTCTATGGATTCATCGGATACACAATCGCCCTCTCATTCACCTCGTCGACGATGTTGCCACACTGGGATTGGGTTGGCGTCTCGCAATATTTGCGCCTCTTCGGGAATTATCGATGGGGCATCGCTGTCCATAACATGCTGGTGTTCGGCGGGCTTTACATCGTTGGTGCCACCACGATTGGGCTCACACTTGCAATATTACTCGATCAGCGCATTCGAGTTGAGGGAGCGCTGCGCAGCGTGTTCCTTTATCCGATGGCCCTATCGTTCATTGTGACTGGGGTCGTTTGGCAATGGGTAATGAATCCCGGGCTCGGTCTTGAGCATCTCGTTCATGAACTTGGTTGGCCAGGATTTTCGTTCGAATGGATCGTAGAGCCTGAGTTCGCCATTTACTGCGTGGTGATAGCCGGGGTTTGGCAGATTAGCGGCTATGTGATGGCCATTTTCTTGGCCGGCCTTCGCGCAGTGAACCCCGAGATCATCCGCGCCGCGAAAATCGATGGCGCCTCGCCGTACCAGACCTACTGGCATGTCGTCATCCCCACTCTTCGGCCAACATTCTTATCGGCTCTCGTCGTGCAAGCCCACATGGCGATCAAGAGCTATGACCTCGTTGTCGCGCTGACCAAAGGCGGCCCCGGCAATGCCACGGAACTCCCGACGACCTTTATGTACTCAAGCGCTTTCTTGCGCGATGAACTTGCTCTCGGGGCCAGTAGCGCAGTCGTATTGCTAACGACGATCGCGGCCATCGTTATCCCCTATCTCTATTCGGAGCTTCGCAATGACGATCTCGACAAAGGAGTTCGCTTGCGCAAGCGAAGCAATTCCCGTGGCGCGACGGACAACGCCTAAGTGGCTCGGTCGCGCCATCATCTACGCCGTGTTGTCATTGGCCGCCCTCATCTATCTGGCGCCACTGGTCGTGATGATCTTTACGTCGCTCAAATCAGACGCGGAGATTCGTGCCGGCAACATCCTGTCACCGCCGATGACGCCAAGTCTTGATCCGTGGGCATCCGCATGGGGCTCGGCATGCATATCGGTTCGATGCTCTGGACTGAGCGGGTACTTCATAAACTCGGTCACAATGACGATTCCCGCTGTTTTGATTTCGGTCGGCTTGGGCGCATGCAACGGATTCGCACTGGCGAAATGGCGCTTTCCGGGCGCGGACACCGTTTTCATGTTGATGTTGGCCGGTTGCTTCATACCATTCCAAATGGTTCTGATCCCCTTGGCGAAGGTGCTCGGCTTCCTCCATCTGTCAGGCACGCTTCTGGGGCTCGTGCTCGTTCACTCGATCTACGGAGTTTGCTTCACGACGCTCTTCTTTCGCGGCTTCTTCGTGGGCGTCTCCGAAGAGATACTTAAGGCGGCTCGGATAGATGGAGCCGGATTCTGGGCGACTTTCCGGCACGTGATGCTACCGCTCGCTTGGCCAATCGTTGTCGTCTCGGTGATCTGGCAATTCACCGGCATCTGGAATGAATTCCTATTTGGCGTCACATTCTCAGGGGCGGACACGCAACCGGTGACGGTCGCGCTCAACAATCTCGTTTCGACGACTACCGGCACCAAAGCATACAACGTCGATATGGCGGCCGCGATGATCGCCGCTCTGCCAACGCTCTTCGTTTACGTTGTCGCAGGTCGCTTTTTCCTGCGCGGGCTGATGGCCGGCGCGGTGAAGGGATAGATGATGAGCTTCCTCGAACTTGCAGGAGTAAGTCGCAGCTACGGCGGCGTTGAGGCCCTGAAAGAAATCGAATTGATGATCGAGTTCGGCGACTTTCTCGTTCTTGTCGGACCCTCAGGCTGTGGCAAGTCGACTCTACTTTCGATCATTGCGGGGCTTGAACGGCTCGACCACGGGCGAGTGAAAATCGCCGGTCGCGATGTTTCGCAGCTGGAGCCCAAAGAGCGCGACATCGCGATGGTCTTCCAGTCGTACGCGCTTTACCCATCGATGACGGTGCGCCGAAACATCGGATTTTCGCTCGAGATGGCGCGCGTCGAGAAAGCGACCCGAGAACAAAAGATCCTCGAGGTCGCCCAACTTCTTCGGATCGACCATGTGCTGGATCGGCGGCCCAGCCAACTGTCGGGAGGACAGCGGCAACGGGTTGCAATGGGCCGGGCGCTCGTCCGCAATCCGAAGATATTCCTTTTCGACGAGCCTCTTAGCAATCTCGACGCAAAACTCCGAGTCGAGATGCGAATGGAAATCAAGAAGCTACACCGTCGGCTCAACACGACGGTTGTGTACGTCACACATGATCAAATCGAGGCGATGACAATGGCGACGAAAATCGCGGTCATGCGTGACGGTCGCATCCAGCAATTCGGAAAGCCGGCGGAGATTTACAATCGCCCTGCGAACACATTCGTTGCGACGTTCATGGGCTCTCCGCCAATGAATCTCCTCCCCGTCAATTATTGTCGAGAGACGAAATCCCTTCTCTTCGGAAAACTTCCGCTCCCAGTTCCTCCGGCGTTTCGGAGTGCGCTCACTGGTGACATGGCGCTCTTAATGGGAATTCGTGCTGAGCACGTTGCGGCAACACACCCGGCTGGCGAGGAGTGCTGGAGCGCAATGGGTGAGGTGATTGTCATTGAACCAACTGGGCCTAACCTCATTGCTGTGATGCAGGTTGACGGTCACGAGATCACGGCGATGCTCCCAGGCGACGCCACGATCGCGCCAGGCGCTCAGCAGCAGTTTTCCGTCGACCTCAGTCGCGCGGTTCTATTCGAGGCGGAAAGCGGCAATCTCATCACAACCGCAATGTGGGACTCCTAAGTCGTGACGGAGAGTCTCGGGTCTCGGCTACGCGTGGGCGTTCTTGGCGCCGGGCCGATCGCCCAGTTCGCACACTTTGAGGGCTGCGCTAAAGCCAGAAACGCGGAGCTGTTCGCAATTTGCGACGTCGCGGACGATCTCCTGAGTCGCATGGACGCGATTTGGCGACCGAGGAAAACGTACGACGACTTCGATCGAATGCTCGCAGATCCTGAGGTCGAAGCGATTATCGTGGCCACTGCGGACACATTTCATGTTCCAGCTTCGATCGCGGCTCTTCAGGCAGGGAAGCACGTGCTGTGTGAGAAGCCCGTTGCGACCAATGTCGAGGACGTTCTGAAATTGGCCGACGAAGTGGCGCGAAGCGGCAAGGTATTTCAAATCGGCCACATGAAGCGTTTCGACCCCGGTATCCAATCCGCCAAGACTTTCATCGATAACGAGATGGGCGAGATGCAAGCGATCAAGGCTTGGTACTGCGATTCCACTCACCGCTACACCGTGACGGATGCAGTTCAGCCCAAGCCAATCACAACTTCTCTAGCCCGCAAGCCCAAGGTCGATCCAAGGACCGATCGGGCGCAATACTACATGCTTGCGCATGGCAGCCACTTGGTGGACCTCGCGCGCTTCCTGGGTGGCGAGGTCAAGGCGGTCCAGGCTCGCCGCAGCGAACGATTCGGCGCTTACTGCTGGTTTGTCGACGTCGACTACGCGAGCGGCGCGCTCGGCCACATCGATCTCACCGTTGCCGTTCGGATGGACTGGCACGAAGGATTTCAGGTCTATGGCCAGCACGGAGCCATCATAGGAAAGATCTTCAATCCCTGGTACTTCCGGTCGAGCGACGTGGACATTTTTCGTGAAGACCGCGCGGAAAGTAGCCGAGTCCTCGGCGCCGACGGTCATTTCTATAGGCGTCAGCTGGAAAGCTTTGCGGACGTGATCCTGTCCGGTCGGGAGATGACCGGCGCTTCCATTGACGACGGCGTAGCGTGTGTTCGCGCGATGGCCGCAATTCGCCAGTCGCTCGAGTCGAGCGGGCGTTCGGTCGACCTATCCGAAGCCCACGGATCCGCCTGATGCAACGCGATGTCTTCTCCAAAACGAGACCCGGAAGCAACCCCAGCGTTGTGTTCGAGGAATCCCGGGGCGCTGGCTGCGATGTCGTTCATTTCGGCGCCGTGCTCGAACTGCCGTTGTCGCGACCACTGTGGCGGGCGTCGAATTCGGTAGCGCCGAACTGTCGGTCGTCACCCATGGAGGCGAGCGACTCCCCCCGGGCCACGCAGTGCCTGTTGACCGTCCTGAGGGAGGCGGGACGGTGACCCGATCGTTCTTTTCGATGTCTCCCGAGGGCCCATCTCTAGGCTACGTTCAAAGTGGCCAAGGTCCGGTCGCGACCTTCCAGCACGGCCTCGGCGCCGACGCGGCTCAGCCGCGCGAGGTCTTTCCTGATGATGTCGGGCATTCGCTGCTCACTCTTGAGTGCCGAGGTCACGCGCAGTCTGAGTTGGGACCACCTGAAGAAGTCTCGATTCCAACCTTCGTCGACGACCTCGCGCGACTGCTGGATAGGCTAGCGCTTCCGCGGTGTGTCATTGGCGGGATCTCGTTGGGCGCGGCGGTGGCCCTCCGTTTTGCGGTCGTACATCCGGAGTGTGTAGCGGCACTGATCTTGGCCAGGCCGGCTTGGGTGACGGCCTCGGCGCCAGCGAATCTCGCAATCTTCCAGGAAATCGCCGGACTCCTCACGGAGCACGGCGCGCAAGAAGGTAAAGCGCGGTTCCAACAGAGCCAAAGTCTGGCGGCGATAGGCTCGATCTCCCCGGACAATGCGGTGTCCCTGCTCGGGCAGTTCGATGCGCCGGGACCACTTACACGCGCCATTCTCCTTCATCGCATTTCGAACGGGGGCCCGGCTGTGAGCGAAGAGGAGCTGTCGGCCCTGCGCATCCCCGTCCTTGTTCTCGGCAACGAGATGGATGCAATTCACCCCGTCGCCTATGCAAAGACGCTCGCGACCATCATCCCGGCGGCCCGTCTCATCGAAATCACACCCAAGTCCCTATCGCGAGCGCGCTATGTTGCCGATTTTCGCGCTGCGGTCGCCGGGTTCATGATGGAGCGGGCGCAGTGAGATCCGATCACGGACGATGGGCATCGATGGCTCGGATCGTCGTGGTCGACATCGGCGGAACGACTATCAAGATTGGAGCCGTCGTTCGTGGGACAGCCGCTGCCACGGATCGCCAAGTGCCTACCGTTTCTCTCCGTTGCGACGAGATCGTCGGCCGTCTCGCGCACGCTATTGAATCCTTTAGCGAGGAAATCGGAGGCCGGCCGGACGGGGTCGTCGCCACGGTCCCGGGTTTCCTCGATCTCGATTTCGATCGCATCCTTTACACACCCAACATCCCGGAACTTCACGGCATCGCCCTTGCGACCGCCTTGAGTGATCGGCTTGGGTGCCCAGTCAGGCTGGAACGGGACTCCGTCTTGCTTCTCCACGGCGAGCAGTCGAGAGGCGCGGCCGCTGGGCGCGACAACGTATTGGGGATCTTTTTCGGAACGGGCATTGGCGCGGCGTTTCTCACTGGGCAACGAGCATTCCGTGGAGGCGGTTGGGCCCTCGAGATTGGCTATCTTCCGGTTGCTGGCGAGGCCGGGGTGACGATCCTCGAAGACGTATGCTCTGGTCGCGCGTTGACGGAAATCGCACGGGAATGCGGCTGCGGAATAGAGG
>Ga0187782_10000544_pt1 | contig 25640 bp, 22 predicted proteins | sample 0715_SJ02_MP15_2_FD_132454 | JGI IMG/M metagenome (GOLD analysis project Ga0187782, IMG submission 132454) | Tropical peat soil microbial communities from peatlands in Department of Meta, Colombia - 0715_SJ02_MP15_20_MG | ecosystem: Environmental > Terrestrial > Soil > Wetlands > Peat | place... | reverse complement strand
CGAAACGGGATTCAGGAGGTCAGCCTTCGGCAGGCCGTGTCAATCAAGCCCTGACGGGTGAGGCACGGCCGACTACATCGCACTCAGTAGGTCAGCAGGAGTCTACTTTCCTGCCCCAGGTTCAGATTCCCGCGTTTCCTGATGATCATGGACATAATGATAGGACAGGAGGGCCATGCGGGGTGACAATACTGGAGCAATAGTGAGGAAATTGCACAGCGAGACCGTGGCCCCGCGGGAGGGACGTGATCCGATGCAACGACTGGAAGCTGACGATCTCAAGGGCGTGTCCGAAACCTTACTCATCCCACTGCATTACCACGTCGAAGAGAGCAAGAGGGCTGGTGGCGCCTTTAAGGATGAGATGACTGAGCGCTTCCACGACGCGATTCTGTATGAATGGGACAGGTTTGCGAGCGAGCCATTGCGATCGGGGATGCCAATTCGCACCGCAATACTGGATGAACAAGTAGGAAACTTCATCGCCGGTGCGCCGGACGGGCTCGTAGTGAACCTCGGCGCAGGACTTGATACGAGGTTCTATCGTCTTGACGACGGCACAATCCGGTGGATCGAACTCGATCTTCCCAACGTCATAGCCTTTCGACGAAAACTGCAGGAACCGCAAAGCGAGCGCCACCAGCTTGTTGCTGCATCCGTGCTCGACGAAGGATGGGTCCGGCAGGTCAAGCTGCACGCGCGGAGCCGGGTCTTGTTCGTTGCAGAGGGGCTCTTCCCGTACTTTACCGAAGATGAGCACAGGCGGATCTTTGGCGACCTGGCCGACGGTTTCCCGGGACAGGGAATGTTATTTCAAACGAGTGCCCCGTCACTAGTTCGAGGATTTGTCGAGCACTCAGACTTGTCGAAACTGGGTACAAACATCCAGCTGGGATGGGGGCTGGACGATGGTAGGCAGGTATCATCCCTGAACCCCAAGGTGGAGTTCATTCGGGAATTCTCCTCTTAGAGGGTCGCGAGCAACTGCTGCCAGAGTACATTCGACAAAGGTTATCCTCGTCGATGGCCAAAAACATCGCAAAAATCGTGCACGTACGGTTCTTGTGATGTGGCGGCAGGTCGGAGCCCGGTGGATGCTTCGTGTCGCCGCCGCACTCGACTGCCGAACGCGTACGTCGTGCAAATCCAAGCTGGCGTCGGCGGCGTGGCCGTAGGCTCAGCGAAGGTCCCAATGGGCTACCTGAGTCGGCTCTGGAAGGGAATGGGTCGCCGCCCCAAGCGGAGCTGCAGCCCCGGCGCGGCGGTCGTCGGCGATACCAGTGGCAATGACGAACAGCGTGCCAGAGCCAGGAATGAATTAAAGAGGCTGAGGAGAGCACCTGGATGAGGCAGCTTCAGATCACTCCGCCGTCTGCTCCGGATTCTGAGATTCGGCTGTGGATCTACTGGTACTTCGCCAGCACCGGTCGTGCTCCCAGCCCCGTTGAGGTCGCAAGAGAGTTCGTCCTGACGCCAGACCAGGCCGAACGAGCGCTCACTCGTCTTCAGCGAGAGGCCGACGCGCTGGTGCTCATCCCCGGCAGTCCGTACATTTGGATGGCCGAACCGTTTTCGGCGGTCCCGACTTCATTCCTCGTGCGTTCCAGAGAGATGCAATGGTGGGGGAACTGTGTCTGGGATGCGTTCGGCATCTTGGCCCTGCTTGGCGTTGACGGCGAGATATCGACAGCCTGTCCAAACTCAGGGCAGGCGCTGCGGGTTACGGTGATAGGCAACGGCTTGGCGGAGACGGCGGGTATCGTGCACTTCGCGGTGCCGGCACGCGACTGGTGGCGTGACATTGGGTTCACCTGAGGAACGATCCTCCTCTTCCGGTCGGAAGACGATGTGCACGCGTGGTGCAAACGGCGCGGGCTGGCAGCGGGTGCGATTGTCGATTTGCAACGGCTTTGGAAGCTTGCTGGCAAGTGGTACGACGATCGCCTCGACCTGAGCTGGCGGCGGAAAACAATCACCGAACGTCAGGCGATCCTTAACGATGTTGGCCTAGTTGGTCCGTTCTGGTCCCTCGGTCGCGACCCTTGAGTTTGACGTTCGGCCCTGGTAGTGGCCCGTGGGATGACGGCGGGCCCGAGCTTGGGAGGCGCGGACTCATGGGAGCCGAACTGTCTTACGCGATCGGCTCGACGTGCGCTTCGGCCCACTCGGACTCATTGATGTGCGGGCGCTCGCCGATGCCTCCGGGGCTCCGATGACATCGCGGTGGCGCATGAAGGTCAACGTCTCGACAGGCCGACGGCAAACTTCCGCGCTTCCTTGTGCAGGAAGTCGCCTGGCATCGGGGGACAGACCGGTCGATGCCGCGCGGGTATTTTCAGAGTAACGTACCACCCCGATTGGTCCCCGTGGAGACCTTCCCGCGCTGCTTCCCGGAGCAGACGTTTCTCGACGGGCTGCTCGCTCGGCAGAAGCTTGGGCCGGTACGCCACCTCCGCGGCGTCCTTGAGCTCGCGCAGCACGAGGCGCTCGAGGCGCTACACCCGGCATTTCGCAGTGCGAACAATCGCTACGATTGGCCGCGTCGGTCGCGTAGGCTTCCCAAGCAGCACGACCGCTATCGCGGCTCTTGTCGCGTTGCTACGTTATCATTCTCCTCGCCGTGTACGGCGGTCGGAGTGTGCGACCGTTAGATACAATCCGCGCAAGCACTTACTGCGTTTTCCCGAACTTGGCTTTGCAGAGAGCACGCGCTCGCTGCGTAATTTCGGCTCTGTGTCGCGATCCTGCGAGGATTCCACGAATTTGACAGGATGCGACGCGGACAGAAATCGCACCGTTACTTCCACGTGGCGTAGATGGCCGCCCACTTCTCTGTGGGCACGATGCTGACACCCTGGAGATGGCTACTGGTCACCACGTAGAAGTCCTGGCTCCACAAGAAGATCCACGGCGCATCCTTCCAGATCAACGCCTGCGCCTCTTTGTAGATCGCTTCGCGTTGTTTCGGGGCTATCGTCGTCTCTCCGGCGACCAGCAGCCTGTCCACCTGCGGGTCTTTGTAGAACTCGGCCGCGAAGGCGTTCGGCGGCCACATGCCCGAGTAGAAATGTGCCAACAGCTCGGCGTCTGCGTCGAGATACGGCCCGGCCTGCCCCAACATGAACATCTGGATCTGACTCCGATCCTCCGGCACCCCGAGCGCCGCGATGTAACTCGGCCAGTCCGCGGTTTCCACGGTAGCCTGGACCCCGACGTTTGCGAGTTGCGCAGCGACCCCCTGGGCCGCTTGGTAGTCCTGAATGTAGCGCCCGGTGGGGGCTCGCAGTACGATGGCGAAGCCGTTCGGATACCCCGCATCTGCCAGCATCTTTTTGGCCCTGGCGGGGTCGAACGGCCAGCCGCCCGGCTGGATCCTCGTGTAGCCGAAAAGATTGGGCGTGGTCGGCGACTCAAGCACGTTGGCGAGCCCGAAGACCACGCTGTGAATCAGCGCCTGTTTGTTGACGGCGTAGTTGAGCGCCTGGCGCACGCGCACATCCTTGAGCGGCCCGTAGAGGTTATTCATCCCGATGAAGATGTCTCGATCGGTCAGGCCCTCCACCACCCGTAGCGACGGATCCTTGCGCATCGCTGGGACATCGGGTGCCGGCGGCTCAAACGCCATTTGCACGTCGCCTGCCCGCAGCATCGTTTCGCGGGTGCCCGCGTTCGGAACGACGCGGAATATCACCTGATCGAAGTACGGCTTCCGGCCCCAATAGTTGGGATTGCGCGCAAAAGTCAGGTGGTCGCCGTGGATCCACTCCTTGAACACGTACGGTCCCGTGCCTGCATCGACCGGCCCGAGAGCCAGCTTCGCGTTCCCAAGCGTCTTGACAGCGGTTGGCGACACGATATCCACGGTCGTTGTTGCGAGCTTCTCCAGCAACGTGGGGTCAGGCTGCCGGAAGTGCAGCACAATGGTATAGGGGTCTGGGGTCTCGATGTTGCTGGGATCTAGTAAGTTCCAGTAGAAGCGGGAAGGATTGCGTACCGCCGGGTCCAGGTCTCGTTCGATGTTGAACTTCACGGCGGCGGCGTCGAAGGCGGTACCGTCTTGGAACTTGACGCCCTGCCGCAGTTTGAACGTATATGTTCGTCCGTCCGGACTCACCGTCCATGCGCTCGCGAGTTGCGGCACGATCTTCGTGTATTGCGGTTGGTCGGCAGCGACCCCGGAACGTTCGTCGTTGTACCACACGAGCGGGTCGAACAGGTAGTCTACGATGTTCGACACTGTCGCTGTCGACTGCCCTTCAGGATCAAGCGTGTCGGCGTCAATACCGAGCGCAATCGTCAGCGTGGTAGGGGCTGCCGCGTTTCCACTTCCACTCGTACCGAGCAAGACCAACGCCAACACTGCGGCGATGGCACAGGTCACCGCGCAACGCGGGAGCGACCGTTTCATTTCATGTCTCCTCCTAGCCATGGGCGTGCCGCTGTTGGACCGAACCATACTGTTGACCGCTGAGGTCCGCCGCTCATTATCGTGAAAACGTTTTCTGACACCGCTTTCGTCTTCAGCAACGAAGGGGGGCGTCCCTTCTGACAACCGCCATTGATGTCGCCAAGCAGGCACGCGTTTCGCCGGCGACTGGTTCGCGAGTGTTGGGCGGATACGCGAAAGTTAACATTCCGGGTGGTTCGATCTGAAGGCGGCGCGCGGTCAGTTTGCCTGATGGCGCATTCAGTTCCGAGAGCCCTATCAAGCTCGCCGACACTTCAACCGCGTCGTCATTTGACCAGGCGCTCATCTGAGGCGAACAGGGCAAAAACCGCGACCCTTTGCATGGATAAGGAAAACGTCGAAGCGCTGGAGAAGATGGGGGAGGTCGCTGCCACGGACGGTATCGCCGTCACCCTGAGGGCGATACAGGTCCGACACCGAGCTCTGATGGCGAGGACGGCATGACGGGACCTGCAACTGTGCTCGGTGTCACGCAGACCGCCCCAAACTTCGATGTGCCGCCGGGCGCCTGCGATTGCCACGTCCACGTCTTCGGTCCGCCGGAGCGCTTCCCGTTTTCTCGGGACCGCGTCTACACGCCCGGCCCCGCTTCCGTCGAGGATCTGGTGGCGTTGCACCGCACCCTCAACCTCGATCGCGTCGTGATTGTACAGCCGAGTCCATACGGCACAGACAATGCCTGTCTGGTCGATGCGCTTCGGCGGGTCGGCGTGCGTGCGCGTGGCGTCGCGGTCGTCGACGCGACGGTGAGGGACGCCGCGTTGCGTGAGCTGCAGGAGGTCGGCGTGCGCGGCATTCGCGTAAATCTTGAGACAGTGGGGGAACGGGATCCCGCGGTCGCGCGGACGCGGCTGGAGCAGGCTGCACTGCAGGCGATACCGTTGGGCTGGCATGTGCAAGTGTACACCAACCTGTCCGTGCTTGCGACGCTTCACGACTCGATTCTGGCATTGCCGGTGGTCCTGGTCATCGACCATTTCGGCCGTGCCCACGCGGCATTAGGCGTCGCGCAACCGGGGTTCGACGCGCTGCGGTCACTGCTCCGCCGAGGCAAGGTCTATGTGAAGGTGTCGGCCCCGTACTACATCTCGGAGCGAGCGTGCTATGCCGACGCCGCGGAGGTTGCGCGCGCATTGATCGACGCGAACCCTGACCGTGTAATCTGGGGGACGAACTGGCCGCATCCGGGCGGCCAGTTTGGCGTCCCGCGTCGGCCGGACGTGATTGCCCCGTTTCGACGGGAAGATGACGGGCGCGCCCTCAACCGGCTGAGCCAGTGGGTATCGGATCCGTCTCGACTCCGGAAGATCCTGGTGGACAATCCAGCGCGCCTCTATGGCTTCTGAGGGGCGTGGGACGTTGAAACATAACGCGGGTGTCAATGCCGGCTGCAGCCGATGCGGTGCTCGACGGGCTGCAGGCTGAGGGTGTTCGATTGCGTTGGAGCTGTTGGCGCAACGTCCCTGCACATTCTCGATGCCATGCACGACCGCAGTGATCCGGATCAGGACTCAGCAGAACTCTCAGATTCACTGGGGGCGGTGACATGGCGCGGCAGGGACGGATTCTGGTCCTGCACCTGCTGGAGGACCGCCAGGGAGGGCAGAACGTCGAACGCGTTCACCTCGGGTTGTCGTCCTTCGGTTACCGCGGCGAAGAACTCTCGATCCTGCAGTTCGTTGGCGATATACTCATGATGCGCTGCGGGATCATAGAGCATGGTACTCCGATGTAGCAGCGCACGCCCGGCAATATGCAGAGTTCGTTCCTCGCCGACGATCAGGAAATCAAGGCCAGTGTCTTCCGAGTGGTACGACATGCCGATGTTGACTAGCGTTCCGGCCGATGTCGCGATGCCGATATCGAGGTCCATAGGGATGCCCGTCGCGGCATAGAGGGGGCCGATACGCCCCTGTACGGTAAGCTGGTCTACGACCGGCATTCCGAGCACCCACAAACATGTATCGATCATGTGGCACGAGTGATGCCATAGTAGGTTGTCGGCCCACGAGCGCACTCGACCGCTCCAGCCGACGTGACGACGTCGAAAGAACAGAAACCTGGCCAGAACGTGATGCACGTGTAGGTGCCCCGCCGCGACCTCATCCCGAACGGCGCGAACAGCCGGCATATATCGCTGGGTGTGAGCGACCATCACCGTGACGCCGCGTCGTCCACTTAATTCTGCCAGTGCCGAACCGCCCGCGTAGCTCATCGCAAGCGGCAGCTCGACCAGTACTGGTTTACCGGCTTCAATGACTTCGCGGGCTTGACACTCGTGAAGTTCGCTCGGAGAACAAATCAGGACCGCGTCAATCTCAGGCTGCGTAAGCGCCTGCTCGAGGTTCAAGGTACTATGCGCGAAGCCATAATGGCGCGCAAACGACTCGGTCGTCTCCGGCACCCGGCCGACTACGGTATGGAGCCGATGGCCGAGACGCCGGCAAATATCCGCGTGAACACCGGCGATCGCGCCATACCCTACGAAACACAGATTCAACCCGCTCTCCGTTGTCATGCGACACTATCCTGGACCGAGTCAGTGCGGAGGCCGTACGGTCCATCCATGCGCGCGGCCCCAATGCCGAGAGCGCTACTTTTCGAACCCCTTGTCGGCGCGAGCTAGTCAAGTGTTAGTTGTGGTACATCACTGTACCCTTCTCGCGCCGACCAGTGGAGAAGCCGTTGTATTCAATTTTTGATTGACGTCTGTATTTTCTTATGCCTATTATAATTCTAAAGACCAAGGAATCGAAGCAGATCTGGATTGTCGGGATGAACGTTTATCGCCCGGCCGAAACCCGAGTGGTGGAGGTTGGTGTGGCTGTCGACAAACCAGCCCCGCTTGGCGTGCGTCGGAATCTTGACGATCAGATATATGAACGCCTCAAGGAAATGATCGCCGAGCGCACTCTGCTGGCCGGGGAGCGAATTGAGATCTCTCGACTGACCCGCGATCTGGGTGTTAGTCGGACGCCTCTGTTGTCTGCGTTGAAGCGGTTGTCCCAGGACCAACTCGTTGAATGGCGCTCGCGTCACGGTGTGTTTGTCCGACGCCTATCCACGCGCGAACTCGCAATGGTCTTCGAGCTGCGAGAAGTCCTCGAGGGTCTCTCGGCCCGCCGGGCTGCGGCCGTGATCCAATCAAGCCAAGTCGAGTATTTCCGGTCATTGTTTCGCGACGTCGACGTTGAAGCTGCGGAAACACCGGAGAGCCGCCGAGCCTACATGGCGAAGGATCTTGCGTTCCATACGGGTCTGGTTGAGATCGCCGGGAGCCCGCCTCTCACCCAAACCCTGCTCTCAGTCAAGATCATGGTCTCGGCGTTCGGTGCGGGATTGATCCGTCCAATCCGAGAGGTCATAGCCGAGCACGAACCTATCTTTCACGCTCTCATGCGCCGCGATCCCGAGCAGGCCGAAGCGGCCATGCGTGTCCACGTCCGTCGGTCGGTGGAATGGCTTCATCACGAAGCCGATCTGCTTGAGCAATCGAATCGCGTTGCGGACGAGGCAATGGGGTTGTCCGCTATTCCCAGGTTCGCTGGTGCGTGAACGCTGCGCACATCAGCGATGGTGATTTTCGCCGCTCGTGCGTTCCGTGTTCGTTGTCTTTAAGGATATCGTTGAGTGGGGGTGGGTCCATGAGTGAGCGGCAGATTGATCCTGCTGAGCATCTCCTGCACAGACGCGTTTCGAGGCGGGCAGTCTTGCGTGGGATGGGGGCAGCAGCGGCTGTCCCGTTTTTCTTGGGGACTAGTTCTCGCGCCTTCGGACAGACCTCTCAACGAAGCAAGCTCAGCACTCTTGTCGTGGCCATAGAGGAAGGGGACACGCGAACGCTCGATCCGCAGGGTGCGAACGAACTCACGGTGCCGGTTTACTTGAAGATCATGTACGATCAGTTGGTAACGTTCCCGGGCTCTAGATTCGACAGGGTGGTCAGTGACGTTGCGAGAACCTGGAAGGTGAGCCCCGACGGCCTGACCTACGTGTTCAATCTGAATCCTAGGATTCGGTTCTCAACTGGGAAGCCCCTCACGGCAGACGATGTCGTTTTCTCCCTGAAACGCCAGAAGTATCTCAAAGGGCCCGCTTCCTGGTTTCAGGATGGAGTCGCGTCGGTCGAGAAGACTGGACCGAGCCAAGTTACAATAAAGCTCACTTCCGTGAACCCCGACTGGCTGTTTCTGCTAGCGTCGCCATTCTTGAGCATGGCGGATGCGTCGACCCTCCAGCAGCATGGCGCTAATGACTCCGCTAATGCGGCGACGACTGACACCGCGCGGTCCTGGATTGATGAGCACAGCGCAGGTACCGGTCCGTTTGTACTGGAAGCCTGGGAACACGGGTCGCAGCTGACCATGAGGCGGAATCCAATGTATTGGGGGAAACCCTCGCCCTTTGAGCGGGTCGTGTTCAGGTTCGCAAAGGATGCGAATACGCAGCGCGATCTACTGGTGCGAGGGGACGCGCACGTTGCGGTCAACCTAACCCCGGACTTGGCTGCCGAGCTTGCAAACTCGAAAACCGTTGGTATTATACAAATCCCATCGTTGGGATTCCCGTGGCTCGGGCTTCACGTCAACCACAACCCCGCCCTCAAAACACCCAAGTCCTGGGAGGCTATCAAGTACGCCATCGACTATGATGGGATGGCCAAGATTTACCGGGGTGGCGGGCAATTTATCGCCGGGGTCATTCCGCCGGGGCTGCCAAACGCGCTACCCGTTAGTGAGAGGTTCAGGCAGAATCTTCCTCGGGCGAAAGCGGCACTTGCTGCTGCTGGCTACCCGAACGGGTTTGCGATGCAACTGACGTATGCTTCCGACCATATGTACTGGAACATTCCCTCGAACGTGCTCGCCGAAAAAATCAAAAGCGACCTGGCGCGAATTGGAATCACCGCCAACCTGAAGCCCATACCTTCGAGTCAGGAATCTACGGACTTCCGAGCGGGCAAACTCGAGGCGGACATACACGACTGGGGCGCGGACTACATTGGGTGGACGGATTTCCTCCCGGTGTTCGCCCCCGGCGGGCATGTGGGGGGACCCCGACAAGGGTGGATGCCCGAGTTTTCCCCCGATGCCAAGCGGATTGCCGATCTATCGGCACAGGCCATGCAGACACTGGATCCTGTGAAGCAACAGCAGCTCTGCTATCAGGCGCAGCGGCTTATGAATCAGGTGGGTCCATTTGTGTGGCTGTTTGAGGCCAATATCCAGATCGGCTACCGCAAGGACATACTCAAGCCAATGGCGACCAACCCGGTGTGGTTCCTGGACGTAGGGACCGTCGAGTCGGTCTAGCACGGCTGACCGGGTTCGCGGCTGATGGATACGTCGAGGCGCATGCGAGGTTCCGCCCCCGAGGTCGCTGGCGGTTCTCGCTGCGTTGTGGTTGTGAAGGTGCAGTCTGAGCAACAGTGCGCGAGCCCAACGCAACGCCTCTAGGGCAGGTCGTGAGACGCGGGCGCGGACCGGGGAGGGGCAACACCGGTCCGCAGCCCGCTCTCGTGATCGTGTCATGTCGGCGTCATCTGTAGCCCGATCGCACTGATCGGCGGAGCGAGCGACGTGGTCGTCTACGTGGCTCGACGGTTAATACTCCTCGTGCCGATTCTTCTCGGCATGACAGTGATCTCGTTCGCCGTGAGTCGCGCGATCCCCACGGACCCGGTCATCGCTGCGCTTGGCCAGCAAGCGGCAGACCATCCAGCGATTGTTGATGCCTACCGCCGACACTGGGGATTGGACAAACCGCTGCCGGTTCAGTACTTCACGTACATGAAGAATCTATTGCACGGCGACCTCTCGGAGTCGATCTACACGCATCGGCCGGTCAGTAAGGATTTGCAGTCCTACATGCCCGCCACGATCGAGTTGGCGACCGGGACCATCGTGTTGAGCGCGATTCTGTCTGTGCCGTTGGGCATCGTCGCTGCAGTCAAACGCGGGACCATCACGGATCTGGTGGTGCGACTCCTGACACTGGTTGGCGTTGCCATGCCCATCTTCTGGCTGGCCCTCGCTGCCCTGAGCGTGTTGTACCTGCGGCTCGGAATCGTGCCGGCTCCCGGGCGACTCAGCCCGGTGGACGTACCGCCTCCCACAGTGACTGGCATGTACACCATCGATAGCCTGATCGCAGGCAACATGGGTACCTTTTGGGATGCCGTGTCCCACTTGGCTCTTCCGGCGCTCATCCTGGCTACCTGGAGCGCTGGCGCGCTCACGCGCATGACCCGCACGAGCATGCTGTCTGTTTTGCCTCAGGGCTTTCTGCAGATGGCGCGCAGCAAGGGCGCGACCGAGCGCCGCACGATTCTACAACATGCAGTGCCGAACGCTCTGATTCCCGTCGTGACCATAGTTGGCCTGGCCTACGGCGATTTGCTGACAGGTGTCATCCTGATCGAGACCATCTTCGGGTGGCCCGGGATCGGCCACTATGCTTACGAGGCGGCGATCTACGCGGATTTCCCGGCGATCATGGGCGTCACGTTGGTCTTCGGTGTCATCTATACCACCGTCAATCTGGGCGTTGACATCGTCTATGCGCTGCTGGATCCACGCATACGCGCGGCGATGGTCTCTCGGCGCCGATGATGCGAACCGTTGCGGCTGTCGTGGTCAACCAGGCAGACTCCACTGCTGCGGTGGTGTAGGGTGCGCCTGGTGACGTTCCGCCGAGTTTCCATTACGCCTGAGGCACGCTCTGCGGCGGCGCGCTGGGTCACTCTCGTATGGCGTGATCCACAGATGGCCATAGCGCTTGCGGCCATTCTCGCGTGGATTATTGCGGTGGCTGGTGCCGGCGTGTTGACCCCGGGGAGTCCCCTGGGGCAGGACGTCGACATTCGGCTGCAATCGCCCAGCTTCGCCCACTGGTTCGGTACCGACCAATTAGGGCGAGACGTTCTTCGTCGCGTGCTCTACGGGGGTCGGACTTCCCTTCCTGCGGCGATGGTCGTGGTGTTTTTCGGGCTGACCGTTGGGGCTTCTCTTGGCGCGGTCGCGGGGTACACGGGTGGGATTGTCGACGAAGTGATCATGCGAGTCACTGACATGGTCCTGGCGTTCCCAGTGTTGGTGCTGGCAATGGCCGTGGCTGCAGCGTTGGGGGCCAGTTTGAGTCATGGTGTTGTGGCGTTGGCCACGGTTTGGTGGCCGCAATACACCCGTGTGTGCCGAGGGCTGGTGATGGACTTGAGGGAAAAGGAGTACGTGGTGGCATCGAGGGCATCCGGTCGATTGCCGCTGCACACTCTTTCCCTGGTGGTCATGCCGAACGTGCTTCCGTCCCTGTTGGTGATGGCAGCCATCGATATCGGGCGAGCAATCCTCAGCTTTGCCACATTGAGCTTCCTGGGCCTAGGGGCGAAGCCACCGGCACCAGAGTGGGGCTCTATGGTCTCAGAGGGCGTCGACGTGATGGATCAGTGGTGGGTAGCGACCTTTCCGGGCCTCGCGATTCTATCGCTTGTCTTCGCATTCAACCTGCTGGGAGACTCGATCCGTGATGCCCTGGATCCCTGGATCGGCGGGAGACGGTAGGTCGTGGGTGGGGCGGTGAGCAGCGGGCGCTCGGACAATCTTCTGGTTGTCGAGGACCTCCACGTCGCCGTGGAGAGCGCCGACAAGCCCATAGAAGTCGTGCGCGGTGTGTCGTTACGGCTCGCGGTCGGCGAAGTGTTGGGGATCGTCGGAGAGTCCGGGTCGGGCAAAACCATGACCGTGTCTGCCATTCCACGTTTGCTCCCTTCTGGTGTGAGGGTGACGGGCGGCACCGTGTGCTTCAAGGGTGAGAATCTGCTCGGTGCGTCGAGGAAGCGCCTGTCAGAGATCCGTGGCAGCCAGATCAGCATGGTGTTTCAGGATTCCCTCACATCGCTCAATCCCGTGATGCGGGTCGGGCCACAGGTACGGGAACCACTGATGCTTCACAGGATCGCGGGGAGGCGGGCAGCGACGTTGTCGGCCGAAGGAGAACTGCGTCGGCTGGACATTCCGGATCCCAGCCGGGCGATGGTGCGGTATCCACACGAGTTCTCTGGGGGAATGCGGCAGCGCGCGATCATCGCCACCGCGCTCATTGCATCTCCCGCTCTGGTGATTGCGGACGAGCCGACCACGGCGCTTGACGCGACCGTGCAAGCTCAAATCCTGGATATCCTGCGCCGGTTGAACCGGGAGCTGGGTGTCGCCGTCATCCTCATCAGTCACGACTTGGCCGTTGTCAGTGAGATCTGCACGACCCTCGCAGTCATGTACGCGGGGCGCATTGTCGAGTTCGGTGCGACGCGCGATCTGTTGACCCGACCGGGACACCCATATACCCGAGCGTTGCTGCAGTCGATGCCGTCTCCGACCATGTCACGGACGCGGAGGCTGGCGGCAATTCCAGGAGAGCCGCCTCCGATCGGCGCCCTTCCCACGGGATGCCCATTTCACCCGCGTTGTCCGTATGCGGCCGACACGTGCCGATCTGCCGAGCCACCCCTAGAAGCCGTCGGGGATTCTCTGGTCGCCTGTTGGCTGGCCAAAGACGGGTTGCTGCCAGCGGGACCGAAGGAGCCGGTCGCGCCCAGGGCGGAGGTGCAAGGGAAGGAGACGCGTCACGTCGCCGATGCGGCGCTCCGGCAGGCATCGGAGGCAATCCTCAGCCTCGACCACGTCACCAGGCATTTTCTCGTTCCGAATCGCCTCCCCTTCTTCCCGCCGGGTCGCGTGCACGCCCTGGACGACGTGTCCTTGGTGCTCCGCGAGGGTAACGTCCTCGGTGTCGCCGGCGAGTCCGGGTGCGGAAAGACCACGTTGGGCCGCTGCATTCTGCGTCTGCTCGACGTGGACAGCGGAAGCATACGCTTCATGGGGCGCGACATCACGAGGCTCGAGGGAGAAGAGCTGCGACAGTTGCGCCGGGATATGCAACCCGTTTTTCAAGACCCATACGCCTCCCTGAATCCGCGGAGTCCCGTCAAAGATATTGTCGGGGAGCCATTAGTGGCGTTTGGCGTGTCCCCTGACGAGCGCAGGCGCCGCGTGCGCGAGGTCCTGGATTTCGTCGGTCTCGGGCCTCGTTTCGACACGCACTTGCCCCACGAGCTATCGGGTGGGCAACGACAGCGCGTTGGTATCGCCCGTGCAATCGCGCTCAACCCCAGACTCATCATCGCGGACGAGCCCATCTCCGCATTGGATGTTTCCGTCCAGGCACAGATTATCAATCTCTTGAACGACATGCAGCGGGAATTTCGTCTCGCGCTGATCTTCATCAGTCACGACCTGCGGGTGGTGCGCCATCTCAGTACCCACGTCGCGATCATGTTCTTGGGACAAGTGGTCGAATACGGTCCGAGCGAGGAGGTGTGCTCCGGGCCGTTGCATCCGTATACCGCCGCGCTGCTTTCGTCCGTGCCGAGCGTTGCAGGGGGACCGTCTCGGGAGCGAATCGTACTCCGCGGTGACCCTCCTTCTCCGAGCGCGCCTCCGTCTGGGTGCCGGTTTCGAACGCGCTGTATGTTCGCGCAGGCCATTTGTGCGGAGAGGGCTCCAGAACTCAAGGAGGTCCACGTGGGACGCACCGCGGCATGTCATTTTCCGCTCTCCGGAGGAGGCTAACCGTGCTGTCGCCCCATGCAGACCCTCGTGTGTCTTGGCGCACGCCGGGTATTGCTCGGCCAAACGTGTTTGAGATTGACCTCGATGCCATCGCGCACAACGTACGTGAGATCAGGCGGTTTGTGAGTCCCGGGGTTCGCTTTTTTGCCGCGGTCAAGGCCAACGGGTACGGCTTCGGACTCGTGCCAGTCGGTCGGATCCTTCAGGACGCTGGAGTGGACGTGCTGGCTGTCGCCGATGTGCTTGACGCGATCATGTTGGCGGAGCGAGGGGTCTCGGCTTCAATACTCGTGTACGGTGGCAACCATGTGAGCGCCGATGTCGTTCGCGCGATCGAAGACCACGGATTCTTCGCCACTGTCACCGATCCCGGAGTCGCCGAGGCCTATTCCCATTGGGCGGCGAGCCGCATCAGAGTATTTGTCGAGGTGGATGTGGGCCTGGAGCGGTTCGGGCTCCCCTATGGCGAAGCGCCTGCGCTGATCCAAGCCATTTGCGGATTGCCCAAGGTGGAGCTCAGTGGGATGTACGCCCATCTGCACGCCCCGAAGGGGACGGACGCCGAGCCATATCTCCGTGAGGAATTGCGGCGCTTTGACGTGGTCCTGCGTCACGTGCGTGATGCTGGGATAGAAGTGCCGGTGGCAATGGCGGCGAGCACCCCCGTACTGCTTCGCGTTGGCCATGCCGGTCTGAGCGGCATCGACGTCGGCAGGATCGTCTACGGGAATCTGCGCTCGGATACCGAGGGCGACACGGGGCAGATGCAGATTCGCCAGGCATTTGCGGGTCTCCGCAGTCGGTTGGTCCATTGCCGAGATGTGCGCGACCAAGAACTCACGAGCGTCTCGCCATTCCCCATCCATGCGAGGATGCGGATCGGGATCGCGCCGATCGGGTACTCTGACGGCATCGACGCGTTGCACTGCGGGATGGCGTTGGTACGTGGACAGCGCGTCCCCATCGCTGGGAGTGCCAGCCTCGAGCATATTCGACTGGATATTTCGGACGTACCAGAGGCGCAACCTGGAGATGAGGTGGTGTTCATCGGACGGCAGGGAGCGTCGGAGATTACCGTCACCGAGGTTCTGAATGCTCGGGGATTCGATCAACCGACGCGTTTGTCGGTTGCCGTGCGGGAGTCGGTCCCTCGGGCGTATAAGTCGTCGCTGCGGCACAAGTGAAAGGACGACGAGATCCAGTGACACGGCACATCGCAGAGTTGGTGCTGGACAGGCGGGCCAGGATCGGTGAGGGACCGGTCTGGGATCAGCAGCATGAGCGTCTTCTGTGGGTTGATATTCCGGCCAACGCCTTGCACGAGTTTGATCCGCGATCGGGAAAGGACACGGTAACGGATGTGGGCCAGCCGATCAGCGCTGTTGGTATCTGCGCACCCGGAGGCCTCGTCGCAGCCCTGCGGGACGGGTTTGGGTTTTTGGCGCCGGGGGATTACGGCATCTCCGAATTGATCGAAGTAGAAAAAGATCGGCCAGCGAGCCGCATGAACGATGGAAAATGTGATAGCCGCGGCCGATTTTGGGCGGGGACGATGGCATGGGATCATACCCCCGAGGTCGGCTCGCTCTATTGCTTGGAGCGGTCCTCCCAGCGCTCCCGTCTTTCGGCGGTGCTGACGGGGCTGACCGTTGCGAACGGTCTCGACTGGAGCCCGGACGATCGGCGGATGTACTATATTGACAGTCCGACGCAGCGGGTCGATGTCTTTGATTTTGACGCAGCAGAGGGGGCGATAAGCAACCGCCGTACGTTCGTGGAGATCCCCCGTGCCGAAGGGTTGCCCGACGGAATGCTCGTCGATTCCGAAGGATATGTGTGGGTGGCATTGTTCGGGCGGGGTAAGGTTCGCCGATACACCCCGAGCGGGGAGATTGACATGGAGATCGGCGTGCCTGTAACGCTCGTGACGAGTTGTGCGTTCGGTGGCCCGCAGCTGGACCAGTTGTACATCACTACCGCGCGACACCGTCTGACCCCGGAAGAGGCTACGGCGCAGCCGACGGCTGGGGGAGTGTTTGTATGCCGCCCCGGTCCAGTGGGGCGTCCCCCGTTCTCTTTTGGGTAGATGTGGATTGGCGGGTTGTACTGCGCGGTGACTGGACCGGCAGGAGGTCAAGGAGGCGAATCGACATGACCAATGGCCCACGCGCCAGCTTAAGCGGTGAGATTGCGGTCGTAACTGGAGGGGGCGGGGGACTCGGCCGCGCGATCGCTCAGCGGTTGACCCTCGATGGGGCCGCGGTGGCCATTCTTGACGTTGACGCCGCAGCGGGTCAACGTGTGGCTTCGGAGCTGCGGGGTGAGGGCCGCGAAACGCTGTCGATTGAGTGCGATGTTCGTCAAAGAACTCAAATACGGGCCGCCGTGGAGGCGGTCGCGGGGGCGTGGGGAAAGATCAGTATTCTTGTCAACGTCGCGGGGATCGGGACCCGGGCGCCGTTCCTGGAACTGACGGATGACGCCTGGCAAGAGGTCCTTGCGGTCAACCTTACTGGTACGTTCATGGCCTCACAGGAAACTGCGCGCCACATGATGCGGACTGGCGGTGGCAGCATCATCAACATGGGGTCGGCGGCTGCTCATATGGCGCACAGTGAACAGGCGGTCTATGCGACGAGCAAAGCCGGATTGGAAGCGTTAACCCGCGCCATGGCATTTGAGCTTGCGCCGCTGGGGATCAGGGTGAACGCGATAGCCCCAGGGACGATTGAGACGGAGTTTCTCACAGAGATGTTGACGGCTGAGGCACGGGCGGAGAGGGTCCGGCGCATACCTATGGGAAGACTCGGTACACCGGAGGACGTCGCAAGCGTCGTGGCATTCTTGGCGTCACGAGATTCGGGCTACGTGACCGGGTCCGTGCTGCCAATAGACGGCGGGCTGTTGTTTGCCGGGATTCGGGACATGAGTTCCGCACCTTTGAGCGCAATCTCTGGCGGGCAAGCTTGAGTTCAGGAGGTGACCCTGGAGACGCCACGAAAGGTTAGGAGAGATCGATTTGAAAGTTCCGACGGTTCCGGTATTGCCTCTGAAGCAGTCGCGACCAACCGTGCGACGACCGGTCAACGGGGCGCGCCACGGTGAGTGGCTGGCGCCGCGCTGCATCATACGGGCGCGACGCTGCAGTGCACCCGTGAACCTCCGTGGTTGGGTGGCGGATGTCGCATGCGTCAGTCAGATCCTGGGCGCGCCTATGCACTCAAGTCCGTGCTTGGCCATCCAGGCTTTGACGGGATCGTCCACCGGGAAGGATCGCGAGACAGTTTTTGGCCCCTGTCGGAGATGCAGTAGATGATTGTGCTTGGTGCCGTTGCGGACGACTTCACGGGTGCCACCGACCTGGCCAATACCTTGGTGAAGGGCGGCATGCGCACCGTCCAATTGATCGGGACGCCGGAAGAGGGCGATGCTCCCTTGCAGGCGGATGCAGTTGTTGTCGCGTTGAAGTCGCGGACCGCGCCGCCCGCTTGGGCCGTGGACCAGTCCACGAAAGCGCTCCGGTGGCTGCGGTGCGCCGGCGCCAGACAGATCTTGTTCAAGTACTGTTCGACGTTCGATTCGACCGACCGGGGAAATATCGGCCCGGTCGCCGACGCGTTGCTGGAGGAGTTGGGCGCCGACTTCACTGTGTTTTGTCCCGCCTTCCCGGAGAACGGCCGGACCGTCTATCGCGGCTATCTGTTCGTCGGCGACGGGCTGCTGTCCGAATCCGGCATGCGGGACCATCCGCTGACGCCTATGCGCGACGCCAATCTCGTGCGTGTGCTCGGGCGCCAGACGTCTCACAAGGTCGGACTCGTCCCGCTCGAGGCGGTCCTCCGGGGTGCCCGGGCGGTGCGGGCCGAGTTCGCTCGACTGCGCCGGGAGGGTTGCCGGCACGCCATCCTCGACGCGGTCCAGGATGCCGATCTTCTGACTATCGGGGAGGCGGTGGCGGATCTCAGCCTGGTGACCGGTGGGTCGGGTATCGCGCTGGGGCTGCCCGAGAATTTCCGGCGCGCCGGGCTGCTTGAGACGGGCCAGCGGGCCGATCGGCTGCCGCGCGTCTGCGGAGCGGCGGCCGTGATCTCCGGTTCGTGCTCGCCGGCGACGCTGGCGCAGGTGGCGGCGATGCGCGCAAGGTATCCGACCTTCGAGGTGGACCCGATGGCGCTCGCCGCGGGCGAGCCGGTCGTCGCGTGCGCGCTCGAATGGGCGGAAGTGCACCTCAGTGAGGGGCCGCTGCTGATCTCGGCGAGCGCCGCGCCCGAGCGCGTGCGTGCGGTGCAGGATTCCCTCGGCCGTGAACGCGCGGGCAGCCTCGTCGAAGCGGCGTTGGCGGAGATCGCCCGCGGGCTCGTCGCGCGCGGCGCACGTCGCCTCGTCGTTGCCGGCGGCGAAACCGCCGGCGCCGTCGTCCAGGCGCTCGGGATTACCGGGCTTCGCATCGGGCCGCAGATCGATCCCGGCGTGCCCTGGACCGCGAGCCTGAACGATCCGCCGCTTGCGCTTGCGCTCAAATCCGGCAATTTCGGTCGGGAGGACTTCTTTGTGAGGGCGTTTGCATGCCTCGACTGAGCGAAGCAACATTGCGCGAGGAGATCTGCCGGCTCGGTGCCTCGCTGTTCGCGCGCGGGCTGACCTACGGCAGTGCGGGCAACATCAGTGTGCGGCTCGAGGAGGGCTGGCTCATGACGCCCACCAATGCCTCGCTGGGCCGGCTGGACCCTGCGAGGCTGGCGAAGCTCGACGCCGCAGGAACGCTCATTTCCGGCGATCCGCCGACCAAAGAGAGTTTCCTCCACCGTGCCATGTACGAGGAACGGCCAGAGGCCGGCGCGGTGGTGCATCTGCACTCGACTTATTCGGTTGCGGTCTCCGCGCTGGCGGACATCGATCCCGCCAACGTGTTGCCGCCTATCACCCCCTATTACGTGATGCGCGTCGGCCGCTTGCCACTCGTCCCCTACTATCCGCCGGGCGATCTCGCCCTCGCCGCGGCCGTCCGGAAGCTGGCGGGGACGCACCATGCGATCCTGCTGGCCAATCACGGCCCGGTGGTCGCCGGGTCCTCGCTGGACGCCGCGGCCAACGCGATCGAGGAGCTTGAGGAGACGGCGAAGCTCTTTCTGATCCTCCGCGGGTCGAAGGTCCGCCTGCTCACCGACGAGCAGATCGCGGCGCTGAAACCAACCTGACACGCCTATCTGGGGATTACTCATGCCGAAACTCTCGGCAAATCTGAGCATGATGGAAGAGGTGACCTATGCAAGAGTCCTGGAACCGGTATCTGCGTTTGGGAATCGTACACTGTATGGCGTTTCCTGAGGTGATGAAGGGCGAGGGGCCGTACGCCGACACGATCCGGAAGATCGCGGAGGACGAGTTCTTCACGGCGATCGAGGTCTCGTGGGCGCATGACCCCGCGGAGCGGCTTGCGGCCGCGGCGGTGTTGCGGGAGAGCCACCTCGCGGTCGGGTTCGCCGCGCAGCCGGCGCTGCTCGCGACGAAGGGCGATCTTAATGCTCTTGACGAGTCCGCGCGGGAGCGCGCGGTGACCTTCGTCGAGGGGTGCATCGACCAGGCGGCCGCGCTCGGGGCGAAACGCGTCGCGGTGGTCAGTGGCCCGTATCCGGGGGCGGCTGACGAAGCCAAGGCCACGACCAGGTTCGTCGCGTCGTTGATGGAGCTCTCCGCGTACGCCCGACAGCGGGGGATGGCGATCACGCTGGAGACGTTCGACCGGACGATTGAGAAGAAGTGCCTCGCTGGGCCGACGCCGCTGTGCGTGGAGATCTCCGAGGCGGTGCGGCGGGAGTATCCCGAGTTCGGGCTTATGCTGGACCTCAGCCACTTGCCGCTGCTCGGCGAGCGGACGCGCGACGCGCTCGTGGCGGCGCGCGCGCACCTGGTACACGCGCACATCGGTAACTGCGTGATGGGCGACCCGAAGCACGTCGCATACGGGGACCAGCACCCCCGGTTCGGCATCGCCGGCGGAGAGAACGACACGCCGGAGGTGCTCGAGTACCTGCGCGTGCTGTTTGAGATAGGGTTCCTGGGTAGCACCGCCCACCTGCCGTTCCTCAGCTTCGAGGTGAAGCCGCTCCCCGGCGAGGATACGGCCGCGGTGATCGCGGGCACGAAGCGCGTCTTTGCCGATGCGTGGGCGCAGCTATAGCCCTCGCGGCCGAGCCGAGCGTCACGTCTCGACTGATTCTCGTTACCGGTCGTCGCCGTTGACACGCGACCGAAGGACTCAGACGTCCATCGCGGGCGTTCGCCCGAAGGGGGAATACGCGGCTGGGGCACAACCCATACATGGGTGTGCTATCAGCGCGGCCTTGAGGGGGGGCGACGATCATGCGAGCGACATGGCGTGGTCAGGTAATCGCGGAAAGTGGTCGAACCCTTGAGGTGGGAGGCTACCGGTACTTTCCGCGGGAAGCCGTCCGCATGGACCTACTGCGGCCGGCGCCGAAGACGGAAGACGATCGGGCCTGCCCGCATGGGGTCCAGTTCTACGATGTCGTCGGGGACTCCGCCCGCAGTCCGCGCGCCGCCTGGTCGTACGAGGCACCCGGCGCGGCGATGAAGCAGGTCGATCATTGGATCGGGTTCTGGGAGGACGTCGAAATTCGGTGAGCGCGTTATGCCCGCGGACCCGCCGGAGGCGTTTCAGACGCCGAGCGTAAGATGCCTCCCGAAGGTGAGGTCTTCTAGTCGGCTTTGAGCCATACCAGGCCACTTGCCGGTCGCTCATCGGCGGTTGAATCGCCCGTAGCGGAGCCGCGGCTCCGGCCAACCCCGGGCCGAGACGTCGAGGGTTCGATCAGGGTTGGATGCTGCGGTTTCCCCCGCCGGCTCGCCGAGTACGTCAAGATGTTCCCCGTGGTGGAGGTGCAACAGACGTTCTACAGGTTGCCACGGGTCCAGACGGTCGAGCGGTGGCGGGCTGCCGCCCCGGTGGGATTCGAGTTCTCGATGAAGGCCTGGCAGCTCATCACGCATCCACCAACAAGTCCCACCTACCGGCGCCTGGGCCGGGAGATCCCGGCTGCCGCACGGTTACGCTACGGGTCCTTCGCGCCAACCGACGAAGTCTTGGAAGCGTGGCGACAGACGCGCGCGATCGCACGTGCTCTGAGCGTCACTTTTGTCTTGTTCCAGTGTCCGGCAAGTTTCGCGCCGGCCGCGGAGCACGTTCGGAACCTAAGGCGGTTCTTCCGCAGGGCGGAGCGGGAAGGCCTTCGCCTGGTCTGGGAGCCCCGTGGAGACTGGCCCGCCGGCCTGATCGAACGCCTGTGCCGGGAACTCGACCTGATCCACTGCGTCGATCCGTTCGCCGCGCAGAGCGTGCAGGGTACCCCGCGCTACTATCGTCTGCACGGCCGGGCGGGCTTTCGGTACCCCTACACGGACGAGGATCTGCACGTGCTGCGCGAATGGTGCCAGGAGCGCACCTACGTGCTGTTCAACAACGTGACGATGTGGGATGACGCGCTACGCTTCCAGCGCGCCCTTGGGCGGTGATTGTGCCGCCTGGTGGTGCGGCTGCGCCGCGTTCGCGCTGGGGTCGGGACGATCGTGGCGGTGACGATATCAAACAAGATCAAGGTCATCAAGCGCATGGGGTACGGCTACCGGGACGAAGGCTACTTTTTCCTGAAGATCCATGCCGCGTTTCCTGGGATCCCCGAAAATGCCCGATGAAGCGTATTTTTAACCTACCATTGTCCGGTTCTTAATGCTTGATCGCTACCATGATAGCGATGGAAAAGGGCCGAAGGAGCGCTGAATTATCGGTTCGAGTGATATAGCTGCGAATGATCTATATGGTCACTTGTTAATTACGGGGGATCGATGATGTCTTTTGCGAGGTTCTTCAGGTGCGCTACTGCGTTGCTCGGAACGCTGACGCTCTTGTCGAGCATCACGGTGTCGTTGGCGCAAGACGCCCCGAACGGAGGCTTGTCGCTTAGGGAGAAAATCGACCTGCTGCGCCACAAAGTGAAATATGTGTTCGTGATTTTTCATGAAAACGAATCGTTCGACCATTATTTCGGCACCTACCCGGGCGCCAACGGCCTCTTCACCGCGCCGAGCGGCGCCACGCCCGCCGCCGCGACGCCCAGCTTCTCGCAAAAATACCTCGATACCTCGCTCCACACGGTGACAATCTCCCCGTTTCTGATGCCGCAAGCGGTCCAGACCTCCACCGGAGCGATTGTGCCGATCTATCCCGCGGACGAAATTTCCGTCGATCACAGCCACCAGGGATTTGCGAACAGCATGAATATCGACCCAAAGACCGGTGTCGCGGCGAATGACCGTTACGCGATGGATCAGGAGGGCCTCACGACCGACGCCTCGGGCAACATCGTAACCAGCGCGGGCGTGTCGCCGACCGCGATCACACTCGCGCAACAGCAGAAAGCTCAAACAGACATCGGCCACATCGATTGTGACACGATTCCCTTCATGTGGCTGTGGGCAAAGAACTTCGTGCTGTTTGACAACTTCCATCAGACGATCGTCGGACCGTCGACCCCGAATGCTATCGCGATAATCGCCGGTCAGTCCGGTGAGACGCAATGGGCACTCCACAACGATGAAAGCGCGACCGTGGCTTACCCGAACCCAAACTTCCCGAACCCGCTGGGTGCCAGCTACGGCTCGAAGGTCATGCCGACCGACAGCAATGCCTTCGTGCCGGTTGTCGGCGATCCGGGTCCGTTTCCGGGCTCAAACCTGGATACCAATACGGTCAAGCCCCCGTATAACTTCGATGAGAATCCAGCCAACCCGACCGTGAACCTGACCTTCGCCACCCAGCCGCTATCGTTCATGGGTCAGAATATCGAGCACATCATCGCGACCGACCCGAACCCGAGCGCGGACTTGCGGGATGTCCAACACGACATCGAAACCATTGCGTCACGCGACCCGGCGGTCAACTGGGGTTGGTATCAGCAGGGTTTCAACGCGAACGATGCGTCCGACCCCTTCGAGCCGCAAAACTCGGCCACGCCAAATCCAACCCACGACCCGGGCCTGAACACCGGGTATGTGTTGCATCACAACGGCCCGCAGTATTTCGCGTATCTCGCGGACAATCCGCAGGTGCTGCACAACAACTTGCACGGCGCCAAAGACTTCTTGCAGGCCGTGGAACACAGAACGCTGCCGCGCGACGGCGGCGTGTTCTATCTGCGCGGCGGCTACAATAACAACGACGGGTGGGTGCCGATCGATCCGACCCCTGCCATCCAGCATGCGTTTCTCGGCAACGACGATCATCCGGCCTACTCGGATCAACAGATCTCCGAGGCGTTTGCCGCCGAGGCGATCAACGCCATTACCCACAGTCCGTACTGGTCGAACAGTGTGATCATCATCACGTACGACGAGACCGACGGGTACTACGACCATGTCTCACCGGAACGGCGCAGCACGTTCGTCGACGGCTCGCAACTTGCGGCCGGTCCGCGTATTCCAACAATCCTGATCTCGCCATACGCGGCGTCCGGCACGATCTCACATCGCTACAGCGAGCACGGCTCGGTGATCAAGTTTATCAACGAGCTGTTCGGCCTCGTGCCGCTCGCCTCGCTGCCGGACGAAGTGCGTGGGCGCGAACTGGGCGCATCGACACTGGGACAGCCAAACCTCGGTCCGTCGGATGATCCTGGCAACGACGTCGGCGACTTGACGGAAGCATTCGATTATGACATCTTGCGGGGGTTGAAGTCGCCTGTCCCCGCTTCGCGGGCATCGATCCCGCCGACAGTGGTTGACACGCTGCCTCACTTGGCGAAGGCAGGCTATTCGCCAAACGGATATACCAATGGTGCATGCGCGGCGATCGGCATTTTGCCGACCGACTTCCCGTCTATGGCATCCTACCAAGCGGGTAGGCCGATCGACCCGTATCCGGTTGAGGTAAATCCGCGTCCGACCCAATCGCCCGGCACGCCCACCTCCGGAACTTGGATACCTTGATCGATTCCCGGCTTGAGGCAATCGCCTCCGGGCTGGAGATCGTCGGCGATCGGGTGGAGGTCAAGACCTCCACCCTTTTCCCTTTCCGCCTAGGTTGGGTTTGTAGATGCGACGCTTACTTCTGAGCTTCCTCGCCGGCGCTTTGTTGGCGCACGTCATCGTTGCGCACGGTCGAACCTTAGAGTCGATCCGCGCGCCGAAGCACATGGCGTGCGGCACGGTCGTAAGCGCCGACGACTGGAATGGAGAGGAGATCCACGGCAATCTCTCAGCCCTGGAAGCCGAGGTTTGCCGTGCCGTCGCCGTCGCTATCTTCGGTGACGCGGGCAGCCTAACGATCCAGGCCTTTCCAGCCGAGCCGGAGGCGTTGAGTGCGCTGAAGGCGGGCACGATCCAGCTTGCGACCGGCATCTCGCCTTCGGCATCCACAGCGGTGCATTTCGGCATTGAGTTCGGACCGCCTATCTTCTATGACTCCCAGCGTTTGATGGTCTCGAAGCGAAGCGGCATCACCGAACTGGCGGGCCTGCGCGACAAGCTTATCTGCGCGCTTGACATGAGCCTGCCCGAGCGAGCGCTGCGCGACGAAATGACCGCGCGGGGGATTCCGTACGGGCTAATGACTCACTCCGAACAGGGCGAAATGGACGCGGCCATCGCTGTTCGACGATGTGACGCGGGCACCGCCATGGAGTCGCGGCTCGCCCAGTCGCGCGCCAACTTTCATGCGCTGACCAGCGATTTCGTATTCCTGCCGGAGCGGTTCGGGCTGTACCCGATTGTACCGGCGTATCGCTATGGCGATCAGAAGTTCGGGCTGGTGATCGACTGGGTGGTCAGCGCGCTGATCGAGGCGGAAGCGTTGGGGATCACGCAGGGCAACGTGGCAGCGGCGGTGAAACGCGAAGACATGCGGGCAGAGCAGTTGCTCGGGCACGACTTCGCGACTGCTCAGGCGCTGGGGCTGGCGCATAATTGGGCCGCCAAGGTTATCGCTGCGACCGGCAACTATGGCGAGATCTTCCAACGTACGACGGGTGGGCCCTACCATCTGGATCGGGGTCTGAATGCGCTTTGGACCAAAGGCGGTCTCATGCGTCCGCTGCCAATGAGATGACAAGGGCAAACGACGAGTTCGCCCCTTCGGAGGCTTGGGATTTCCTTGTTGCTCGGCCGCCTCGGCGGCCAGTCGTTTGACGCGATCGCGGGGTCGCTGCTCAACATGTTCGGTTCGCGCACCCTCAGCGTCCGGGTACGCTGATGTTGGATCCAGCGACCGGAGAAGTCTCGCGACCCCAGCCACGGTTGGCGAGCCAACCCGCCGCCTCCAGCCATTCTCTAAGGGAGACTCGGTCCACGCGGAGCGCCTTGGCATCACCCGTCGCCACCGCAAGGAAGAAATTGACGTTATGAGCCCACACGACTTAGAGCCTATCCCAAAACCCTTGGGACGGTGTATACTCGGCATGACCAGTGATCGCACCTTCATCGCAGCAGAGGTCGACGCCTATGACGACGCGGCATCGGTCGAAGCGACGATTGGG
>Ga0187782_10000543_pt1 | contig 25690 bp, 21 predicted proteins | sample 0715_SJ02_MP15_2_FD_132454 | JGI IMG/M metagenome (GOLD analysis project Ga0187782, IMG submission 132454) | Tropical peat soil microbial communities from peatlands in Department of Meta, Colombia - 0715_SJ02_MP15_20_MG | ecosystem: Environmental > Terrestrial > Soil > Wetlands > Peat | place... | reverse complement strand
GGACCCTCCCGCCTCGGGAAGCGCGTTTTGTGGAGACAAGCTTTCCCCTTGACCCTGAGTTTCCGGGGCCGATAGCGTTTGAAAGTGTGCTGTGAAGGGAAAGACGGCGACTAGCCGCGGAAGTTTTTCAGGGGTGGGTCAATTGCGAGAGGTGGATTAGCAGATGGGAAGTACGGCGGCGGGGTTTGCAGAATCGGTGGCAGGGGTTTTTTTGCTAGCAGAAAATCGGCTCTTACGGGAAGCCTTGTTGCGCATCCTTGCCAAAAAAGAAGATATCCGCGTCGTCGGGGCTGATTCCTACAGTCCTGACGTCTACCAGCAGGTTGCCGCGAGCGCGGCCAACGTGGTGGTGCTCGATTCAGTGAGCCGGGTTCTGGCCGAACACAGCGCGGTGCGCACGCTGCAACAACTCAACCCCGTAATCCGCGTGGTGATGGTCGGCATGGAGGCGGACGAAGCGGTTTTCGTGCGCGTCATCCAGGCCGGAGTTCTGGGTTATGTGCTCAAGGATGCCTCCGCGTCGGAGGTTGCCCGCACCATTCGCGCGGTTGCCGCCGGGGAAGCCGTTTGTCCGGCAGCGTTATCGCTGGCGCTGTTTCAATGGGTCGCGCGGCACAAGCCGGTGATTCCCAGCCTGCACGTCAAATCCGCGCTTGGCCTAAGCCGCAGGGAACAACAACTGGTCGGGCTGATCCAGCAGGGCTTCACCAATAAGGAAATGGCGAGCCGGTTGAACCTTTCTGAGCAGACGGTGAAAAACCATGTGCATCGCATGCTGCGCAAGGTGGGTGCGCCGGACCGGCTGGCGATCGTGGAAGCTTGCCGCGAAGAGGGTCTGGCCGTCTAGCTTTCCGGGCCTGTGGCCGTGCGGAAATTCGCGGAGTCAAGTTGCGGCAAAATGGATTCCAGATCATCGACTGAAACGGTTGCGAAGTCCGGCAACACTCGGACCGCGCCTGCGGCCGCAAGCTTCTCGGCCGTTTCATGGGTTGCCACGCCCACGCAGCGTAGCCCCGCGGCCACGGCGGCGTGAATTCCCGCAACCGCATCTTCCAGCGCGAGCATGTGCTGGGGAGCAATTTTCATGCGGCTGCACGCCAGCTGGTAGACAGCGGCAGCGGGTTTGCCCGCACTGACATCGTCGCCGGTCACGATTGCCTGAAAACAAGCCTGTACCCCGAGCCGCGCCAGTGTCGCTTGGGCGCGGCTGCGGCTGGCCGAGGTCGCCAGGGCTAAAACGATACTCCGGTCGCAAAGCTCACGCACGATCCGTAGAACGCCCGGGATCGGTTTGGCCTCAGTCTGCATATGGTGGAAGATGCAATCCTTGCGCCGGCCGAATTCCTCGATTTCCGCCTCGGGATAGTCCCCGAGAAAGTGCCGCAGAATGTCGCCGCGTTTTCGTCCGTCGAGAATGAAGTCCAGTTCGGAGTCCGCGATGTCGCGCCCCAGCGTCTGAAAAAACGCGCGCCAAGCTTTGCGATGCAAGGCATGACTGTCGATGAGCACGCCATCCATGTCCCAGATGACGCCCTGGAGCTGTCTCGCCCTCACGCGCGCGAAATTCATCAGTTCTCCCCTGTAGACACAGGCCGCAGCCCCAGCGGTGGAAGCCGCTGGTCCCTTTTCCGCCGATGTCCGCCAACCTGCAAGTGAAGAATCTCAATTGCCAGGCAGCGAATCGGACCCGCCCGGCCATGTCAGCTGCGCGGTGCGATAATTCGCGGGCGTGCCGATGTCGAGCAGATACTCTGGAATCGGATAGCCCATCATGCTTCCCACCAGGTGCGGCAACACGTCAAAGGCAATATCGGCGGGAGTGCGGGAGGGAATGAACTCGAAAAGACGAGGACCCGCCACCATGAGTCCCGAAAAGACCCAGTTGCTCACTGGAACCGGGGGTTTTTCCTGGAAGGCGATGACGACTCCAGACCCGTCGGTGACCGCTACACCACAGCGGGAAGGATCGGGCACTGCATAGAGGCCGATTGTAGCCACGCGCCCATTCCGGCGATGGTATTCACCCATGCGCTTCAAATTGGCGCTGGTGAGGACGTCGGAATAGAGAATCCAGAACTCCGGATCATCGCCGATCCAGTCCCGGTTTGCGGCCAGCGTTCCGGCGGAGCCGAGCAACTGCGCTTCCTCAATCAGACGGATCTTTACCGGGGTGTCAAGTTGCGCAACATGCCGCCGGATGTCTTCCCCCCGGGCGTGCAGATTGATGAGAACTTCGGCGATGCCGGAGCGGGCACAGAGATCGAGCCAGATATCGAGCAGCGGCTTACCCCGAATCGGGACCAGACACTTGGGTACCGAGTGGGTGAGTGGCCGCAAGCGCGTGCCGTGACCGCCCGCCAGAAGGAAAGCCTTCATCTCATTGATCTGAGCCGCCCAGGTGCCGGTCGAATCAGCTTCCGGCTGCGGAGGCGACGGGAAGAAAAGTCCAGCGGGTGCCGGCGTGCTGGTCGTGATCGATGAAGGGATCGTTCACAACCACCTGCGCTCCTTGAGTGTCGAAGGCAAAGGCCATCTCCTGCACGCCTTCCCGGTGCATGGCGGAACGCACCGCATCCTGGCAGGCCCGCTCAGCGTAGAGCAGCAGGAAGCCCCCTCCGCCGGCGCCGGTGATTTTGCCGCCCAGCGCGCCGCGGTCGCGGGCGGTCTCATAAAGATGGTCAATGCGTGGATTGGAGATGTGGAGGGAGACCCGTTTCTTCGCCTGCCAGGCATCGTCGAGAAGGTTGCCGAAATGCTCCAGATCACCGCACAGAAGCGCTTCCTTCATCCGGACCGCCGCCTCTTTCACTTCATGCAGCGCCTCGACGGCAGGTCCTGCCGGCTGGCGCGTGCTTTGCTCCTGATCAGCGAGCAAGTCCCAGGAGTGGTGGGCCGACCCGGTGAAAAACAGCATGAGATTGGATTGCAGCCCGGTGAGGACAGCCGGGTCGAGCTGCAGTGGCTCGACGTGTGTGGTTTCATCGGCATGGAAGCGGATGAAGTTCAAGCCGCCAAAGGCGGCGGCATATTCATCCTGCTTGCCCACGTGCCGCCCCAGGCCGAAGCGCGTAATGCGGTAAGCGCGCTCGGCCAGATCGTACTTGGAGAGCGCCAGGCGCAAGTAAGCGCTCAGCACCTTGAGCAGATTCACGCACACACTGGCGGATGAGCCCAGGCCCGTGCCGGGCGGAATTTCGGAGGCGAGAAAAAGATCAGCGGCGATGTCTGCACCCAGGTCTTTGAGCACGGCGAGCGGAATCTCCAGCCCGCTGCCGTGGGCGGGCAGAGCCGTCAGGTCGCTCCAGTTGCCAAACAAGCGCAGATCGGAGGAGATGACCTGGATGCGCCCATCGCTGCGGTGGCCGACAATGGTATAGAAGTACTTGTTGATGGCGGTGCTGAGAACCGCGCCCCCGAACTGCTGGTAGTACGAGGGCAGGTCGGTGCCGCCGCCGCCGAAGCTAATCCGAACCGGACTGCGTCCGATGAGCATGGGGCAGGATCTCCGAGAAGGGCTGGTGAGTCGGGAAATGCCAGACGGCCTGCTGTGCGGCGCCTTCCCCGGCCTGGCCGGAGACAGTGCGCCGCCGCAGGTACAGCAAACGAAGGGTGAGTGTCCAGACGGTTTCGATGAGCAGCGAAAGATCCTTCAGGAGCGAAGGATGGAGCATGTATTGCAAGTCGTAACGGGTCTTGTCTTCCGAGGCATGTTGCTCCCGCAAACCATGTACCTGGGCCAGCCCGGTGATGCCCGGCTTCACGGAAAGCCGCTGTTGCTGCCAGGGGGAATAGAGATTCACCCGCTCCGGCGTCTCCGGACGAGGTCCTACCAGGCTCATCTCGCCGCGAACCACATTCCATAACTGCGGCAATTCGGAGAGACTGAAGTGCCAAAGCAGGCGCGCGAAACGGGAACTGTGCGGCGGATTGTGATCGACGTTGAGGCGCAGCATGGAAAATTCGGCGCCCTTCCATCCGATACGCTGTTCCCAGCGGAAGCCTTGCCCGGTGAAAAAGCGAAGTGCTGCCGCCGCAAGCGCCACCACGGGAAGTGCGGCCAGAGCCAATGCGCCGCCCAACACGAGATCGACGATCCGCTTGCCGGCGCCGGCGGCGGCCGCGGGCGGCATCTCTCCCAGTTGCAGCAGAGGCAGGCCGCCGAGGTCGAGCAGGTGCGGACGTGTCAGATAAAGCTCGTAGGGTTGCGGTACCAGACTGACCTGGATGGCCTGCTTCCGGCAAAGCGCCACCAGATCCAAGACTTCACGCGAGGCCGGCGGATGCGCGATCACCAGTTCGTCGACCCGCTGCTGGCGCAGCAGCTGAATCACATCCAGGGTGGAAACCGTGCACGCATCTGAGCCTTCCGCCGGACTGGAACGGCTGGGGCGCGCCTCGGCGCCCGGCCACAGGAATCCCACCACCTGGCTCAAGAGTTCGGGATGACACTGGAACTTGGCCGCCAGCTCCGCTGCCAGGCGGTCGGAACCGAGAATCACGACGCGGCGCAGGTTTTCCTTCCGGTGCCGCCGGAATACGCGGCGCAGCATGAGCCAGCGAATGGCAAGGAAGCCTTTCAGGAGAAAGAGCGCAAAGACGCTGAGCGTGACCTGGCCTACGTATCGCACGGCGACGTTCTCGACCGCCAGCAGCAGCACCATCAGCAGCCCGATAGCCAGCAAGAGGCGCGAAACCAGTGCCGGCATGCGCCAGCCGCCCCGGAAACCATCGAGGCCCAGGTTTTCCGAAAGCAGCACCCAGGCAAAGACCGTGCACACCAGATAAATGACAAAATTCAGCGGTCCCAGGGGCTGATGCCGACAGTGAATCCCAGCGCACAGCGCCTGTTCGGCGGCCAGGGCAAGCGGAATCCATGCCAGATCGGCGGCCAGAACCTGGTTGCGAAGCTGTTCGGGTTTCATGCCTGATTCTCTCTGGAAGCGTTAGCTGCCCGCCGCAGCCGGCCGCGCCAACACCTCTGCCGCGTTCGCTTGCTGAATCTCACGGCACAGGGCGCGAAAGACGGAGTGCGCGATGGAAAGATGCAGGTCTTCGATGATTTGCATGTCGTCGGAGGGAACCACCACACACACGTCGCACAGGGACTTCATCTTGCCTCCCTGAAAGCCGGTGATGCCGGCCGTGACCGCTCCCTTGCGGCGGGCGCAAGCGAGAGCGGCGAGAACGTTGGGCGAATTTCCGCTGCCGCTGATGGCAAAGGCCACGTCGCCCGCTGTCAGCAAGTTCTCGATTTGCTCGGCAAAGATGTTTTCGTAGCGGGTGTCGTTGGCCCAGGCCGTGATCAAAGCCAGATTGTCGGTCAGGGCAAGCGCCCGCAGGCGCTTGCCCGTTTTGGGCGCCGTACCTTTGCCCAAATCGCAAGCCATGTGCGAGGCCAGGGCCGCGCTGCCCCCGTTGCCGAACAGGAAAATGTTGCGATCGCGCTCGTAGGCCTCGAGGAAAACCTGGATCAGGTTGTTGATGGAATCGAGCGGAAGCTGGCGAATTGTGGCCGCCAGCTTCTCCAAGTATGAGGGAACGTCCGATGCATGCGTCATGGTCTGGTTCAGTTTTTCAGAAGCTTTCAGGGCGCCGAAACGTTATCTCGAAACGTTATCGTGCGGCGCTGGCTTTCTCCTGGCCTGTGCCCAGAAGCACTCCGGCGGCGCGCATGTGGGCGGGGGCGTCGGGCAGACGGTTCGGGATGTCGCCCGACTCTTCCATCCAGGCGATGAAGTCGTCGAGGATGTCTCCCAACCCGTGTTTAGGTTTCCACCCCAGCCGCTCCAACTTCTCCACGCTGGAGACGCTGTGGCGGTTGTCGCCGCGGCGGTACTCGCCGGGCAGTTCCATGCCAGCGGGGCTGGAAATGCGCTGCAGCACCTGCCCGGCATACTCAAGGATGGTGGTGGCGCAGCCGCTGCCAACGTTGAAAGCCTGGCCGTTGGCCTCGTCTCTTTCGAGCGCCAGCAGGTTGGCATCGACCACATCGTCGATGTGCACGAAGTCGCGGGTCTGGTGTCCATCTTCATAAACCGTGAGCGGAAGATGCTGCCGGGCGCGGGCGCAAAAGATGCGGCACACGCCGGAGTACTGGTTGTAAAGCGACTGGCGCCGGCCCTGCGTAATCGAGTAGCGCAAGGCGACGGTCGGGATGCCGTGCAGCCAGCCCAGCCCGAGTGCGGTTTTCTCTTCCGCCAGTTTCGAGACGGCATACTGGTTGTAGGGATTGCTGGCGGGCTCCTCGAGGGGCAGAGCCTGGGCGGGTTGTCCGCAGGCTGGACACGTCACCTCCCATTGGCGGCGCTGTAACTGCCCGCAAGAACGCGGCGCGGGTTGAAACTCTCCGTGCTCCCGGCAGCGGTACTGGCCTTCGCCATACACCGCCTGGGAGGAGGCGACAATGATTTTCTTTACCGGCAACTTGTGTCCGAGGATGAGTTCGTAGAGCAGCGCCGTGCCCATGACGTTCACCGCCACAAAGCGCGAGAAATCCGGCATATAGTCCTGATACGCCGCCTGGTGAGAAATCACATCCACTCCCTGGAGCGCCGCCAGCAGCGCGTTGTGATCGGTGACGTCGCCCCGCAGGAATTCCGCAGCCGCGGGAACATAGCTGGGCAGCCCGTGAGCATGAACTCTGGGCTCGAGGCTATCGAGAATGCGAACTTGCCAACCCTCGCGCAGGAAGCGGTCGACCAGATGCGACCCGATGAATCCCGCGCCACCGGTAACCAGAATCTTCATGGCTGCGCCTTCAAGTCTTATTTGCCCGAGCCGCGAAAGACTTCCACCAGGGTGCGCAGCAGAATGCGCACATCGAGGGCCAGCGACCAGCTGCGAATGTATTCCAGATCGAGGCGCACCCAGGCGTCGAAATCGTGCACCCGATTCCGCCCGCTGACCTGCCACAGGCAGGTGATCCCCGGCTTCACCGCCAGCTTGCGTCGTTGAAAACTGGTGAAGCGGGCATATTCGGTGGCCAGCGGCGGACGCGGCCCCACCAGGCTCATATCGCCGACGAGCACGCTCCACAGCTGGGGCAGCTCGTCGAGGCTGTAGCGCCGCAGCCAGCGGCCCAGAGGCGTGACCCGCGGGTCCAGCGTGAGCTTGAAGACCGGCCCCGTCATTTCGTTCTGTCCCAACAGTTGCGGCTTGAGGGCGTCGGCGTTGGCCACCATGGAGCGGAACTTGTAGCTCACAAAGGGGTGCCCATGCCGGCCGACAACGCGCCAGCGATAGAGCGCCGGACCGCGCGAGGTGAGCTTCACCAGCGCGGCCAGGGCCAGCAATAACGGCGACAGACCGGTCAGCAATGCCGCTGCGGCAACGATATCCATCAGGCGTTTTGCCGCCCGCGGCAGTGGATGCCGCCAATGAGGCGAAAGCTCAGACGCCTCCGCGGGCTGCGCCCTGCGGACGCTCACCACGTGGCTACGCGACTGCGCTTCGGCGTTGGGCAAGGTAGTCGTGCAATCCCTCCCGCCAGGGGCGGAAGCGGTTCAGGCCAAGCTGCTTCAGCCGCGCGTTTTCGAGAACGGAGTAAGCCGGCCGGAGAACTTTGTTGGGGAATTCCGCGGAATCGGCCACCCGGCAGCGGACTTCGAGTCCGGCAGCAGCGAAGATCTCACAGGCAAACTCATGCCACGAGCAACTGCCTTCCGCGGTGGCATGAAACAGGCCCCCGGCATCGGACTGGCTGAGCGCAACCATCTGCTCGGCCAACTCGCGGGTGGAAGTCGGGCTGACGCGCTCGCTGGCCACCACGCGCACTTCGTCGCGCTCCCGCCCCAGTTGCAGCATGCGCTCGATGAAGTTCATGCCGCCCTTGGCGCGGCAGGGCTGCCGGCCGTAAAGGGCGGAGGTGCGCAGCACCATGTGCCTGGCGCCGCCGCTTAAGACAAAATATTCGCCCGCCAGCTTGCTGGCGCCGTAGACGTTCAGGGGCAGGGGCAAGTCGCTTTCGAGGTAAGGACTGCCTTTGCGTCCGTCGAACACATAGTCGGTGCTGACGTGAATCAGAACCGCTCCCCAATCGCTCGCGACCGTGGCCAGATTGCGCGCGCCGATGGCATTGACGGCAAAGGCGGTTTGCGGATCCCGTTCGCAGTTTTCCACATGATGCATGGCGGCGGTGTTGATGATCAACGCCGGATGCAGGGCGCGCAGACAGGCGGCGACCGAATCGAGCGAGGCGAGCTCGAGGTCGCCATGAGCGAGCGCAGTGACCTCCGCGCTGGCGGAAAAGGCCTCGGCCACGTCGCTGCCCAGTTGCCCGTTGCCGCCGATGACCGCAACTTTTCTCTTCATGCCGTTCCTTAAATCACGCCCCCACCGCGACTGCCCGCAGGGCGTGCGCTTCCAGTCCGCTCTCCAGCTTCTTGAAGGTAAGGATGTTCGAATACAACGGGTTTTCCCAGTCGCGGAACTTGTCTACATGGGCGATGAGGTTTGCGACGATCGATTGCACGTCGCCGGTGGGATGAAAACTGAGCACGTTGGCCGCCTTCTCCACGTCGACCTTGTAGTTGCGGAAATCCTGAATGTGCTTGATCAGCAGCCGGACGCGGCCTCCCAGCTTCTCTTCCACCGCGGCCTTGACCAGATCGCCGATCTCGCCCACGGTGTAGTTTCCCGAGGCGACGTTGAAAATCCCCGAGATTGCCGGACTGGCCTCGACGGCGCGGATGTAAGCTTTGGCGGCATCGTCGATGCTGAGGATGGGACGCCAGATGGTGGGGTTGTTGACCGTAATCTCGCCGTCGCGCAGCGCGCTGCGAAACATCGAGTTGATCACCAGGTCCAGGCGCATGCGCGGGCTGTAGCCGGAGATGGTGCCTTTGCGCAGCGAAATCACCGAGAAACCCTCATCCGACAACTGCATGACCGCCTGTTCCCCTTGCAGTTTGGAAACGCCGTAGGGATAACTGGAGGCGACCGGGCGCGACTCGTCGTACAACTCGTTCTCCGTGTATCCGTAGACCGAGCAGGAGCAGGCATAGATGTAGCGCTTCACCCCGGCCTTTTTCGCGATGTAGGCCAGATAGGCGGGGGCGGCGGCGTTGAAGATGAAATTCTTGCTGGGCGAGTACTCGGCCATGGGATCGTTCGACAGCCCGGCCAGGAACAGCACCTGATCGTAAGGTTCGAGATCTTCCACGCTGAGATGGAAAATATCTTTGTTCAGCGTCCCCGCCGTCGGGGGCAGGTGATTGCCAAACCAGAACAGGTCGACCACGTCCACTTTGTAGCCCCGCTCGAGCAGGCGGGGAATCAGCACCGATCCCACATAGCCGGCTCCGCCGGCAATCAGCAGCCTCATGATTGGCTCCGTTATATTGCTGGGTTGAGTTTCGAATGGAGAGAGTCGCGAGGGGAAAGGGAAGGACTCAACGTCCGCAGGAAAAACCGCTTCCCACTGGCGGTCACCCCGCCGCCGGCGCCGCTTCCGCCGCCGGCCGGTAGACGAAGTGATCCGATTCCGGCGTGGCCAGCCACTCGGCCAGGGTGCGCGCCCGGGCATCTTTGTCAGAGAGAATGGGATGGGCGAGCGGCCATTCGATCCCCAGGGCGGGATCGTTCCAGAGAATCCCGGATTCGGCTTTGGAATTGTAGGTGGCGGTGCATTTGTACTGGATCTCGGCCATCTCGGAAAGCACGCAGAAGCCGCGGGCGAAGCCGGCCGGCGCCCACACCTGGCGCCGGTTTTCGGCCGAGCACTCCACCCCCACCCAGCGCCCCAGCGTCGGCGAACCCTTGCGCAGATCGACGGCCACCAGATAGGCGCTGCCCACAGGCACGCGCATCAGCTTTCCCATCGCCGGCTCCCATTGAAAATGCAGCCCGCGCAGCACCCCCTTCACCGAGCGGGAGTGGTTGTCCTGGACAAAATGCAGGGGCAGGCCGAGATCGCGGAACTGATCGGCGCGATAGGTTTCCATGAAAAAACCGCGGGCATCCTGAAACACCTCGGGCACGATGACGGCTACATCTGCAAGCGGCCGCGATTCCACTTGAATACGCATGGCATCTCTCCTCGATACGGCGGTGGCAAATGGACGGGCGAAAGCATCAGTGGGGAAAAGCCAACACCCGCGATCGGCTGCGGCTCTCGACCAGGCGGTAAAAGAATTCCTCGTACTGGTCGGTGATGCGCTCCCAGGTGTAGGCTTCGCGGATTCTCTCCGGGGCGTGCCGCCGGTATTCGGCGGCCATTTCCGCATCGTCTTCCACGCTCTGCATCTGCCGAACCAAGTCGTCGACGCTCGGCTCGAACATGATTCCATAGCCCTGGAGCACTTCCCGGTTGAAGGGCGTGTTCAACGCCAGAATGCAGTTGCCATAACCGAGCGCTTTGAGCAGGGAAGGATTGGTCCCCCCCAGGCTGTGTCCGTGAACGTAGGCATAGGCGTTGCAGTGCAGCTCTTTGACATGCTGCACGTTGGCCACATGTCCCAGGAAGCGGATGCGCGGGTCGCGCGTCTGCTGAAGTCGGCGCACAAATTCGCTGCGATAGTTCACTCCCCCGGCCACGGCCAGCAGCCGGCGGGTTTCGAGTTTTTCAAACGCCCGCACAATCAGGTCGGGGTGGTTTTCCGCGACCATGCGGCTGGCGATCAGGTAATACTGGCAGGGTTCGAGCCCGTACTGGCGCACGATCTCCGGCTCCTGAGACGACTCGATGTTGGCTCCGTAGGCGATGCAGGTCGAAGGCGTTTGAAACTCTTCCTGATAGATGCGCTGCATCTCGCAGGCATCGGTGACCACGCCCTGAGGACAAATCTTCCCAATCCATCTGGCGTTGAGGTAAAAGTAGCGTCGCGCCAGGCAGCCCCACTTGCCGCGCTTCCAGTCGAGCCCGTCGACGTTGATGGCGAAGGTCCGGCCGAGCAGCCGGGGCAGCAGGCAATGGAATCCGTTTACGATGTTGAGCACGAGAAAAACGTCGACCGGATGGGCCAGCACATGCAGCATCGAGGCCAGGGTGTGGGTGGGCGTGCCCAGGACCTTGGTCTCAAGGCTGGGCAAGTAGACCAGATTCACCCCACGATACTGGGCCGGCCGCTCCCGAAACAGGCTGCGGCGGCAGTACACGGTGACCTGATGTCCGCGCGCGGCCAGCCGGGGCGCCAGTTCTTCGAGAAAGGCTTCGGCGCCCCCGTAGGTGTGCGGGATGCCGCGCGACCCGAAGATGGCGATACGCAGGGCGCGGGGGACGGTGCGGCTGGGCGGCGCCAGATCGCCAAGGGGCATGGTTTCGGCAAAACCTGCGGGAGGCATTTGCGCCGCGCGTGGCCGGGTAATGGAAGAGCCGGTTTTCATTCTGTCCGCCTAAATCCGAAATTCAGAAAAGCGCGGGCCGGCAGCCGAGGCAGCGAGCGCAGGGTGCGTCCCCAGGCCAGAGCGATCAGGCAGCCCGCCGTGACGCCGTAGACAGCCAGTCCGGATCCATGGCTGAAAGCGGACGTGCCAATCAGGAAGCATCCGGCAGACGCGGCCACAAAAGCCAGGGAGCGCAGAATTTCCCGCGCCCCCCGGCCGGTCAAGCGAGCGAGCAGCCATTCATCCACCAGCCACCACAAGGCAATGGCCGCCAGCATCGCCCAGGCCATGGCGGTGAGACTGCCACTGCGCCGCGCGAGAACCAGTAAAACAGCCGCGGCGGCCAATCCGGTCGAGGAAGCCAGCAACAGCGTCCGCTGCCGCCGGTGGATACGGAAATAATTCGCGTGCAGCACGTAGATGGCTGCGGTGAAGCCCGTGGCCAGCAGCAGCGGCCGCAGAACCGGCAGGCTCGCGACATAGGCGGGCAGCCAGCGCAGGATCAGAAGGCGCAGGGGGAAATATCCACCCAGGGCGATCGCCCACAGCGTCAGCAGGCAGCACTCGCCCCAGCCATAGGCCCGCCGCCTTTCCGCGGCATTCATGCCGTCCGAGAGGTAGGGAAAAACCACGCGCGAGAGCGAGAGCGTCATCGCATTCACCAGCGCCATCGCCGTTGCCGCCAAGCTGTAAATGGCAAAGTCGCCGAGGGGGAAGCTCAAGCTGACCACGACCCGGTCGAGCGCAAAAGCCAGCGAGGTCACAAAACCCGCCAGCAGCACGCTCCAGCCGGCGCCAACGTTGCAGGTGCCGGTCCGCCACAGCCGCCGCCCACTTCGCTCTCTCGACAGATGTTTTTTGGGCCGGTAGTTGTGCAGCAGGCCGATCCAAGCCACCACGCCCGCCACCAGCCACCCCCCCAGACAGGAACCGAAGACCGTTGGCAGGGTTAGCCGGTGCTGCTGATGCGCCGCCGCAACTGCGGCCAGCAAGAGCGCCGGAGGCAGGACGGTGGCGGCGGAGAGCAGCCCAAAGCTCTTGTCCGCCTGGAGCGCAAACTGCCCCAGGATGGCGGGGTTCCAGATGACAGCGTAGGCGAGGGTGGCCGCCGCCACGAAAAACCACCATTGCTGACGAAAGCAAAACCACAAGACAGCCATCGCCGGGGCGAGCAGCAACAAATGCGTGATCAGCAGGAAGCTCAGGCTAGGTCGCAGCTCCCGCGGCAGCCGCCGGCGCGGTGCCGCCGCCCAGCGGATCAGCGCGCCATCCAGCAGGCCCAGGTGCAGCGCCCCAGCAAAGCCTCCGTAGAGAAGGAATAGACGGTAGAGGCCATAGCCTTCGAGCGAAAGCCAGCGCGGCAGCAAGAAAGTGAGCACACCGTTCGAGGCCAGCGCGAGCAGGTTGGCGAGTCCAAAAATCAGTGCATGGCGAACGAATGCCTGCCCGCGCGAGCCCGCGCTGGCTCTGGCGGCGGAAGCCAGGACAAATCCCGGCAAGTGGCTGGGCAGACTGGCAGCAGCGTCGCTGCCCGCGCAACTTCCTGCACAAGTCATGGAGGGCTTTGCCGGCGGCCACCCCGGCGCCGCCGCTTGCAAATGTGACCCTGGCGAAACCGCTTTCATGCGCGGACCTGCTCGGGGCGAAAGCGCACTCCCAGCCGCGCCCGCCGGCCGTCCAGAAAACCCTGCATCGACCTGGCCAGGCACGCCAGCTTGTCGTTGCCGAACAGCAACACTCCCGCGGCGTGACGCGCCAGATGGCGCAGGGCAAAGCGCTTGGCGCGGCGGCTGGGATAGAGCCACCACACGGCATAGGCCAGATTGCGGCTCATGTAGTACTCGCGCCAGGGAGCGTGGTTCGGCCACAGCGCGGAAAATCCCGGCAGCCGCACCGCACGCGCCTCCCCGATTTCGTGCGCCAGCTTCGCCTCCGTCACCACGGCGATGCGGTAACCGCGGGCGCGGGCGCGCAGGCAGTATTCGAAGTCGAAAAAGTCCATAAAGAAGTCGGCGCGCGGCAGCCCGATTGACTCGACCAGCTCCCGGCGGACCATCAATCCCGAGGCGATGGCGAGATCGGCGAACCAGACCGGCTGCCGCAGCTTCTCGGCCGTCGGTCGGCAAAAGCCCTCCCGCCACAGCAGCGGCGGATAACAGGCTCCGGTCTTGGCATGCACCGGCAGCATGGCGATCATGCCGGTCTCAAAATGATTTCGGTGCCTGCCATCGCTTTCGTGATCAGCGGCTGCCGCGGAATCGGCTGCAGCGAGCAACTTCTCCAGCGCGTCTTCGCCGGGGACGCTGTCATCGTCAAAGGCCAACACCCAGTCATGGCGGCGCTGGAGCGCAGCGTATTCCAGGCCAGTGCGCCAGGCTCCGGCCGCGCCCAGGTTCTGCGCCATGGCCAGGGTTTTTATCTGGGGAAAGTGTTCGGCGAGCAGTTGGCCCGTGCCATCGCTCGAACCGTTGTCGACCACGATGATTTCCTGCAAAGGACGCGTTTGCCCGAGCAAAGCCGTCAGCTGCCGGGGCAGCACGTGCGCGGCGTTATGCGCGGTGGTGATGCTGGCGATCGACAGATCCATCGGGACGGTTTGCCGCGAGGCATTGCCGTGCATCACTGGGCTACGCCGAGACCGGGACTGCGCCATGGTTCGCCGCCGGCCTGCGCAGGAAGCGGTCAAGGACCATCCAGAATGCGGGCATCCACAGGGTCGTAATGTAGGGGAACAAGTTCGCGAAGAGACTGAAAAGCAAGGTCTGCATGAGCCAGGCGTACAGCAGCACACGCAACGGCGTCGGCTCCGATCCCATCCACGCGTGGACGCGAGAAGACAACATTCCAGCCAGAAACAGGCCCGCCACGATGCCCGGCAGCCCGGCGTCCGCGTACAGCGGACCGAGCAACGTCGCGGGCTGCCCGGCGCCGATGAAGTCGTTGCCGAGAACATCTTTGAAGAACATGTCCGATTGTTCATGATGTCCGGGCAGAAGCGTGGCCAGCGGGCCGAAGGTCAGCGCCCCGTTCTGATAAGGAACCTTTTGCGGAATTATCTCAGTGATGTCGCGGAACGTAGCCACCGGATACCGCACATAGAAATATGCGTAGATGAACGGCAGCACGCTTCCGGGGATTCCTATGCGGTCTTCGCCGTAGTCTTGTCCGTAGAGCGCGATGTCGCGTAGGTACCCGAGAAGACTCAGGCTCAGGAACAGAGCCAGGCCCACGACTACCACCCTGCCGGCGGCAAAGCGCTTCTTTCCGTAATGGCGCGCGACCAGGGTGGTAAGCAAAGGCACAAACAGGTAGCTGCGTCCGCCGAGCGAGAGCAGCAGCACAGAACTTACGGCCACTCCGCAGTAGCAGCCCCACTTGACGAGCGGGCGCGGATGACGGCGCCACGCGTACAACATCAGCGCAGGAATCAGCGTCCACGCGCCCGTGAACATGACCGCCTCGGCGGCGCCATAGCGCGTAATCCGCAGCCGGATTTCGCCCGCATCCGCCGAGAGCGAAGGAATTGCTCCCATGCCCGCGACGATGTAGATGTAAGAACCCAGCATCAGCAATCCCAATCCGGCAACCACCAGAGCGAAGCGGTCGTCGCGCCAGTAAAACTGGCAGGCTCGCCCCTCGGCGCGGCCGGCGCGCTTCTGTCCCCAAGACACTCCCGCCAGATACGCGCCCAACCCAAGGGCGGCATATCCCATGACGTATGCCGGAATGGGTTCGAACAGCCCAAAGGAAAAGCTCGGCGGCACTTCGACCAGATTGAGCGATCCCAGGGCGAACCAGGCGACGTAAAGAACCGGAAAAGAGGCCCAGGGCGAAAAAAGGTCCCAGCGGACGGAGGCCGTGGCTGCGCGGCGGGCGGCGAAAAACACGAGGGCGGCAGCGGGCACAGAGGCCAGAGCCAGCAGAATCACCTTTGTGGACGCGCCCGCCAATGCGGCCGAGAAAGCGAGCAGGAGGCTGATCGTCATTGTTGCCGCCACCACGCTCAGGGTGAATCGGCGGATACCTGGCTTCCGCGGCGTTTGCGCCACAAGTTGCGTTGCGGTTGAGAGAGTCGTCATTGGGAAACGCGGCTAGCGGCCCAGCGGGTCGCGCTTTCTCCACCCGGCATCGCTCGCGAGAAAGCGCTCATTTTCCAGCCGCGCCTGGTCGAGTTCGACCGCATCCACGCGCTGGGCCAGCACGATGATGTGGCAGGGACGCTCAATGCTCACGCTCAGCACCCGCAGGCGTGCGGCCGAACCCATGCGCACCAGGGTCTCGGGGACGAAGACGTGGTGGTGCAGGGCGCGAACCTGGGCATTGTCGAGCGAGCGTTCGTGGAACTGGGCGCGCGAACCGGCGCCCGGGTCGAGCGCGAGATCGTGCAAAGCGAGAATCTCGGGCAAATGGGTGAGGTCATCCTCGCCGGTGTTCTGCCGGTAATCGGCTTCGATATGCTCGAAGGGGGTGGGTGGGCGACGGTGGTCGAAGGTCGCTCTGCGGTCGGGCACAATCACCAGCATCGTTCCCTCCGGACGCAGCAGACGCCTCCATTCCTCGAACGCCCGCAGCGGATTGGCCAGGTGCTCGAGCACGTGCGAGGCCAGCACGAAATCGTAGGTTCCGTCGGGAATCGCGTGCAGGCGGGTAGCCTCGGCTACAAAGTGGCGGGCAAAAGAAAGGCCCAGCTTATCTTTCGCTGTCTCTGAGGCAGCATGCCAGATCGTTCGCCCGGCAAAATTGCAGTTATCCAGCTGTCGACAGCGGTCATAAACCGGAAGCAGCCGGTTGGCGGCAAAAATCGCGCTCGGCCCGCCGATTTCCAAGCCGTATCCGCCGCGAAAAAAAGCTTCCATGCCCGGATACTCGCGGGCAGTGCGGCGGGTGAGGCGCCGGGCCACGCCGTAGGGCAGCGACTTCAACCAACGCCAGTAGCCGGGACCGCGCGTGGCGAGGCGCCGCGCCTGCCACAGCCGGCGGGGAAGACCGCGGTTCCAGCGGGAGACAAACCATCCTGGGTTCAGCGAACCCATTTGTCGGTGTCCTGTTTCGAAGTCAAGATCAATCGACGATTTAGTCTGCCCTCGCCTCGGCCACTGACCTTGATTGGCGGATCCGGCGCGCCGCCCGACTCAAACGCACGCCGAGCGCGAGCAGGCAGCGCGCCATCTCCAGACCGAGCCGCTTGCGTGTGTCCTCGGGGTCCATCTGCTGCCATGCCCTGGCGCTCAGCACCCACAGGGCGGCAGCGCTGGGGCCGAGCAACATGCCGAGAGCTATGATGGTCAGCCGCTCGGGCGAAGACTTTTTTTCCGGCACGTCGGCGGCGTCGAGAATCTTCACCGTAGGAATCTCTTTGGCTTCTTCGATCTTGGCCAGCTCGTACTGCTGGGTGAGCAGCTCGTAGACCGTCTCCTCGATCTTGGTCTGGCGGTAAAGTTCCGCCCAGCGCACGCCCAACAGCGGCAACTCGCGGATGGAGGGAAATTCCGAGCCGGACCCATCCCCGAGTCCGCCGGCGCGCGCCGCCGGCTCGGCCAAGACGCCCGGGCGGCTGCCGCCCAGCTTGTCTAACTGCTTGCTCAGTTCTGTAACCCGGGCTCGCAGGCTGCGCACGCGCACGTTGTTGGCGGTGTAGATCTGCTCCAGGCCTTCGAGTTCGGACTGCGCCGCGATGAGCTCGCCCTGCAGGCGTCCGGCGGCCTCGACCATGGCCTTGCCCTGCGCGCTCAGGTCGATGGTCGCGTTTGCGCTGGCGAACTGGCTGAACTCACGCGAAGCTTCATCAAGCTCGCGCTTGACGCTTTGCAGGCGGTCTTCGATGAAGATACGCTCCCGCCGCGCCGAGGAGGTCGAAACCTCGGCCACCAGATGATCGAGCTCCTCGACGTAAGCCTGCGCCATGGCGGCGGCGCGCCCGGGATCGCGGTCGGTCACCCGGATGGTGATGACTTCGCTTTTGCGGTCTTCCTCAATCTCGGTGTTCGCGCTCAGCCGCTTGCGGGCGTCGGCCCGGTAGCGTTTGCCGTAGACGCGGCGCAGATCGAAGCGGTCCACGATGCGGTCTTCCACCGTGCGCCCGCGCAAGATATCGACAAACAAAGCGCCAGTGCTGTGCTGACCGAGCAGATTCCCCGCCAGCGAACCCGTGCTGAAGGCACTTTTGCCCGCCATGGCCGCCAGCAGCGCCAGGCCGGAGCCGGACTGGCTATCCGGAGGCATCAGCCGCGTGCTCGAGTCGTAGCGTTTGGGAATCAGAAAGGCGATCACCGCCGAGGCCGCCAGACCCCAGGCCAGAGCGCGGGCCAGCAAGCGCCGCCGCTCCCACAGCAGCCATGCCCACATCCAGACCTCAGTCGGCGTTCCCGGGCTGGGGACGGACTGAGCCGCGGGGCTCGCCCCAGGCGCCTCAATCGCGAGTTCGCCTTTGCCGTTCGCGGAAGAAGCGGACTCAGCGTCCAGAAATGCTGCTGTGGGACTGGCGGTCATGCAATCGACCTGGCCGTTTTGGGCGGGACGTTGGCGGTGGATTTCGGCCGGGTGGGCGGCGGACCCAAAGCGATCAGATTCTCCGGGAAAAATGTCACCCGGGTTTTCAGCATGCGGCTGCCGGGAAGCAGACGGGCAAACTCGCCCGCGCTCAGCAGATGAATCGGTTCTCCCTCCGGCCAGGTGCGCAAGCGGCGGCGGATGTGCTCCTGCCAGGTGTGCGGCAGAAACTGGAACAGCGGCAGTTTGTGGTGCATCTCGATGGGAAACCAGAAGTTGGGCGTGGTCACAAACCAGCTCCGGCCGACCCGCATGATTTCCCCGGCCATCCGCCGTTGTCCCTCGGGCGTCAGGTGCTCGATCACGGCATTGGAGAACACCACGTCGAAGCTCTGGTCGGCGAAGGGCAGGCGGCAGCCGTCGGCGACCACCGCCTGAAATCCGCAATGTCGATAGGCCCGGTGGTAGCTCTCCATGTCTTTGCGGTTGAGGTTGCAGCCCACCACGCGGAAGCTTCTCCAGCGCGCATCCTGCTCGGGCTGCTCGAGGCGGTGGCTGGCCGAGCCCGTCAAGGTTCCGCCCAGGTGCGGCGGTGCGGCGCCGAGATTGAGGATGGTGCATCCCGGCCGGGGCTCGACCAGCGCCGCGAACAGGTCGAACTTCAACCGCCGCGAGCGCGAGCTGAGCCAGTAGTTCAACCCTCCGAGAAAACGCCGAACCGCCATGGAGTAGCCTGATTGCCGCAGGGTCTAGCGCCGCCTCCGGCGCGGCGGATAAAAGGCAAGTTCGACGGCGGCGGTCAGGTTGGCCTGCCGCGAGGCCGCCAGCAGGGGAAACTTCCACTGCTCGTACTGCAGCAGGCCGGACACCGCCAATCCCGACGGGCACCGGGTTTCGGCGCGCAGCGAGTAATCCACCAGGCGTCCCCCCTCGAGAAAATTGCGATCCGCCTCCTGATAGCGGTAGCCGGATTGCAGCTTGGTCCGCGGGGAGATCCAGTACGTGGCCCGTCCCGTTCCCCCGAAGCCGTCACGCCCCACCCAGCTGCCGATCAAATTGCCGCCGTTGGTGTAGCCCGAGCGGTAGCGGCGGTCGTAGTAGACAAAACCCGGCAGGAATTCGCTGGTAAAAGGATCCTTCACGCCCTCGAAGCGCAACTCGAGCTTTGGAATCTTGGGCGCCTGTGGCATATACAGGCCGGGAGCGAGCAGGGGGCGTGTGGAACCGAGCGGAGAAATCTCGTCGCCCACCATGGAATCGTTGTAGACGGTGAGCCACTGGCGCAGGCCGGGCACGCGATAGCTGATATCGAACCCGGAGAAGCGTTTGCCGGGATTCTCCGCGATGCTGGATTTGTGCGAGTAGTAGCTGCGCAGGAACTCGCTCCAGGTAAAGGGCAGGCCCGGCCCGCCGAAGATGGCGGTGAGGCCCATGCCGAACTCGAGATTGGGGGTGGGTTTGAAGCTGGTTTTGTTGCCGTGAATGAAGGGCTGGGGATGAAATCCAGGGCCGATGATGGCGGGGGGATTGAAGACAAAGGTCTGGCCGCTGAGCTGTCCCACAAAAAACACCGACTTTACCGGCCCGAGCAGATTCGACAACAGCGGTACAGGGTACGGCGTCACGTTCTCGATCTGAAACATAACAATCGAGGGGGCGTTGGTGCTGGCCAGAAACGGACCGGAATCGCCCACCCCCAGCCATTCGGCCTGCTTGCCGAAAGAAAGCTGCAGATCATGAAAGGTCAGGCCGAGCGAACTGTTGATGACCTGCAAACGATGGACGGCCGCATTACCGCCGGGCGTTGCCGGAACCTGGTCGGCCTCGGCAATGGCTTGCTGCACGGTTTGCGAGTAGGGAGCCACCGCCGGGGCCTGCTGATACTCTCCCTGAAAAGAGAACGAAAGCGGCCCGGCCTCGCCGTGTCCGGCCATCCCCGAGACGGCGTTGAATCCTTCGCCGTACGGCCGTCCGTAGTCGTTGACCAGAGTCTGGGCAAAGTGAAAACCATCGGTCAGCGGCCGGCCGGCAATGCCGGTGGTTTGAAGGTAAGCCGAATCCAGGGTCATGCCCCGGTTCACAGCTCCCTCCAGCCGTTCGGTTTCTTCCGAGAACTCGGGGCGGAGCGCAGAGAACAGCTGTGCCGCTTCCAAGCTGGAGCGATCGGCGCCGCCGTTAGCAGCAGCCGCCAGTGCCTCCGGATCTGGCATGCGGTCGGCGGCTTCTTCCAGCAAACGCGCACACTCGATCCGCGTCCAGGGACGAATGCCCAGATACGCCGACCGGATGTAGCCCAGGGCCGCCAGCCGCTGCAACAGCGGGTAGACCCAGCTGTCCGGCGGCACATAGGCGGATCCCATGTTGCGCGGGCTGCGCACCCGGTCAGGGTCGTGCGCGGAGGCCCCCGTTCCCATCGCGCCTCCCCAGGCTGCGTCACTTATCTCAGGATCGCGGCGGCGCTGATAAACCTGCCGCGCCAGGAAGTAGCCGAGGGCGCCGCCGATAACAACCTCCGAGGGAAAGTGCTCCTTGCCGGTGACCCGGGTCACGCTCACCAGCGATGCCAGCCCGTAGGAGAACAGCTTGGTGAGGGCGCCCGGATATTCATGCGCGAGCACGCCAGCAATCGCCCACGATACCGCAGCATGCTCGGAAGGAAACGACGAGCCTCCTGCGAAAAAATTCCCCGCGCCGTTTCCGTCGTAAGGCCGTTGCCGTTGAAACACGGCTTTCAGCGCGAAGTCCACCGCCGCCGCGTTTACCGCCGCTTCGCTCGCCAGAAATCCGGTTTCCTGCATGCGGTCGTTACCCTCGAGTTTTCCCAGCAGGAGCATTCCGCCCGCCGACGCCGCCAAAGAAACAGTCCCATATTGCGCGAGGCTGCGGCTGCGCGCAATTTCCCCGGCGGGAACCTGGCGCGCCAACCAGGAATCGCTGGCCACCAGCGCCCCCGCGCCAGCCAGCGCCGGCAGCGCCCATGCCGTGTCCGCGCGCCGCAGCCCAAACGGAGCCGACCAGATCGCTTTCTGATCCCCGGCAAAACGCTTCACCAGCTCAACCCCACGATCGGTCCGGCTGGGGATATCGGCTTCAGAGCTTCGCTCGGGTGCAGCCGGAAGCGGCGCCTCCGGAGGGGCGGATCGTGTTTCTGCGGCCTCGGCTACGGTCTGGGCCGGGGCGCGCAATCCCAAGGTCATACCGATGACAAAAACCAGAAACCGTGCCGCAACTCGCCGCTCCCTGCGCAACATTTGCCGGATCAGAATCCGTGCCCCACGCTGATCGCCACCGCCACCGACGACAGCAGTTGGGCCGCTTGCAGGGTGTTTTTCCAGACCGGCGGGCCGCCCAGGGCTTTCTCCGGGACGAACACCATGTCCCCAGCCCACAACTCGGCGCTGAGGGCGTCGCCCGAGAACCACTGTGCGCTGCCCTTTCCGCCAACGACGGAACCATCGGCGCGCACCACGAAGATGGCCTTGCGGTTGGCCATGTTGGTCGGGCCGCCCGCCTGGCGCAGGTACCAGCCCGCGCTCTTGCCCGGACGATAGGTGATGGCCGTCGGGTTATAGACCTGGCCGTTGACCATGACGTAGTTCGGCATCTTGGGAATGAACAGCATATCGCCGGCGCGCACCGTGGGATCGGCAGGGGTGTTAGCCCACTTGCCGAGGTCTTTCGAGATGTGAATGACCAGCCGCCCGCTGGGCGGCAGGTTCTCCAGTTGATCGAGGGTCGCATGCCACTGCTGCAGGGCAGCGTCTTTCGCCATCTTCTCTTCGCTGTCGCCCACCTCCGGCAGCAGCTTGAAAGCGGACTCCTGCCCGGCGATTTGCCGGATCAGATCAGCCCGGTTCTTTTCTTCCAGCTCGCGCACCTGCCGCCGTTCGAGAATGGCTCCGTAAGGATAGGCGTCGGCGCGCAGCCCACCCGCCCGCTCCAGCACCGAACTCAGGCGCTCGCCCTCGCGGATGCCGTAGTCTCCGGGATGCATCACTTCGCCCTTGACGGTGATTACCGCCCCCACGTCGTTCCATCCCGCCAGCTGGCGGATGGCCAGCACATCGCCATCGCGCAGGCGCACGTCGGTGTCGGCGTCGCCCGCCAGGGCGCGGGCAATAGGAACGGCAACATGCTCTCCCATCACCTGCGCGCCGTTTTCCACGGTGTAGCGTGTGAGATCGGCCGCCTCGGTGAACGCACCCCGTTTCAGGCCGCCCGCCAGCCGCACCAGTTCGGCGGCCGTCATGTTTTCGCCCAGCGGATATCTCCCCGGCCGCGCCACTTCCCCTTCGATTTTCACCGTCGGAGGATCGACGTTCGCCAGATTGCGGTGAATGAACACGCGGTCCTTGGGCGCAAGCGGGACGTTGTCGGCGCCGTCGCCGGCCAGGGCGCGTTCCAGATTCACGCTGATGACTTTGAGCTTTCCGCCGGGGGTACGGCGGAAGACCTGGGCGTCGGTCAGCAGCGCATCCGGAGTCACCCCGCCCGCCAGGTAGACGGCGTCGCGCAGCCGGGTTTCCCCGTTGCTGACGTGCTCGCCGGGATGGCGCACTTCGCCGTTCACCGTGATCCGCGGAGGATCCTCAAAGTCGAAGCGGCTGAAGATGCGCACGGTATCGAACGGCTGGAGAGTCATGTTCTGCCGGTTTTCCGGTTGCACTTCGTGTCCCGGCAAGGTTCCAGCCAGGGCGTCGGCCAGATTGAAGGCGATGACTTGGGGAGCGTAATCGGGCGGCGCCAGCCGGATAATTTCGGCATGGCCGGCGGCCGGCTCGGGCAACAGGTCGTCATAGGAAGCGATCAGATCCGTAACCCGCATGCCTTCGCGGTAGGCATGTTTGCCGGGATGCATCACGTGCCCGTCGAGATAGACCGTCTGTTCGCTGTAAGGCAGGATGGGCGAGATGCGGATTTTGTCTCCATCCTGAATCTTGAACTCTTCGAGGGCGCGGGTGACCGCCTCCTGGTTGTTGTTTTCCGGCAGGTCGCTCTCCGGCAAATCCAGCCGCAGCATGGTCCGGCTCTCGTGGGCCACGACCCGCTCGACCTCCACATGCCGCAGCGTGCCGGTGGTGAGCACGCCGCCGGCCATCTGCAAGGCTTCGGCGAGATCCGATTCCTGATTCAGTTCGTAGATCGCCGGCCGGCGCACCATGCCCTCGACCGTCACTTCCGCGCCCAGAGGGGGAACCATGACGCTGTCGCCGGCTTGGAGCCGTTCCAGGCTGGAGCGCACGCCGCGCAGCAGCAGATCGTAGAGATCAACTTCCGCCAGCAGCTTTTGCCCGCGGTAAACGCGCAAGGTGCGCAACGAGCCCCGCGAGGTAGGGCCGCCAGCCTGGTAGAGGGCATTGAGCGGGGTGGAGAGGGAGCTGACGTCGTACGCCCCCGGGCGCACCACATCCCCCACCACGTAAACTCGCACGGTGCGCAGCCGGGCCAGAGAAACGTCGGCGTGCACGTCGCGGAATTCCCCGCGCAACACGCCCTGCACCATCTGCTGGACTTCTCCGAGACTTCTGCCCGCCACCTCGACCGCTCCCGCCTCCGGCAAAGCGATCCGGCCCTGGCGGTCGACCACCCGCAGCAGGCGCTCGGAGACCCCGCCCCACAATTCGATATTCAGGCCGTCTCCCGGCCCCAGCACATAATCCGGCCCGACGGGAAGATCCATGGGCAGTTCGTCGAAGTTGCCGGTGCCGTTGCGGAAGATGTCTTCGCCGAAACGCGCCGGCACCGGGGAGCGGCGGGAGATTTGCGCGTAGAGATCGTAAAGCGAGGGCACGGCGGCGTAGGGGTTCGCCCGCCGCCGGATCACCGGACGGTCATCGTCTGCGGGCAGGCGGGGTGGTTGCAGCCGCACTTCGGGGCGGAACGGCGCGCTGGTGAATTCTCCATCGACGTTGGGCAACGAGTAGAGTGGAACCTCGGTCGAACCGGATCGGCGTCCCGTGGCGCTGGGTTCGTTCATGCTGGCGCTGAGCAGCCCCGGCATGGCCTCTGGAGCGATGCGCGGAAATGAGCCCGCCCCCGGAGGCGTTGCCGTACCCAGAGGCGCTTCGGAACCCAAAGGCGTTCCTACACCCGGAGATGCTCCCGAACCCTGGAGTCCTCCGCTGAACTGAGGCGCCCCGGAATACGAATCCCGATTTTGGGGCTCGAGGCCGGCCAGGCTCTGGCGACGACGCTCGTCCGGAACCGCCGGCATTGCCGGCGAGGGCGGCCCAGGATTGGCGGGCGCACCCGGCTGGGGCTCCAATCCGTCTTTGGAGAATCCGTCGTTGGAGTATCCGTCGTTGGTCTGCAAGGACCCTAGCTTCGGGATATCGGAAACCGGCTGTTCATGCTCGGCCCAATACTTCTGTTCTTCGTTCTCTGTACCCGGACGCGAGCCTTCGCCCGCTTTCGAGGCTGCGACGTTCGGCAGCCTCTGGATCTGGTCTTTTTCCATTTCCTGGCGCGTGGGTTTCGCGCGAACGTACTCCCGCGCTTCAATCTCCGCCGTCGCCAGAGCGCGCACATTCTCATCCTCGCGCAGCAACTGACACAGCGCGTCATCGGTCAGGTCGGCGGGGTCGAGCAGGCGCCCCTGCTCATAGGCTTTGCGCACCAGAAGTTTCTTTACTTCCAGCAGCAGGCCAGGCTCCCGCCGCAGGATTTGTGTTATCGTGGCGGCGGAAAGCGAGACCATCGCCTCTTGCGCAGAAAGTGTCCTCCCGGGCAACAAGATCACCGACCAGCAGAGGCTTATCGTGGCTAACCATTTCCGCGAGATTGAGAATGGAGGCATAGGAATTGATTTGTGGCTGGTGAGGGGTGGGTTTGCCGGGCCAGAGGCTTCGCTCCGGCCAGACGATGATTCAGCGGCGCCGCATCGGTTCGGCGAGCGGCTCCAACTCCGCTTCGTCCACTTCCACCGCGACCGAGCGCATGATGGCGTCCAGGGAAAATACCACGCGGCTGTGGCGCCGGCGGCGGACGATGATGCCCTCCAACCCCCGCATCGGTCCGCTGCGGACTCGCACGCGGCGGCCGGCGCGCAGGTAAGGATGCGGCTCCATGCGGCCGCCGCGCGTCAGGCTCTGGCGCAACCGTTCGATCTCGCCTTCCGGTAACACGGCGGGCTGGCCGTTGAAGCTCACTAGGCGCACCGCGCTGGGCAGTTGCAGCACGCGCAGCCTGTCTTGCCACGCCATGTGGACGAATACGTACCCGGGGAACAGCGCCAACTCCAGTTCTTTGCGGCGGTCTTTCCAGCGCCGCACGGAACGGTAGAGTGGCAGAAAACAGGCAATGGAACGCTGCTCCATCTGTTGCGCTACACATTTCTCGTGTCGCGGACAGGTATAGAGTGCGTACCAGGCCAGTCCGGGAGCGTTTCCCGGAGACCCTGCGGGACTGCCGCGAAGTGTCTCTTGTCCATTCATTGCGAAATCCCTAGAAAAAATGCTCTAGATGCAGCTTCGCCCCGTCAGCTACGGCCACCTAATGATCCAAAAGCTTTCGTTGCAACCATTTGGCGCAAAAGGCCGGTGATTGCAGCCAACTGATGTCTACCGCCCCGCGTCAGTTCTGCGCGGCGCCGACGAGCACCGGGCGCTCGCGCACAGCATTCAGAATTCCCGCCTCTGAGCTTTCCAGCGCCCGCGTGCGAATATCGACGACGGCCCAATAGAAAACCCCCCGGTTCTGTTCCGGCGCCAGGGCCAGAATCTTCATGCGGGGATGCCGCCCCAGCAGAAATCCGCAGCGCTCGGGCCGCTTCTCGGGTTCTTCCAGGGCAACAATCAAGACGTCAGGCTCTACTTCCTCGACGACGTCGGCCAGGTCGCTCTCGTTGCCGACCTCACCCACGACTTCAATGTCGGGCTGG
>Ga0187782_10000542_pt1 | contig 25692 bp, 24 predicted proteins | sample 0715_SJ02_MP15_2_FD_132454 | JGI IMG/M metagenome (GOLD analysis project Ga0187782, IMG submission 132454) | Tropical peat soil microbial communities from peatlands in Department of Meta, Colombia - 0715_SJ02_MP15_20_MG | ecosystem: Environmental > Terrestrial > Soil > Wetlands > Peat | place... | reverse complement strand
GGATCGCTCTTGCCCGGCGGCCCGGCCAGCAAGATCGGGCGTGAATCCGGATCGCCAGTCACGATGCGCCTCCAGGACGCGGTCTGAAGCGCCCAACAAGTCCAGAACAAGGCCAAGTTGCGCGCACAGGATCAGCCGACATCGCGGGAATCCTTGTTCGGTGCGGGTTTCAGCGGATCAGCGGGATCGGATATAGCGGGGTCGATTCCCGCCGCCTCCACCAACGCCTCTCAGGATGCCTCGGTTCGTTTCAATGCGTCTCATGCCGAAGCGCTTATCTCAGGCCCTCTGGCGCGAGGCGACCATACACGATACTAACCGCGTCAATACGTTTAGGTCCGGCCCAAAACGGCAAGCTCTGTGACGCTGGCGTGCCCTCGTCGGTCCAGAGCATGCCGTTGGCGGAGAGGTGGACGCGGGCGGCAGCGCCTGGGCTGAGCATGGGCTCGAGCGCACGGACGAAGCACACCGCCTCGAATGCCCAGGCGGCCTCGTACGGCTCGCTCGCAAACGAGCCAGTCCAACGGACGTTGCGTTCCAGGATAGTGGTGTGGCTGCGACGGATCATGAATCCACCTCCGCGGACAGGACCACCGAGTCCACGTACAGGAAGGCTCGCGTAGGGGCGTCTGCTTCGACCCACATAAACGGGTTGAGCATGCACGACAGGTTGGGCATTGCGGGGAACCGCATCGGAGCGATGCCGGAGGGGTCGAACACCCGGTCGTTGCAGCGGAACTCCGTGAACGCCATCGAGCCGAGGTCGAATCCGATCCGGACGTAGTACCAGTTGTGCTTGGTGGCGATCTCGTTGTAGCACAGCCGCTGGTCGCCCCTGGGCACATCCTCCCACCCTGTCGGCGCGAGGTGGAAGTGCGAGCGAGTCTTGCCGCTGCCACCGATGTCGCGCAGCGGCTCGATGGCGCGCTTGAACTGCCACTTCTCGGCCCGCCTTCCATCGAGCGCGTTGAGGTAGCGGAGGTGCGGCATGACCCGCTCGGCCGCCCCCGTGGCGCGGTCGCCCACCTGGAGATCGAGCCCGAAGCCGAACGCGCGCACGTCCGTTTCGAGCAGCTCAAGCGCGACGGCCTCGGGCTTGAAAGTGAAGATGACCTCGAGTTGGAGCGGGCCGGCGTAGCGCCAGGTCAGGCGCTTCAGCGCAACGGCGAGAGCGCCGGGCCGGGGCTTGGTCGCGAGCTTGAGGGCGTAGGTGCCGTCGAGGCCGCCGACCGTGCCAGTGTCCCACATCGAAATGGTGCTGAGCATGGGGGGACGGAGGTCCCGGTACTCCGGCAGCATCGTCCCGAGGGAGCCCTCGTAGTTGCCGATCAACCCGGTCCAGCCGTTCATCCCGCAGTCGAAATCGTCGAAGAAGAGGATCCGCGACAGCGGGCTGAACCGGCTGAGGCGTGGGTCCGCCCACAAGCGGGTGTCGTTGGGTGCGCCGTGCAGTGTCATCGTCTCACCAACCCTCCATCGAGCCTCGCGATGTGGTCTGCAGCCCGCCGTCCAGTCTCGCCGTGTAGAAGACGAGCGCGTCGGGATCGACCTGGATGCCAAGCCCCGGGTCCTCCGGGACCGGCACAAGCCCGTCTCCCAGTTGCGCAGGGCCGCCCACCGGGACGACGGCTAGGCGCTCGCACAGCGGATTGACCGTGTACATACACTCGTAGGTGAGGAAGTTCGCGGCGGCCGCCGCCAGCTGGAGGGTGGCCGCTGCGCAGACGATCGACGAAAAGCCGATGTGCGGCGCGTAGGCCACGTGGTGCGCGCCGACAAGATCGACGATCTTGCGCGTTTCGCTAACGCCGCCCGCCCTCGCCACGTCCGGCTGGATGACGTCGATGACCTCGGGGGCGAGCAGGTCGCGGGCGTAGGCGCCGTTCGCGTCGATCATGATGTCCATGCGGTCGCCGAAAGCGCGGCGGATGCCGCGGATGATAACAGCGTCATTCTCCACCGGGTGCCGATCTTGATCTTCAGCGCGCGGAAATCCTGGCCGACGAGACCTACGGCGTCGGCGGCCATCGCCTCGGGCTCGCGCACCACCACCGAGGATGCGTGCTCGCGAAGCCGGGTCCGGACGGCCCCGCCGAGCAGCGCCGAGCGGGGCAGCCCGGTGGCCTTCCCCTTCAGGTCCCAGAGTGCAATGTCCATCCCGGCGATCGCCTCGACGAGCATGTCACGGCCGTGGCCGCTGAACGACCGCAGAACCCGAAACATCCGGTCCCAGAGCCGTTCAGTATCAAACGGGTCCTGCTCGGTCACCAGCGGGGCGAGCAGATCGTCCACGATCCCGGCCCAGATGCGGGGCGCGCGCGTATCGGCCGAGGCACTCGCCGTAGCCGACGAGCCCGTGTCGGATCGGAGTTCGACGAGCGTGGCACCCAGCTTCGTGAACGTCGCAAGCCCGATCCGCTGCGGCGTCTCAAGCGTTGCGAGCAGCGGGATCGCCCGGATGGTCTCCACGCGCATCTCGGTCCCCTTCCCCGCCGCGCCACCGCACGGCGGCGCGTTCTGTTCGGTGCCGGGAAAACCTGCGGGCGAGTGCCCCCTCGTCTTGGTCCTACCGCTTGACGGTCACGCTCGTGAACGTCGGGAAACTCGGATTGCTCACAAACCCCTCGACCCCCTGCCGGTACGCAAACGACTGAAGCAGCTCGATCGGGTAGATCCCCACGGCGTTGTCCCAGATGATCGCGCACGCCTCGGCGTAGAGCAGCTTCCGCTTCGCCTGATCCACCGACTGGGCCGCGGCGTCGAGTACTTGGTCCAACCTCGGGTTCGAGTAGCCGTTGCGGTTGGCGCGCGTGGTGTAGAGTCGCCCGAGGACGTAGTCGGCGTCCCCCGTGGTATCGCCGATCGTCTGGAAGTCCATGTCCCAATCGAGATGGATGTTGCGGTCCAGCCACTGCGCGCGCTCCGACTGTCCGTCACGAACCCTGACCCCAATCGCCCCCCAGTAGGAGAAGAGCGCTTGCGCCAGCTCGCGGTCCTGCGGGCCCGAGTCGGGATTCCAGATCATGGTGCACTCAAAGCCGTTCTGGCGCCCGGCCGCCGCGAGGAGCTGCTTGGCCCCGGTGGGATCGTAGGCGTAGGGGCGCTGCGGCGCGTAGCCGAAGATCGTCGACGCGATCGGGGCGGTCATGCGGCGGCCGATCCCCTTCATCAGCGTCGTCACCATCGTGTTCACGTCCAGCGCGTACGTCATCGCTTGGCGGACCCGCGCGTCGGTAAACACCTCGCGCTTGCAGTTCATCCAGATGAAGTAGTACGTGAAGGACGGCGCACTCACCACCCGCAGGTCCTTGCGCGCGGCGAGCGCGGCGAGTTGGTCGGGGGGCAGCCCGTAGGTGAAGTCGATCTCTCCCGTGATCAGGGCTGTGACGCGCGCCGCGATCTCGGGGACATCCTTAAACCGGAGCGTCCTGACCCCGGGCGCGGGCCCCCAGTACCCCGGGTTCGCCTCAAGGACCAGTTCGTTGTCGGGCTGGTACGAGACGACGCGAAAGGGCCCCGAACCGATCGGCCGGGTGAAGAAGCCCGGCTGGTTGACCTTGCCCACCGGCACGACGGAGAGCAGCGACATGTTCGGCAGCATCGTGCCGAGCGGGGTCTTCGTCTTGATGCGGACGGTGCCGTCGTTCGGTGCCTCGACGGTGTCGACCGCGGCCCACAGGGGCGCCCACGGTCCATTGAGGCCGATCAACCGTTCCAGCGATCCCTTCACGTCTGCTGCGGTCAGCGGGCTGCCATCGTGGAACTTTACCCCGCCTCGCAGCGTGAACACCCACGTCAGCGGGTCCGGGGTTTCCCACTTCGTCGCGAGCCCCGGCAGGTACGCAGGCCCCTTCGGGCTCCGCACGATCAGCTTGTCGAACAGGTGGGCGGCGATGACCTTGGTCGGTTCTTCGGCGGCAGACACCCCCAGTGGATCGAGGGATACGAGCCGCGCCGGCAACGAGACCGTGAGGGTACCGGCAGGCGCCGCCGGTGTTCCGGCCGGAGCGGTCGCCGCCGTGATCGACGCGCGCGGCGTGGCCTCCGCCCGGCCCATCAGCGCGCCGCCGGACGCGGCTCCGGCCACGAGCACGACGCGCTCGAGCCACTCCCTGCGGGTCATCCGTCGTCTAAAGGCACCGTCCCGTGTCTCTTGCTTCATCGCTCTCCCTCCTCCGAGGATTGTGCGCGCCACCCGCGCGCGAGGTGTACGGTGAAGCTGCGGCCAGCGCCCCTGCTTGCCGGAGGTGTGCCCCGGGGTCAGGTTAATCCATCGTCAGCCCGCCATCGACATCGAGACACTCTCCCGTCACGAACGACGCGTCGTCTGACAGGAGGAAGGCGGCGGCCGCGGCGATCTCGGACGGCTCGCCGAAGCGGCCCAGCGCGATGGCCGCCGAGCCCCGCTGCCTCTCTTCCGGCGTCGTCTCGCGGTGGAACGGCGTGTTGGTGGGTCCGGGACAGATTGAGTTCACCCGCACGCCGAGCGGGGCCACCTCCTTCGCCAGCAGCATCGTCAGGCAGTTGATCCCCGCTTTCGCGACGGAGTACGGAGCGCCCGCGATCTTCCCTCCGACCTTGGCCGCCGACGATGAGATGTTGACGATCGCGCCTTTGCGGCCCGCCGCCATGCGCCGCGCCGCCTCTTGGCAGCTGACAAACGTGCCCCGCAGGTTGACGGCGATGATGTGGTCCCACTGCTCCACCGTCGTCTCCAGCACGCTGCCGCGGCGGTTCAGCCCGGCGTTGTTGACTACACCGTCCAGGGGGCCGACGTGCGCGTCCACCCAGCCGTACAGATCCGCGATCTCCTGGGGATTCCCCAGGTCGGCGCGCCGGTACGGGATCATCGGCGTCCCCGCCTCGGACTCGGGCGCGACGTCCGTCCCGACGACGGTGGCACCCTCCGCCCTCAGGCGCTCCACCAGGCTCCGCCCGATCCCCCCCAACACCCGGTCACGAGAACCGTCCGTCCCGCCAGCCGATCCATCTCCGTCCCACCCCTTCCCCGTTTACGCGCCAGCCGCCGGCGGTTGCGCCCCCAAGCCTGCGTCCCCCTCAGGTCGACTTCAGCCCAGGTGCGCCAAGTGCAGCCCGCCGTCGACGAAGAGGTCGACACCGGTGATGTAGCGCCCGGCATCGGAGCACAGCAGCAGCGCCGCGCCGATGCAATCGGCCGTCTCGCCGATCCGCCCGGCCGGGATTCGCGAGACCGCCCGCGCCCGGTAGGCGGGATCGGCCAGCACGCCGGCGTTGCGGTCGGTCAGGATCGACCCGGGGGCCAGGTTGTTGATCATCACGCCGTGCGCCGCGACCTGGCCCGCAATGCTTAGCGCCATGCTCAGCTGAGCGCACTTCGTCGCCGCGTACGCGACCATCGCGACGTTCGGCCGCGTCTGCTGCACGCTCCCCAGCGTCAGGATGCGCCCCCACCGGCGCGCGACCATGCCGGGCAGCGCAAGCTGCATGAGCTCGAGAGAGGCCGCGACATTAACGGTCATTTGCAGCTCGAATTCCTCCCGGGTGATCTTCTCCCAGGGTCGGCGGAGTTCCACGGACGCGTTGAGCACGAGAATGTCGACGCCTCCGAACCGTTGCACCACCTGGTCGAACATCGCCCGCGGGGCGCCGGACTCGCTGAGATCCGCCTGAAACGACACGGCCCGCACGCCGTGCTGGCGCGCCGCCTCCGCGACGCGCGCCGCTTCCTCAGTTCGCGTGGCACAGTGTACGGCGACGTCCGCTCCCTGCTCGGCGAGCCCAAGGGCGATCGCCCGGCCGATCCCGCGGCTTGAACCGGTCACCAGCGCCACGCGTCCCGTCACCTTGAACTGGTCGATCACGGCCATGTCTTATCCTCCAAGAAGAGCTCGGCCCCGTTTCCGAGGTCGCGAACGCCCTGCCGCCGCGCTCGGCCAGGCACGGAGACCGTAAGCGCCGATGGCAATGACGTCCACGTTGGCCACCGACGGATGTCAGCCCTCTGGGAGCCTGCGTGCCGTCGAGCAGTGTCTCGAGCGATCCGTCCCCCATGAGGCACCGCACGTAGCCGCTGAGGTCCGCTCTGCAGACTTGCGGACCGGCGAAGACCAGCTCTCTTCCGGCGTCGAACACGGGGTCGTTCAGCCTGTCGAGGGGCCGGTCGTTGAAGCCGTGGGCGACTCCGGTCACGGTGCCGCCGGGGCAAAGCGCTGGGCCCTTCGGAAACCTTAGACCCCCTGCGCCGCACCTCTACCCTCACGCTGAGGTACTCCCCTATCTTCCGATCGAGACCCGGGACCGTCGCCGCGCCGCCACAGCGCTTCCAGGCGGCCCGGGTGCCCTGGGCGCCGACCATCAGCTGCGCCAGATCGCCGGGGATCATCCGGACCATCGCGAACACGATCGTGACCGCGCCCCAGATCACGAACAGCGAATACGTGAGCCGCCATGGGGTCCGATGTCACGCGCACCCCCTTTTACCGGCGGCGTCTCGCCAACGGCCTTCCGGGGTCGCAGGCGCTCGCGCGCACGCCGGTGTCGTGGATGCTTGCGGACGAGCGAGATCGCATCTCCTCCCGCGTGCACCGCGCCCGGGATTGCGGCCGTGCGACAGCGCCCATCGGGGGTCGGCCGTGTTGCGTTGCCAGTACCACCGATGCTGTTGCTTCCCACGCGCGCGAGCCTTCTCCTCTTCCGGCCGCAGCTCGCGGGGCCGTCCGCGACCGTGGCTACAACCGCGCACGCAATCCTGACAGTGTCCCGCGAGCTGTCGCCGACCAACCGAGAAAAACCTCTTGGGATGTCGTTCCGGAGGATGGCTGACGTGTGCTGGAACGTGCTCGGTAGAACTACTCGACACTAACCGCCACGCGGCGTACTCTATCTCACGCCGAGTCGAGGCTCCCGATCAAGTGGATTCAAGAACGAGCCAGGGGTGTTCGCCTAATCGACCGCCTCACGTAGATTCTAACATCACCATGATCTTAGATCGTACGCCAGGTGGTCGATTAGGACACGCCGCTCTCCGTGGCGGCCCTTTATTCTATTGTTCCTTCCCCCACAGTGGAGGCAGCCATCCGGGACGGCCACCAGAAGAGGAATTCCGGCGGGCTCGTCGTGGCTTCGGGAGCACGGAGGATAAAGCGAGCTAGAGCGGCCTTGACAAGGATTTCCCGCGTTCCTGGCAAATGTCGTCAGGGAGACTATCAGGAAGGGGGAGCGGCCATGACCCAGGCACAATTTGCAACACGACTCGCAGAACGGCTCAAGACGTCCAAAGCCGAAGCGCATCGTACCGTCGACAGCATGATCGATCTCATCACGGCGTCCCTCAGAAAGCGTGACTCAGTCCGGTTCGTCGGGTTCGGAACGTTCCGTGTGTCCCACCGGAAGGCCCGAATGGCGCGCAATCCACAAACAGGAGCACCGGTCAAGGTGCCGGCGCGAACCGTCCCGCGGTTCACGCCATCGAAAGATCTGAAAGCGGCCGTGAAGCGGGCCTGACGCACGGCGCTTGGAGCAGGTCTTTTGGGGGGGCGATGCCGGTCACTCGGCTCGCCCCGTTCATTTCCCGGAGCTGAGCGGGTGACCGCAAAGGAACGCATCGGCCAAGGTGGCTACCGCACGCGCTGTGGCACCACAACAAATTCCGCCGTAACGTCACGCTCGGCAGCGGTCGAGTTGTCTCTTCGCGGATCTCGGCCATTAGTCCCGGTCGCAGGCATGCGCTGGCCAGGAACCGGAAGCACGTGCCGCGGGCGGCGGACAGCACGGTCTTCAAATGATTAGCTCTCTCGCGTTGACCTCGATGGAGTTGTCCGCGGTCAGGCCTATCTGGCGGGCCGGTCGCACCTGGGATCGACCAAGGGAACCGGTGGTCGTGGAAAACCCTCGATAATGGCTTTCAACGGGTCAAGCACAAGCTGGCGAGGCGGTACACGGCCCTCCGACCGTCAGCTTGAGCTGTTCCGTGTGGGGCGTCCAAAACCATGTCCCGCTGGGCCTCGGCCCCAGGAGCCTTGCAGCGGGGCGCTATCAGGATTTCTTGGCGTTCTTGCTACGGTCCCGGACTTGGAAATTACGTCCTCGCCCCTGCCTTGGCTTCAAAACCGCCCTTTCGGCCTCGGACCGCCCGGGCACAGAGCCTCCGGCGCCAAGAACGTGACGCTGGCGTGACAACGGAGTGAGGGAAAGCTGAAACGCCTTGTAATTACCAACGCTTATGCACTGGAAAGTGCGGGTTCGATTCCCGCCGCCTCCACCAATTCGTCGCTACATGTTTGGGGGGTTAGCGAGCGACAAACCCTCCGCTGCCCCCGTTTTGCGCCCACCAGAAACCTCCGGCTGGACAATGGGACCAGTTTCAGGCGCGTAACCGGAACACTGTGAAATGCTGACACTGCTATTTCACCGCCTTACGGGCCTCCAGCGTCTGGCCGATGAACCAGTCGTAGACATAGGCTGCGATGCCGCCGCCGACCAACGGCCCCAGAATCGGCACCCACCAGTAGCCGGACGGCCCGGGCAAAGCGTTCGGGCCCCACCCTGCCACCCAAGCGAACAACCGCGGGCCGAAGTCGCGAGCCGGGTTGATCGCGTAGCCCGCGTCCACGCCAAAGGACATGCCGATCGCGGCAACGGCGAGCCCGATGACGAAGGGACCGAGGTTGGACTGCACGCCGAGGTTGCGCGAGTCGATGATTGCGAGCACAAACAGGATTAGGAAGAACGTACCGATCACTTGGTCCGCAAACGGACCAAACATGTGCCCAAGATAGTACTGCGCCGGAAACGTGGCGAAAATGCTGAACGTCACGCCGCCGCCAGGATCTGCGCGGGACACAACATGGTGGGCCGCATTCCATGCGTTAATCGCCGCGGCGTAGTCGGCGTACACGATCGCCGCGCCCGCAAACGCGCCCGCCACCTGGGCGATCCAATACGGAATCACTTTGTTCCATGGGAATTGACGCCGAACCGCAAAGGCGAAGGTGACGGCGGGATTGATGTGCGCGCCGGACACCCCTCCGGCCACGTACACACCCATGACGACGGCCATGGCCCATCCCCAGGTGATCAGGAGCCATCCTCCTGCGCCGTTGAAGATCACCGAGGTGCGGCCGGACATCGTCAACCCAGCTACCGCTACCGCCACGACGCCGTCACCAAAGGCCAAAAGGACAAACGTCCCCAAGAACTCGGAGAGATACTCACCCATCGGTGAAGCTCTCCAGCCTGTCTTCGCCATCCTCTTCGCCCCTTTCATCTTGGTCATGTCGTAGAGTGCCGCAGTTGGTGTGTAGAACTCCGGGTCTGCCGTTGAAGGAGCGCCTCTTGGAAAGCCGTGTGATGAGCCTGTAGCAATCGCGGCCGGACGCGGATCCCCGGCGTCGCACCCTATCGAGGAGCGTCGAACCTCGGCTACACGTCCCGGGCTTCACGTTCCCCGGTCGTGCGTCGCTCGTAGGGAGCTCGATCTCGGGCACCGGATCGACGGTCCGTCCGCGCCTCGATGTGGCAACGAATTTGGGAGCAGCCTAACACGCGTGCCCACGATCCGTCGTTGCGCAAACGCAAGGAGGGTTGGTGCGTCCCATGGAGCGGCAGGTCTGCGCCCCGCCGTGATGCCCGCGCGCGGCAGCTGCGCCTGTTCAATGTGCGCTCCTTTGAGAAACAAGTCCCGACGACAGGGACTCCGGAGCGCACACGACACCTACAGGCTGGCCTAGCTCATGACGGAATCTACAGGTCCCTGGTTTGCCTCGGGTTCGTCGTCAGCCGCCACGATCTCCCAGAGCCTTCCCGGCTTCTGCACGCAGATATGGGCGCGCTTGACATCGGCCAAGCCACTGCGCCTCCACGCTGACAGAATACGGTTGATCGTGAACGGCGTGGCGCCGACCAGTGCCGCAAGATCCTGCTGTCGTAGGTCTATAGCGATCGCCCGCTCGGCCGCGGCACTAGGAGCGGTACGCTGGCCGAGCCGCAGTAGCGTCCGCGCGATGCGGCATTCGATCCGCCTCGTGCTCAAGTCCTGGAGCTGGTCCCACTCTCGCTCAAGGCGTTGCGCCATCAACCGCAGGCCCGCGCGGGCCGTCGTTGGAAACCCGAACGCGAGCCGCGTTAAGGTTGCAGTGTCCCACCAAATCGTCCGACTCGCCTCCGCCGCCTGCGCCGCCACGCGATGAACGGATCCCGCCCACGCCGCGACGTAGCCGAAGAGCTCGGCTGCGCTTACAAGCCCGACGATGAGCTCGCGCCCCTGGGAGCCGGACCGAATCAGCCGGACCCTCCCATGGACCAGCATGTAAACTTCATTTGGCGGGTCCCCTTCCAGGAAGAAGAACTCGCCCGAGGTTGCGACTCGCTGGTGGGCAGCCCGAACGAGCGCCCCAAGAGTTTCGGCATCGAGACCCTCGAAGAGCGGGCAGCCCGCGATCACGTCAGCCCAGCGTTCCGGATCAAAGGATCGGTGGGAGCGTGGCGGATGCATGATCATACGTTCCACCCGCGCGACCGGTCGATTGACTGCGGCAACCGCGGATCGCGCTCCGCTAGACGACGTCCTTGCGAGAACGCAAGGACACATATCCACCTACGTGCTATGGTCGCAGTGAGTTCGACAATCGGCCTGAGCTGACGCGGGTCTGGACGGCGCGCGGGAGGTCTTGGGCCCCTGACAACGGCGGCCGGACCGGGCAAGACGAGCGGCACGTATTGTTTCATTGCCTAGATGGAGGACTCATCGAGCGGAACTGGCGTGCGTTCGAGCCTCGGTCCACCGACGTGCACAGGGGCACACGCACTCAGCTGCGCCGTGAGGGGCGACGTCGGTAGCGCCGTGCGATCATGTTTCTCTGTTGAGTTGCAATGCCACTGCGGCAAGGAGCGGACAGATGCACGGTCAGGATAGCTTCGCCCTGATAGGATTGGCGGCGGGCGTGTTCTTGATCGCAGGCCTGGCTGTTCAGTCAACGTGGCAATCGGTTCGACGGTATGGCCGTACACGTGTGCTGGAGACCGAGACAACCACATCGCGACAAGCCCGGTGGTGTGATGATGGATATTTCGAACTTCCGGTGCCCGTGCCTGGCCCCACGTTCTCCGAACGCCTACGCATAGAAGTTGACCGAGGGAGTTACAACGCCGCCCCGCTACGGTTCGCGTGTGCTCCCCGCGGTGCAGTGAGGATCATGGGGTGCGACGCCGCAGGGACTCTCCTTCATGTCTCCGGCGTCGCCAACGGCGTGGCTCACCTTGCGTTCGTCTACGTCGTTGATCCATCCACCGGACGCCCGGCTTTGCTGCGGGTACCTCCTGGCATCAAGACCCCCACCGAAGGCGTGGCCTGGACGTTCGGGATCGATAGCCAGGAGTGGGCGCCTGTTATGGAGACTTGAGTGGAACAGCGTGGCGAGGGACGATCGGACGATAAAGAGGAGGATTGGGATGAAGGTGTATCGGCAAGGCGATCTCGCATTTCACGAAGTATCAAGTCTTCCGCCAACCGCATGCCCCCAGGCCGGTATAGTGCTCGCTTACGGGGAAGCGACCGGTCACGCGCACCGTCTCAAGGGACGGGGTCGGGTATGGCGACAGGATACGCGGTTGTACCTGGAGCTAGAACGGCCATCCCAGGTCGTTCATGACGAGCATGAACCGCTCGCTCTGCCAGCGGGAGCGTACCGCGTCGTTCGGCAGCGCGAGTATGTCTCGCCGTACGAAGACCGCGAGGTTTTTGATTAGACAAGCCACGCTGCCGCGCGACACGTTGAACGAGGCATCCCCTGATTTGCACGACAAGGATGTCCGACAGCCACGGCAGCGGGGACGAAGCAGAGGGAGGAGACTCAGAGGGCTTGCGGCACCAAACGTCGGCGGCGTCCCTAGAAGTGACGTAGCGTGCGACTCGGGACAGACGTCGGTTGGTTAGCCAACGCGCAAACAGCGAGATCGAAGAACGCGCCTAAGACCAGGTTACCGATTCTGACGATGCGCTCCATGGCCGCGGCGCTCGGCATTGCACCGTTCGGAAGATGCGGTGCCATGTCGGCAAGGAGTTCGGGGGTGAGCTTCACATGGAATTGCAGCCCATACTGGGTCCGTCCCAATCGGAATGCCTGCTGCGGGTACGCGGCGGTGGAAGCTAGACGCACTGCGTCGTCCGGCAACTCGAACGTGTCACCGTGCCAATGGAAGGCTTCGAACTCGGAGCCGAGGCACTTGAACAACGGGTCGAGCTGCCCGATCGCTGTGAGCTGTACCGCGCCGACGCCGACCTCCTCGCGCTCACCCTGACATACTCGCCCACCGGCAGCCGCGGCAAGCAGCTGCGCATCAAGGCCGACACCAAGGATCGGACGACCCAGTGCCAACCAGGCGCAACAACTGCCGCACGGTCCGCAGATGCGGGTGTGTCTGGTCGTCGAAGGCGCCCATTGGTCCACCTGACGCTCGGTTTCTCGTGCGCGTAACCGTGCACACCGAGCTCGTGACCCGCCGCGACGACTGCTTCAATCTCCGCGGGGAACGTCTCGATCGAGTGGCCGGGAGCAAACCAGGTCGCCTTGATTCCATGGCGGCGGAGCAGCGCTAGCACGCGCGGGATCCCAACTTCGCCGGCAAACATGCTGCGCGACACGGCTTGCCACGAATTCTCGCCGCCGAAGGATCCGAGCCACCCACACACCGCATCAACATCAATCCCGAATCCAATCATGATGTCCTTCATCGCCGTCCCCTTTCGAGGAAATTCTGATCGCGCTCGTCCGGTACCTGGCACGACGGATTACGAGCCTTGCACTTGCCGTCCCAACAACCGTTCCTGCGCGGAACTGTCGTGAAGGAACTCCGCCGCCCGCACCTCTTCCACGATGCGGCCGTTCACCATCACCGCGAATTGGGTCGCGACACTGGCTGCGATGCGCAGGTTCTGCTCAACTAGCAGCAGCCGCATTCCATTGGCTGATAAGCCCCGGAGTGCCCCGACCACGATCGCGACGACCACGGGAGCAAGCCCCTCTGATGGCCCGTCTAGCACGAGGAGCGAGGGTCGGGTGAGCAGCGCCCGAGCGACCGCGAGCATCTACAAGCACCGACCCGGTTGCGTAAATCTCCTTGCGCGACCTCAATTCTATGTTAAGATAAGATTAAGGAATGTTAATAAACGTTAAGCCAGTGTGATGCGCTTGAACCGGTGACCATGATCGAGATGAAGATCGCGCGGCGGTCTCTCCATCTTACCTGAACGACGCGGGTGATCGTGATGCCTCGAACAAACATGCTTCGCCTTCTTGCCGGGAGGCTCTTCGCGGGCGGCGAGGAAAGTGTGCTCAAAGAGTGCTCGAAGATCCTGCGTATCGCGCAAGAGGCCAACGCGTCGCTCCGGACCTTCGCAGGCAGTAAGCTCGACATGGCGAGCATACGCAGGCTCGAGCAAAAGGCAGACGGTGAGAAGTTCAGAATCGCCAACATGATCACATCCGGAGCGGTCGCGCCCAACGTGCTCGACAACATGTTGTTGCTGCTCGGACACCACGACAACATCGTGAACTCCATCTACAACCTCGCTCGAGAACTGTGCCGATACGGTGTCAGAGACGAGGAGGAGGCTCGGTACATTCGCACGCAGGTCGCCGAGGTAGTCCAACTCGTGGACTCGGCGCTGGAGACACTGCTGGCGATGTACGAGCAGGAGGATGTAACGAAGCTCAGGTCGCTGCGGCAGACGATCGAGCACTTGGAAGAGACTGGCGACAACGTCAAGGAGAGCATGCTTGACCTTGCGTACGCCAGGCCGGCGACGTTCCAATCGTTTTACCATGTCGTCCAAACGGCCCACCTAGCGGATAACGTCCTGGACGGCTGTGAAGACTCCGCCGATGCTCTGCTGACCATCATCGCCTCCGTCATCACGTGATCTCCCTGTGCCACACGCAGCGATTGTTCTGCTGGCATCTACCTTGATTGCGCTGGTCGCAGGCAACAACCTCTCCGCGTGCAGCGGCGCGATCATCTCGTCGCGTGTGACTTCCAGACGCGCGGGGATCCTGATTACGATCATCGGGTACTCACTTGGTCTGGGACTTCAAGGCAGGACACTCCAGGCCGGGTTCCTCGCCCTGATGCCGAACCGCAGCGATGTCCTGGTGCTTATTGCCCTCGCAACCGCGATCGTCATCTTCGTCGTGGCACACCTCACGAGAGTGCCGCAGTCCCTGTCGCTGACACTGGCCTGTGCGATCCTTGGCATCAGCACGGCGACGCATGGTGCCATCAGCGAGCCCTTCGTGCTGACGATGCTGGCGTTTTGGGTGTTCGCGCCGGTCGTGTCCGTTCTGCTCATCGTCGGCTCGATGCAGTGCTCCAGGCAACTCATCAATGAACGGAGCGTCTGGGGGACGATCAGGGGGATCAAGGGCTTGCTCGTGGCCCTGTCGTTCCTCGCCGCGTTCACATTAGGTGCGAATACGATCGGGTTTGTCTACGCGGCGATGCCGCGCACCTGGTATGACCTCGTGATCGCCGTGCTGGCAATCACCGCCGGATCCATCCTACTCAGCGCCGGGGAGATCCGGAGGGTCGGGAACGAGATCCTTCCCATGCGGTACATCAATTCGATCAACTCACAACTCAGTTCTGTGGTGCTGGTCGAACTCGCCACGCTGTTCAGCGTTCCGCTCTCCAACACCCAGACCTTCACGATGGGCGTCTACGGCGCGGGGTTGAGTTACAAATACCGACTGCTGATCGGGAAGTCCGCGAAGATCATCTTATCCTCCTGGCTCGGTATGGTCATAATCAGCTTCTTACTCGGGTATATGATGGCCGACGTGCTGGTTGTCCACTCGTTCATTTGACGGTTCAAGAAAAGGGTACCTAATCGCGCTCTGCCAGGAGCGAAGCCGCGAGACTATTGCTGGGGAAACGGCGAGAATCCACGCTGCCTATCGCTGGGAGACTTCCCCGCGCACCAGCCCGGGCTTCGATCTGCAGGCGTGAAAATCAGAGCAGCGTTCTTTGACAGACGCAGGAAAACTGACTGGCTTACTTAACCCACGGACGACAGCCAGCTCGGCCCGCTTCATACCTTAGTCTTCGCCGCTCGCGTCTCCCGTGGGCGACCACGTTTTTGGGGGTTCAGGTGTTGACCCAATGCTGAGTGAAGTAGCCTGGCCTCTTCCATGCTGATTCTCTTGCCGAGAACCCTCAAAAATCGTTCACCGCTCACCAAGTCAAGCCGTCGCTTCCGTTTGCGTCTTATCTTGTTGACTCCTCTGCCATAAGGTCTCACGAGGCTCGGCTGCCAAGAGGTCCCCCCCCGATTTAGGGTTGTTACGAAGGGTGATAACATGAAACTGCGAGGTGAATTAGGATGTGCTGATGGTACCTTTTCGCGGGGTCGGCGGGCGCGTGGACCGGATGGCTCGCCCGGAAGCTCACCGGGCTCGCCGCGCGCCAGACCGGCAGCCGCAAATGGCTGGTTGTATTCACGGTTCTCGGCATTCCAGCGAGCCTCGCAGTCGCGGGGCTCGTGGCGGCGGTAGCGCATCTCTCGCGCTGACACCCGGCGCCGCCAACCTGTAACGATGCAGATCTGGCACCTGTGGCCAATGGTGCCGCGGGAGAGTAACCTGCGTCACCGGACGAGAGGATTGTGGGGCCCGGAGCCGGGGTTCCCGCCCGTCGGGATCCTTGTATGCCTCAGTCGGTTGGTCGCTGCCGGCGTCGTGCTTGTAACTGTCGCCCGGGCGGGATGCGCAAAGGAGTCGCGTCGGGGAACATTAGTACCAGATGCCATTCTGGATGCGTCGCCGTCGAAGTCTGTAATGTCTTCTTGGAAGTACCCTCGGTGAGGCACATGGAGAGGGCATGAGATGGAGTTGCATGACAACGACATGACGGTTACCCCTCCCGGCATGCGACTCGAGGATCGTATCTGCGCATCCCTTCTCGGAGGAGCCATCGCAGATGCGATGGGATGGGTGACCGAGTTCATTAGATCACCGCAGCAACTCCTCCGGTTGCACGGAGTTGAGCGGCTCACTCATTTTGTCCGATGGGAGAAGAAAACCGAAGGGCGGTTTCACTCATACGTGGATGTTGTTGGAGCCGGCGAGTACTCCGATGACACGCAGTTAACTCTTTGCGTTGCACGCTCGATTCAGGCCGACGGGACGGTCGACAACGTCTATTTTGGTAAACAAGAGCTCCCGTCGTGGCTCGCCTATGCCCGCGGCGGCGGCGCAACGACTATAGCCGCGGGAAAGGCTTTGCAACGCAAGCGGGCTGCGTGGAACCGCAACTTCTTCCGTTTCCAGGGCGGTACTGTCACGATCGACTACCGTGCGTCCGGCACGAACGGTGCCGCCATGAGGATCGGTCCGATCGCGATGGCCAACCCGTATGACCCGCAACGAGTCAGCCGTGAAGTGTGGCGCAACGCCATTGTAACGCATGGTCATCCCCGTGCGATCGTTGGTGCTCTCGTCTACGCGCATGCGCTCACGTATATGCTCAGCGAGGCGACGCCGCGTACCGACACACTGATCCACCGGCTCGAAGAGACAACTCGGGGGATTAGCTTCCCCGATGACGACGCCGACCTAATCCAATGGCGCCAGGAATGGGCAAAGCGCCACCCGCAGGATTTCGATGCGCTGTTGAAGTCCGCAACGGACGAAATGTTGAAAATTCTCAACAACGTGCAGCCCGATCGGACCAGCACTTTGCGTGATCTCTACGCTCACTGGGGATGCTTCGAATCATCCACTAAGGGGTCCGGCGTGGCAACGGTTGGAGCAGCAATCGCGACGTTTCTTCGCTACGGGAACAACTACAAAAAGGCCGTGCTCGAGGCTGTGAACATGCTCGGTGCGGACACGGACACGATTGCGGCAATGGTCGGGGGCCTCACAGGTGCGCACGCTGGCTACTCAGCGATCCCAGAAAAGTGGGCAGAACGGATACAGGACTTCGCTTACTTCATGCATGTGGGATCGGCACTGTCGCGCATTGCTCACAGAGACACCAGTGGGCCAGAGCTACGGACAGCACCGCGCGAGCTCGATGAGCACCTGGCTACGGTCGATTCACTCGTCACAGCACCACAGTTAACCAAGCATCAGGGCGTCAAGCATCCGATACTAGGACGAGGTATCATCGAATGTTTTGAAGTCCACCCGCTCCGCAGTAGGCCTGCAGGAAGCAACCTCTTCATTTCTGTGGCGTTTGACTGCGGGCAAACATGCAAGTTCAAGTTCTTCCGCCCGTCGACGATCCTTCCGCGCCGTCGTAGCAAGAATGCCCCGAGGCACTTGGGGCTGTAAGCCGATCCTCGCACGTTGATGTGGAGATCACGCGACCTGCCGTTGTGCGGTGGTGCGGCACCTATCCGAACCGGTGTGGGCGTTGGGCCGATTCGGCTCGGCATGTTTCCAGGAGCGGTGGCGCGCCGCTTTTCGCACTGCCACTATGGCTTCGTGAAGGGCGATCACGACAACGTGTCACGGTCCTTGAGCCGTAGATTCAACCGATGTGATTTCGGACCGCCCCTTCCAGGGCTTGCCCCCCAAATTACCCCTGCGCCCTGCACCCAAAGGCGGTTATTGACGGAACTTGACGCCACAGGCGTTGTCGCCATCTCCCCGCAGAAAGCCAAGTCAATGGCCTCAAACAGCACGAAGCAGCAGCAAACGGGAGAAGGCAGGAGAGGTTGCCGCCCGCCTTCGATTCCCGCCTTGGTTCGGGGAATACGCGGTCGCCGATCCATTCTACAGGCCACCGGGGCACCGACTCCACCAGGTGCCCGTACGTATCGAAGGTGAACCCGGCCGATAGTTCGCGTCGCCGGTTGCGGCCTCGATTGAAGGTACCCGGTTCGTTCTGTTGATTGAAGGGAGCTGTCACGTCCGGTCAAATCTCCAAATCGGCTGATGCTTCGAATTTCCAGAGGAAATCTCGACGGTTGGGTAACGGCGAAGAACCCAATGCGAGTCCATCGTTGGCTCCGTCGCCCTCGTAGCCTCGCCGGTGGCGCTAGGCGAGCCGTGGTAAATGCGCTCGAATCCGCCGCGGCTATTGTTCCGGGCCCCATTGTCGACACCGTCAGTGTTTTGCGACGGTACACGCAAAAGTTCGGTAGGTTCCCGAACATCGTCAGCCCAAAGACGTTCAACGAAAAGGTCATTTGGCGGATGTTGTTCGATCACCGCGCGATCTGGACGCAACTCCAGGACAAGTACGCCGCTCGCGAGTACATCGCAAGGCGCATCGGAGCCGACGTGCAACCGACGCTCTACTGGGTCACGAGCGATGCGGCAGATATCCCTATTAATGACCTGCCGCAACGGTTCATGGTCAAGCCGACTCACGGGTCCGGTTGGGTCTATCCCGTGCCCGACAAAGCATCTCTCAACTGGCCGGAACTTGTCGAGACTTGCGCGTCGTGGTTGCGTCAGAGCTATTACCGCATCGACAGGGAATGGGTCTACAAGGACATCAAGCCGCGCATTCTCGTGGAGGAACTGATTGACGACGGCCGCGGCGCATCCCCGACCGAGTACAAGCTCTTTGCGTTTGACGGACACGCGCATGTCATTCAGGTAACGACCGGAATATTCGGCGATCATCGGCGCACCTTCTTCGACCGGGACTGGAATAAGATCAACGCCACCGCGGATTTCGAGAACGCCGATGAAGAGATGACCCGTCCGTGGCACCTTGACAAGATGCTTGCCTACGCTGAGGCTCTGGGCGAGGGACTCGATTTCATCCGGGCGGACTTCTACGACACGCCGACGAGAGTGTATCTCGGAGAACTGACGACGACTCCCGGCGGCGGCATGAACGCCTATCGCCCCCTGGAGTTCGCAAGGTACATGGGCGACCTGTGGACGCTACCGAGTCTGAAAACGACGCGATGCCGCAGGTTCGTGAGACCTGCCGCGAGCTGATTTCGATCACCCGGCTCGCGGTTGCTAGGAAGACGTGCCAACAGCGAGAACTCCCTGGCGACAGGCGAAGAGTCTACCAGTTGTGAGGCGACGATGGGAGGCGCGCTCCTCGCCAGTCTCCTCGTTCCCGCCCTCGTCGGGTGGCCCTCTGCGGGGCGACGATCGCCGTCACTGCGCCGATGATCTTCGCCGCCGCGTCGTTCGCGTACTTCAGCCGGGCGCCTTTCACGACCCCGTTGGAGACCGCCGTGATCTACGTGGCGCTTGTGGTCGTGCTGGACTTCGCCGTCGTAGCGACATCATCGAGTGGAGTTACGCGATGTTCGCGAACGTCCTCGGCACCTGGCTTCCGTTCGCCCTGATCTTCGGAGCTACATACATCGTCGGAGTGTATGCTACAAAGTAGGGGTCGTCAGATTCATACGAAACCGAATGAACCGTACGATCAGGCGCCGATCCTCGACCCCGCGTCAATGCAGACGGGCGCCGACGAGGCGCCACATTGACGTGGGATCGTCCAGGGGGGCTGCTCCTGCGATTCTATCCCGGCTGGGACTGCAGCCCTACCAGGTCGCGGCCCTGGCCGCCATCGCCGCGCGATGGCGCCCTCGAGACGGAGATGGCGGGATGGGCGGCGTCTGTGGCCATCCCCCGCGCTCGCGCTAGATGTGCAAGACGAACCGATCCACACGCAGGTAACCGACCAGGGCGGCCACGTCCACCGTTACCCTCCCGAACGTCCACGAGCGGTATTCACGCGCCTGCTTCGGCAACGCCCACCCCAAGTTGCGGTGCGTAGACGACCTCCCCTCCCGCGATGGTCTGGACGATTTCCAAGCCGCCGCCCGCTGACGGCCACCTGGCCAGCAGGATATCGGCACAACTGCCCGGGACAAGCGTACCAAGCTCAGGACGATGCAGGAGCATCGCTGGGTGGTGCGATGCCATTTCCACGGCGTCAGCCATACCGATCCCCGCAAAGCTGACAGCGTTGACCACCGCGGTCCCAAGATCGAGCGCGGATCCCGCAAGGTACTGCGTGCCGGCAACACGGATCATCTGATCCGCGGTGAGCTCGACGGGACCGCTCAGACACTGATAAGTCCCAGGGGTTTGGCCGGCCAGCCAGACGGCATCGCTCACGAGCACGCAGCGGTGGATGCCCTTCGCCCGGACGAACACCTTCACGACGGAGGGTGGAAGATGATGACCATCGACAATCAGGGTGGCCCAAAGCGCGTCCGCCGCCAGCTGCTCCCAGATATAATTGGGATGCCTCGGCAGCATCGCATGAGCCCCGTTGCCCAGATGGGTGGACAGTCGCGCCCCTGCCCTGACCGCGGCCAAGATATCGTCCCGGGTCGCATTGGTGTGGCCAATCGCCGGGACGATACCGGACCGCGAAAGGCGTTCGATAAGATCGAGCGCCCCCGGGCACTCCGGCGCCAGCGTGAACAGGCGGATCCGTCCGCCAGCCGCGTCTTGGAAAGCCTGGACCTCTGCCCAATCGGGGTCACGGACGTAGTCCTTGGAGTGCGCTCCCCTCGGACCGTCCTCCGGCGAGATGTAGGGCCCCTCAACATGAATCCCCACAACCGCCCGGTCGACCCATTCGATCTCGTCGCACGCGCAAGCGACAGCGCGGAGGGCCGTGATCATCTGCTCGTGACTGGCTGTACATACGGTGGGACAGAATCGGGTTACCCCATGGGGCCACAGCGCACGGACCACTTCTTTGACCGTGTCGGGAGTAACGCCCTCGCCATTGAGGTCGTGCCCCGCAAATCCATTTACTTGAAGGTCAACAAGGCCCGGGAGTACCCAGAGATCACGCGGCACCGTCTCTGTTGGCTCCGGGGAGCGCACACTGTGAATGACTGTGCCGGAGACGGTCACGGTGACCGGTTCTCCGAAGATGTTGTGACCTGTGACGGTTAGGCCCATGGCTACTCTTCCCTTGGGCTGCCCTGGCGTGCCCGACACACACTCGGTCGCTCGGACGTCATAGCCACCGGATGCGTCCCGCGTAACGTTCAATCAGGCTCTGGTTGGCCTCGTCGCCCCCCGGGATATTCCCGCTGGTCCAGATCGGCGGCGGCGTCCCCGATTTGAGCAGGGCATCTGCGATCTCGGCCACGAGCGACTGAATCACAAACGCGTTGAGGATCGTGGACACGGGGGCGACCCAGGGCCGGAACCCAGGGAACTGGACCACGGCGTCACGCTCCGGCATCTTGGTGTCCAGCACGTGATCCACTACTTCGAACAGGCTCTTGCCGCTCGGGTGTCGTGCCGGGTGGTCGGCAGGCACTCTTCTCGAGAAATCCGGGGACGTGACTCCGACCGTCGTGATCCCCCGCTCTCGCGCCCACAGCGCCGCGTCGATCGTGCAGGCGTTGATGCCGTAGGCGTTGGCAATGATGAGGACGTCGTCTCGGGTCATCGGATATGGACCGAGGACGGCCTGGGCGTAGCGGGGAGTGCGTTCGATGGCACTCGACCGGCGCGCGCCGAATGCGAGGGAGACTCCAGGGTCGAAGATGGGGGATACTGCCGCGAGCCCGCCCGCTCGCCAACTCATTTCCTCAGCCGCGATCGTGGAGTGTCCCCCGGTGCCAAACACGTAAAGAAGATGGTCCTTGGCGATGACCTCGGCGAGGACCTTCGCCACGCGCCTGATGGCCGGACCCGTGTCCTCCACAACAGCCTTGAGCAGACTCTCCACGGTACGGTGAAACTGCTCCAGCGGGGTACTCATCACCAGCACACTCCTTTGCCAACGGTACAGTTCTACTTGATGGCCCCGGCGGTGAGGCCCTTGATAAACCACCGCCCCGCGATCGCAAACAAGATGATCGGCGGAATGGCGATGATGACCGAACTCGACATGAGCAGGCCCCAGTCGATGCTGTACTCTTGGAGGAATTGCGCCATACCGAGCGGCAGCGTCTTGTGGGGATCGCTGATGATAAAGGTCAGCGCGAAGAAGTATTCCGTCCAGGACATCAAGAACGCGTAGAGGCCGAGCGCCGCCAGGCCGGTTGCGCTGAGCGGCAGGAAGATCCGGAGGAGCACCTGAAACCGGCTCGCCCCGTCCACCATCGCGGCGTCTTCGAGTTCCAAGGGGACCTCGGTGAAGAACGCGTGAAGCATCCAGATGCTGAACGGGGCGATCGTGGTGACGTACACGATGACCAGCGCGGTCAGCGTGTCGATGATCCTCAGGCGCGTGAACACGACATACAAGGGAATCAGCAGCAGCACCCGAGGGAAGATGTAGCTGGACATGAACACTTTGAACAGCAGGTCCCGCCCTCGGTACCGGCAGCGGTAGAGGCTGTAGGCGGCGAGCCCGGAGAGGGCCAGCGTGATCGCCGTGACGGCGAACGCGACATAGATGCTGTTCCGGAAGTACGTCACGAACGGGATCTGATTGAACAGGTTCACGTAGTTGCTCCACGTGAACGTGTGCGGCCAGAACGTGGGGGTAGGACTGACGAGCTCCGGGAGCGTCTTGACCGAGTTGACCACCACCCAGTACGCGGGAAGCAGCACGACGGCCAGGACCGCGAAGACTGACAGATACCGGGCGGTGACCTTGACGGCGGTCATGCGGCCGGCTCCTCAATCTCCTGCTGCATATAGCGCCGCATGTACCAGACGCCGTACAGGAGCAAGAGCACGAACAGCGGAATCGAGATGGCGGCCGCTTCACTGATCCGGAATTCCTGGAAGCCCTTGTAGTAAATGAGGATGGGGAACGTGTTTGTGGCGTCCCCCGGGCCGCCGCGGGTCAGCAGCCAGATGACGTCGAAGATGTTCGCCGCCCACAACGAGGAGATGAAGATGATGACGTACAGCACCTGGGCGATGCAGGGGAGTTCCACGTACCACAGGCGGCCCCAGTAGTTCGCGCCATCGACCTCCGCCGCGTCGCTGACTTCCTTGGGAATGGTCTGGAGTGCCGCGAGAATCATGAGGGCGAAGAGGGGAAACCAGTGCCACGCATTGACGATGGTGGCGCTCAGAAAGGCCCACCCAGGCGTGCCCAGAAATGAGATGGGAGCCTTGACCACGCCGGCGTGCAGGAGGAGGTAGTTCACGACCCCCAGGGTCGGATCGAGCATCCACTTGGCGATGGTGGCGAGTACGATCGACGGGAAGAGCCAGGGCAGGATGATCCAGGTCCTCGCGAATTCATGGCCCCAAAATTCCTGGTTCAGGACGAGTGCCGCGACCAGGCCCCCCACGACCTGCAGTCCCACGTTCAGAACCGTCCACCACACGGTGACCTCGGTCGTATGCCAGAACTCCCACGAGGTCAGCACCTTGCTGTAGTTTGCCAGTCCCACGAACCTGCCGGCGGTCCCCACATAGCCAACGTTGAACACGCTCAGCCGCAGCGCGTCCAGGAATGGATACACGATCGTCAGCAGCGTCCAGACGACGAGCGGGAGCACGAGGAGATATCCGAAGTACGGATCCTTCTGCAGTGTCTGCGCCACGCGGTGGAGAGAAAACTGCGGCAGCACATGCACCGCCCTCCCGGGGGTCGGTTCCCCCCGGGAGGGAATCGCTCGGTGCTCCAGTCTGCTAGGTGAGGGTTTCAAGGATCTTTTGCTGCCCCGCCTTCACGGCGGCCTCGGGGGAGAGCCCTTGATGGATCATTTGCTGGGCCACCCAGGCCAGGAGGTTTTGTCCGGTGATGCGTCCGATGTTCTTATTGTACGGCTGCTTGGTAAACCCGAGCTGCCGTCCGAATCGCGACTCCTGGATCTCCACACTGTACGCGGCGAAGTGCCGGTTGATCGTGGAGTTGTCGTGAAGGCCCTTCGCCCTCGCCGATTCTTGCGTGACCGGCAGGAACAAGCCCGGTCCCACGCCGAGCAGCATCGCCATGGTTTCCGGCTTGTACAAGTAGTCCAGGAACGCATCGAAACCGATGCGGCCCTGCGGACTGGCATTCAGAAGCAGGACCCCGTTGTCCCACGTCGCGGTCGCGTGTTGCCCGCCGCTGTCGGGAATCGGCACCGGCCCCGCACCCAGCAACTCCGGCGCCTGGTTCGTTCGGAGATCCCACTGCTCGATGTATTGACCCTTTTCGATCACCATGGCGATTTCGCCGGCGATCAACGCGTTCAGCGGTTGGTCCCATTGCCACGTCTCGGAGCCGGGCGGCGACATCCTGAACAGCTTCATGTACATGTCATACGCGCGCACGGTGTTCGGATTGTCAAAGACGACATTGCCCTTCGAATCGAAGAGGTCCTCGGCCTTCGTCGTGCACATGAGCGGGTAGACCTGTTGCATCGTCGCGAGCGCCCAATCACCGGCGACCCCCATGGGGAATCTGACCACGCTCTTCGACACCAAGGTCTGCGCGGTGCTCATCAGTGCCGACCAGGTCCTCGGCGGCTTGGACGGGTCCAGCCCGGCCTTCTGGAACAGGTCAGTCCGGTACCAAAGCACCTCCGCCATGTTGTACAGCGGCACCGACCAGTACTTGCCATCCCACGTGAACGGCCGGAGCGTCGAGGGGTCGATCCTGTACATCTGGCTGAGCTTGGCCACTTCCGCGCTGACGCTTTGGATCGTCCCACCGGCCGACTGGACGAGCATGGTGATGTCGGGAGTCGTGAACAACATGTCCGGCGGGCGCCCCGCCTGGATGGCCGCAGTGATTTTCATGTATATGTTGCCGTAATCCTGATTTTCCGGGGTAATATGGATCAGGGTTTGGCTCCGGTTGAACGCCTCGCATAGATCTTGGATCGCCTTGATGCGATTCGGTCGCGCCTCACTGTGCCACAGGACCATCGGCAGGGGCGGTTGCGCCGCATCACTCGTCCGGCCCAGCGCCATTGCGAAAGGAAGGACAAGGCCTGTCTTCAGAAACGCCCGGCGTTTCATCATTTCGCTCCCTCCCCCAAAAAGGTAAGCAAGACACTCAACACCCCGACGACAAATACAAATTGACGGTAACGCACAATGGCCGGATCGCCTTCACGCGACAGGTCGTTGCTTCTTGTGCCGCAGTGTCACCGATATCGCAAGGGTCCCGCACGAAGCGCGGCCGAGCGCCAGCGTGAGAATCCCGTAAGACCACTCTAGAGCCCGTAAGACCAGCCTGGAGCAGCGTCCTTCTTCTCATGAGCCCCCCTTCTGCGATCTACCGCACTGTCAAGAGCCATCGCAGCTCACCATGCCCACTCCTCGCGATACGGCGGGCCAGACGTGCCGCCGGGGCCTCCGGATAAGGTCACCTCCTGTTCGAGGAGTCCTAGCGCGCAGATCGTCCTCAAGAACGAACGTCGAGGCGGAGACAGCCGCGTTCGTCGATACCCTCTGCGCGAGCCACAGGGTCGACGCGGCTGCAGCCTCACTCGCGCCACGTCCCTGCGCGATCCCCATCGCGCCCGAGGGAACGTCGCGTCGCGGCCTCACGGCGTCGTCCTCTGCCAGCACCACTGAATTCACGAGAGCGAACCACCGGCATCCGCCGTCTGCCGGATCCCGTGTCGGCGCGTGACTCACGTTTGCTCCTCCGCCATCCATGCGCTATCCAACGCCAGGACCGCGGCTCCCATCGCGGCGCTATCGCTCCTGAGCGCCGGTGCCACGATCTTGACCCCGGCCAGGGGAAGCGCCAGGGTGCGCCTCTCAAGAGTCTGCCGTACGGCATCGAGCAGGCGGGGGCCGAGTCGCGTCGTGGGACCGCCAAGTATGATGAGTTCAGGGTTCATCAAGTTGATCACTC
>Ga0187782_10000541_pt1 | contig 25695 bp, 16 predicted proteins | sample 0715_SJ02_MP15_2_FD_132454 | JGI IMG/M metagenome (GOLD analysis project Ga0187782, IMG submission 132454) | Tropical peat soil microbial communities from peatlands in Department of Meta, Colombia - 0715_SJ02_MP15_20_MG | ecosystem: Environmental > Terrestrial > Soil > Wetlands > Peat | place... | reverse complement strand
GTGGCCTACGACAGTGTCGTCGGCGTGCGCTCGACTGCCGGCTCGCCGTAGCCGGGCCGTCAGTGCGCCGGTGGCAAGCATGACCGCCAGCACGCCACCGCAGATCGCTGCGCCAGTGAACGCTGCGTCTCGCGAACCGTGGTGCGCCGGCGCAGGAAGCGGAGGCGGCGCAATCTGCACCGGTGTGCGTGGTGGCAGACCAGCTGGGCTGGCCGGGGGGTCGGTGCTGACCGCCGCAGGAAAGTCGACAACGCCCGCCCCTACCAGCGGATCCCACCCGCCGGGTGGATGATGCGCGGTGGCCTCGATGCGTTGCATCACCTGCCGAGCCGTCAGATTCGGGAACCGGGATCGGATCAGCGCCGCCAAGCCGCTGACCACCGGAGCGGCGTAGCTGGTGCCCGAAAGCGGACTCGGACCATTCGGCCCGCCAAAGCTATTCACTAATCCGTCGCCCGACGAGCTCAGCGATATCACCCCCTCGCCGGGGGCAGCGACGTCCACCCAGGGTCCGGCCAGGGTGAACGCCGACGGTTCGCCGTGGGCGTTCACCGAGCCCACGGTCAGGACATAGTCGTCGTACCAAGCTGGACTCACCACGACCGTCACCGTGTCCCACGTTGCTTTCGGTGGCTGAGCGGGACACTGCCCGGTGCCGGTGTTGCCGGCGGCGACCACCACGACGGCATCCTTGACGTCAACCGCGTAGGACAGCGCGGCGCCAAGCGCGCGATCGTCGAGCGCCGAACCGGTGCGGATGCAGGCAACCGAGGAAATATTGATCACTGACGCACCGAGATCTGCGGCGGTACGAACGGCTTTTGCCATCGTGCCGACGTCACCGAATCCGGGGTTGGACGAATCCGCTACCGCACCGAACTTCGTGCTGGCCTGCCGGATGCTGATCAAATTGACACCCGGGGCGACCCCGCTGAAACCATCTGCGTGACGGGGATCGGATGCGGCGGAGATGATCCCGGCCACGGCGGTCCCATGTCCGTCGCAATCTTGGGTGCCGTCACCGGTGAATACATAGTCTCCGCCGGCCGTCACGTCGGGGAGTCGTGAGTGCGGCGCAACTCCGGTGTCGATGACGGCGACCCGTTGGCCCGAACCACGTGTCAGCTTCCAAACCTGTGGCAGGTCGAGCCCGGAGAGTTGGCCGGAAGCGTTCGCCCGGTCCGAATCGGGAGTTGTGGCTGGAACTGCACACATCTCGCGCTGCACGGTGGGCTGCGGCGGTCTTGCTGGCGCCGGCTCGGGTAACCGGCTGCTGTCGATCGGCGGTGGCGAGACCGCACCTGCAGCTGGTACTCCACATTGGGGCAATGCGGCGATTACCACCGCGATCGCACAGCGCAGCGCTCTGGAGTGCGCCATGGTCATTGCAGGTTCATGCCACGCGCAGCGCTGTAAAGCCTGCAGATCCAGCACGCCAGCGGCACGATGACGGCCAAGGCTAGATACTCCAGCAGCTCAATGCTTCGTCGCCTGATGGGAGAGAACGTCATCGTTTGGGTAATGAAACCGACGCACAGTGCGGCGGCGGCGAGCACCATCGATGCGGCGGCCAGGTAAGGCGTGCGTAGCGGATAGGCAACGGCAGCGATGACGAGTGTGGCACTGAGCGTGACTGTTCCAGCCACCACCAGCGGCACGGATCTCGCTAAATCACGGTGTGAGCGCGCCCGCAACAGCAGCACGCCACCGATGAGGGTCGCGAACGCGATGCCAGGCGAGGGTGGGCCACCAGCGAAGTACGATCCGGCCGCAGCGCCGATCGCTCCCAGTGCTGCCGCGGCGGAGAATGCAGCGACCTGGCTGGTCAGCCAGGTGCTGGCACGGATCGCGCTGGTGCTCAGGCGATCTGGAGCCGGGATGGGTTCCGCGCGAACGGCATCCGGCTCCGACATCACATGTGAGGACAGCCCGGCCAACATGATCGACACTGGCGCGGACGCTTCGACCAGGATCAGCGATATCGCTGCGGACGCCGCACCGATCGCCTGTAACGGCAGGGCGGTGACCGTGCCCACGACGGCCGCAGCCGTTTCGAATGCGGCGAAACACGCCAATGCCGTGAACACGGTTGCACAGCAGCCTATTACGCGGATGGTGGTCGCTGACGTCGCCGTAGCAGCCGTGGCGAGGAGCGCATTCGGTGCTCCCAGGTCGCCTGGAACCGCCAGTAAGCCCGCGAGCCCGGCGAATCCGCTAGCCGCCAGACCCAACGTGAGACCGGCAGTGCTGTCGCGAAATACGCGATAGGCGACTACCGCCGCGGGCAGAGCAATGAAACCGGCCGCCGCCGCTACGACGGCACAGCCGCCGCGACGGGCGTCGTCAGTATCAAGAGCCGTTCGAATCAGGACCGCTGCGCCGGTGCCGGCCAGCCAAGCGGCTGCTAAGACGCTGATGAGCCGGGCAGCTTGTCGCGTCCAAGGTCGCACCGACGCGGCGAGCGACACCGATACCGCCTCCGCTGCGTCGTCGAAACGGGGCGACGCCAAGACGGCCGACAAGTTGGTCAAAATCAGTGTGGCTCCGTTACGGATTCCTAACTGGGCCAACGTCTTCGACGGATCCAGTGCGGCTTTCCCGGGAAGGGAAAGTTGATGCTGAACCGCGACGGGCTGAGGGCGGTGACCGCCCTCAGCTGCCAGGATGTCCACTATTGGCGGTATCAGCGACCGAATCGGCACTACCGCCGATAACACCAAGTCGACGTGGAAGGAGTCGGCAGAAACCGACACCCGCCGCAACCCGTCGCCGGGCGGACCGGGTTCGCTGCTTTGGCGTGCTTCCACCGCTTGGTGCACCGCGACCTCCGTTCGCCGATGCGGATGCTGATCCGGACGCTAACCGGTCGCGCGACGCCAGGTATGCGTTGATCCACAGCTGACTTGCCGCTGATTGCGCTCGCACCTACGGTGCCAATCGCATTTGGCGCCGTGATGACGCGGGAGGGCTGGCTGGTGCAGTTGGATGGTTCTGCGACCCTGGAATTCATGCCGCCGGCACGACTGCCCACTCCGGTGTTCGAGACGGCCGACATCGTCGTCGCGGCCCCGCCGGAAGCGACCCGACCGGCGGGAACGAACGTGATGACCCGTTTTCTGCCGGTCGTGATGGCCATCGCCACGGTGGGCATGATGGCTGTGGTCGTCTTTTCCCGGTCGGCCGTGACGCACAATCCGGCGTTCATGACGTTTCCAGTGATGATGCTCTTGTCGGCGGTTGCGACGGTAGTGTCGGGCGCGGATCGGAGGCGCGGCGAGATCAACGCCGAACGCGCCGAGTATCTGGGCTACCTCTCCGACTTGCGAGGTGCCGTCGTCAAGACCGCTGCAGCACAGTGTTGTTCGCTGGTGTGGTGCCATCCGGATCCCGAGGCGCTGTGGACCTTGGTGGGCGGCTGCCGGATGTGGGAGCGGCGGGCGGCGGACGGGGACTTCTGCCGTGTCCGGATCGGTGTCGGAGACCAGCGTCTCGCCACCCGTTTGGTGCCTCCGCCGACCGGGCCGGTGCAGCGGCTGGATCCGGTAACGGGGAGCGCGTTGCGTCGATTTCTTCAAACACACTCGACCGTCCCGGACGCGCCTATCGTGGTCGACCTGCGCGGGCTGGAGGCCGTTACGGTCGGCGGGAACCCGATGCACGCGCGTGCGCTGTTACGCGCGATGATTTGTCAACTGGCCGTCCTGCACAGTCCGAGCCTGGTCTTGATTGCCGCCGCGGTCAGCGACTGCACCCGAGCCCACTGGGATTGGTTGAAATGGTTGCCGCACAATCAACATCCGCACGCCTACGACCGCCTCGGCTCTGCCCGGATGGTGTACCCGTCGCTGGCTGCGGCCCAGAAGGCGCTCGCCGGTCTGTCGGCTGACTACGTGCCGGTTCACGCGGCGGCACCGCCTCAGCTACTGGTCGTCGTCGACAACGACAACGTCGACGACAGTTGTGTGATCGAAAGCGCCACCGCGCACCTGACTTTGCTGAAAATCGGCACCTGCCATGATGGCGCGGCAACAGCTGGAGTGCTGCGGCTACGGGTGGGCGAGAACGAGCTGGCGATCGGGCTGTCCGGCCACGACGAAGCGTCCGCCCGCCCGGACCAGATGAGTTCCATCGATGCGCTGGCGTGTGCGCAAAGACTGGCCAGCTACCGGGCCGGTGGGCGGGACGTGTTCGGCGCGGCGTCGGGCGGCGGCTTGGACTGGCAGGATCTTGTCGGGATCGGCGATCTCGCGTCTTACACTCCGCCCGATTGGTGGAACAGCCGGAGTCCCCGCGATCGTCTTCGTGTTCCCATCGGCACGACCGCCACGAACGCACCGCTGGAGCTCGACATCAAGGAGGCCGCCGAGAAAGGTATGGGGCCGCACGGGCTCTGCATCGGCGCGACGGGGTCGGGTAAGTCGGAGTTCTTGCGCACGGTCGCGCTCGGGATGATGGCCCGTCATTCACCGGAAGAGCTCAACCTGGCCCTCATTGACTTCAAGGGTGGTGCGACCTTCTCCGGCCTGGAGCCGGCGCCGCACGTTGCGGCTGTCATCACCAACTTGTCCGACAAGGCGGCGCTGGTCCCTCGAATGCGTGATGCCCTAACCGGAGAACTGAACCGCCGACAGGAGGCGCTTCGCTTGGCAGGCAACCTCGACGGGATTGCCGCTTACAACCGGGTGCGACGTTCCGGAGTCCAATTAGCGCCCCTTCCAGTGCTGTTCATTATCATCGACGAATTTTCCGAATTACTCAGCCAGCATCCGGATTTCGCAGACGTCTTCCTGGCCATCGGCCGACTCGGGCGATCGTTGGGCATGCATCTGCTACTGGCCAGTCAGCGTCTGGACGAAGGCCGACTGCGCGGATTGGAATCGCATCTGTCCTACCGCGTATGCCTGAAAACACTGTCGGCCAGCGAATCGCGACTTGTCTTGGGCGCGTCCGATGCCTATGAACTGCCGAACACGCCTGGCGCAGCCTATCTGCGGATCGGCACGGATGAGTTGATTCGCTTTCAGACCGCATATGTTTCCGGTCCATGTAATGAGGAAATGCATTGCGCTGCAAATGCTTCTGACTCGCCGGGCTATGGCACGATCCCGGCGCCCGTCCGATTGTTCACCGCGGGGCCGGCAGGGCCGGTCACTCTGGCCAGTAGGGCCGGCCCGGATGTTGCTGATCGGCACACTGTCCTGCAGAAGATCGTCGACCGGCTGTCCGGGCACGGCCCGCGTGCGCGTGAGGTGTGGCTGCCGCCGCTCGGCGCGGCACCGGCACTGGACACCGTGCTGCGCGATGCCGAATCCACCGACAAAACCATGTCCGCGTTGACGGTCTCCATCGGTGTCGTCGATCGCCCGTTCGAGCAACGGCGAACGCCGCTCGTCGTCGACCTGTCCGGGGCTGCCGGCAATGTCGCTGTTGTCGGAGCACCTCAATCGGGCAAATCGACAGCTTTGCGCACGTTGATCAGTGCGCTGGCCATCAACCACGATCCGAGCTTGGTGCAGTTCTACTGTTTGGACTTCGGCGGCGGGGTCTTGGCATCGCTACGAGACTGGCCGCACGTCGGTTCGGTCGCCGGCAGAGCAGACTCGCAGTTGGCTCGACGCACGATCGCCCAGCTCGAAGCAATCGTCCGGTCTCGCGAAAACATCTTCCACGACCATGGGATCCAATCGATGGCGCAGTATCGCCTGCTAAAGGCGAGGAGAGATCCGATATGCGACCGCTTTGGTGACGTTTTCCTGATTGTTGACGGGTGGGCAACGTTGCGCCGTGAATTCGAAACGATCGAGACGTCGATCACCAGCCTTGCTGCTCAGGGACTCTCATTCGGTGTGCACATCGTGATGTCCGCGTCGCGATGGGCCGAGATTCGTCCCGCGCTCAAGGATCAGATCGGGACCCGAATCGAGCTGCGGCTCGGGGATCCCGCGGATTCCGAACTCGATCGTCGGCGGGCTCAGCAAGTCCCGGAGGGTAACCCGGGTCGAGGACTTGCAGACGACGGGCTGCACATGATGATCGCGCTGCCCCGGCTGGACGGCGCCAGCTCAAGCTCCGGTCTGGCCGAGGCCGGTGCGCGGGTGGGGGAGATGTTGCGGGGCCGTCACAGCGGATCCAATGCGCCCGCAATACCGCTACTGCCCGCGCACGTCGATCGCGAGAGCGTGGTCGAGCGGGCCATCGACGGGCGAGACGCCGCTGTCCTGATCGGCCTCGAGGAAAGTGAACTGCGCTCAGTCGCAATCGATTTCACGCAGCAGCTGCATCTCCTTATCATCGGCGACGGCGAATGCGGAAAGACAGCCGCCTTGCGCACCATTTGCCGCGAACTCCTGCGAACCACGACCGCCGCTCAGTCCCAATTGTTCATCGTCGATTTCCGGCGCTCACTCCTCGGCGTGGTCGAGCCCGAGTCCGAACACCTTGGCGGATATCTCGCCTCGGCGGATGCGGTCGACGCGGTTATGCCGCGCCTGGCCGACCGGCTGCGCGGAAGGATGCCGCCTGCGGACGTTAGCCCGATGCAATTACGCACCCGGTCCTGGTGGTCGGGGCCCGAGATATATGTCGTGATCGACGATTACGATCTGGTCGCCACAGATCGGCGCAATCCGCTGATGCCGCTGGTGGAATTTCTGCCGCAGGCGAAAGACGTGGGTTTGCACCTAGTCGTGACACGCCGCAGCGGAGGCGCCGCCCGCGCCATGTTCGAGCCACTCCCCGCCGGGTTGCGCAATGCGGGCTGTATGGCCTTGATAATGAGCGGAAGCCCGGACGAAGGCCTGGTAGTTGGATCGGTGCGTCAGTCGCCCATGCCGCCTGGCCGCGGCACGCTGATCACTCGTGATGGCCACTCACAGCTGGTGCAGGTCGCCTGGAGCCCGCCGCCGTGAGCACGCACATTGTCGAGGTCGGCCCGAAGGTGATCCGCCAATTATGTTGTGGGGGAAATACACTCGCCGCTCACGATGAGATGGTACGGGTTGCTTTCGACAGCATCGACGATCCGGTAACACTGGTCGACCTGCGTCCGGTCACTGTCGACTCACTGTGGCAGATGGTGCTGGGGTCGGTGGACTGCGGAAGCCCTGAACGTGCGATCGTTGTTCATCCGTCGTGGTGGGCGGCGACGCGCATCGATGTGCTCGGCGCGGCAGCACAGGTCCTCGCCGATGAGGTTGTGATGCGACCTCGGTCGTGGCTGCTGACCCAGGCGTCCCCGCGCAAATTCATGCACGCGACGGTGATTGTAGAAATCGCTGACCACTTCGTGGTGATCACCGGCGCCGAAGTGGTCGCCGAGACCCGGCGCGGAGAACCCCAGCTCGTCGTCGAGGCGGTTGTGCGTTCCATCCTCGAGATGACGTCCAAAACGACCGTGGCGGTGGTGGTTGACGCGCCGAGCACGGTAGGCGGGGCCGGCGCGCTGGCAGCGATGATCGCCGAACGGTTACGCGCCACCGACGGCATCACCGCGGTGCAAGTCGGCGATGCCCAGTTGGGAGAGCTTGCCGGAGCGATCATTTCGGGCGAAGACAATACTTGTGAGTCCGACCGCATCGATGCTACGGAACGTGGCTATCGCCGTCATTGGACGCTGGCGCTGCTCGCGCTGCTGATTATCGGGGTGCTCGGGGTGCTCGGGGTGCTCGCGTCGGCCCGTCGCGACGCGCCCGCGGACAGTGGCGTTCCGACAACGTTCCTGGTCGAAGGCCGCGTGGCCGTCCAGGTTCCGGCCCAATGGCAGACGCAGCGCGTCGTATCCGGACCCGGTTCGGCGCGGGTGCAGGCCACGTCGCCGTCGGATCCGGAAATGGTGCTGCACGTGACGCAATCGCGAGTGGCCATAGAAGCCTTGAGCGCCACCGCCGAGGCGCTGAAACAGGCGATCGACGCCGAGCCGACCGGCGTATTCGTCGACTTCAACCCGGCCGGCAATAGTGCCGGCCGCCCGGCGGTGACCTATCGGGAGGTCCGCTCTGGCCACGACATCCGATGGACAGTGTTGGTCGATAAGGCCGTCCGGATCAGCATCGGATGTCAAAGCCGCCACGGCCAGGAAGACGCGATCCGGCACGTCTGCGACCGCGCGGTGCGGTCGGCTCGGGCATTGAGCTGAGTTAGCGCTCAGACCGACTTGTTGGCGAACAGCAAGACCGAGTCGTGGCTGAGCATTTCCAAACGCGTGACGGCCGTTTCGATGCCGTTGGCCAATTCTTCGACGTCGGCTCCGGAGTTGTAATCGGCGGTGATACCGAACACCAGGTCATCGGCATAGCTCAGCACCGCGACACCGGTGCGCAACCGCAGCGCGATCGGTGGAATCGGCAGCAGGCGCGCCACCTTGCTGCCCATCATCTCCAACTGGCGGCGCGGTCCGGCGACATTGGTTGCCAGCGTCACGATGCCGCGCTGCGGTAGACGGGTGAGGAATCGAATCGCCCACGAGGACCACATGAACGGGATGTAGTTGGCCGCCGAGACTGCCACGTTGCCCGCTTGCCGCTGCCCACCTTGCTTGGCCCGGCTCAACCGGTTGTGCACGATGCGCAACTGCTGGATCGGGTCATCCTGTTCGACGGGCAGATAGGGCAGCATGACCGAGAGGCGATTGCCCGGCTTGTCGAGTGCGTCGGGCGAGCGCACCGACACCGGGACCAGGGTGCGCAGCGAGTCCGGGCGGGGTTCCTCGCCGCGATGCAGCAAAACCGAGCGGAAGCCTTCGGTGATCGCGGTCAGCGCAACATCGTTGATGGTCACGTCGAACTTCCGGCATACCTGCTCGACTTCGGCGAGCGGGACGCGAACTGCGTGATAGCACCGCATCGCGGTGACCGGCCCCACCAATGACGAGCCCGCGGAAGGTCGGAGCAAGCCGGCGGCAATTTCCGCGGCGCCGCCAACCGTCCGCGCAGCGGCACCGGTGATGCCGGTGGCCGTCCGCCAGAGGCTGTCCAGCGGGTTCCACCAGTTCTCCAGCGGCTTGGGGTCCGGCACCGGCTTGAGGTGTTTGCGTGTCGCGGCGGTTCGCTTGGTGACGGTGGGGCGAGCGAACGGATCGCCGTCGACCTCATCGCACAGTCGAGCGAGGATGCGGGTCGCCGAGATTCCATCGGCGATGCAGTGGTGGATCTTCATCAGGATCGCCCAGCGATTGCCCTTCAGACCTTCGATGACCCAGCATTCCCACAGCGGGCGATCCCGATCCAGACGGCGCTCCAGCACGTCGGCAACGACCCGGTACAGTTCGGCGTCATCGCCGGGCTGCGGAACCGCTATCCGGCGCACGTGCCGGCTGAGGTCGAATCCCGGATCGTCGACCCACTGCGGAGCACCGACGTCGAAGGGTTGGGTACGCAGCATCTGCGTGCAGCGCGGTATTGCCCGGATCCGTTCTTCCAGCGTGTCTTTAAACTCGTCGTGATCGGGAGCCGAACCGTCGATGATCGCTATTGCGCCGATCGCCAGACTGACGTTTCGGTCCGAATCCTCCGCCATGAGGAAACCCGCATCGAGCGTATTGAGTTGCTCCACGACTCAGCACCGCCGTTCACTGCCGGGGATCTCATATGAGTATCCTTTGCTGCGCTCAGCGGGAGGTGGCGGCCAGATTAAATCGTGTAAACAACGGGAGTCGATTGTGTGGCAACGCAGTTCAGTCTGAGAATTTCTGAGAATTTTCTCAACCCCCGGCAAGGGCGGTCTGGCTATAAAACATTTCAGTCGACTGACTTGTATCTGTGTTATCGTCGATGGCATGGGCCCATCCACCCAGGTACAGCGCCGGACCCAAGCCGAGCGCAGGGAATCGACGCGTACGGCGTTGCTGGATGCCGCGGTCGAGTGCCTGATCGAAGAGGGGTACGCGGCGATCACGACCCGCCGGGTCGCCGAACGTGCCGGGGTCTCCCAAGGGGCGCAACAGCACTACTTCGACGGACGTGTCGACATGGTTGTGCAGGCCGTCGGGCATCTGTCGCAGCGATTGGCCGAGCAGTCCCGGGAGCAGATCCGTGCCGGTCAGCGCGACGAGCGTCGCCGCATGCAGGCGCTGCTGGATCGAATGTGGGACATCCACACCGGTCCCGCATTCCAGACCGCGGCTGAACTCTGGGCCGCCGCCCGCACGGATCTCGAACTGCGGGAGCCGATCGGAAACCTCGGCCGGGACCTGGATCGCCGGCTGGCGCAGATCATCGCCGACGTGCTCCCCACCCTCGCGAGCACCGACTCCGGGCGCACGCTGCTCGACGTCGCACTGGCCACCGCCCGCGGTCTGGCGCTGCGTCGGCTACCCGGACTGGAGGCCACCGTTGACCGGCGGTGGCGTGCCGCGAGATCCCTGCTCTTGGACACCTATGACTCCCTGGCCGACAAGAAGGGATGACGCGATGACCGCTCCCACCCCCGTGCTGGTGGAACACCGTGGCCCGATCGCCATCGTCACCTTGAACCGACCCGACCGGCTCAACGCGCTCGCTCCCGATCAGGCAGTGCCGACCCGGCAAGCCCTAAACGCGCTACGCGAGGACGACTCCTGTCGTGTCGTCGTGCTGACCGGTGCCGGCCGCGCGTTCTGCTCAGGAATGGATCTCGTCGCCGGACTCGACATTGCCGGGCACGGGCAGGTCCAGGGCCGCTACTTAGCCCTCGAACGCGCCGCTGAAGTCGCCCTGGCGCTGCGTGAGATCCCGCAACCGGTCATCGCCGCCATCCACGGCCACGCCGTCGGCGCGGGCCTGGCCCTGGCAGCAATGGCTGACATCCGCGTCGCCGACACCACCGCCCGCTTCGGACCCGTATTCACCCACCGCGGTTTCTCCGGCGGCGACCTCGGCGCCTCCTGGTGGCTGCCGCGGCTGATCGGTTTCGCCAACGCCGCCGAAATGCTCTACACAGCAGAACCTTTCGACGCCCACCGTGCGCGCCAAATCGGATTCGTGACCCACCTCACCGCCGAAGGCACAGACATCGACACCGCTGTCGGCATCGGTGAAAAGATCGCCGTCAACGCCCCGTTCGGCGTCAGCCAGACCAAGAACCTGCTGAACGCCGCTCTTGGCATCGAGGAACTGCGCCAACACATGACCACCGAAATCCGCGCGCAAGTCCTGTGCTCGCTCACCGACGACGTCGGCGAAGGCGTCAGCGCCGCGCTTCAGCGCCGCGCACCCACCTTCAGCAACAGCTGAACGCACTGTAGGCCTATCGAACATATATTCGATAGACTGGTCGCGTGGGTTTCAGTAATGGTCCGCCGGGCTGGGCGGAAATGGAGCGGGTGCTCTCCGGTAAGCCGCGCCGTTCCGGCACGCCATCTGTGTGGGGATCGGCCGACGATGTCCCATTGTCTCGCAAGCGGGTGAGCTACCACCCGCCGGACGATAACCGGGCGGTTCGCTCGTCCGTCCCGTACGCCGAGTTGCACACGCATTCGGCGTTCAGCTTCCTCGACGGGGCCAGCACGCCGGAGGAGCTGGTCGAAGAGGCGGTGCGGCTGGATCTGCGCGCCATCGCGCTGACCGACCATAACGGCCTCTATGGGGCGGTGCGGTTCGCGGAAGCGGCCACGGAATTGGACATGAGTACCGTATTCGGCGCCGAACTCTCGTTAGGGCCCGGTGCCCGGACCGACGACCCGGATCCGGCGGGCCCGCATCTGCTGGTGCTGGCTCGCGGCCCGGAAGGCTATCGACGATTGTCGCGGCAACTGGCCGTGGCTCATCTGGCCGGCGGCGAGAAAGGCAAGCTGCGCTTCGATTTCGGTGCGCTTGCCGATGCGGCGGGTGGGCACTGGCATATCTTGACCGGTTGTCGTAAAGGTCATGTCCGCGCCGCGCTGGCCACCGGCGGGCCGGATGCGGCCTCGGCGGCGTTGGCGGATCTGGTGGACCGGTTCGGGCGGAGGCGGGTCAGCGTCGAGCTGACCCAGCACGGCCATCCGCTCGACGACGAAGTCAACGCCGAATTAGCCGAACTGGCAATGCGATTCGGTCTCCAATGTGTCGCCACCACCGGCGCGCATTTCGCCGCGCCGTCGCGCCGTCGGCTGGCGATGGCCATGGGTGCGATACGAGCCAGGCAGTCGCTGGACGAAGCGGCCGGCTGGCTGGCCGCGCTGGGCGGTTCCCACCTGCGATCGGGTGATGAGATGGCGCGGCTGTTCGCGCAGCGGCCCGACGTGGTGACCGCCGCGGCCGAACTCGGCGAGCAGTGCGCCTTCGGCCTGGCGCTCATCGCCCCGCAGCTGCCGCCGTTCGACGTCCCGCCCGGCCATACCGAGGACAGTTGGTTGCGCGAACTGGCGATGGCGGGTGCGGAGCGCCGCTACGGGCCGCGAGCACGGGCGCGGCAAGCGTATGCCCAGATCGAGCACGAGTTGGAAATCATTGCGCAGCTGACATTTCCGGGCTATTTCCTGGTGGTCTACGACATCACCCGATTCTGCCGGGAGAACAACATCCTGTGTCAGGGCAGGGGATCGGCGGCCAACTCGGCGGTCTGTTATGCCCTCGGTGTCACCGCGGTCGATCCGGTGGCCAACGAGCTGTTGTTCGAGCGTTTCCTGTCGCCGGCCCGCGACGGGCCACCCGATATTGACATCGACATCGAGTCGGATCAGCGCGAAAAGGTCATCCAGTACGTCTATGACAAATACGGCCGTGACTACGCCGCCCAGGTTGCCAACGTGATCACCTACCGCAGTCGGATCGCGGTGCGCGACATGGCCCGTGCGCTGGGATTCTCACAGGGACAGCAGGACGCGTGGAGCAAGCAGATCAGCCACTGGAGTGGACGACCGTCGGATGTCGACGACATCCCCGAGCAGGTCATCGACCTGGCCACCCAGATCCAGAATCTGCCGCGGCACATGGGCATCCACTCCGGTGGCATGGTCATCTGCGACCGCCCTATCGCCGATGTCTGCCCGGTGGAATGGGCGCGCATGGAAAACCGCAGCGTGCTGCAGTGGGACAAAGACGACTGCGCGGCAATCGGTTTGGTGAAATTCGATCTGCTCGGGCTGGGCATGCTCTCGGCGTTGCACTACGCCATCGACCTGCTGGCCGAGCACAAAGGCATCGAGGTCGACCTGGCCAAGTTGGACCTGTCCGAATCGGCGGTATACGAAATGCTGGCCCGCGCCGATTCCGTCGGGGTTTTCCAGGTGGAGTCCCGCGCGCAGATGGCCACCCTGCCGCGGCTGCGGCCGAGGGTGTTCTACGACCTGGTGGTCGAAGTTGCGCTGATCCGTCCCGGACCCATCCAGGGCGGCTCGGTGCACCCGTACATCCGGCGGCGCAATGGCGTCGACCCGGTCGTCTACGACCATCCATCGATGGAGCCGGCGTTACGGAAGACGTTGGGAGTGCCGTTGTTTCAGGAACAGCTGATGCAGCTCGCGGTGGACTGTGCCGGCTTTTCCGCCGCCGAGGCCGATCAGCTGCGGCGCGCCATGGGCTCCAAGCGGTCGACCGAGCGTATGCAACGGCTGCGCGGCCGGTTCTACGACGGCATGCGTGCGCTGCACGGTGCCACCGACGAGGTGATCGACCGCACCTACGAAAAGCTGGAGGCATTCGCCAATTTCGGCTTTCCGGAAAGCCACGCGCTGAGCTTCGCATCGTTGGTGTTCTATTCGTCGTGGTTCAAGCTGCATCACCCGGCGGCGTTCTGTGCGGCGCTGCTGCGCGCGCAGCCGATGGGCTTCTATTCGCCGCAGTCGCTGGTGGCCGACACCCGCAGGCACGGTGTAACGGTGCACGGCCCCGACGTCAATGCCAGCCTGGCGCACGCCACTCTGGAAAACGCCGGAATGGAAGTCCGGCTGGGGCTGGGCGGCGTCCGTCATATCGGCGATGACCTGGCGGAAAAGGTGGTTGAGGAACGAAAAGCCCACGGCCCCTTCGCTTCTCTGCTGGATTTGACGTCCCGGGTGCAGCTTTCCGTGCCGCAGACCGAAGCGCTGGCCACCGCAGGAGCGCTGAGCTGCTTCGGGGTATCGCGGCGCGAGGCGCTATGGGCGGCCGGGGCGGCCGCCACCCAACGGCCGGATCGCTTACCAGGGGTGGGCTCGTCGTCGCACATCCCGGTGTTACCCGAGATGAGCGAGCTGGAATTGGCCGTCGCCGATGTGTGGGCCACCGGCATCTCCCCGGACAGCTATCCGACCCAGTTCCTGCGGTCGGATTTAGATGAGATGGGGGTGTTGCCCGCTGAGGCCCTGCTGTCGGTGCCCGACGGCGACCGCGTGCTGATCGCCGGGGCGGTCACCCATCGCCAGCGGCCGGGGACAGCCCAGGGCGTGACGTTTATCAACCTCGAAGACGAGACCGGGATGGTCAACGTGCTGTGCACACCGGGGGTATGGGCGCGACACCGCAAGCTGGCGCAGACAGCGTCGGCGCTGCTGATTCGGGGTCAGGTCCAAAATGCCAGTGGCGCAGTCACCGTCGTGGCAGAGCGGTTGGCCAAGCTCACCCTGAAGATCGGATCGAAGTCCCGCGATTTTCGGTGATCGAGGGTGACGTCCATCAATTCGGCCCGGGAAGGATCGGGGCGAAGCGACTGTTACTTTCGGGCATGACCTTGAACTTGTCTGTCGACGAAGTCCTCACCACCACCCGATCGGTTCGCAAGCGCCTCGATTTCGATAAGCCGGTATCCCGCGAAGTACTGATGGAATGCCTCGAATTGGCGCTGCAGGCGCCCACTGGTTCCAACTCACAGGGCTGGCAGTGGGTGTTCGTCGAGGACTCCGACAAGAAGAAGGCCATCGGCGACGTCTACCTGGCTAATGCCCGTGCCTACCTCGGCTCGGCGTCAGCCGAGTACCCCGAGGGCGACACCCGCGGTGAGCGGATGGGCGCCGTCCGGGATTCCGCGACCTATCTTGCCGAGCACATGCACCAGGCGCCGGTCCTGCTGATCCCCTGCATCGAGGGCCGAGAGGACAGCTCGCCGCTGGGCGGCGCCTCGTTCTGGGCGTCGCTGTTCCCGGCGGTCTGGAGTTTCTGTCTGGCGCTGCGCTCGCGCGGATTGGGCTCTTGCTGGACGACGCTGCACCTGGTTCGTGACGGTGAGAAAGAAGTAGCCGAGGTGCTGGGCATTCCCTATGAGCAGTACAGCCAGGGTGGGCTGTTTCCAATCGCCTACACCAAGGGCACGGATTTCCGGCCCGCCAAGCGGTTGCCCGCCGACAGCCTCACACACTGGAACGCCTGGTAGTTCGGCCTGGTAGTTGAATTGCCCGCCTCGCCCCCGCAAGCGGGCGGTACCCCCACCTCAGGACGCTCCGCGTCCTGCATCGTCAGCGCGCGCCGCCCCAGCGAACCCCTGCTGACGCCACGCCTCGTAGACGGCGACCGCGGCGGCGTTGGACAAATTGAGTGAGCGTCGTCCGGTGAGCATCGGGATGCGGACGCGGTCGGTGATGTGACCGTCGGCCAGCGTCGTCGAGTCCAGTCCGGTCGGCTCGGGGCCGAACATCAATACGTCGCCGGCCTGATAGCTGACGTCGGTGAACAACGACGTCGCATGTGCGGTGAAGGCGAACACCCGCTGCGGCGACAGCGCCTTCCAGGCGGCGTCAAGTGACGTGTGCACGGTGACCGAAGCCAGGTCGTGGTAGTCCAGCCCGGCGCGGCGCAGCTTGGGTTCGGACAGGTCGAAGCCGAGCGGCTCGACGAGATGCAGTTCGGTGCCAGTGGCCGCCGCAGTCCGGATTGCATTGCCCGTATTGGGCGCGATACGCGGCGAGTAAAACAGCAGCCGGAACATCTGTCGATCATGACAGTTGTCGTCGAAGAATTTGCTCAGCTATGCTTCGCGGTGCCTGGCACGAGTCGGCGAACTCTGTCTGTTCAGTAAGAATTGTGGTTTCCATAGCCGCAGGCTGGCATACTCGCAGAATTGCCAGGCGTATATCGCCCGGGGTGGGTGTAATCAGCAGGAAGTCTCATGAACGACGCGCCAACACTGCATATCATCGGAGCGGTCGCCCGCACGGACGTAGGCCGGTGACCATGTTTGCCCGCGCGACACGGGCGATTCTGCCGACCGAAAGTCACATCGCGGACAGCAACGGCGCCGAGTCCTCATCGGCTAAACGACCGGCGTCATGGTCGCCCCGAAATTGGCCGGTGCGGTGGAAAGTCGTGGCCATTGTCGTTGTCCCTTCGGTGCTGGCGATGGTTTTCGGGGGATTCCGCATCGCGAGTGCGTTGACCGACGCGCACGACCTCCGGTTGGCCGCCGATCGCGCCGAGGTGGTTCCGGCCATTGCCAACTACATGTCGGCGCTCGATGTCGCATTGCTCGCAAGCCCGACCGGAGGCGACGTCGAGGGCGTGAAGAAGAATTACGACGCGCGCAAACATGAGCTGCAGGCCCGGCTGGCGGAAACCGACGTTGCCGCCGATGTGGGGGCAGGGGTCAACGCCATGCTGAGCGGCGGGCAGGCGTTGCTGGACGCGGTCGCGTCGAACGCCATCGGTTTGCGGGAGCGAGTGACCACCTACGCCCCGATCTTGTTGACCGCCGAGAACGCGATCGACGGATCGGTACGCGTCGACAACGTGCGAATCCGGGCTGCGGCTCAGGGACTGAGCCGCGCGATCGGGGCCCGCGGCCAGATGATGATGCAGCAGCTGCTGATCACCCGCGGCGCCGACCTGCCCGAGCCTGAGCTGCGCACGTCGATGATCACTTTGGCCGGCACCGAGCCGTCGACGCTGTTCGGAATGGCTGAGGTGCTTGGTGTCGGCTCAGCGGAAGCCAAGACGCTGCAGCAGCAGATGGTCACCCGGCTGGCGATCATGTCCGATCCGACCACTCTGCTGGTCAACAACCCGGCGCTGCTTCGCTCGGTACAGACCACCGATGGGATCGCCGCCGAGGTGATCAAGGGCACCACCGCGTCGGTGACGAAGTCCGTGCAGGACCTGGCCCGCAACCGGCGCGACGCCGCGATCCGCGACACCGTCGTCGTGCTGGCAGCCGTCGTCGCCGCACTCGCCATCGTGCTGCTGGTGGCGCGCTCGCTGGTCCAGCCGCTGCGCATGCTGCGGGACAGCGCTTTGAAGGTCGCTCACAAAGATCTCGACCGTGAGATCTCCCGCGTTCGGGCCGGTGACGAACAGCCTCCTGAGCCGCTGCCGGTGCACACCACCGAAGAAATCGGTCAGGTCGCGCACGCGGTCGACGAATTGCACACCCAGGCGCTGCTATTGGCTGGTGACGAGGCCCGACTGCGGCTGTTGGTCAATGACATGTTCGAGACCATGTCACGGCGAAACCGTTCACTGGTCGACCAGCAGCTCGCGCTGATCGACCGGCTGGAGCGCAACGAGGAGGATCCCGATCGCCTCGACAGCCTGTTCCGCCTCGACCACCTGGCTGCCCGGATGCGCCGCAACGGTGCCAACCTGCTGGTGCTGTCGGGCGCACAGAGCTCGCGGGGAGACCAACGCGGAGCGGTGCCGTTGTCGTCGGCCATCAACGCTGCGACCTCCGAAGTCGAGGACTATCGCCGAGTCGAGACGTCGATGGTGCCCGACTGCGCGATCAACGGCACCGCCGCCGGCGATATCATTCATCTCCTTGCCGAGTTGATCGACAACGCGTTGCGCTACTCATCGCCCGCGTCGCCGGTCCGGGTCTCGGCCTCACGGCGCAGCGACGGGGCGGTTCTGCTCAAGATCCTCGATGCCGGGCTGGGCATGACCGACGGTGACCGACGCATCGCCAACATGCGGCTGCGCGCCGGTGGAGAGGCCACGCCGGACAGCGCCCGCCACATGGGTCTTTTCGTGGTCGGCCGACTGGCCGACCGACACGGCATCCGGGTGCGGCTGCGCGGTTTGTCGACCGAGCAACCACGGTCGGGTACGACGGCGGAGGTGTATCTGCCGGCGGCGTTGTTGGCCGGTGCGGACGACGGGTACACTACGCCGCGCGAAGCAGCGCCGGTGCGCCCAGACGTCTCGGTCCCGGCCGATCACTCGCCGGCACCGGATTACGGCGATACTCCAGACGTCGTTGCGCTGGCGGATACGCCCAAGCGCAACGGCTCGCATTCGACCGAATCGCCGATCACGTTGTTGCCGCGGCGCAGCCCCGGATCCAGCGGCATCACCGGTGTCCCGGCCGACCGACCGGATCCGCCGTCACGGCGCGAATCACCGCCGCACCGGTGGGAAAAGGTAGTTGAGCCGACTACAGAAATCCCGGAAACCCCTGCGGATCAACCGGTTTCGAACACGTCGTCGTTCTTCGGACCACGGGCGCGATTCACCCGCCAGCAACCCCCCAAAGCGGAGCCCGTCGAGCCGGAGCCGGTCGCGGCGGAGCCGGCAGCTCAGTCCGAGCCGCAGCAGATCGACGATGCCTGGCCCGCTGAAGCCGAAGCCGCCGCGACGACGAGCGAGCCGCCGGAGTCCGATGTGATTTACCAGCGGATGCTTTCCGAGTTCCTGGTTGACCCGCACGACTTGGGCCGTAGCGCCGATTTGGATTGGAAGTCGGTTTGGGACCACGGTTGGTCAGCGGCCGCCGAGGTCGAAAATGTGCCCGTGCAAGCCCACACCGACCACGGCCTGCCGGTACGTGACCCGGGTGCCCGGCTGGTGCCGGGTGGCGCCGGTCCCGAGCACAATGGCATTGCGGGCGTCGCCCACGACCGGGCAGCCGAGGACAATGGAGCGGCATCGAACGGAGGATTTCCATCCGGCCCCACCGACCGCAAATCGGCCGATGAGGCACCGATGCGAGACCCGGAAGCGATCCGCGCCTCGATGAGCAGCCATTTCGGCGGCGTGCGCGCCGGACGATCGCATGCCCGCGATACGGATCAAGGACCCGATCACGAATGACTTCTGCTTTCGATGCCTACGATTCGGCCCGCTCGGACAGCTCCCTGGATTGGCTGGTGTCGAATTTCGCTCGCGAGGTTTCCGGGGTGTCGCACGCAGTACTGGTATCCGTCGACGGGCTGCTGATCGCGGCCAGCGAGCACCTGCCGCAGGAGCGGGCGGATCAGCTCGCCGCGGTTTCGTCAGGTCTGGCGAGCTTGGCCACCGGCGCCGCCCAGTTGTTTGACGGTGGCCAGGTGCTGCAGTCGGTGGTGGAGATGGAAAACGGCTACCTGTTGCTGATGCGGGTCGGTGACGGCTCGCATCTGGCAACGCTGGCCGCGACGTCTTGTGATATCGGTCAGATCGGTTACGAGATGGCCGTCCTTGTCGAACGGGTGGGCAACGTCGTGCAGTCGACCCGACGTGCTTCGTCCGATCAGTCGGCGTCTCCTCGGGCCGCGTCACGGCCCGCGTCGTCGCCGACCGCGTCGCACTCGTGAGTCGCGATGGACAGTCGCGAGCCACTGGGGCCGGAGTCACCCGCAGCTGAGGCGAGCCTGGTCCGTCCTTACACTTTGACGGCCGGGCGGACCAGGGGGAGCGTCGAGCTTCCGCTCGAAGCGCCGGTGCAGACGTTGCAGTCGGCGCTTTTTCACCGATGGCCACCCAACGACGTGCGAGGCAGGATCGTTCAACTGTGTGTCAAGAGCCCATCCGTTGCCGAGATCTCGGCCCGGTTGGATTTGCCGCTCGGTGTCACGCGCGTGTTGGTCGGCGATCTCGTGACTTCGGGCTACCTTCGAGTGAACCGGACGTTGACCGACCGCTCGACGCGCGATGAACGCCGCGAACTCATAGGAAGGACGCTCCGTGGCCTACGAGCCCTCTGAGCGAAACGCCCAACCCAATCGGAAGGCCCGAGATACCGCGTCGACGAAGATCGTCATCGCGGGCGGGTTCGGTGCCGGAAAGACGACGTTCGTCGGCGCGGTGTCGGAGATCATGCCACTGCGAACCGAGGCAATGGTCACCGACGCCTCCGCAGGCGTCGACATGGTGGAAGCTACCCCGGACAAACGGACCACCACGGTAGCGATGGACTTCGGCCGGATCACGTTGGACGAGGATCTGGTGCTTTACCTGTTCGGTACTCCAGGGCAGCGCCGATTCTGGTTCATGTGGGACGACTTGGTGCGCGGCGCGATCGGCGCGGTGGTCCTGGTGGACTGTCGGCGCCTCCAGGACAGCTTCGCCGCGGTCGACTTCTTCGAACACCGCAACCTGCCATTCCTCATCGCGGTAAACGAGTTCGACGGCGCCCCAACGTATCCCGTTGGCGAGGTACGCAAAGCGCTTACCCTGGCCGAACACGTCCCGGTCATCAACATCGATGCCCGCGACCGCAGATCGGCGACCGATGCACTGATCGCGGTCAGCGAGTACGCGCTGGCAAGCTTGATGCCCGCCGGCGGCTGAAGGCTGTGAGGCGTCAGCGCTTGAGCCGGATGTTCCAGCGCACGTAGCACGCGTAGAACACCGACAGCAGCGCGAGCATCGCCATGTCGAAGAGATAGATGTGCTTCGAGTGCTGCCACAGTGGGTCATTCGTCGGAATTTGCTTGACTTTGACCAGGTCCGGGAAGTCGATCGACGATGCTCCCGCGGCGTAACCCCACCGTCCCGGCGTCACCCAGGACAGCTGATTAAGACCCGCCCGGCCGGTCACCGGGATCATCCCGCCGGCAAGTACGAGCTGCGACATGATCGACACCACCAGCAGCGGCATGATCTGCTCGTTTGACTGCGCCACCGCCGACAACAGCAGGCCCAGGATCGCCGACGCGACGCAGGTGCCGGCGACGGTGACAAACAGCGAGAACGTCGAATTGTCGAAGAACGGGGGATGCGCTGTGGGCGCACCCTTGCCGAGTCTGACGATAAAGGTTGCGATCGCCGCTTGGACGGTCGCGAAAACAAAGAAGACGAAGACCTTGGCCATCAGGTACGCCGTGGTGGACAGGCCGACCGCCTGTTCCCTGCGGAAGATCGGACGCTCGCCGATCAGGTCGCGAATGGTCAACGCCGTGCCCATGAAGACGGCGCCGATGTTGAGCAGGACCATGATGTACTGCGGCTGGGTAGGTGCGAGGCCGAGCGGGTCGGCGGGACCGAGTCCCGGTTTGGGCCCTTTCACGGTCAGCGACAGCGCGCCGATCAGGAACGGCAGTAACGCCAGGAACACCGAGTAGCCGCGATCGGAGACGACGAGTCGGACCTGACGGCGCGCAATCGTGGAGAACTGGCGCACCAGGTCGGTGTGCATTGGTTCACCCAGGTCTGCCGGGCTTTCCGGAACCGGGGCTTCGGAAAGCCTCTTGCCGTCGCGTTCTATGAAGCGGCGGTTGGCTTCGTCGGGATCGGCGCCCACGTTGGCGAAGATGTCCGCCCAGTTGGTGGTTCCTAACGCCGCACCCACCTGACTGGGCGGCCCGTTGAAGGCGGTCTTGCCGCCGGGGGCGATTAGCAGGATTTGATCGCAGACGTCGAGGTAGGACACCGAGTGCGTGACCACCAGCACCACGCGACCGGCGTCGGCGAGCTGCCGCAACATCAGCATGACCTGACGGTCCAGCGCCGGGTCCAGACCGGACGTCGGCTCGTCGAGGAGCAGCAGCGACGGTTGAGTGAGCAGTTCCAGTGCCACCGACGCGCGTTTGCGCTGCCCGCCGGAGAGCTTGTCGACCCGGGTGTCGGCGTGTTTGGTCAGGTCGAGTTCCTCGAGCACCTGTGCGACCACCTGAGCGCGCTCTTGTTTGCTGGTGTCGGGCGGTAGCCGTAGCTCGGCGGCGTAGCCCAGCGCCTGGTTCACTGTCAGCTGGCGGTGAACCACGTCGTCCTGCGGGACCATCCCGATCCTGCTGCGCATGGTCGCGTACTCGGCGTGGATGTTGTGGCCCTCGAAGGTGACAGACCCGGCGCTGGGGCGGGTGTATCCGGCGATCAGCCGCGACAGTGTGGTCTTGCCCGCACCGGATCCCCCGATGATCGCGGTCAGCGTGCCCGGTCGGGCGGTCAGCGAGATGTTGTCCAGCAGTTCCTTGCCGTCGATCTTGAAGTGCACGCCGTTGACCTCGAGGCCGCCGGTGCGGGTGGCGGCCTCGGTGCGGCGGATCAGGTTGCCGTCGGTGAAAACCAGGTCGACGTTGCCGATCGTGATCACGTCGCCCTCGTTCAGCACCGCCGAGCCGACGCGCACGCCGTTGACGAATGTGCCATTGACGCTGTGCGCGTCGCGGATCTCAGTGCCGAGCGGAGACTGGATCAGGAACGCGTGATGGCGTGACGCAAGCACATCCTGGATGACGATGTCGTTGTCGTTGGCGCGGCCGATGGTGGCCGATCCCTGCGGCTTCTGCGGTGTGCCGGATCCGGGAAGAATTGCCTGGATCATCTTGGTGGCGAGGTTGCCCACCTCGGGCGGTTTGCTGGCCGGCGGAGCCAATTGAGTTTTCGGCCGGAGGTTCGGCGGCGGCGCTGACGGGGGTTGCCGGTTCAGCGGCGGTGGTTGTTGCGGATAGACCGGCGGACGTTGGCCCCCGGCGCCCTGATACATCGGCTGCGGTGGTGCCGGAGGGGCGCCCGGATACGGTCGTGATTGTCCCGCTGCCGGCGGCCGGAGCACGCCCGCCGGCGGCCCGGCTGCCGGGCGTGCCGGCGGCGGGTGCGCCGACCGCGCGGCTGCTGACCGTTGGAGGGCGCGCATCGACGCGGTTTGCGGCGGCCGGCCGGCCGCCCCCGCGTGGTGACCGATCTCGAAAGCAAGCTGCGGCCCGTCAGGATTGCCGATGTTGATGGTCTGGCCGTCGTGGATGTCGACCACCGGCACCCGACGCCCGTTGACATAGGTCCCGTTCAACGACCCGTTGTCGATGGCGAGCCAACGCCCTTGGTCGAAGCGCAGCAGTAGATGCGCCCGCGAGATGAGTGGGTGCGTGATGCGCATGTCGGCGCGCAGATCGCGCCCGACGACCACGTCATGACCTGCTGCGAAGGTGCGTTGAGATCCGTCATGTCGGACTGTCAGCACGGGCGGTGCTGCTCGACTCATCGCCCCAACCTTAGCTGCTTGGCTCACTGCACCGACTGTATCGGCTGCTGCACAATCGGCTCAGAACGACACGGACCGTCAGCGGACGGTGTCGGGCGCGCCGGTTACCACACAGCGGGTGCGGGTGTAGATGGTCGGCATGCACCGGTTGCAGTGCGTGCACGCCGAATGCACGGTGTGCGCGGCACCGTCGGCGGCGATCCGGTTGATCAGATCGGGCTCGGCCAGCAGGGCCCGGCCCATCGCAACGAAGTCGAATCCCTCCGCCATGGCCAGGTCCATCGTTTCCCGGTTGGTAATGCCGCCGAGCAGAATCAGCGGCAGTGTCAGCTCGGCGCGGAACAGCTTGGCATCGCGCAGCAGATAGGCCTCATGGTAGGGGTACTCGCGGAGGAACTTCTTGCCCGTCATCCGCATACCCCAGCGCAGCGGCGGTTTGAAGGCGGCAGCGAATTCTTTCAGTGGAGCGTCGCCGCGGAATAAATACATCGGATTGACCAGCGAGCTGCCGGCGGTCAGTTCAATCGCGTCCAGCCCGCCGTCGTCCTGCAACCACTTGGCGGTGGTCAGCGCCTCGTCGACGCTGATCCCGCCGCGCACCCCGTCGGCCATATTGAGCTTGGCGGTCACCGCGATCGGCGTTCCCTCGTTATCCACCGCACGGCGAACGGCCATCACGATCCCGCGGGCGACCTTGGCTCGGTTCTCCAGCGATCCGCCGAACTCGTCGTTGCGGCGATTGATCAACGGAGACAGAAAGGAACTCGCCAAATAGTTGTGGCCCAAATGGATTTCGACCGCATCGAAGCCTGCTTCGATGGCGAATCGGGCGGCCTTTGCGTGTGCGGCGATAACGTCGTCGATGTCGTCGCGGGTCGCCTTCTTGGCGAATCGCATGCCGATCGGGTTGAAGAACCGCACCGGGGCCAAGGCGGTGGCCTTGTTGGAGCGAGCATTCGCGACCGGGCCGGCGTGGCCGATCTGTGCGCTCACCGCCGCGCTTTCGGCGTGGATCGCGTCGGTGAGCCGACGGAACCCGGGCACGGCCTCCGAGCGCATCCAGATCCCGTTGCCTTCGGTGCGGCCGCCCCGGGAGACCGCGCAGTAGGCGACCGTGGTCATGCCGACGCCGCCGGCGGCCGGGAGTCGGTGGTACTCGATCAAGTCGTCGGTCACCAGCGCGTTGGGCGTACGCGCCTCGAATGTCGCCGACTTGATGGTGCGGTTGCGCAGGGTGATCGGGCCCAGCTTGGCAGGGCTCAGCACGTCCGGAGGGTTAGACATAACGGGAGCGTGCCAGACTGTGAGACGTGGGCGCAATCACGTTGGACGGCAAAGTCACGCGCGACGAGATTTTCGTCGACCTGAAGCAACGGGTGGCGGCTTTGACCGCTTCAGGGCGGACGCCTGGCCTGGGCACGATCCTGGTCGGCGATGACCCGGGGTCGCAAGCCTACGTCCGCGGAAAGCATTCCGACTGCGCCAAGGTCGGCATCACCTCGCTACGCCGCGACCTGCCCGCCGATATCGGCCAGGCGAAGCTCGATGAGACCATCGACGAACCCAATGCGAACCCCGAATGCACCGGTTACATCGTGCAGTTACCGCTGCCGAAACAACTGGACGAGAACGCCGCGCTGGAGCGCGTCGACCCGGACAAGGATGCCGACGGATTGCACCCGACCAATCTGGGTCGGCTGGTGCTGGGTACCCCGGCGCCGCTGCCGTGCACGGCGCGCGGCATCGTGCACCTGTTGCGCCGCTTCGACGTCGAGATCGCCGGCGCCCACGTCGTGGTCATCGGTCGCGGTGTCACGGTCGGTCGCCCGCTGGGACTGATACTGACGCGCCGCTCGGAAAACGCCACCGTCACCTTGTGTCACACCGGAACTCGTGATCTGCCGGCGCTCACCAGGCAGGCCGACATCGTCGTGGCGGCTGTGGGGGTCCCGCATCTGCTCACCGCGGACATGGTGCGTCCCGGTGCCGCCGTCGTCGATGTCGGTGTCAGCCGGACCGACGATGGGCTGGTCGGCGACGTGCACCCGGATGTGTGGGAGGTCGCCGGTCACGTATCGCCGAATCCCGGTGGCGTCGGCCCGCTGACCCGCGCATTCCTGTTGACAAATGTCGTCGAATTGGCTGAACAGCAATGAATTTGCGTCAGCAGGTCCGCTCGCAGTGGCCAATCGTGACGGTAATGCTGATCTTTGCCGTGGCGTTCACGCTGGTGGCGGCGAACTTCTGGCGCCGCGGCTCGCTGTTGATCGGTATCGGGGTAGGGGTCGCCGCCGTGCTGCGGTTAGCGCTCACCGAAGACCAGGCCGGGCTTCTGGTGGTGCGCAGCAAGGGAATTGACTTCCCTACCATGGCGCTCGTCGCAGCAGGGATGGTATATATCGCCTGGACGATCGACCCGCTGGGTACGCGTTAGACCCCTGGGATCATCCCCGCCATGCCCGGGAGTTGCTGCAGACCAGACACGTTGCCGCCAAGTATGTTTGCCACCTCCTCGGGGCAGTACGTCTGTATCGCGATGGTGGTGAACAACTGAGCCATCTGTGGTGACATGCCTCGGTGAGAGATGCCCGACGCGGCAGCGGCGAAGCTGCCGCCGGGCTGGGCGAGCATCGGGCAGATGGACTGGCCCACGGCCATCGCGTTTCCTGGCTCGCCGTACTCGATCCCGGCGTGGCTCAGTGCGTCGATGAAGTCGTC
>Ga0187782_10000540_pt1 | contig 25760 bp, 25 predicted proteins | sample 0715_SJ02_MP15_2_FD_132454 | JGI IMG/M metagenome (GOLD analysis project Ga0187782, IMG submission 132454) | Tropical peat soil microbial communities from peatlands in Department of Meta, Colombia - 0715_SJ02_MP15_20_MG | ecosystem: Environmental > Terrestrial > Soil > Wetlands > Peat | place... | reverse complement strand
CGCCTTCCTCAACGCCTCGTTGATGCGCCCCTGCCAGCCTTCGCCGGTTGCCTTGAACGCGGCGACCACGTCGCGGTCCAGGCGGATGCTGACCAGTTGCTTCGTGGGCGCCTTCTGTCTCCCGCGGCCGCGCCGGATGCTCTCGGCGAACGCGGGGAAGACTTCGGCGAACGGGCGCATGTCCGCGAGCTGAGCCCTGGTGAGCGGCGGATTGTCTGAGACCGCGTCCCAGTCATCCGCCGAGAAACCGTGGCCGGATTCGAAAGTCTTCTTGAGTTTACGGGCCATCGAGTCGGTCCCTTTCCGTTTTGTTCGCGCGGCGCATCGAGACGATCGACAGACCCTCGCCGCCAAGGGGCGCGAAAATGACCGTCACCGCTTCGCTGCTCGTCAAGCGGCCGATCGCGACGAGGCGAGACGATCGAGCGGGCGTGACGATCGCGCCTTCGAAAAACGCCACATCGAGGGCCGCGAAGTCGAGGCCGTGCTTGGCCAGGTTGGCGATGCGCTTCGGCTCGTCCCAGACGATCCGCATCGCCTATTTGTATCGACAAAATAACTGTTGCCGTCAAGCGCGCGCCTGGCGCGCTTCCGCCGCTCACCTCGCCCCCTGCAGAATCTTCTCCACCCCCGCCCGCGCGCAGGCGTCGTCGAGTTTCGCGCCGGGCGCGCCGGCGGCGCCGACGGCGCCGATCGTTTCGTCGTCGAGTTTCACCGGCACGCCGCCGCCGAAGAACATAACGTGCGGCAATTTGGCGAGCGGCGCGACGCCGTCCTCGCCCTTGGCGCGCTCGGATAGCGCCAGCGTGTCGGTCTTGAACGAGGCGGCCGTATAGGCCTTGTCGTAGGCGCTATCGAGCGTGTGGACGCCGGCGCCGTCGCCGCGCACGGCGACGATGGTTTGGCCGTCGGCGTCGAGCACGACGGCCGTCTCGTGATAGCCTTCAGCGGCGCAGGCCGAGACCGTCGCAGCCGCCGCGGCGATGGCGAGTTCCGCGGGGATTCGGTGCGTGACCAAGGTCTCGGCCGAAACCGACGCAAGGCCTAAGGCGATGGCGGCTGACGGAAGCGCCAAGCGAAGAAGGATCATCGGTCTCCTCCTGAAAAAAAACGCGCGACTATCATCTGCGCGCGATCGGTCGCTATCGCGCCGTCTCGCTCCGCCCGGCAGCCCGTTTTGCGGGTTGAACGCAAACGCCGTTCAGCCGCATTAGAGAACGCCCACACAGCGCCCTCGCCGCCAAATGAAGGCGACGCCCTGCGAGCGATCCTCGCGGATTTTCCCTATCATATTTTCTCTATCGTTCAGCGTGAGGCAATCGTCGTTCTCAAAAAATGGAGCCGAACATGGAGTCCGCTCTTCCCGCTACTGCCGTCTTGCGCGTCTCACGTGGGACCTTCGATCCCGCTCGCTTTGCCGAAGTCGAACGAATGTCGCAGACGACCGGGACATACCTCATTCCCGCCATCCGCAAGCTTCCAGGCCTGATCCGCTACTTCGCCGCCGTGTCGCCGGCCGGCTCCTACGTTCATGTCAGTCTCTGGGACAGCGACGCCCATGCGGCTCAGATGGGCTCTCTTAAGGAGATGATCGTCGACGCGCGGCGGGACGCGGAAGCTCTCGGCGTCAAATTCGCGCCGATCGTCAATCATCCGATCTCGTGGATCATTTGAGCAAATTGCGATTCCGGCGCGGAAGGCGCCGTTACGGGACCGCGACCGATGCGCTGAGAAGACCGGAGGCCGACGCGATCGGCGGCTGAGCGCCCGGCAGTCGACGGCGGAGGATAAGGGTGCTATCGGCCGCGCGTCCTTTCGCTCCTGTCACGAAAGCTTCACTGCCTTCCCTTAGGCGGAATCGATGGCCGACTATCTGTTCAGTTACGCCACGCCGGAGGATCCGCCCGTCAAACGTGGGCTGATCCGCATCATCGAGAAGACGACCGGCCAGCCAAAGCTCAAGAAACTCTACATCCACAATCAGCGCTATCCGCGCGCGGGCGAGAGCTTTTGGCAGGCGGCCGTCCGGTGCCTCGATCTCGACGTCCGCTACGACCGCGCCCAGCTGATGCATGCCCCGAAGACGGGCCCCGTCGTCTTCGTCGCCAACCACCCTTATGGGGTGCTGGATGGCATCGTCATTTCGTGGCTCGTCGAGCAAGTGAGATCCGACTTTCTCGTCTTGACCAACGCCGTGCTGATGCGGGCGCCGGAAGTGCGTGATTTCATCCTGCCCATCGACTTCTCCGACACGGAGGAGGCGCGGCGCATCAACCTCGCCTCGCGGGCGACCGCGCGGGCGCATCTCGAGAAGGGCGGGGCGGTCGTCGTGTTTCCGGCCGGCGGCGTGTCGACGACGCCCGATCGCTTAGGGCGCAAGCCCGCCGTCGACGCGCGCTGGCAGCCTTTTGTCGCGCAGCTCGTCCAGCGGGCGAAGACGCCGGTCGTGCCGATCTGGTTTGGCGGACAGAACAGCCGGCTCTTCCAAATCGCCAGCCATGTCAGCCTCACGCTCAGGCTCTCGCTGATCTTCCGCGAGGTGAAGGCGCGCATCGGCGCAACGGTCTCCGTGGTGATCGGCGCGCCAATTCCTTTCGCCGATCTTGCCGCCTTCAAGGACCGTCAGGCGCTCGCCGACGAATTGATGGCGAGGACCTATGCGCTGGGCGCCGGCCATAGGACGCCGCCCGCTCGGTCCGTGCGGCGGCTGATCGCCAAACTGCGCGGACTGAAGCGGGCGGCGTAAGCGCTGAAGAAAAGTCTATTTCGGCTTGGGCATCGCAGCGTAGACGTCGCCCGGCACGATCACCCAGACGAGCGTCGTCGACGTTTCATTCGGGCCGAAGGGGCCTGGGACGGCGTGCTTCACCGGCGGGAGCGACCGCAAGTAAGCGACGATCGCCTTCGCATCATCAGGGGTGAGATTGGAGAGGGCGCGCCATGGCATGATCGGCGCCAGCTGGCGTCCGTCGGGTCTGACGCCGGTCGTTAGCGCCTTGATGATCTGATCATCGGTCCAGCCGCCGAGGCCGGTCTCCTTGTCGGGCGTCAGGTTGCGGCCGATGAATGCGCCGAGGCCGGGTATCGTGAAGCCGACATCGGAGCCCGAGAGAACCTTCGTCATGTCCGGTTTGCCGAGGAAGAAGCCCGGCGTGTGGCAATCGTTGCAGCTGGCGATGGTGACGAGATAAGCGCCGCGATCCACCATCGGATCGGCGATTGCGTGAGATTGTCCTGCAATCCCCAGAAGCGCCGCGCAAATCGGTAGAGTGCTTTTCCCCAAGCTTGCCTCCCGAGTTTTGTTTATCGTCGATGAACGCATTTGGGCCGCGCCAAAAGCGCGGCCGCTGTGACGAGCCCCTCTTTGAGAGGCTCAGCGGCCAAGGTTAGCCGCCGCGAAGCGAGAAACCAAGAGCGCCGGCGCTCCTCGGCGAAGGGCGCGCTCTTCCCTTTTTGCATCAAGGTGTCATCATTGGCGGGGTCGAAATCGCTTTGGCTTGTTGGGACGGCGCCCTTTCCATGTCTCGAAACGCTGTGACGTTTCGCTTTCGCGGGGCGGAAGTCAGCCTCAAGCGCTTCTTGCCGCGCACGACGCTCCTCGACTGGCTGCGTGAGGAGGCCGGCGCCAAGGGCACGAAAGAGGGATGCGGGGAAGGCGATTGCGGCGCCTGCACGGTGGTGCTCTCCCGCCTTAAGGACGGGCGGCCGACTTACGAGGCCGTCAACGCCTGCATCCTGCTCTTAGGGCAAGTCGACGGCGCGGAGGTCCTGACGGTCGAGGACCTCGGCGACGGCGGCGCGCTGCATCCCGTCCAGCAGGCGATGGTCGACGAGCACGGCTCGCAGTGCGGCTTCTGCACGCCAGGCATCGTGATGAGCTTGTTTGCGCTCTACCATGAGCGCACGCCGGCGACGCACGAGGCGATCTGCGATCAACTCGCCGGCAACCTCTGCCGCTGCACCGGCTATCGGCCGATCGTCGACGCGGCGCTGTCGACATGCCTCGGCGCGCCGAACGACAAGTTCGAGCGCGCAATCGCGGCCCGCGTCGCGGCGATCTCCGCGCTCGACGACGGCGCCGACATGTTCGTCGGCGACGACGACGCGTTTTTCGCCGCGCCTTCGAGCGAAGCCTCGCTGAGCGCGCTCTATTTGCGCCATCCGGACGCCGTGCTCGTCGGCGGCGCGACCGACGTCGGCCTTTGGGTCACCAAGCAGCTTAAAGATCCGAAGAAAATCATTTGGCTCGGCCGCGTCGCCGGGCTCGAACGCATGGAGGAGACGGCCGAGGCGCTGACCATCTACGCGATGACCAAGCTCGAGGACACGAGGCCGAGCCTCAAAGCCCTGCACGAGGACATCGACGAGATCATGCGCCGCTTCGGCTCGGCGCAGGTGCGTCTGTCCGGCACGGTCGGCGGCAACGTCGCCAACGGCTCGCCGATCGGCGACACCCCGCCGGTCTTCATCGCGCTCGACGCGACGCTCGAACTGCGCAAGGGCGATGTCTCGCGCAGGCTGCCGATCGAAAAATTCTTCGTCGGCTACGGCAAGCAGGATCGGCGTCCGAGCGAATATGTCCGTTCGATCACCGTGCCGAAGCTCAAAGCAAACCAGCAGTTCCGCGCCCTCAAAGTGTCGAAGCGGTTCGACGAGGACATTTCCGCGGTGATGAGCGCGTTCCGGCTGACGCTCGATCAGCGGCGGATCGTCGAGGCGCGCCTTGCCTATGGCGGCATGGCGGCGACGCCGAAGCGGGCGGCTGAAGCGGAAGCCGCGCTCGTCGGCGCAAGCCTCGATGATCGCGCGAGCTGGGAAAGGGCTCTTAGCGCGATCGCGGCGGATTTCACGCCCTTGACCGACATGCGCGCAACGGCCGCCTATCGCGCTAGGGTGGCGTCGAACTTGCTGTTGAAGGCGCTTATCGAAATTGCCGGCCATGATGCGCCGACGCGGATCGGAGCCCTCCTTGCCGCCGAGTAGGAAGACCGTCATCTCTCCGGCGCCGGCGGAGACGGAGACCGCGGTCGTTCACAAGCCGCATCCGCACGATTCCGCCAGGCTCCATGTGCAGGGCTCGGCGACCTATATCGACGACATCCGCGAGCCGGCAGGCACGCTGCATGTCGCCGTCGGCATGGCGGACAAGGCGAAGGGGACCTTACGCAGCCTCGATCTTTCGGCCGTTAGAGGCGCGGACGGCGTCGTCGCCGTGCTGACCGCCGCCGATATTCCCGGCAAGAACGACATCGCGCCGGCGCTGGCCGACGAGCCGCTCCTTGCGACGAAGGACATCATCTTTCATTGCCAGCCGATCTTCGCCGTCGTCGCGGCCACGCGCGACGCGGCCCGGCGCGCGCTCACGCTCGCCAAGATCGACATCGAAGAGACAAAGCCGGCGATTTCCGTCGACGACGGGCTTTTGACAGGCGAGCGCGTGCTGCCCGACTATCAGTTCGGGCGCGGCGATCCGGCGGCGGCGATCCTGAAATCGCCGCATAGCCTTGAGGGCGTGCTGCGCATCGGCGGCCAGGAGCATTTCTATCTCGAAGGGCAGGTCGCCTTCGCCATTCCCGGCGAAGGCGGCGAGATGTTCGTCCATTCCTCGACGCAAGATCCGACCGAGGTCCAGCACATCGTCGCCCGCGTGCTCGGCCGTCCCGACGCGTTCATAACGGTTGAGACGCGGCGCATGGGCGGCGGCTTCGGCGGCAAGGAGAGCCAGGCCAGCACCTGGGCGGCGCTCGCCGCGCTCGCCGCTCATGTCACGGGCGTGCCGTGCAAGGTGAGGCTCGACCGCGACGACGATTTCGCCTTGACCGGCAAGCGCCACGATTTTCGCGCCGACTGGAAGGTCGGCTACGACGAGCGCGGCGTGATCTCGGCCTATGACGTCGTCTTGAACGCCCGCTGCGGCTGCTCGGCCGATCTGTCGCTCGGCGTCGTCGACCGGGCGATGTTCCACGCCTCGAACTGCTACTGGCTGCCCGAGACGCGCATTCTTTCAACGCGCGTGAAGACCAACACCGTCTCCAACACCGCCTTCCGCGGCTTCGGCGGCCCGCAGGGCATGCTGGCGATCGAGCGGGTGATGGACGCCATCGCCCGCGAGCGCGGCCTCGATCCGCTCGATGTCCGCAATGCGAATTTTTATAGGCAGGGCGGCGACGTCACGCCCTACAAGCAGAAAGTCGAGGACCTGACGACGCTGCCCAGCATGATCGAGGAGCTCGAGGCGTCGAGCGATTATCGCGGGCGGCGCGAGAGAATCGCCGCCTTCAACGCCAAAAGCCCGATCATCAAGAAGGGCATCGCGCTGACGCCCGTGATGTTCGGCATCTCCTTCACGCTCATTCACTTAAACCAAGCCGGGGCGCTCGTGCACGTCTATACGGACGGCTCGATCCATTTGAACCACGGCGGCACGGAGATGGGGCAGGGGCTGTTCACGAAAGTCGCGCAAGTGGTCGCCGAAGAATTCGGCGTGCCGCTCGATTTCGTGCGCATCACCGCGACCAACACCGCCAAAGTGCCGAACGCCTCGCCGACGGCGGCCTCTTCCGGCTCCGACATCAACGGCATGGCGGCGCAGGCCGGCGCGCGGCAGGTTAGGACCCGCATGGCCGAGGTCGCAGCGCGGGCGTGGGACGTGCCGGCGGAGAGGATCGAGTTCCGCGACGGGCGCGTGTTCGGCGGCAACGCCTCGATGACGTTCGGCGAGCTTGCCAAACTCTGCCGCTTGAACCGCGTCTCGCTCTCAGGCTCGGGCTTTTACAAGACGCCGGAAATCCACTGGGACCGCGCCAACGCGACCGGAAAGCCGTTCTTCTATTACGCCTTCGGCTGCTCGTGCTCGGAAGTGGCGATCGACACGCTGACCGGCGAGATGAAGGTGCTTGCCGTCGACATCTTGCATGACGTCGGTTCGTCGCTGAACCCGGCGCTCGACATCGGCCAGGTCGAGGGCGGCTTCGTGCAGGGCATGGGCTGGCTGACGACGGAAGAGCTGGTCTTCGATCCGAAGGGGCGCTTGGCGACCCACGCGCCGGCCACCTACAAGATCCCCGTCGCCTCCGACGTGCCTTTTCACTTCCGCACGACCCTCCACATGGCGCCGAACCGGGCGGTCAGCATCTATCGCTCGAAGGCGGTCGGCGAGCCGCCCTTAATGCTGCCGATCTCGGTCTATTCCGCGATCCTCGACGCCGTGCATGCGGTCACGCCGAAGGGCCAGCCACGGCTCGAGGCGCCCTGCACGCCGGAATCGATTTTGAACGCAATCGCGAGCCTTGCGTCTTAGCGGCCGCGCTGAATACCGCCTGGTTCTATCGAACGGCTGGTGGACGCAATGGAGCCGCAATCGCCCTCGAGGCAAAAATGGCCACTCGATCGGATAGCCCTCCGAGAGCTGGCCATAATTGCCTGGTTGGGCTACAATGTGGCCCAAGGAGCATGTTATGAGCGACAATTCCGTTGTGCGCGCGCGGATCGACGAGACCATCAAGGCCGAGGCGTCGGCTGTGTTGGCGACGATGGGCCTGACTGTTTCCGACGCCTTTCGCATGATGATGGTCAGGATCGCGCGCGAAAAGGCGCTGCCCTTCGAGCCGCTGGCGCCGAACCCTGAAACCGTCGCCGCCATGCGCGAAGCGCGCAAAGGCAAGCTGCCCCGCTTCAAGGACGTCGACGCCCTGATGAAAGACCTGAATGAGGGCGATTGAACGGACCACGCAATTCAAGCGGGACTTTAGACGCGAGATGAAGGGCCAGCATCGGTCGACGCTGGAGGCGGCATTGACCGAAGTGCTTCGCGCGCTCGTCAGCGACAGGCCGCTCGGCGAGAAATTCCGCGACCATCCGTTGTCGGGCGAATGGGCTGGCTTCCGCGACTGCCACGTCAAGCCCGACCTAGTGCTGATTTACGAGAAGCCAGACGCGGAGACTCTGCGCCTAGTGCGGCTCGGGTCCCACAGCGAGCTGGGTTGGTAAGGTCGGCCGGCGGGTGCAAGTCCAGTTCAGGCCGGTCTCTCGGTTCACTTGGATGAAATGGCGCGGGTCACAGCGCGTGAGTTTCGAAACGGATTGTTGGGCTATAATGCCGCTGGAGGCGCCGACGGCGTCGTGGACAGAAATCGGGCCGTCCAGGCGCCGGCGGAAACGCTGATGCGCGTGTTTTCAAAACTCAGCGAGGCGATCGTCGACGAAGGCGCGGCGGCGCTGGTCAGCCTGATCAAGGTCGAGGGGTCGAGCCCGCGCGAGCTAGACGCGCGGATGGTGGTGAGGCCATCGGGCGGCTTTCACGGCACGATCGGCGGCGGCGCGCTGGAGTGGGAGGCGCTTAAGCACGCAAGCACGGCGCTGAAGGCCGGCCGGGGCCCCGCGCGCGAACGGCGGCTGTCGCTCGGCCCCGATCTCGGTCAGTGCTGCGGCGGGCGGGTCGCCTGGCGGGTCGAGACGTTCGACGGGCGGGACCTGGAGCGGCTTGCGGTCCTCGCCGCCGCCGAGGCCAATGGCGAGGTCGAAGTTCGCGCCTCGCGCGACGCGACGGGGCGGATCGAGCGGACGCTTGCCGAAGGCGAGCTTGCGGAACAGGCCGGCCAGGACGCTTGGCGTGAGCGGCATGGGCGGCCGACGCGGCCGCTGCTGTTGTTCGGCGCCGGCCATGTCGGGCGGGCGCTTGTCCTGGCGCTCGCGCCGCTCGCCTATTCGCTGCGCTGGATCGATCCGCGCCCTAAGGCGTTTCCCGCCTACGCGCCGCCGAACGCCAAGCTCGTTCTCTCCTTGAGCCCGGTCGACGAGCTGAACGCCGCGCCGCTTGAGGCCGCCATTGTCGTGATGACCCACTCCCATCCGCTTGACCTCGAGATCGTCACGGCCGCGCTGAAGCCTCCGCGCTTTTCCTATGTCGGCCTGATCGGCTCGGCGACCAAGCGGGCGCGTTTCGAAAGCCAGATGCGCGCCGCCGGGCTCTCGATGGGCGAGATCGCCGCGCTCATTTGCCCGATCGGGCTTCCCGACATTCACGGCAAGGAGCCGGCGACGATCGCCGCCTCGGTCGTCGCCCAATTGCTGATCCTCGCCCCGCCGCCGTGAGGGGGCCGGGCGGCCCGTCATGTAAGGCCCGCTCTACCGGCGCTCCGTGACGAAGTCGGCGATGGCCTGAACGACGCCGGGCGCCAACGGCAGGCTTGGGTCGGCGTAGGTTGCGATGTTGTCCATGACCTTGTCGGAGGAAACCGCCTTTAAGACGTGGTTCACGCCGGCTAAGATTACGAGCTTGGCGGCGGCGTTGGCTGCTTTGAGCCGCTCGGCGTCGACAACCTTGATCTGCAGGTCCTTGTCGCCCTGGACGATCTCCAAGGGCCCGGAATAGGCGGCGGCGAGCGCGGCCGGGTCGAGCGTCAGTTCCGAGATCAGGAACCCTTGAATGATGTCCGGGAACACCTTTCGAATCAACGGATGCAGCGTCGAGACGTCAATCCTCTTGCCCGCCTCCAGCGTCGCAATCGCCCTTTCAAGGTCATTCGAAGCCTCGTTGCCGGCAGGATGAGGCATGAGCTGCTCGCGGATGATCTCACCCATCCGACGGCCGGGCGCGGCGACGAGCACCAGGCCGCAAAGGCCCTCAGGCCGCTGCGCCGCCTCAAGCGCGACCAGCCCGCCTTCACTGTGGCCCAGCACCCAAACACAGGACTTGCCGGTCGTCTTCCGGATCTTATCGATCCAGGCATGGACGTCGTCGGCATAGGCCTCGATCGTCACGTCGTTGGGGTCGGGAATCGCCGCGGCGCTCGCGAACATGCCGCGCTTGTCGATGCGGACGCTGGCGACTCCGGCCTCAGCGAGGCCCTCGGCCAGCAGGCGATAGCTCGCAGCCTTAATGCCGAGCGGGTTATTGCCGTCCCGATCGGTCGGCCCGGAGCCGGGGATGATGAGGACGACCGGCGCATCGGCGTTCGCCGGCGACAGCATCGTTCCTTTCAAAGGTCCTTGGGGCCCAGGCGCCTCGACGAAAGTTTCAACCGGGGCGGCCTGTAAGGCGCTGCTCATGAGGCTGACCGCAAGCGCGACGACGGAAATACGCATCATGGCCCTTGCCGTTTCATTGTGATGTGACGCCGGGCGCCGGCCAACGGCCATCTTCCGGCAGCGAGCCGCACTCACCGTCCGCATTGATAAATCTCGCCTGGGAACGATCCGTCCTGCGGCGTGTTGATGTCGACGGTCTTGTATTTGCACCATGTCGTCGCGCCGCCGCACTCGTCCGTCGGGCGGGACATCCAGCAGACCGCGACCTTGCCCAAGAATTTGCCGTTGCACATGTTGGGATCAGGCGAGGGTCCCTGCGAGCAGCCGCGATCGCGGCCGACCCAATCGCCTTGGCTGTGGGTGTCGAACCAGATTTGCGCTTTGGCGGGCGCCGTCGCCAATAGCAGCAAGGGCGCAATCGCCAAGACCAATAAGCGCGTCACGGACTTTCCCTCCTTGAGCGCGTCGCGGGGAACTTCACGCGCGGAGAGCGCCATTTCGCGCCGCTCTTCGGGCGGCAAACGTCGCCTCCCGCGAGGGAAGAAGGATAGCACCAGAAGGCCGGAAAGAGGAGGCCGCGACAAGACTTTGGCGCGGCCGCCTGATAAAGCGCCTCTGAAACGTCATCCCGCCGTACCGAAATGGCCAATCCGCTGTTCGACGCGCTCGCGCGTGGCGCCCCCGATCCGTTGGCGATCGCGATCGAGACGGACGACGGCCGGGCGATCAGCTTTGCCGGTCTCTTCGAGCGCTCGGCGCGGATGGCGAACGTGCTTTCAGCCTATGGCGTCGAGCCCGGCGACCGGGTCGCCGTGCAAGCGGAAAAATCTGTCGATTTCATCGCGCTGGCGCTCGCCTGCTTTCGCTCCGGCGCCGCGCTGCTGCCGTTGAACCCCGCCTACACGCTCGCCGAGCTTGAATATTTCCTCGCCGACGCGGGCCCCGCTTTGACGCTCTGCCGGCCGGCGTCGCTCGAAGCGGTCCGCAGGCTGGTCGGGCGATTAGGTCCGGGCCATGTCGAGAGCCTAGGTTCACGCGGCGAGGGGAGCTTTGATCGGCTTGCCGACGACGCCGCGCGGGGTTTCGCGAACGTTCCGCGCGCGCCCGACGATCTCGCCGCCATCCTCTATACCTCCGGGACGACGGGCCGCTCGAAAGGCGCGATGCTGACCCAAGAGAACCTCCTCTCGAACGCCCGCGTCCTCGTCGATCTCTGGCGGTTCACGCCGTCAGACGTTTTGATCCATGCGCTTCCGATCTTCCACACCCACGGCCTGTTCGTGGCGACCAACGTCGCGCTCATCGCCGGCGCTAAGATGATCTTTCAGTCGCGCTTCGACGCCGAGGCGGTCATTGCCGCGATGCCGCGCGCAACGACGCTGATGGGCGTGCCCACCTTCTACACGCGGCTTTTAAATTGCGCCGACCTCACGCGCGAAAAATGCGCCTCAATGCGCTTGTTCATCAGCGGATCGGCGCCGCTTCTTCGCGAGACGCATGAAGAATGGAAGGCGCGGACCGGCCATGCGATCCTCGAGCGTTACGGCATGACGGAAACCAATATGATCACGTCGAATCCTTACGCTCGCGAGCGGCGGGCGGGGACCGTCGGCTTTGCCCTGCCGGGGGTTGAGATCAGGGTTGCGGACTTTGAGACCGGCGCGCCGGTCGAAGCCGGGGCGATCGGGGTCGTCGAGGTCAAGGGCCCCAATGTTTTCAAAGGCTACTGGAAAATGCCGGAGAAAACGGAAAGCGAATTCCGCGGAGACGGGTTCTTCATCACCGGAGACCTTGGCCGGTTCGACGAAGACGGCTACCTCGTCATCGTCGGGCGCGCGAAAGATCTTGTCATTTCAGGTGGTTTCAACGTTTATCCGAAGGAAGTCGAAAGCGAGATCGACGCCATCCCAGGCGTGTTCGAAAGCGCGGTCGTCGGGCTGCCGCATCCCGATTTCGGCGAGGGCGTCACCGCGTTCGTGACGCTCAAAGCCGGCGCGAAGCTGAGCGAGGCTGAAATCCTGGCGGCGCTCGCCACTCGGCTTGCGAAATTCAAGCAGCCGAAGCGCGTGCTGTTCCTAAACGCCTTGCCCCGCAACGCCATGGGGAAAGTGCAAAAGGCCGCGCTGCGCGAAGCGCACGCGACTTTATATTCCGCATATTCCGCTTGAAGCGTTGGTTAAAGGAAAGCGAACGAGGAGGCCAATCATGTGCCGGAGCATTCGCCCGCTGTTCAATTTCGAGCCGCCCGCGACGGAGGAGGACGTGCGCGCCGCGGCGACGCAGTTCGTGAGAAAGATCAGCGGGTTCACGCATCCTTCGGATGTGAACGAGGCTGCGTTCGCCCGCGCCGTCGACGAGATCTCCGCAAGCGCCCGGCGGCTCATCGAGAACCTGCATACGGCGCGTCCGCCACGCGATCGCGAGATCGAGGCCGCCAAGGCGCGGGCGCGCTTTGTCGATCGACGGGCTTAAGCGGCATTCGGCCCTTTAGGGCAGGCGCAGTCCGAGAGATCGCCTCATGTCGAAGCGCAGCCCTTGGCTTTATCCTACTGAAATCAAGAGATAAATATTCCACGCAACCGCGGTTTCGCAGGCCGAGAATTTGAGGCGGCGCGGACGCTTTCCAAAAGAGACGCCGACGGGCTTCGGCGATCCCCAAAAGCGGACGGACTTGCGGGCGGCGAGATCGGCGGCCTTCCGCTCAGTCTCCCGTTCACGCGGCTGTGACAACACCACGCGAACGCGGCGTGCATATCACCCCTAGTCTATCCTTCGAGGCTGGTTTAGCGTGAGTTACCCAGTGGTTGACGCGTTGGGGGGAAAGTCATGTCGTTGAAGGCGAATCTGCGTTGGGCTTTGGTTGGAGCAATGTCGGTCTTGGCGTTCAGCGCGACATCGGCGCTCGCCTGCAAGGGAACGACCACGCTGCTGCGTGACGACTTCTCGGAGGAAGATCCGGCTTGGGATCTTGAGGCCAGCGTCAACAAGGGCGCAGTCGTGGCCGACGGGGCGTTGAAGTTGACGGCCGATTCCGGCCACTTCCTCGATCCCTATTATCAGGGCCAATATTTCCCGGCGGGCGACGCGTGCGTCGACATCACCTCTCCCGCGGCCTTCACCAAGAACGTGACGTCGGCGGGCATCGGACTGTGGGTCGGAGCCAACTGGGACTTCATTTACATTTCGTCGAACGGCACCGCGGGGGTGCTGAGCTGGGTGCCGAGGTCGGGGCTGTGGAACAATCCCGTGCCGCCGCGTAAGGCCGATTCAATCAAGGGCGGCGCCAGCGCCGTCAACACGCTGCGCGTCGTGTGGAAGGGACCGCCCGGTGACAACAGCTCGGAAGCGCCCGATCCGTCGGTCCAGATCTTCATCAACGACAAGCCGTTCGTCAAGTTCAAGGCTGCGCCCAATCCCGACCGCTTGATCGCACTTTTCGGCGACACGGATGGGACGACGTATGAGTTCAGGAATTTGGACGTCACGCAGTAGGGCTGGCGCCTGCCGGGCCGCCGCGTGTCTAAGATGGCGACCGCGGCCGGCGGTCTCGGTTCAGGCAAGCGCCGTCCGGGCCGAACACGAACGGGGGAGGATTTCGCCGAAGTTCCCCCCTCAATCCGCCATATTACTCAGCGCAATACGCTGATACGCGCCGATCGGTCGGCGGTGATCGAGGTCCTGAAATGCGAAGACTGATCTTCGTTTCTTTGGCGAGCGTTGGTTGCCTGGCCGGCGGCGGTTGGGCCGCCGCGGATACGGTTAGTCCCGACACGCCGTCGAAGCGCCACGTCGTCATCAACGTGCAGGCGCGCCCCTCAAGCGGCGAGCTGCGCTCGGCGTTGAGCGCCGCGTTCGGGTCGCCGCTTGGCGAGATGACCACGAGCAAGGCGCAGGCGTTCGCTCCCGTCGGCCCGGCGAACGTCGCGCCCGCGGCTTCCGCCGCTCTCCTCGCCCTTGCGGTCGGCGCGCCGCTGGCGCAAACGCCTTCGGCCGCGCTCGTCGCCGTCGACAATGTCGCGGCGAAGCCTTTGGCGGCTGGGTCGGCGCTCGCCGTCGGAGAGCCGACCCCGCAAACGCTGACAGCCTCCCCGGCCGCTCCGCAGAATCTCGCCGCGCCCTCGACGGCCTCGCCGGCCCTGGCGGTCGGCGGCAACACGCTGCCGGCGCCGATTGCGCAGGCGCCGCTCGTGGGCGCATCGACAAACGTAAGCACGTCTGCTGAAACGCGCGCCGGCGCGAATGCGACCGCGCCGCTCTCCGCCGCGCGTCAGGCGCTGAGCGCCGTTGTTCAAGCGGCGGTCGGCGCCGAGGCCTGGCGTCCTGCCGAGGCCTCGCTGCTTGCGCCGGCGGCTGGCCCCGTCGCCAGGCTCTTGGGCGCGTTGAACGTGGCGCCTGCAGGGCCGGCGCTCGTCACAGCCGAGTTGACGCCGCCGAAGGCCGAAGTCTCAGGAGCGTCGGCGGCCTTTGTCGGGCCGACGACGACGGGTTCGCTTGCGTTGCTGCTCCCGCCGCGGGCGGCGAGTCCGGCGAACATGCTGACGGTTCGCTATGAATTGATGCTCGAGCGGCATCTCGGGCGTCATCATCCGGCGAACGGACAGTATTAAAAATGCGTTGACGCGACCGCGGTCCGAACGCGTCGGATCGCGGTCGCCAGTCGTTGATGGGCGTTTTAAAAGGGTAGGCTCGAGGACGAAGCGGTCGGTTTTAGGGGGCAGGCGATGGGAGGAGTTCAACGCTGCGCGCTCGCGTGTGGGTTGGTTGTCTTGGCGAGCGTAGCGACGGCTAAAGCGGCGGCGCCGGTCTTGCGCAACGACCAAATCGAGATCGCTTATGTCGAGCCGACGAACCCCGATTTCGAGCCGCTCTATGAGGGCTTGAAGGCGCGCAAAGTCCTGGAAGAGTTGCGGGCGTTCCTCGCGCCGCTGAAATTGCCGCGCACGATCACCGTCAAAGTCGACCAATGCGGCGAGCTCGCGAAGGTCTATAAACCCGGCGAGCCGGTGACGATCTGCTACGAATATGTCGCCAAGCTTCGCGAACTTGCTCAGAAGCTTCCAACCGAAAGCGCCGACGAGAACGCCCTGACGCGCGACGACGCGATCGTCGGCGCCTTCGTGCAGGCGGTTTTGCAGCGGACGGCGAGCGCGGTCTTCGACGTTCTCGACACGCCGATTTGGGGCCGCGAGGAGGACGCAGCCGATAAGCTCGCCGCCTTCCTGATGCTTCAGTTCGGGCCCAAGGCGGCGCGCAAGCTCATCGACGGCGCAACCTATTTCTTCAACGCGTCCGATCAAAAGTGGACGGGCGTTGATTTTTCCGAGCTCGAATCCACCCAATCGCAGCGCTACTACAATTACGTCTGCATGGCGCTCGGCGCGGACCCGACCTTGTTTGCGGACTTCGACGCGAGCCAGGCCATGCATGTCGACAAGTCGGGGCATCTTCCCAAGCTCGGGTCCTACCGAGCGAGCTGGTGCCCGCGTGAGTATAGCGAAGAGGTCTGGGCCTTTCAGCAGCTCATCCTGCCTCATATCGACCTCGACCTCATGCGCCAGGTCCTTGCCCGGGACTGGCTGGCGCCGTTTACCGAGTGAGGCCTTGCGGGCCGGCAGGGTCTTAATATTCAAGGTGGGGAGCAAGACGGCTATGAATGCGATGCGCCCGTTTCGCCTCTTGGCCGCAGCTCTCGCGCTCTCAATCGCGGGCGCCGGCGCAAAAGCCGACGACCAGCCGGTCCTCGACAACGATCAGATCGTCGTCAAATATATCCCTCCGAAAGAGAGCTTCTACATGCCGCTCTATAACGGCATGAGGGCGCGGAAATATCTCGAGACGCTCAAGCAATTCTTGTCGCCGCTCAAAATCCCGCCGGGCATCACGCTCAAGATCACGATGAAGGAATGCGGGATCTTGAATTCATGGTGGACCGGCCGCGAGACCGGGCTTTTTCTCTGCTACGAGTGGTTCGACTATGCGTTGCGCATCGCCCCGAAAGACGGCGGGCCTGACGGCACGCTGACTTACGAAGACGCCGCGCTCGGCGCATTCCTGCAGGTCACGTTCCACGAGCTCGGCCACGCGATGTTCGACATTTACAACGTGCCGATCCTCGGCCGGGAGGAGGACGCCGCCGACCAGATGGCCGGCCTCATCCTCACGCAGTTCGGCCCCGAAATTTCAAAGCGGACGCTGCCTGGGACCGCTTACCTTTGGCAGCAGATGGCCTATTCGGAGGACGAGTGGGGGCACGACATGTTCTCCGACATTCACGGCCACCCGCTGCAGCGCGCCTATAATTTCCTCTGCATGGCCTACGGCGCCGATCCCGCGACCTTCGGCTATGTCGTCGACAAGGGCCTGTTGCCGAAGGACCGCGCCGAGAATTGCGGACGGGAATATAAACAAGTCTATCACGCCTTCGCCGTGACGATTTATCCGCATATCGACGTCGAGAAGATGAAGGTCGTTCAGTCGATGCAGTGGGTCAAGCCGGAGGGCCAGGAAATCCCGCAATGACGGGGCGGCTTCGCTTGGACGCTCGTTAGTCGGGCAAGCAACGAGGGCGAGCCCGCTTCAACTCATCGGCGTGCAAAGCTCGACGAGGAACCCGTCGCCGTCGCGCACATAGGCGACCGTCTGGCCCCAGGGCTTCAGCGTCGGCTTTAAGATCGGCGCCGCGCCGGCCCCGACAGCGATCGCAAACGCCGCAGCCACGTCAGCGACGACCAGGCCGATCTCCGCCCCGGCCGGCCTTAAATCGCGGCGATTTGGCGCGAAATTTGGCGTCGATATTTGGGCAGGCTCTTCATCGAGGAAGGCCAGAATGGTCTCTCCTGTCTCCATCTCCGCATAAGTTCCGCTCTCGTGAACGAAGCGGGCTTTAAGGCCGAATGCGCGCGCGTAGAAATCGAGCGAGGCTCGGACGTTTGGCGTGTAGAGGATGACGTAACCGAGGCGCATGGCGAATTCCTTCCAACTACGTTCTCTATTTGTTCTCACCCTACCGCCTCCTCGGCGCGGCCGCAAGCGGGCGGAGCGGACGAGGCGCCAATGGCGATTTGCCTCTCTCAAAAGCCTTGCGCCGCGTCCTTTGCGTTCGCTGAGAGAGCCGCTATGGATCAGTTCATTGGGATTGCGGGCGCAATCGGCGCGTCCCGCGTCAGGTGAGGGCATGGCGAAGAACGTTCGCATCGCGCTCGATGCGATGGGGGGCGATATTGGCCCTGCGGTCGTGCTGCCGGCCGCCGAACTCGCCCTTATTCGGCGGCCGGACGTGGAATATTTGATCTTCGGCGACGAAGCAAAAATCGCGCCGCTCCTCAGGCGCATGCCCATGCTCGCGGCTCGCTCTAAAGTTTTCCATTGCGAGGTCGCGGTCAAGATGACCGACCGGCCGAGCCAGGCTTTGCGCTCGGGCCGGCGCGTCTCGTCGATGTGGCGGGCGATCGAGGCGGTCAAGTTGGGCGAGGCCGACTGCGCCGTGTCGGCCGGCAATACCGGCGCCCTGATGGCGATGGCGAAGGTCTGCCTGCACACGATGGCGCTCATCGATCGGCCGGCGATCGCGGCGATGTGGCCGACCTTGCGCGGCGAGTCGATCGTGCTCGACGTCGGCGCGACGATCGGCGCCGACGCGCAGCATTTGATCGACCTCGCCGTCATGGGCGCGGCGATGGCGCGCATCGTCTTCGACATCGAGCGGCCGACGGTCGGGCTGCTCAATGTCGGCGTCGAGGAGATCAAAGGCCTCGAGGAAGTGAAGGCGGCGGGCCGCGCGCTGCGCGACGCCGATCTGCCGTCGCTTTCCTATCACGGCTTCGTCGAAGGCGACGATCTCGGCAAGGGAACGGTCGACGTCTTCGTCACCGAAGGCTTCACCGGCAACATCGCGCTCAAGACCGCCGAGGGCACCGCCAAGCAGATCGCGCAATATGTGCGCGACGCGATGAGCCATTCCTGGCTGTCGCGGCTCGGCTACTTCTTGGCGCGCGACGCCTTCGACGCGCTTCGCGACAAGATGGACCCGGGCCGCGTTAACGGCGGCGTCTTCGTCGGCCTTGACGGCGTGGTGATAAAGAGCCATGGCGGGGCCGACGCCGAGAGCTACGCCGGCGCGATCGAAGTCGGCTACGACATGGTCAGACAGGAACTGCTCGGCAAGATCCGGGACATGATCGCTCAGGCGAACGAGGCGCGCGCGCCCGCGCCCTCGGCCGTCGCCTCCCAATCCTGACGGCCGCGACGAAGACCCTCAATAAGAGACGCATTTGCCCTGCGAATCGCTCCGTTCGCGCATCCTTTCGGTCGGCGCCTATCTGCCCGAGCGGGTGATCGACAACGCGGAAATGTCGCTGATCGTCGACACGTCGGACGAGTGGATCCAGCAGCGCACCGGCATCCGTCAGCGGCACGTCGCGGCGGACGGCGAGACGACCTCGGCGCTCGGAACGAAGGCCGCGCAAGCCGCGCTTGCCCGCGCTTTCTTGACGGCGGAAGACATCGATCTCGTCGTCGTCGCAACCTCGACGCCCGATTACACGTTTCCTGCGACCGCCACCCAGATCCAAGCCAATCTCGGCATGTCGCACGGCGCCGCCTTCGACGTTCAGGCCGTTTGCTCCGGATTCGTGTTCGGCGTCGCCACGGCCGACAAGTTCTTGCGCTCCGGCTCGCATAAGCGCGCGCTCGTCGTCGGGGCCGAGACGTTTTCGCGCATCCTCGACTGGTCCGATCGCACGACCTGCGTGCTGTTCGGCGACGGCGCCGGGGCCGTCGTCCTCGAGGCGACGCCTCTGAAGAACGGCAAGGACGAGGCGGGCGTCATCTGCTCGCAACTTCGTTCCGACGGACGCCATCGCGCCAAGCTTTACGTCGACGGCGGGCCATCGACGACGAAGACCGTCGGTCATTTGCGCATGGAGGGCAAAGAGGTGTTTCGCCATGCGGTCGGCATGGTGACGGACGTGATCCGCGCCTGCTTCGAGGATTCCGGCGTCACCGCCGACGACATCAATTGGTTCGTGCCCCATCAGGCCAACCGCCGCATCATTGAGGCGAGCGCCGACAAGCTCGGCATTGCGCGCGAGAAGGTCGTCGTGACGGTCGATCGCCACGGAAACACGTCGGCGGCCTCGATCCCGCTCGCGCTCAATGTCGCGGTCGAGGACGGCCGCATCAAGCCGGGCGACCTCGTCATGATCGAGGCGATGGGCGGCGGGTTCACGTGGGGCGCGGCCTTGATCCGCTGGTGATCAAGTCCGGCCATTGACGGCGGCCGCGCTGAAGACGTTTCCTCGCCTCCCATGGCCGGCCCGCTCAATCTTTCGCAAGTCTGTCTCAGCGCCCGCGCGCGGGGCTTGAGCGATCGGACGGCGGTCGCCTTCTTGGACGGGGAGGGGAGGAGCGTCGCGCGCTCATATGGCGCGGTTGAAGAGGCGGCGCTCAAGCTCGCGGCGGGCCTCAGCGCCGCCGGCCTTGCGCCCGGCGATCGGGTGACGCTGCGCGTCGGCAATGAGTGGGACTTCGTCACGGCGTTTTTCGCTGCCGTCGCCGCAGGCGGCGTCGCGTCGCCGATCTCTTCGCTGCTGACGGTCGAGGAAGCGCGCGCGCTTGTCGAGGACGCGGACTCCTCCTTCGTCATCTTAGGCGCCGCGCATGCTTTCGAACACGAGGCCTATCGGCCGCGCCGCGTCCTCTTGCATGGCGACCTTGAAGCGCTCGCCGCGAATGCGCAGCCGGCCGCTTACGCCGCGACGCGCGACGAAGACGCGGCCCTGCTCGTCTATACTTCGGGCACATCAAGCCGGCCGAAAGGCGTCTTGCACGCTCAGCGCGTCGTGCTCGGCCGGGCGCCGATGCGCCGCGAATGGCTCGACCTTCGCCCCGGCGATCGCCTCCTGCACGCCGGCGCGCTGAACTGGACCTACGGGCTCGGCGTCGGCCTGCTTGACCCGCTGGCGGTCGGCGCGACCGCGCTCGTCTATGCGGGCAAGCGCGACCCGGCGATTTGGCCGTCGCTGATTGAGAGCGCGCGCGCGACCCATTTCGCCGCGACGCCATCGATCTACCGGCAGATGCTCAAATACGGCGATCCGACGCCCGAGGCGCTGAACAGCCTTCGAGTTGCGGCGAGCGCGGGCGAAGCGCTTTCGCCCGCCTTGCTCGACGAATGGCGGGAGCGCACGGGCCGCGACCTCGTGGAGGCTTACGGCATGAGCGAAATCTCGACATTCGTGTCGAACCGCCCAGGCAAACCCATCGCCCCCGGGTCGCCGGGCCGCCCGCAAACCGGCCGGCGGGTGGCGATCCTGCCGCAAGACGCCGGCGAAGCGCCCGCAAAGTTAGGCGAGACGGGCGTCATCGCCGTGCATCGCTCGGAATCCGGCCTGATGCTCGGCTATTGGCGCCGGCCGGACGAAGAGGCGGCCGCCTGGCGGGGCGACTGGTTCTTAACCGGCGATCTCGCCGCTGAGGATCAAGACGGCCGTTACTGGCTCAAAGGCCGCTCGGACGACCTGATGAACGCGTTCGGCTACCGCGTTTCGCCGCTTGAGGTTGAGGCCGCCTATGCCGATTGCCCAGGCGTCGCCGAGATCGCGGTCTTGGAGACGCGGCCGCGCGAGGATGTCGGCGTCATCACCGCCTTCGTCGTGCCTCGGCAGGGCGCCCAGTTAAACGAGGCCGACCTCCTTGCGCATGTCGAGCGCCGCCTTGCCCTTTATAAGCGGCCGCGGCGCGTGGTCTTCGTCACGCATTTGCCCCGCAACCCCAACGGCAAGCTGAACCGCAAGGCGCTCGCGGGCTGAAGGCATAGGCAAATACTCTCGTCAGCGGGACGAGGCGAAGTGTCCGACTGGAAGCGCAATTGCCTCCCGCGCCGCGATCCCGCATGATCGCCAATCCAAAGCCGCGCTTGAAAAACGCGCCCTCTACACGGGAACCGCCCATGTCCTCGACCGCCGAAAGCGCGCCGAAACGGCCCTCCATCACCGATCAGGAGGCCCTCCAGTTCCACGCACGGGGGCGCGCCGGCAAGCTCGAGATCGTCGCCACCAAGCCCATGGCGACGCAACGCGACCTGTCGCTCGCCTATTCGCCGGGCGTCGCCGTTCCGGTCAAGGCGATCGCCGCCGACCCATCGACGGCCTACGACTATACGACGCGCGGCAACATGGTCGCCGTCATCTCAAACGGCACCGCGATCCTCGGCCTCGGCAACCTCGGCGCGCTCGCCTCGAAGCCGGTGATGGAGGGCAAGGCCGCGCTCTTTAAGCGCTTCGCCGACATCGACGCGATCGACCTTGAGGTCGCGACCGAAGACCCTGAGGCCTTCGTCAACGCGGTGCGCTATCTCGGGCCGTCGTTCGGCGGCATCAATCTTGAGGACATCAAGGCGCCGGAATGCTTCCTCATCGAGGAGCGCTTGCGCGAACTGATGGACATTCCCGTCTTCCACGACGACCAGCACGGCACCGCGATCATCGCCGCCGCCGGCATGATCAACGCCATGGAGCTCACCGGGCGCGACATCAAGAAGACGCGGCTCGTCTGCAACGGCGCAGGCGCGGCGGGGATTGCATGCCTCGACCTCATCAAGGCGATGGGCTTCGCGCCCGAGAACGTCACGCTCTGCGACACGAAGGGCGTCGTCTATCGCGGCCGCGCGGAAGGCATGAACCAGTGGAAGTCGGCGCACGCGATCGACACGCCGATGCGCACGCTCGCCGAGGCGATGGTCGGGGCCGACATCTTCTTCGGCCTCTCGGTCAAGGGCGCGCTGTCGGTTGAGATGGTCAAATCAATGGCGCCAAGACCCATCATCTTCGCGATGGCCAATCCCGACCCCGAGATTCTTCCCGAGGACGCCAATAAGGCGCGCGACGACGTGATCGTGGCGACCGGCCGCTCCGACTATCCCAATCAAGTCAACAACGTCCTCGGCTTCCCGTATATCTTCCGCGGCGCGCTCGACGTCCGCGCGAAGGCGATCAACATGGAGATGAAGATCGCCGCCGCGAAAGCGCTTGCCGACCTCGCGCGCGAGGACGTGCCCGACGAGGTCGCCGCCGCCTATCGCGGCGCGCGGCCGCGCTTCGGGCGCGAATACATCATCCCCGCGCCGTTCGATCCGCGGCTCATCCACGTGATCCCGATGGCGGTCGCCAAGGCCGCGATGGAGTCTAAGGTCGCGCAACGGCCGATCGTCGACATGGCGGCCTATAAGGCGCAGCTTTCCGCGCGGCGCGATCCGGTCGCCGGCGCCCTGCAGCGCATTTTTACGCGCGTGCGCCGCGCGCCAAAGCGCGTCGTCTTCGCGGAGGGCGAAGAAGAACAGGTCATCCGCGCCGCCTATTCCTTCGTGCATGAGGGCCTCGGGACGGCGATCCTGGTCGGCCGCGAGGACCGCGTGCGGCAGACGGCGCGCGAGGCGGGGCTCGATCTCAACGAAAAGGGCATCGAGGTCCACAATGCGCGGCTCTCGCAACGCAATTCGCTTTATGCGCAGTTCCTCTACGAGCGGCTGCAGCGGCGGGGATTTCTGTTCCGCGATTGTCAGCGGCTCATCAACCAGGACCGCAATCACTTCGCCGCGGCGATGGTGGCGCAGGGCGACGCCGACGCCATGGTGACGGGCGTGACCCGCAATTTCTCGCTCGCGCTTGAGGACGTGCGCCGCGTCATCGACCAGAAGCCGGGCCATCGGGTGATGGGCGTCTCGCTGGTTTTGGCGCGCGGTCGGCCGGTCGTCGTCGCCGACACGGCGATCACCGAGCTTCCGACCGCGGACGAACTGGCGCAGATCACGATCGAAGCGGTCGGCGTCGCCCGACGGCTCGGCTACGAGCCGCGCGTGGCGCTGCTCGCCTTCTCGAATTTCGGCCATCCGCCGGGCGAGCGCGCGGGGCACGTCCAAGAGGCGGTCAAAATCTTGGATTCGCAGCGCGTCGACTTCGAGTTCGACGGCGAGATGAACGCCGATGTCGCCCTAAACAAGGAGTTGATGAACGCGTACCCCTTCTGCCGCCTCACCGACACCGCCAACGTCCTCATCATGCCCGCCTTCCACTCCGCCGCCATCTCGACCAGGATGTTGCAGGAACTCGGCGGCGCGACGGTGATCGGGCCGCTGATCGTCGGTCTTGAGGGCTCGGTGCAGATCGTCTCGCTGGGGGCGAAGGATTCCGACATCGTCAACATGGCGGCTTTGGCGAGCTTTAATATTGGCGCGTGAGGCGGCTGAGGGCGGCGTGGCGCGAGCGAAGCGCGCGCGCTAAAGTGGCGTGGTCAGGTTTCTGGACTCCTCGATTGTCGTCCGCCGCGCCCAGTTCGCCCATGACCGCCGACGCGTTCCTCGCCTGGGGCGAGGGGCGCGAGGGACGATGGGAGCTGCGCGACGGAAAGCCGGTCGCCATGTCGCCGGAGCAGTCCGTCCACGCATTGACGAAATACGCGGCGCAGCGCGCCCTTTCAAAGGCCGTCGAGGCTGCCGGAAAGCCGTGCCGCGTTTACCCAGACGGCATGGCGGTTCGGGTGAACGCGTCGACGGTCTATGAACCTGACGGCTCCGTCCTCTGCGGGCCGTCGGCCGCGCCGGACGCGCTCGAAATTCACAATCCGGTCATCGTCCTCGAGGTCCTATCGCCGTCGACGGCGAGCCTCGATCACGGCCGCAAGTTCACCGCCTATTTCTCGCTGCCGAGCGTTGCGCAATATCTGATCCTCGATCCCGAGCGGCGCGCGGTCATCCATCATGCGCGCGGAAGCGCGGATGCAATCCTGACGCGCGTCGTCGCCGCCGGCGCGCTCACGCTCGACCCGCCGGGGATCGAGGTCGTCGTGGAGGCGATGTTCGAGGCGGCGTGAGGCCGGGCCAAAAGCGACGCAGGCCACGGATGCGCGCAATTCCCCTCTCCTCGCTTCAGCGGGGAGAGGGTCAGGGTGAGGGGCTGCTCGGGCCTATGCCGATAAGCCTGAGCCGCCCTTCATCCGGCGCCATAGCCCGTCCGAATGGACGGGCGTCCATTCGGACGCCCTATGGCGCCACCTTCTCCCCGCGTGAGCGGGGAGAAGGATCGGCAAAAGGACATTTGAGCGCTCAGGACTTTGCCGCGTTTTCCTTCTTCTCGGTTCCGCCTTTGGCCAGCTTCGCGATCTCGCGCTCGAACCAAGCGAGATCCTGTTTCCAGCCCACGTGGTCCGGTCTTGACGAGCATCCTCAGGGCGCAAAGGCCGTCGCCGTGAAGCGCCGCGCCAATTGCTCCAGTTCCGGCCCGAGCACGCGGTCGGCGCCGACCGGCGCCACATGCGCGCGGATCTCATCAAGCAGCCCGGCGAGCCTCGGCGGCGCGCTACGTCCCGTCACGTGGAATGCCTGGGAGGCGACGGCCGAGAGCGCCGCCAGACACGCATCGAGGCACCTGCCGGCCGTCTCCTCCTTGCGCCAGGCCAAAAAGGCCGTCGATGCAACGTCGTCCTGGCCCGATGCGGCGGATTCCGTGCCCGGAATGAACGTGCGTTGCGCGGCGGATTTCGCCTGTTCCAGATAGCCGGTCGAAGCCATCGGCACATAGCCGAGGCTGCCATGGCCGTCCATGTCGCTCGCATGCCGGTCGATCATCAGGAGGTTTGGCAAGTGCGAGACCGCGCCGTTCAAAAGCTTCGAGCCGTGCCGATCGCATAGCAGGCAGAGATCGGCCCAGATCGCGGCGAGATCATCGAGCGCCGGCGCCGCCATCGCATTGTGATAGCCGCCCGTCGAGATGCTGCGGCCGTTGGGGCGCCCCTCGTCCGGCGGGATAAAGACCGGATTGTCCGAGGCGGAAGCCAGCGAAATCGTCGCGGCGCGCTCAGCGGCGGCGACCGCGCGGAAGGCGTGGCCGATGACGCGCGGCACGACGCGATAGCTGACCGGCGCCTGGTAGTTGCGCCGATCGGCGGTCCCGCCGGCCAAGAGTTCGCGCAAACCCTTGAGCGCCGCCGCCTCGTGCTCGTCGCCCCACAGGCCCTCGAGCGCTTCGTCATAGTGCTCGAGCGGCGCGCGGAACGCCTCGATCGACAGGGCGAAGACCTCGACGATCCGCTTGCACCTACGCCGGGCGGCGAGCGCCGCATCTCCGACGAGCGCGGCCGCGCATGGCGAGCCGTTGATGAGCGAACCGCGCTCCTTCGCTTCGAGATCGAAACGCGCGGTCAAGTCGGCAAAGAGTGGGTAGAGCGCAAGAATCTCGCCCGCGCCGCCTTGCCCCGACGAGGCGACGCTGGGCAGCGGCCGCCCGTCGAGCATGGCGGCGACGGCCTTGGCGATGCGCGGCGTGGTCGCGGCATGGCCCTCGATGAAATTCGCCAGCCGCGCGAAGATCATGCCGCGCACGACGCGCGTCGGATAGGGATCGCCGAACGAAGTCGCCGCCGCGTAGGCCTTGACGCGGGCATGCCGCTCGCGTTCTGCGCGCGACAGTTTCTCGCGCGCCAGCTCCCCCGTCGCCGTCGTCACCATATAGATGACGGGCGGTGGATCGCTGTCGATGAGTCTTAAGAAGGCCGCCCGGCAGCGCTCGATTTCGGCGATGGCGACGTCGCTCAAGCGGACGTCCTCGCCCGCCCAGGCGACGCGCCGGAAGGTCTCGAGGTTGATATCGGCGCGCCTGGCGAGGGTGACGGTCATGGGCGGTCCGGATCGTCCCGGTGCGAAACGGGATTGCGCGACGTTTCCGTTTTCGCCACCATCG